>Ga0007834_1000015_pt1 | contig 118253 bp, 116 predicted proteins | sample CryBogCBE06Nov07_FD_71233 | JGI IMG/M metagenome (GOLD analysis project Ga0007834, IMG submission 71233) | Freshwater microbial communities from Crystal Bog, Wisconsin, USA - CBE06Nov07 | ecosystem: Environmental > Aquatic > Freshwater > Lake | place: Crystal Bog, Wisconsin, USA | collected...
TGAGGGGCATTTTTATGATTCCAAGCCCCTCATCCTGTCCTTCTCCCCGTTGATCCTTCGAGACGGCCTACGGCCTCCTCAGGATGACGGGGAGAAGGAACGCTCACAGTGTGTTTCCACCTAAAAACAGCATGTTCTAGCCAACAGCTCCCGCCCTTCATCCTTCGAGACGCGCTTCGCGCTCCTCAGGATAAAGGGAGGTGAGACGCGCATCCCTCACCCTGAGGCTCTCGAAGGGTGAGGGACGCCTATGATTCTCAAGCCTTATCAAGCCCATAGAGCGAATGCAGCGTGCGCACCGCCAGCTCGGTATAGGCTTCGTCAATCAGCACCGAAAATTTGATTTCCGAGGTGGTGATGGCGCGGATATTGATGCCCTTATCAGCCAACGCCTTAAAGGCTTTGGCAGCCACGCCGGCGTGGGAACGCATCCCCACACCAATGGCCGAGACCTTCACCACATCGGTGGCGCCTTGCAGGCTGGCATAGCGGATTTTTTCACGATCCTGCTCCAAGAGCATCTTGGCCTTGGCATAATCGGCAGCCGGAACGGTGAAGGTGATGTCGGTGGTGGTGGTGTCGTCGGAGACAACCTGAATAATCATATCCACATTGATATTGGCCTCGGCCAGCGGCACAAAAATCGCAGCAGCCACACCGGGCTGGTCAGCCACTTTACGCAGGGTGATCTGTGCCTCGTCGCGCGAGAAGGCAATGCCGGTAATGATCTGGGTTTCCACAATATCCTCCTCGTCACAAATCAGGGTTCCTGTTCCGGGATTGGCCGGATCATCAAAAGAAGAGCGCACATAGGTCGGCACCTTATGCACCATCGCCACTTCGACCGAGCGCACCTGCAGCACCTTTGCGCCCAGCGAGGCCATTTCCAGCATTTCCTCGAAAGAGACACGGTTCAGCCGCTTGGCTTTGGGCACAATGCGCGGGTCTGTAGTGTAAACACCATCGACATCGGTATAAATATCGCAGCGCTCGGCCTTGATCGCCGCCGCAACAGCCACGGCACTGGTGTCGGAGCCGCCGCGCCCCAGCGTGGTCACGCGGCCCGTCGCCTCGTGCATCCCCTGAAAACCGGCAATGACCGCCACTTCGCCGCGCTCAAACCCGCCAATCAAAGCCGAACCGTCAATACCTTCAATGCGCGCCGCGCCATGCGCATCGCTGGTCAAAATCGGAATTTGCCAGCCCTGCCAGGAGCGCGCCGCAATGCCCATATCCTGCAGCACAATGGCCAGAAGCCCCGCCGTCACCAGCTCGCCACTGGCGACAATCGCATCATATTCACGCATATCATGGAGAGGAGCGGCATCCTTGCACAAAGCCACCAGCTTGTTGGTTTCGCCCGACATGGCGGAAACGACAACAGCCACCTGATAACCGGCATCAAGCTCACGTTTCACATGGCGCGCCACATTGCGGATGCGCTCAATATTTGCGACAGATGTGCCGCCGAATTTCATTACCAAACGGGCCATTGGATCTGTAACCATCTTTATAACATCACGCGACGAAGCGCCGCGCGCAAAAACGCAAAAACGGCGCTATACATACGATGTATGCCCCATCTGTCAACGAATCTATCGTTCCATGTGAAAGAACCTGCCATGCCCACCAGCTCGCCAGCCCCGCACAGTCCGTCCATTGACGCCGCAGATCTGGCCAAATTTGAACGGCTGGGTGAAGACTGGTGGAACCTCTCCGGCTCCATGAAGGCGCTGCACAAGTTCAATCCGGTGCGCATTGCCTATATCCGCGACCATATTTGCGCGCATTTTGGCCGCGACCCACGCGACCCGCTGCCCCTGTCCGGCCTCAAAATTCTGGATATTGGCTGCGGCGGCGGCATTCTCTGCGAACCGATGGCACGGCTGGGCGCCGATGTCACCGGCATTGACCCCGCACCGACCAATATTGTGATTGCCACCCGCCATGCGGCCAAATCGGCCCTGCCGGTGACCTATCTTGCCACCACCGCCGAGGATTTAAGCGCTTCGGGTGCCACATTTGACGTGGTTCTGGCGATGGAAGTGGTGGAACATGTGCGCCAGCCGCAGGCATTTATCAAAACCGCCTGCAACCTGGTGGGCGACAAGGGCTTGTTTTTCGCCGCCACGCTCAACCGCACGCTCAAGAGCTTCGCGCTGGCCATTGTCGGCGCGGAATATGTGCTGGGCTGGGTGCCCAAAGGCACGCATCAATGGGAAAAATTCCTCACGCCCGACGAATTGCGCGGCTTTATTCAAGCGGGCGGCTTGAGCGTGTGCGACGAGGCGGGTGTCACTTATGCGCCGCTGCGCGATGAGTGGCGCCAAAGCCACGATAGAAGCGTGAATTATATGATGATGGGCAAGCGGTAATAAAAACAAGGAGCAGCTACAGGTAAAGCCTCTTAAAAAACAACCTTCAATCTTATGTTGACCACACATCAGCCGCTCATAAAAACGCTCATCTGACGGGCTTTACTTCATTTTTTGCGCCATACTAATCCACTTCTCGAAAGTAAATCCTCGAGGAGTGGATGTATTGTTCTCTGGCGGGATACTTAATTAGTATGATCGATGCATTTTATTCGTCATATGGCTAAAGCTATTATTTTGCGTCTCTTGAGTAAGGTTATCTTATAGCGTTTTTGATCTCCGACTATGCAACAGCACCAAAGTGCTCATCAAATTCACTATGCTCATAGTCAAGGCCGTCAGGATCGCACACAATGGCAAGTTCATCAGAGCCGTCCCAATTTGCAAAGTCAGCAGCCGAAATTGTATCAATAAGAGTGCATGTTCCATTCGCATAGACATGAGCACTGCGTGCGTGAGCAGCTTCAATAGCATTCGCTAGCTCATCCTTTGTTTCTACAAAGGTAGCTTCAAATTCTAAATATGTTGCAGCATTCATATCATAAGTCCTTACACAAATATCTACCACATACCTTGGTAAGCTTATATGGAGCATACCCGTATCTCTGATATTTACCATCGTCAACAGGACTGTGGATTAAAACTCTCTTACAACCAAGGAGTTTGGCATATTCCTCAGCACATGCCAATATAATAAGAAGTACGCCACCTTTTAAATATGATGGTGCAAAAGACCTTTCTACCCAGTTAATTACTAAATGGGTTTTTCCATTCGACGGTTTACCGATAGCCAAACCTTGAAGAACCTGCACACCATCGATTTTCTCCCATATAGCTATGTCAAACAATGATGGCCGATGTATGAATTTTCTATAAATGGTTTCCCAACTGTATTTAAAGCCGTGGTGAGTTCTGTCAGAATAATATTTTGGCCATTCCAAACGCGCGTAATTTATAGCGGCTTTGTCTATTGAGCCAAGTGTCAAATTATTCCATCTATGGTGGGATGACGAAATTTGAATCTTACTCATAAGACTTTTGGCAACAACCTCACGTGATATATTCCGTAGAGCATAATAATAGGCATAATCTGCAAGCGCCATTGAGATGATATCCTTTGAGATATTTTTATCCCGTATATAAAATTTACGTCTGCTACATAAATATTTTATCAACGTATGAATAGAGAGCACTTAAATTAAATCAATAATAAACAGTAAATATTAGTAATTTAAAAATTACATCTTGTTTAGAGGTATCAAATATTAATGTTTCATTTTATAGAAAAGCGATAACCCCTCACCGCTGATTGTGCCCGCGGCGCTCCCACTCCAGCGCCTGAGTGACAATTTCGGTGAGATTGTCATGGCGCGGCGTCCAGTTGAGCAGGGTGCGGGCGCGGGTAGCGTCAGCCACCACGGCGGCGGGGTCTCCGGCGCGGCGCGGCACACGCACAACATTGAAATCAACCCCCGACACCCGCTTGACCTCGTCAATCACCTCCAGCACCGTATAGCCTTTACCATAGCCGCAATTTGCCACCAAACTATCGCCCCCCGCCCGCAGATAGGTGAGCGCGTCGAGATGGGCGGCGGCCAGATCGGTGACATGAATATAATCCCGCAGGCCCGAGCCGTCCCGCGTGGGATAATCCGTGCCAAACACCTGCAAGGCCGGACGCTTGCCCAGCGCCACCTCCACCGCCACCTTTATGAGCAGCGTGGCATCTCTGGTGTTTTGCCCCACGCGGCCCTGCGGGTCTGCCCCCGCCACATTGAAATAGCGCAGCACCACATATTTGAGATCCGTGACCTTGGCCACATCCTCCAGCATCCACTCCACCATCAGCTTGGAGCGGCCATAGGGCGAGACGGGATGCAGCACCGCATCCTCTTTCACCGGCTCCAGCCCGACATGGCCATAAACGGCGGCCGTGGAGGAAAAAATAAACTGCTTCACACCGCCCTGCACCGCGCATTCGATCAGATTGCGGGCTTTTGATGTATTGTTGAGATAATAGCCGAGCGGATCCGTAACCGATTCAGGCACCACCAGCTTGGCCGCAAAATGAATGATGGCCGTGACCTTATGGGTGGCAATAAGCTGGGACACCAGCGCGGAGTCGCCAAAATCACCCACCATCAGCGGCACAGTTTCCGGCACGGCAAAGGCAAAGCCGGTGGAGAGATTGTCGAGCACAATCACATCCTCGCCCGCATCCCGCAGCGCCAGAACCATATGCGAGCCAATATAACCCGCGCCGCCCGTCACCAGAATGGTCATAAATGCTCCCGAATATTATTGTTGAAAATTACGCCGATACGGACATGACGCAGCGAAAAACTCTGTATAATATATCATCATAATAACCTATTTCAGCATGACAGGCGCTCAGCAAACAGGATAATTTATGGTCAGGCGTATTCGAAAAGCGGTTTTTCCCGTTGCAGGTCTCGGCACGCGTTTTCTTCCCGCGACAAAATCCGTGCCTAAAGAAATGATGACCGTGGTGGACCGCCCGGTGTTGCAACATGTGGTGGACGAAGCGCGGGAAGCCGGCATCGAACATTTCATTTTCGTCACCGGCCGCAACAAGGGCGTCATCGAAGATCATTTCGACATGGCCTATGAGCTGGAAGACACGCTTAAAAAACGCGGCAAAGACAAAGATTATGCCGCATTGATGGCGGACCTGCCGGCAGCCGGTGCCACCAGCTTCACCCGCCAGCAGGCGCCGCTCGGCCTTGGCCATGCGGTATGGTGCGCGCGCGAACTGGTGGGCGACGAGCCTTTTGCCGTATTGCTGCCCGACATGATCACCCAGGCCAATGGCCCGCGCAAAAGCCGCTGCCTGGCCCAGTGCATGGAGGCCTATAACCAACATGGCGGCAATATTATCGCGGTGGAAGAGGTGCCGATGAGCGAGACCCACCAATATGGTGTGGTGGCTATGGGCAAAGACCACGGCCATTCCTTTGAAATTACCGGCATGGTGGAAAAGCCGCCGCAGGGCACAGCGCCGTCCAACCAGATCATCTCGGGCCGCTATATTCTCGGGCCGGAAATTTTCAATATTCTTGAACATATCCCGAAAGGCGCGGGCGGTGAAATCCAGCTCACCGACGGCATGAAAGTGCTGGCAGGCCGCCAGTCCTTTCATGGGGTTCGTTTTGATGGCCGCACCTATGACACGGGCTCGAAAATCGGCTTTCTGGCCGCCAATGTGGCTTTTGCACTCGACAGGGCGGAACTTGCACCGGCCTTGCGGGCTGAGATCAAAAAATTGCTGGGTGATTTGTAATAAATTTGACAGATTGGCGCGGGCATTCTTGACAGAACCAGCCGCCCGCGCCTATATCGCCTCATCTTGCGAATGCAAGAGATGCGCTACTGAAAGCGCGTGTGGCGGGATAGCTCAGCTGGCTAGAGCACGGGAATCATAATCCTGGGGTCGGGGGTTCAAGTCCCTCTCCCGCTACCATCGCCCTCCTGATAAATGGGTGGGCAGTATTCCTCTTCCAAGAGCGCTGAGACGGCCATTAACTTCCGCGATAGGCGTTCCTCCATCCGTGGCAGGTATCACGGTTACCGTCTTTACGAGCCGCCGAATTATAGCCGCTGGTGTCGTTTCACCTGCTGCAACATCTGCCAATTCAACGCTGGAAGTCAGGACAAGCTTGGTCTGGGGTAAACGGCACGGTAGAACAAAAATTGCTGGGCTGAACCTGAGTTCAAATTTGCTAAGATATTGATATTGCATCAGGTCTTGTTGACAAGGGAAGCAGGCCGGGCGCTATCAATCCTTTCAGGCGCGCCTTTTGTTTTTCACACTATATTCACTAAGCTATTGATGCGTAAATATAATTTAATCGCAAGGCATGGTGTGTCATTATGGCAGTCATAATTTAGCAACCTAGGGCAATTTTCTCCATCCAACGTTGTTTAACCTCTAGCGGATATCGCGCGCCATAACTGTGACCGACTCCTTGTGTTGTCCAGCCTCCAATAGCACCAACAATATCTGCGGGGCATTCAACAGCGCGCAACCTGTCGCGCAAACTATGCCGAAATGAATGAATAACGCACCCTTCGGGTAATTTGTCTCGAAGCCACTTGTTCAGAGCGGCGCTTGCTGAATTCGCATTTGTGCCTCGCTTATCCGCATATGCTGGACTTAGAAATTGACCCGGGGTGTTTGCCAACCCTCGCCTCGCCGCCCACAAAGAGGCACCAATAAAGGGGACTGTCCTCACGCTACACGGCGTTTTCAAAGGGCGCCATGGGTGAATAGGAATGCTTTCGTAAGGAATGTTATCCTCAAGCTGGATATCATCCCTGATAAGTCCAGCTGCCTCAGACAGCCGTAGTCCAGTGTCGCTGATCACGGCAATCAGTCAACGCCGATTGTCGTCGAGCGCTATGCAGTCTTTGGACATTTAAAATATCATCAGGAGAGATGGCTGGGCGTTTTGTCTTTTCGCCGACTTCTGGAATAAAGGTCCCGACGAATGCGTTGAAGCATTGCAAGCCACGTTCCGACATCATTATGTTTGTGGCTGCCCGAACCGTTGCAAAAATTCGCTTGATGGATGATGTGGTTAGCCCTTTTTGAATAAGATGATCTCGAAACTTGCGCGCTTCTGTGCGTCCAATAGTAGCAAGTTCGGCGTTGCCCAAGCCCTCTGTCGCATAGGCGATATCACGAGCGGTTGACACCCTGAACAGCTCACTCTTGCCTCTTCCATTAAGTTTTAAATAAAAAGCGTGAGCACAGGAAAGTCGGATTGATTCCTGGGATGAAATTCTCGAAGGAGCTGTGATAGTGCTCGGAGACTCTCAGGGCTTAATTCCAATGCCCATTGCTTCAAGACGACATTGATTCCACGCCACATCCAATTGAACGGTAATCCGATTGGCTGCTTTGTTGGCCTCAATAAGATTACGAGTGTGAAGGCACATTACCACCGGCGATCTTTCGGATCGCTTCTGCAAAGTTTTGGGCACGCGCCTTATGCAATAAAATACACCCCGTTTGACGAACAAATGCCGCCTATTTTGTTCTACCCTGCGTTCCGCCGCCATAATGACACACCATACCTTACGATTGAATTATCATTAGGCATCAATATCTTATTGGCTATGGTGTGGTAAAAGAATGGCGCGCCCGAAAGGATTCGAACCTCTGACCCTCAGATTCGTAGTCTGATGCTCTATCCAGCTGAGCTACGGGCGCGTGATGCTTAAAAAGTCATCGTGCTTTGCGGCTCTCACCGGCAAGCACAGTGTGTCTAGCGACTCTGCCTTAAAAAGGCAACTGCAAAAAACACCAAATGCAGGATAATTCTTCATAAAAATATCGAAGAATTTGTTTTCGCTCATCTATTTGCAAAATTTAAGCGGAGTGCAGGCATCCGGCGCAAGCCTGCTGCCATGTCTGCACCCGCCCCGGTCAGGCTGGCTCGGAGGTGACTTCCGCCGGATCAATATCATAATGTGTGGAACAAAATTCACAGGTCACACCAATCCGGCCATTGGTGTCAATCATATCCTGACAATCCTGCGGGCTGAAGCGCGACAGCATGGTCAGAATATTGCTGCGCGAACAACGGCAACTCTGGCGCAAGGCCATTGTCTCGAACACGGTGGCGCCCCGCTCGTGAAACAGCCGGTAAAGAAGGTGTTCCGGCGCCAGCAACGGGTCGGTCAGTTCATGATCTTCCACCGTGCTGATCAGCGCGCTGGCCTCTGTCCATGAATCATCCTCCTCCGGCTGACCCGTTTCAGAGGGCTGTGTGCCCGCTGGCGCGTCCCCCGGATGCAGATCGGTGTGGGCGCGGCGCTCCGGCGAATGGGGCAGAAACTGCGCCATAAGGCCACCCGCCCGCCAATGACGCCCCTGCGCCGAAATATGCTCGGCCACAGCCAGACGCACCAAGGTCGGAATTTGCTCGGATTGCTGAAAATAATGATGGGCGGCGGCTTCAAAGCCCTCGCCATTGAGCACCACAACACCCTGATAGCGGGACATATCGCCGCCACGGTCAATGGTGAGGGCCAGATGCCCGTGCCCCATCAACGCAGCCGATGAGAGGGGCCCGGCAGCCTCAAGCTGGGCCGCATCAAAGCGGGCATAGGCGCGCAAACAATCGGGGGCTTCATAATCGACAACAACCATACCGATCACACCATCGGTCTTGGTTTGCAGCTGAAACCGCCCCTCCAGCTTCAAGGCCGAGCCCAGCAAGGCGGTCAGCGCCAGCGCCTCACCCAGAACACGGCACACCTGCGGCGGATAGCCATGTTTGGTGATGATGGTGTCCAGTGCCGGCCCCAGCCGCACCACGCGGCCACGCACATCCAGAGCCTCCACCGTAAAGGGCAGCACAAGATCGTCAGGTGTCGCAGCCACACTCATGCACAGGCTCCAAGGCACCAGCTCAAAATGCCTTTTTGCGCATGAAGACGGTTTTCCGCCTCATCAAACACAACCGAATGCGGCCCGTCCATCACCACATCCGTCACCTCCTCGCCGCGATGGGCGGGCAGGCAATGCATGAAAATCGCGTCCTTGGCCGCCAGTCCCATCAAACGCTCATTGACCTGATAGGGCTTGAGCAGGTTGTGGCGGAAGCGCTCCTCCTCCTCGTCGCCCATGGACACCCAGCAATCGGTGACAATGGCATCGGCATTGCGCACCGCCTCATCGGGGCTTTCGGTCATATTCAGACGGGTGTGATTGGCTTTGGCCCAGTCAGCCACGGCTTTGGGCAAAGGAAATGCCGCAGGCGCCGCGACATTGATGGTGAAATCAAAGCGCTGCGCCGCATGAATCCAGCTCGCCAGTACATTGTTGATGTCGCCGGTCCAGGCAATGGTGCGGCCTTGAATCGGGCCGCGATGCTCCTCGAAGGTCAGAATATCGGCCATGATCTGGCAGGGATGGCTTTTCTTGGTCAGACCATTGATAACCGGCACGCTGGCATTCTCGGCCAGTTCCTGCATGGCCTCATGATCGAGAATACGGATCATGATCGCATCGACAAAACGCGACAGCACGCGGGCCGTGTCGGCAATGGTCTCGCCGCGGCCAAGCTGCATTTCAGTGCCGGTGAGCATGATGGTTTCGCCGCCAAGCTCGCGCATACCCACATCAAAGGAGACGCGGGTGCGGGTAGAGGGCTTGTCAAACACCATGGCCAGCGTTTTGCCCAGCAATGGCTTGTCTGCGGCCGGCTGGCCTTTGACACGCAAAGCCTTGATCCGCGCCGCCTCATTGAGAATATGGCGCAGCTCCTGCGGGGAATGGTCGGTCAGATCGAGAAAATGCCGTATGGATTGAGGATTGGCCTTGGTCATCATGGTCCTTAAAGTGCCTGTTCGAGGGCTGTGCAGGCTGCATCCAGCCGCTGAAATGCTTCAGAAATATCGTTTTCCGTGATAATGAGGGGCGGGAGAAGCCGCGCAACATTGTCACCCGCCGGAATCAGCAGCAGATGCTGATCACGCGCCGCGCTCACAAATTGCGTATTGAGGACGCGGGTTTTGATGCCCATCATCAGGCCTTCGCCACGGATATCCTCGATAATCCTCGGGTGACGGTCTTTCAGCTCGGCCAGACGCTGGCGCAGCAAAAGGCCGCGCTGCGCCACAGTGTCGATAAAACCGGGGGCCAGAACCACATCCAGCACCGCATTGCCCACCGCCATCGCCAGCGGATTGCCGCCGAAGGTGGTGCCATGACTGCCCGGCGTCATGCCGCGCCCGGCCTCAAGCGTGGACAGGCAGGCCCCCATCGGAAAGCCGCCGCCAATGCCCTTGGCCACGGCCATAATATCCGGCGTGACACCCGCATGTTGATGCGCAAACAGGGCTCCGGTGCGGCCGACGCCGGTCTGCACCTCGTCAAAAATCAGCAGCAGGCCATGCTCATCGCACAATTTGCGCAAGCCGCGCAGACATTGCGGCGGCACGGAGCGCACCCCGCCCTCACCCTGAATCGGTTCGATCAGGATGGCCGCAGTCTGCGGGCCGATCATGGCTTTTAAAGCCTCATGGTCGCCAAAGGGTACCTGATCGAAACCCTCGACCTTGGGGCCGAAGCCTTCGATATATTTTTGCTGACCACCGGCGGCGATGGTGGCCAGGGTGCGGCCATGAAACGCCCCTTCAAAGGTGATAATATGGAATTTTTCCGGATGTCCGAGGCTGGCATGATATTTACGCGCCATTTTAATCGCACATTCCAGCGCCTCCGCGCCCGAATTGGTGAAAAACACCTGATCGGCAAAGGTGGCATCAACAAGGCGCTGCGCCAGCCGCTCCCCTTCAGGAATGGTGAACAGATTGGAGACATGCCAGACCTTGGCCGCCTGATTCTGCAAGGCCTCCACCAGATGCGGATGGGCATGGCCGAGCGCATTGACCGCAACCCCGCCGCCAAAGTCGAGATAGCGTTCGCCCGTAGCCGTATAAAGCCAGACACCTTCTCCGCGCTCAAAGGCCAGAGGCGCACGTGCAAAAGTCTGAAGAAGGGGTGAAGACACGGGGTCAAACTCCTTGAATATGCCGGTACGGGCAGGATTAAAAATCAAAGTGCCGCCTCAAGCCAAGGCGGCACTGAAATCATTTTAAGGCCTTGATTTGAATTGGTCAAATGAAAGAACGAACAGCGAATCCATGAAATTGGCTGGGGAAAACAAACCGGCGGCGTATAAAGTTGAACATAGACTCTTGCGCAAGATTCAACGCATGGTGTATTTAACCTTTCATTAACCACGACATATCGTGCTCTGAGCTTCTCGTTTTGCTTATTGCGGTCTGCATTTTCCAGGTTTTCTTGGAAAATGTCGCAGGAGGATTCTGAAAGTTTCTGAGGTATGAGGTCCATACAAGGGAAATTTGAATGTCCTGGACAGACGAGCGCGTTGAACTGCTGAAAAAACTCTGGCTTGACGGCCATAGTGCCAGCCAGATCGCAGCCGAATTGGGCCACGCGATCACACGCAACGCCGTTATCGGAAAGGTGCACCGTTTGGGCCTCTCCGGGCGCGACAAACTGGCCGTCGCCCCCGTGGCCCGCAGCCGGATTGCCGCCAAACCCACCGAACGCCCACAAATGACGCGGCCTATACCCCAATCCCGCGGCAATACAGCTCTGGCCATGCAGCCCATGATCGAACCCCAAGTCAACGTGCGACCCGCTTCGGATGTTGTTATTCCCATTTCAGAGCGCGTGACGATTATGGAACTGCGTGAAGCCATGTGCCGCTGGCCTCTGGGGGACCCATCCACACCGGAATTCCGCTTCTGTGGCACACGCTCAGGCCCGGGTGAAACCTATTGCGGCCCCCATGCCCGCATCGCCTATCAGCCCAGCCAGGACCGCCGCCGCGCCGCGCCCAAAATGGCCCGCTCGGCCTAAATTCATCAGGCCTCCGGAAATTCCGGAGGCTTTTTTATTCAGACCCGCTGGCATGTCTCGCAGTAAAATGTGGAACGCCCCGATTGCACCCTCCGCCTGACCGGATGGCCGCAGGTGACACAGGCCTCACCCTCACGATCATAAACCCTGAACTGGTGCTGAAAATAGCCCAGCGCCCCGTCGGTATGGGAAAAATCATTCAGGGTCGAACCACCGGCCAGCAGTGCCTCCTCCAGAACCTGACGGATGATGGTGCTTAACAGCTCTGCCTGTGCCCGGTTCAGTTGGCCCGCAGGCATAAAGGGAGAGAGCTGCGCGCGAAACATCGCCTCGCAGACATAAATATTGCCCAGCCCGGCAATCAGGCTCTGATCCAGCAGCGCGGATTTGAGCGGCGTGGCCTTATCCGCAAATAAATCCTGAAGCACGGCACCATTGAGCGCATTGCCCAGCGGTTCCAGCCCCAGTTTTTTAAAAAACGCATGGTCAGCCAGCGCCGCGCGGGGTGTCAAATCCATAAAGCCAAAACGGCGCGGGTCATTATAGGTCACCACCGCGCCATTGGAAAAATGAAACACCACATGATCGTGGTTTTGCGCCGCGCTGCGCTCATGGTGAAAACGGCCCGGAACATGGCCCTCCACACGGAAGGAGCCGGACATGCCAAGGTGCATGATCAGCACCTCGCCGCCGGAAAGGTCGGCCAGCAGATATTTGGCGCGGCGGCTCAGCGCCGTCACGCTTTGCCCTTGCAACCGTGTGATAAAATTCTCCGGAAAGGGAAAACGCAGGTCTGGCCTGCGCTGCTCAACCTCAACAAAGGTTGCGCCCTCAAAGGCGGGCGCAAGACCGCGGCGGACCGTTTCAACTTCGGGCAGTTCAGGCATGGCAGTTTCCAAGCGGCAATTTGTCCCAAGTGCATAGCCTTATTCGCGCGGGCGCGCTATTGTTGCCATCACATTTCGGAGTTGAACCATGCCTGCATCCCAAGAAACCCATTTCGGCTTTGCCAATGTCCCGCTGGACGACAAACAGGGCATGGTCGATGATGTGTTTCACAAAGTGGCCGACCGTTATGACCTGATGAATGACCTGATGTCCGGCGGGCTGCACCGCCTGTGGAAGGATGTGCTGGTGGGCATGGTCAAGCCCTCGCGCCTCAAGGCCTTTCGTCATCTCGATGTGGCGGGCGGCACAGGTGACGTGGCGTTCCGTGTGATCGAGGCGGGCGGGCCGCAGACCGATGTCACTGTGCTCGATATTAATGCCGATATGCTGCGCGTGGGCAGGGAACGTGCCGAAAAGCGCGGGCTTGAGCGCCTCACCTTTGTGGAATGCAACGCCGAAAGCCTCTCTCTGCCCGATAAAACCTTCGATGCCTATACGATAGCCTTTGGCATTCGCAATGTGCCGCGCATTGCGCTGGCGCTGAAGGAGGCTTACCGCGTGCTCAAACATGGCGGGCGCTTTCTCTGCCTTGAATTTTCGGAAGTGGATATGCCGGGTCTGGATAAAATTTATGATGCCTTTTCCTTTTCCGCCATTCCGGCCATTGGCAAGGCGGTGACAGGAGATGGCGAGCCCTATCGTTATCTCGTTGAGTCCATCCGCAAATTTCCCACAGCCGAGACATTTAAGGAGATGATCGAGGAGGCCGGTTTCGAGCGTGTGTCCTATACGCGGCTCACGGGCGGCATTGTCGCCGTTCATTCCGGCTGGAAGCTCTGAATCATGGGCATTCTGGGCAATATCGGCCATGTCTGGCGGCTGTCGCATGTGGGCTGGGTGCTGGCGCGCGAGGGGGTTTTTGCCGCTGTTGACGCAGAGATGCTGCCGCCGCTGGCACGGCCCGCGCTAAAACTGGTCAAATTATTGGCGCGCAAACATAGCACCGGCCATCTGGCGACAGCCATTGCGCGGCTTGGGCCCTCTTATGTCAAACTGGGCCAGTTTCTGGCCACCCGTCCGGATATTGCCGGGGCGCGCCTCGCCAATGAGCTGACCGCCTTGCAGGATAAAATGGCGCCTTTCCCGCAGGCACAGGCCATTCACACCATCGAAACCGCCTTCGGGCAGCCGCTGTCGGCGGTTTTTGCCGAATTCGGACCGCCCATCGCGGCCGCCTCCATTGCGCAGGTGCACCGCGCCAAAGTGCTGGAGAACGGCCTATTGCGGGATGTGGCGGTGAAGGTGGCCCGTCCCCATGTGGAAGCGCGCTTTCGTCGTGATCTCGCCGATATGTATTTTGCGGCCCGCCTTGCCACGCGATATCTGCCCGACGCCGATCGTTTGCAGCCGGTGGAGGTGGTTGATACATTGGCCCGCTCGGTGCGCATAGAAATGGATTTTCGTCTGGAGGCGGCAGCAGCCTCGGAATTTGGCCAGAATATTGCCGATGACACCGAATTGCGCGTGCCCGGCGTTGATTGGCAGCGCACCGCCCGCGATGTTCTGACCCTCGAATGGGTGGAGGCGATTTCGCTGTCCGACAAAGCGGCCCTGCAGGCCAGCGGCCTGGATCTGCCAAAACTCGGGCAAAGTTTGATCCAGTCGTTTTTGCGCCATGCGGTGCGCGACGGATTTTTCCACGCCGACATGCATCAGGGCAATCTGATGGTGGATGCGGACGGCCGACTGGTGGCGGTTGATTTTGGCATTATGGGGCGTTTGGGCTTAAAAGAGCGGCGCTTTCTGGCTGAAATTCTCTATGGATTTATTGTGCGCGATTATCGCCGCGTGGCCGAGGTGCATTTTGAGGCGGGCTATGTGCCTTCCTATTATTCGGTGGATGATTTTGCCCAGGCCATCCGCGCCATTGGCGAGCCGATTCATTCCAAAACCGCCGATCAGATTTCAATGGCCAAATTGCTGACCCTGCTGTTTGAAATCACCGCGCTTTTCGAAATGAAAACCCGCACCGAACTGGTGATGCTGCAAAAAACCATGGTGGTGGTGGAGGGGGTGGCGCGCACGCTCGACCCGCATCTCAATATGTGGAAAACCGCTGAACCGGTCATGCGCGACTGGATTGAGCGCAACCTTGGCCCCTTGGGCAAATTGGGTGATGCCGGCGCCGGTATGGTGAGCTTTGCCAAAATGGCCGCCGCCCTGCCCGAATGGATGAACCGCGCCGAACAGGCCCTGACCAGTCTCGAACGCGGCGCAGAAAAGGGCTTCAGCCTCTCCCCCCGCTCGATTGAGAATATTGGCAAAGCCGAAGCGCGGCGCGCACGCTGGGGCAATGCCGCCTTATGGGTGATTGCCGCGCTGCTGGCATGGCACCTGCTGCATTAAACAGATTTTGTTTGTAAATTAGCCGGATTGATGCGAATAAAGAGGGGAATTAAACGGTTAAATATATGCAAAGCATGACGCTGCTTTTCACGTCATTGCGAGCGGTAGCGAAGCAATCCAGAGTGTGTGTAAATGGATTGCTTCGAAGGCGAAAGCCTTCTCGCAATGACGATATGTATCTTCTCTTGTTTTAATAAAGAGAAGGAATGCAATCGCTTATTTTGTCTTATCCTTGAGGTTTGAAACGTTTATCATGCACCCCTCTCTCACCCTGCACGGCAAACGCATATTGCTCATCATTGGCGGGGGTATTGCCGCTTATAAGAGCCTTGACCTCATCCGCCAGATTAAAAAGCACGGCGGTGCGGTCCGCGTGGTGATGACGAAAGCGGCGCAGGAATTTGTCACGCCGCTCTCCGCCGCCAGCCTCTCTGGCCACAAGGCCTATACCGAGCTTTTTTCGCTCAATGATGAAGCGGAAATGGGCCATATTGAACTCTCGCGCAGCGCTGATCTGGTGGTGGTGGCTCCTGCCACCGCCGACATCATCGCCAAACAGGCCCATGGACTTGCCAATGATCTGGCCTCGACCCTGCTGCTGGCCACCGACAAGCGCGTGCTCAACGCACCAGCCATGAATCTGCGCATGTGGCTGCACCCCGCCACGCAGCGCAATGTGACCCAGCTCACAGCAGACGGAACGCTGTTTATCGGGCCGGATGAGGGTGAAATGGCCTGCGGCGAATATGGCCCGGGCCGGATGGCCGAGCCGCTGGACATTGTCGCGGCCATTGCGGCGGCGCTGCAAGGCGCGCATATTTTACCGCTGCCCAACCAGCCGCTGGCGGGCAAACGGGTGATTATCACCTCCGGCCCCACGCATGAGCCGATTGACCCTGTGCGCTATATTGCCAACCGCTCCTCCGGCAAGCAGGGCCATGCGCTGGCCGCAGCGGCGGTCAAGGCCGGTGCCGAGGTGGTGCTTATATCGGGGCCGGTGGCGCTGCCTGACCCTGATGGCGCGCAGGTGCAGCATGTCAATACGGCGCGTGAAATGCTGGCCGCTGTTGAAGCCGCGCTGCCTGCCGATATGTTCATCTCCACCGCCGCTGTCGCCGATTGGCGTGTGGAGGATGCGGGCACGCATAAGCTCAAAAAGGACAAGGGCGAGATGCCTGCGCTGCATCTGGTGGAAAATCCGGATATTCTGGCCACCATCGCGCAGAGGCGCGACCAGCGCCCGCACCTTGTGGTGGGCTTTGCCGCCGAAACCGACCATGTGCTGGACCATGCCCGGGCCAAACTGGCGCGCAAGGGCTGCGACCTCATTGTCGCCAATGATGTGAGCGCGGCGGGTGGTGTGATGGGCGGCGATGCGAATGAAATCACACTGGTGACAGCCGCAGGGCTTGAGCCATGGCCGCGCCTCTCCAAAACCGAAGTGGCTGAAAAGCTGATTGCGCATTTTGCGGGGCTGCTGTGAAGCTTTTCGTCCAACGCCTGCCTCACGCGGCGGATTTGCCGCTTCCCGCCTATCAGACGGCGCACGCCGCCGGAATGGATCTGCTTGCGGCCGTGGATGCGCCCATACAACTTGCGCCGCACGCGCGGGCGCTTATTCCCACCGGCCTTCAGATGGCTCTGCCAACTGGTTTTGAGGCACAGGTGCGGCCGCGCTCCGGCCTTGCCCTGAAACAGGGCGTAACCGTGCTCAACAGTCCCGGCACGATCGACGCCGATTATCGCGGTGAAATTGCTGTGCTTCTCATCAATCTTGGCACAGAGCCGGTTGAAATCACGCGCGGCATGCGCATTGCGCAAATGGTGATCGCGCCGGTGATGCAGGCGCAGTGGCAGGAGGTGGCCGAACTGCCCGTTTCGCAGCGAGGCACCGGCGGTTTTGGCTCAACAGGAACCGGGCAATGAATTTTCTCTCGCGCCGCCAAACTCTGGCCATAGCCGCCGTGCTGGATATTGCCCTCAACGCGCGGGGCGTTCCGGTGGCGGCCAAGGCGCTGGCGGCACGGTTTGACATGCCCGCCCGCCATTTTGAAACCCTGCTGCAAGCGCTGGTGAAAGCCAATATTCTGAAAGGCCTGCGTGGCCCCAAGGGCGGCTATGAACTGGCCCGCGAGCGCCGCCGCATCTCGCTGGCCGATATTTTAAACGCGATTGAGCCAACGGACAGTGAAATCGCCCTGCCTCTGGCACAAAAGCTGATTGTGCCGGCCCTTGAACCCGCCAGCAGCGCCTTTATGGCCAGACTGGAGACGATTCATATTGCGCATTTATGCCAGAACAATGAGTTGGTGCGCAGTGACGCTGATTTTACAATTTGAAAATGGTATTTAAAATAAATATCGACAATATTTGTATAATTAACTAATGTCGCTTCATTATCCGCTTCACATTCTGCATATTCGGCTTAGAATTGCAGCAAGGGAGAGCCAACATGAGCGAACATACACATAAACCCGGCCGCGGTCGCATCTATGGGTCCATTACCGATACCATCGGGGATACGCCGATCGTGCGGCTGGACCGCCTTGCCAAGGCCAAGGGCGTCAAGGCCAACCTTCTGGCCAAGCTCGAATTTTTCAACCCGATCTCCAGCGTGAAGGACCGTATCGGCGTCAATATGATCGACACGCTGGAAGCGCAGGGCCGCATCAAGCCCGGGCAAAGCACATTGGTTGAGCCCACCTCCGGCAATACCGGCATTGCACTGGCTTTTGTGGCCGCCGCGCGCGGCTATAAGCTCATTCTGGTCATGCCGGAGTCCATGTCGATTGAACGGCGCAAAATGCTGGCGCTTCTGGGGGCTGAACTGGTGCTGACCCCCGCCCCGCTGGGCATGAAGGGCGCGATTGCCAGAGCCAATGAAATTGTGGCCAGCACCCCCGGCGCCATTATTCCGCAGCAGTTTGAAAATCCGGCCAATCCGGACATTCACCGGCGCACCACAGCCGAAGAAATCTGGAATGACACCCATGGCGAAGTGGATGTTTTCATCTCGGGTGTGGGTACGGGGGGCACCATCACCGGTGTGGGTCAGGTGTTGAAAGCCCGCAAGGCGGATGTGAAAATTGTTGCGGTTGAGCCGGAAGATTCGCCGGTTCTTTCGGGCGGCGCGCCCGGCCCGCACAAAATTCAGGGGATTGGTGCAGGCTTCATTCCTGCCATTCTCGACCGTTCGGTGATTGACGAGGTGATCACGGTGGGCAACCAGACCGCCTTTGACACGGCGCGCCTGCTGGCCCGCATCGAGGGGATTCCGGTGGGCATATCATCAGGTGCGGCTGTGGCGGCGGCTGTTGAAATCGGCCAGCGGTCTGAATATGCCGGTAAAAATATTGTCATTATTATTCCGTCCTTTGCGGAACGGTATTTGTCGACGGCTTTGTTTGACGGGCTCTGAACATCTTGTAAAGTCAGAAGCCTGATCCCATATAAGATCTGTCCGGAGGCTCATGCGAGATCCGGACAGGTTGAAGTGCCGAACAGAGGGCTTCCGCATGACTCGTATTGCCACATTAAATTCGCCCTTTCTGCTGGGCTTTGACGAAATTGAACGCGCCCTGGACCGGGTAACCAAAGCCACATCTGATGGCTATCCGCCCTATAATATTGAACGTATTTTTGCCGAAGCCGAGAGACCGGAGTGTCTGCGCATCACGCTGGCTGTTGCCGGTTTCCGGCGCGACCAGCTGGAAGTGCTGGTGGAGGAAAACCAGCTCCTTATCCGTGGCAAGCAAACCGAGGATAAAGACCGCCATTATCTGCACCGCGGCATTGCCGCGCGCCAGTTTCAGCGCGCCTTTCTGCTGGCCGACGGTATGAAGGTGCTGGGCGCCGATTTGCAGAACGGATTGCTCTCGGTGGATCTGGTGCGGCCAGAGCCCGAACGTCTGGTCAAATCCATTCAGATTACGGTGCATGACTAAGCCCGCCCGCGAGGCGCAGATCATGCACACCCATCATTGTTTAAAAAGGATATCAAATGACCCGCACAGATTTTATCCCCATGAACAATTCACCCCTGAGCGCCGAAGAATTTGCCCATCTGGGCGATGGGCAGGTTGCCTATGTCAAGCCCATGCTCTCGGAAGATGTGGCGGCGCTGTTTCCGCAGGCTCCGCCGATGATGCCGGGGATCCGGTTGTTTGCTTTGCTCAGCGCCGATGGCTCACCGATGATGCTCACCGACTCAAAAGATGCCGCCATTGCCAATGCCTGGGAGCATGAACTCGAAACCGTGAGCGTGCATTAGAGCATGCTGTTTTGAGGTGGAAACACAGTGTGAGCGTTCCTTCTCCCCGTTTCAACGGGGAGAAGGAGCCGCTTCCATCTAAAAGCAACAGACTCTAGACCCTTAAATTTTGACGCACGCTTGCCCTATTTTTTAATTCCCGAATAATTGCTGTAAAAAATTTGTCGAGTGTTTGGGTGCGGGGGCCGTGCGCGGCGCATTGCCCGGCACGTCTTCAGGTGGCAGCAAAGAGTCGCTGCCGCTCTGCTGTCCGCCCCGCCGGATCGAAGGTGCGGCCAGGGGCGCCTGTGCCTCCGGCGAGGCCGCCGGTATGGCGCGCGTAAGCGGCAGCGGTGCTGCGGGCGTGTTGATATTGGCAGGAACAGAGGCCGCCGGCACAGGCGGCGCGGCCATGTCCATAGGGGGCAGATTTTCAGGATGCCACAGGCCCAGCGGCAAGGGCGCAGGCGGCACAGTTTTCAATGCCGCTTTCATAAAACGGCTCCAGATTTCCACCGGCAGATTGCCGCCGGAGGTTTTTTTGGTGGGTGTTGAATCGTCATTGCCCAGCCAGACTGCGGCAGTCAAGGCGCTGGTGTAACCGACAAACCATGCGTCCCGATAGTCCTGACTGGTGCCGGTTTTGCCCGCCGCCTGCCAACCGGGCAATTCGGCCTTGCGCGCGGTGCCGGTGAGCAATGTTTCCTGCATCATTGTATTCATCATCTGCACATATTGCGGCTCGATGACGCGGCCAAAGCCGGTGGCCTTGCGCTGATAGAGCAAAGTGCCCTCCGCGGCACGCACTCTGGTGATAATATGCGGCTGCACACCCAGGCCGCCATTGGCAAATGGCGTATAGGCCGTGACCATTTCCAGCGGTGTGACCTCGGATGTGCCCAGCGCAATCGAGGCATTGGCCTGCAATTCAGACTGAATGCCAAGGCGATGGGCGGTTTTGGCAATGTTTTTAGCCCCCACCTCAAGCCCCACCCGCACCGCCACCGTATTGAGCGAGAGGGCCAGCGCATTGGTCAGGGTCACAGGGCCGAAATATTCATGGCTGTAATTTTCCGGCTGCCAGCCTCTGATATTCAGCGGGCCATCCTCGCGCACCGTATTGGGCGTGAGGCCGCGCTCCATCGCCGTGAGATAGACAAAGGGTTTGAAGGCGGAACCGGGCTGACGCCGGGCAAAGGTGACGCGGTTGAACTGGCTGTCGGCATAATTGCGCCCGCCCACCATGGCCTTGATCGCGCCATTGCCATCCAGCGCCACCAATGCGCCCTGCGTGACGCCGAATTTCACACCCTTGGCATCCAACTCCTCGGTGACGGCCTTTTCCGCAGCGGACTGCATATTCAGGGAAATGGTGGTTGACACCACAATGTCCTGATCAATCGCGCCCACCGTTTCATCCAGTGTGTCCATAACATAATCGGCCACATAATTGATGGAACCGGCCCCCTCCTCGCGCACGGCTTTCGCGGGATTGGACAGGGCCAGCGTGGCCATAGCCTCGGTAATATAGCCCTCCCCGACCATGGCGGTGATGACCTGTGCCGCACGCTCGCTTGCGCCCTCCGGATTGCGGTTGGGGGCAAGTTTTGTCGGCGCTTTCATCAAACCAGCCAGAACAGCGGCCTCGGCCAGTGTAACGGAGCGGGCGCTTTTGCCAAAATATTTGCGCGCCGCCGCCTCCACCCCATAGGCACCGGAGCCAAAATACACGCGGTTGAGATAAAGCTCTAAAATCTGGTCCTTGGAATATTTATGCTCCAGCCACAATGCCAGCACGGCCTCCTGCCCCTTGCGTGACAAGGTGCGTTCCTGCGTTAAAAACAGGTTTTTGGCCAGCTGCTGGGTCAGGGTTGAGCCGCCCTGCGGATTGCCGTGGCCAATCATATTGCGCAGCAAGGCGCGGGCAATGCCGAAAGGATCAATGCCGAAATGATGATAAAAGCGCCGGTCCTCAATCGAAATAAAGGCCTTGGGCAGATAGGGCGGCAGTTCGGCAATGCGGATGGCCGGGCCGCCGGAATCCCCGCGATTGACGATCAGAGCCCCGTCTTCCGCCATAATGGCAATATTGGGCGGACGTTTGGGAATGGCCAGCTGGTCAATGGGCGGTAATTGCGAGGCATAATAGGCAATCAGGCCGCCGAAGGCCATGGCACCCCACAGGCACAGAATAAATCCCCAGTAGAACAACCGCCCGAACCATGAGCGCTGCCGTCTGGCTTTACCCTTTTTGCGAAACTCCCAGTTTTCCTCATCGGTGACGCGGCGGGAGACGGTTTGTGGTGCGGATTTTGATTTTGCGCGGGGTTTTTTGCGCGGACGCGGCGGCTCATCCGCTTCGTCCCAGTGATCCTCGCGCGTGGCATGGAGATCAGGCGTGTCAGACTCGTCAGGATCGTCAAAACTGGGCTCGATACGTCCCCGCCCTTGTCCCCTGCCGTTCCGCGCCATTCCGGTGTCCTGAACCTGTGATGCGCAGCTGACCTGCGCACGCTTTTCAGACTAGTCCACCCCCGTTTAAGGAGGTGTTAAATCGAATTAAGTTTTTAACATTTAGCATAAATACGCAGAATTTTACATGAATCCTGTGTCCAAATTTAAGCGGCCTCTTGCACTTATGCCGCTTACAGGTCAATGATTGCGACCCCGCATAAAAGCGGGTCACGATATTCATCGGAATTGGTCTTATGAAAGTTACACTGGAACGTTCGGCTCTCCTCAAATCTCTCGGCCATGTGCATCGTGTGGTTGAGCGGCGCAACACAATTCCGATATTGTCCAATGTGCTGATTCAGGCCGAAGGCAGCGAACTCTCGCTCAAAGCCACCGATCTTGACCTCGAAATTTCCGGCTCTGTTGCGGCGGATGTGATTCAGGCGGGCGCCACCACCGTGCCGGCGCATGTGCTTTATGACATTGTGCGCAAATTGCCGGACGGATCACAGGTAACGCTGGAAATTGCCGGAGATTCAGGCCAGATGCTGCTGCGCTCTGGCCGGTCGCGGTTCAATCTTCAGGCCTTGCCGGAAGATGATTTTCCCAAGCTCAGCGCCGGTGAATTGTCGCATCATTTCACATTGCCCGCTGCCGATCTGAAAAAACTGATTGAAAAAACCCAGTTTGCCATTTCCAATGAGGAAACCCGCTATTACCTCAATGGCATTTTCATTCACACGCTGGATGTCAATGGCAAAACCATGCTGCGCGCTGTAGCCACCGACGGCCACCGTCTGGCCCGTGTTGAAATTGCGGCGCCGCAGGGCGCAGTCGGTATGCCCGGCGTTATTCTGCCCAAAAAAGCCGTGGCTGAAATCCAGAAGCTGATTGACGATTTAACTGCGGAAATCACCATCGAGCTTTCCACCCAGAAGGCGCGCTTCTCCTTTGGGGCGGTGGTGCTGACCTCCAAGCTGATCGACGGCACCTTCCCGGATTATAACCGCGTGATTCCGGCCAATAATGACAAACGGCTGGTGGTGGAGCGCAGTGCTTTTGCCGCCGCCGTTGACCGCGTCTCGACCATTTCGTCTGAACGGGGCCGCGCGGTGAAACTGGCGCTCAATGACGGCAAAATGATCCTCACGGTCACCAATCCGGACTCGGGCTCGGCGGTCGAGGAGCTGGAAGTGGATTATGATGCCGCGCCCATCGACATCGGCTTTAATGCCCGCTATCTGCTGGAAATCACCGCGCAACTGGACGGCGACACGGCCCTGCTGAAACTGGCCGATGCTGGATCGCCCACCTTGGTGCAGGACCGCGAAGGCGCCGCCGCACTTTATGTGCTGATGCCGATGCGGGTGTGAGAAGGTACAAACCGGTAAGTTAGAAGTGTCATTGTGCCGCGATTCATGGCATGAGGAGGCATGAACGACACCCTTCCCCCCGTGCAGAGCGTGCAGTATCCGCAGATAAGGCGGCTGGTGCTGAGCGAGTTTCGTTCCTATTCACATCTGGATCTGGATGTGAATGGCTCGATGATTGTGCTCAGCGGCCAGAATGGGGCGGGTAAAACCAATATTCTTGAGGCGCTGTCATTTTTAAGTCTGGGCCGGGGCCTGCGTCGCGCCGACCTGCGCGAATGCGGCCGCAACTTCGACCAGAGGCCCGTGCCATGGGCTGTTTCCGTCGCATTAAGTCAGGATGAGGAGGATCTGCAGCTTGGCACCGGTTTTGATCCGGCAGAGACCAGCCGCAAATGCCGGATCAACCGCGCGGCGGTGGGGTCTGCCGCCGCTTTTGCCGAATATGTGCGGATTGTCTGGCTGACTCCATCCATGGATGGGCTGTTTACCGGCCCGGCCAGCGAGCGGCGCCGTTTTCTCGACCGGCTGGTTCTGACGGTGGATTCAACCCATGGTGCGCGGGTCAATGCGCTGGATCGTGCCCTGCGCAACCGCAACCGCCTGCTGAGCGAGCCGTCAACAGACAGGCTCTGGCTGGATGCGACCGAGCGGGAGGTGGCGGAACTGAGCATTGCAGTGACCACCGCACGCCATGAGGCGCTGGCCCGGCTGCAAAGCCTGATTTTACAGGAAAAAGACGACAGCTCACCATTTCCCTGGGCCGAAATCAGTCTGCAAGGAGAGATTGACCAGCTCTGTCTCGAACATCCGGCGGTGATTGCGGAAGAAAAACTGCGCGCGCTATTATATGCGCTGCGGGGCCGGGATGCGGCTTCCGGACGCACATCTGCCGGGCCGCATATTTCGAATCTGCGGGTGAAACACGGGCCAAAATCAACAGATGCCGCCCAATCCTCCACCGGCGAGCAAAAAGCGCTGCTCACCGGCCTTGTGCTGGCCCATGCCCGTCTGGTAACGCAGATGACCGCACTGGCCCCCCTGATCCTGCTGGATGAAATTGCCGCGCATTTTGACCCCAGCCGGCGGGAGGCGCTGTTTTCCAGCCTCGAACAGTCCGGCGCACAGGTCTGGATGACCGGCGCTGACCCCACAGCCTTTGTGCATTTGCACAATCGCGCCGAAATTTTTCAGGTGGAACAGGGTAGGGTGATGAAACCATGAACAGTTTTCAGCTTTTGACCTTTACAGCGGTGTATTGTGTTGCCGTCGCCACACCCGGCCCCGGCATTGCTGCTCTGATTGCCCGCGTACTGAAACAGGGGCTGAGCGGTGTTCTGGCCATGATTGCCGGTTTTGTCATTGGTGACCTGATCTGGTTCACACTGGCCGCCGCAGGGCTGGCGGTGATTGCCCAGACCCTGAACTGGGTTTTTCTGCTGGTTAAATATGGCGGTGCCGGTTATCTCGCCCTTCTGGCCTGGAAAATGCTGACCACACCGGTCTTTGCTGTTACGCCGGACGTGGCCACCCCACGCCTTGCATCCCTGCCGCTGTTTCTGAGCATGTTGAGCCTGACATTGGGCAATCCCAAAGTGATTGTATTTTTTCTGTCCATCATGCCGCTGGTTGTGGATGTGTCACAACTCTCGGTGCATATTTATCTGGTTCTGGCCAGTACGCTCATTATAACTTTAACTGTTATATTGCTGTTTTATGCCCTGCTGGCGCATCAGGCGCGGGCGCTTTTTCGCTCTGCACGGGCTTTGACATGGCTCAACCGGGGGGTCGCCTGCGTGCTTTTTGGCGCGGCAGCCACGATTGCCCTGCGCTAAAACCGGATGGCCGCGCGCCAGATGTCCGTCTGGGGAAAAACAATCAGGCCGGACGCCGCCAGCGCAAGGCCATAAGGCACTCCATTATCGGCATTATAAAGCCGTGCAATCCAGTCCCGCGACCCTGCCCATTCGGGTAAAGGCGACTTGCGGATATAGATGAAGGCCATGGTGATCAGGCCTCCGATCACCGAGGCCAGAAGATTATAATCGAGAATATTGACCCAGCCGAGCCATACAGCCGTGGCGGCGGCCAGCTTGGCGTCCCCGCCCCCGATCCAGCCCAAGCTGAACAGAATGAAGGTGATAACCAGCATCGCCAGCCCGCAGGTGAGATGCCAGCCGATATTTTCCAGCGGAAAGCCGATGATCAGCGCAAAAGCAATAAAACTGGCCACCAGAGCCAGAGAAATACGGTTTGAAATGGTCATTGTAAACAGGTCGGACGCGCCCGCATAAGCCATCAGAAATGGAAAAATGAACAGCGTAAGCAGATCAAGCATCAGCACCACCCCTGTTGACCATTCCAGCCTGTTAAGCCTTTTCAGATCTGAAACTCTGACAGGCGCATGTTATTTTATAGTTAACATACAACCTGAAAAATGAAATACGGCTCTGCAGCACAGAGCCGTATTTGTGTTTGCCAGCAACGCCTAAGATTAGGTCAGAGAATTCGCGATTTTGGTGAATTTACTGGTCAGGTTTGTACCCACGTTACCCGCTGCTGTGATAATAACGATGGAGATAAGGCACACAATCAAAGCATATTCGATCGCTGTTGCACCGGATTCATCGTTTAAAAAATTCATCATATATTTTTTCATAACATTACCTCGCCTCTGTTCCATGCTCTTCGAATACAAATTCAACGTCGGCATAACGTTAGGTACACTATGCAAAATATAAATTTATAATAGGTTAAAATAATAATCCGCATATTTAAAAAATGGCTCATAATCGAAATTTATACGTTCAAAATATAGTTAAATTATTTTTAATTGTTTCAATGTAATTTATATTTATCATTATATTTTTGTTTGACTGTCTATATAGACATAAAAAAGCCCCGAAAAATCGGGGCCTTTGATTTAAAACAGCTATGGATACTGGCCTATCTGGCTGACAGATCAAGCGTAGATGGAGGTTTTGATCCCGTGCCCTGCACGGCGCCCATAATGGCAATACCAATCAATGAAGCCATAAGACCATATTCAATCAAACTTGCACCGGATTCATCCTGCAAAAAAAGCGCGAAAAGACGCCTCATCATAAAAACTCCAAATCAATTTATAAAATTTCAGCTTAATGCGCGTCGAAATATTGACGTTGTTTCAGCTTAAGCCAAAGTGGCAAAAAAAATATGAACAAAAATCCTTCAAATATAAGCGGACTGTTGTGCCGGGACGTTCTGATTTGATAAATTCAAATCTCACTATTTTTCAATATAAATTTTATATGGTCAGAAATTCAGAGATTTTAAAGGAAAATGAAGGTTTAAAATATTGTATTCAATATTCATTCACTATTTTTTGATGTGATGAATACAGAGTATGTGGGTCTGAGGGTAATTTGATGCGTATGCTGAGTGGCACAAGAGCTTTGACCGGAGCCGGACTTGTGCTCGTCCTATTCTTTGGCCTGAAGCCCGCACAGGCAGAGCCGGACCGTATTGAGGTTGTTCTGGATCAGGCTAAAGTTCTGAAAATGCCAAAAGACGCGCAAACGGTGATCATCGGCAATCCGGTTGTTGCAGACATCACAGTTTTAAAAAACAGGTCCATGATCCTCACCGCCAAGGGCTATGGTGTGACCAATATGATTGCGCTTGACGCGCAAGGCGCCCAGATTTCTGAATCGATTATCGAGGTCAAGGCCGCCAAAGAAAAAGTGCTGATTTTGCAGCTTGGTATGGATCGGGAATCCTATTCCTGCGTGCCCGAATGTATGCCCTTTGTCTCACCGGGTGACTCAAACCAGTTCACCAGCAGCGCCATCAGCAGCATCAGCAGCCATAATGGATTGGCCGCACCCGCTGCTGCTGCTGCCACACAGGCCACCGGACAAAAATAAACCCGGGTTTTCGCCCGAAGTCCGATTGCAGAACTGTCAGCCCAACTGTGCCAGAATCGCATTGCGATAGGGAATGCTGGTTTGCGCGCCCCTGACCGTACAGGCCAGTGATCCGGCGGCGGCGGCAAAGGGCAAGGCCTCGGACAGGCTCTGCCCGCGCGCCAGACAGGCCGCCAGCGCACCCACAAATGTATCTCCGGCGGCTGTTGTGTCCACAGGGCTGATCGCAAGGGCGGCAACCGCATAACGTATGCCAGCCTCAAAGGCCACAGCTCCCTCAGCCCCCAGGGTCACGATCGTGGTCAGGCCGAAGGTCTGGTGCAGGGCGAGAGCGGCCAGTTCCGGCGAGCGAGCGTCAAGCCCATGCGCTTCTGCCAGAACTCCAGCCTCATGTTCATTCATCACCAGAATGTCGGTATGGGCAAGATAATCGCGCGAAATTGCCCCTGCGGGGGCAAGATTGAGCATAACCTTGGCCCCAGAGGCCCGCGCCTGGCGTGCCGCCGCCTCGCCCTCGCTGTCCGGCACCTCGCGTTGCAGCAACAATATATCTGAAGCCTTGAGAGTGACCTGCGCCGCCCGGGCATAGCCATTGGCGCCCGAGGCCACAACAATGATATTTTCGGAATTTGCATCCACCGTGATAAACGCCGCACCTGTCGGGGCGGCAACACGGGCAACATGGGTGCAGTCCACACCATCGCGCAGCAACAACTGCAAAGCGACATCGGCAAACCCATCCTGACCGACAGCGCCGACAAGTGCAACCTCACCCCCGGCGCGGCGCGCGGCCAGAGCCTGATTGGCACCCTTGCCGCCGGGAATCGTATCATAAGACGGGCCGAGCACCGTTTCGCCCGGCGCGGGAAGCGCGGCCACACGGGTAACGAGATCTATATTGATCGAGCCGAACACAACAATCATCGTGACATCTCCCTCAGGCCTGCTGCCATGCGCTGATCAGCTCTGAGGCGCGGTTCTGCACCTCATCCGGCCTCATGCCCGGCTTGAATATGGACGAACCTATGCCGAAACCGGCAATGGGGCTATTTTTCCATTGGCCGATGGTTGCCGCCGACACGCCGCCCACCAGCAAAAGCCGCGCATCTTTCGGCAAAACAGCCGTGATGGCCTTGACATAGGCCATGCTGGCCAGTTCTCCGGGAAAAATTTTCAGCGCATCGGCCCCCGCCGCCAGCGCGGCAAAGGCCTCCGTCGGCGTAAAAATACCCGGCAGGGACACAAGACCAAGCGCCTTGGTCCGGCCAATCACCTGCGGGTTCATATTGGGCGAGATGATCAGTTCGCCGCCGGCTTGATGCACGGCCTCAACATCCTCAGGCGACAGAACAGTGCCGGCCCCCACCAGCGCGCGCCCTTTGAGAGCGCGGGCCAGCAGGCCAATACTGTCAAGCGGCTGCGGCGAATTGAGCGGAACCTCGATAATGGTGATGCCCGCCCTCACCAGCGCCTCGCCGACATCAAGCGCCTCGTCGGGTTTAAGACCACGCAAAATGGCGATGATCGGCTGGTGTTTAAGGGCAGAATTAAAACGGTTCAGTAAGGTCATGGGTTCACCTATAGGCCTGCACGGCAGCCAAACCGGCAACAAGAGCATCTTCGGGCGCAAGCACCTGCGCGCTCAGTCCATAAACATGCAGCGCCTGCTGATAAAGCTGCGCAATATGCCCATCCGCCACCAGTATAATTTGAGTTTGCCGGTCAAACGACTGTAAAGCGCCCTGAATTTCAGCGCCAATCAGCACACCGGAGAGATAGGGGCCAACCTCATGGGCGCTCATCAGGCCGGCCAGAACCGTGCTGCGCGCCAGAAACAATGTATGGGTCAGGCCGCAGGCCTCCTGCGCCGCCGCAAGCCCGCGCGCAAAACCGGCCTCATCCTCCGGTTCCTGCGCCAGACGGCTCAATATGGAATTTTGCCGGGCCCAGGCATAGATCTCGCCGGTCATATAGGTTGAAAACCTTGTGATGCTGCCCCCTTGCAGCGCCGCCCATTTGGAATGGGTGCCCGGCAAAATCACCAGCGCATCATCACAGCCACAGCCGAAAATCAGGGTTTCCTCACCGCGCATAACATCCGCTTGCAGCTCATGCACATAAATCACCCCCGGCACGATCAGAGCCTCGCCCCCGTCAGCGCGGGTCACCGCCATCATCCGGGCCGCAAGGTCTTGGGCGGATGCCGGTGCGCTGGCATAGGGCGCTTCCACCCAGCCGTTGCGCGCGCCCACCATACCGGCCATGATCACGGGCAATTCCGGCCTGAGCGCCAGCCAGGGCGCGATGCAACCCTGCAAGGTTGCTGCAAATTGGCCCTCACGCACAGTTAGCATTCCGCTATTGGCGTGGCTGATACGATCAAGAATCGTTCTGTCCGCGCCCAGCAGATAGGCGCGCAGGCGCGTGGTGCCCCAGTCCACAGCAATCAGTGATGCATCTGCCATTAGACCCACCCGCCGTCCGCCACATAATGCTGATTGGTGCAAGCCCCTGATTCATCCGAGGCAAAAAACAAAACCATACGCGCCATATCATCGGGCACAAGTTTACGCTTCAGACATTGCCGCTCCAGCAGCTCCTGTTCAGCCTCTGGCGTCAGCCACAGGTCTATCTGGCGCTGGGTCATGATCCAGCCCGGCGCAATGGCATTGACACGGATATTGTCCTTGCCAAAATCGCGCGCCAGCGAGCGTGTCAAGCCGATCACCGCCGATTTTGCAGCCGTATAGACCGGCATATTGCCCTGCCCGATCATCCAGGACACCGAACCGAAATTGATGATGGACCCGCCGCCCAAAGCCTGCATATCGGGAATCACGGCTTGTGCGGCAAAAAACTGATGTTTCAGATTGACGGCGATCCGCTCATCAAAATATTCGGGCGTGACCTCCAGCGTTGCATGGCGCTGGTCATGCGCGGCATTGTTGACCAAAATGCCTACAAGGCCGAATTTTGCTTTTATATTGGCAATGGCCTGCCGCAAAGCTGCAATATCGCGCAGATCACAGGCCTCGAAATGCACCTGATGGCCTGCGGCGTTCAGCTCCGCACACAGCTTTTGCGAAGGCTCAACCGCAATATCCAGAAACCCGACCCGCGCGCCCTGTGCGGCAAAACGCCGGACAATGGCCTCACCTATACCGCTGCCGCCACCGGTGACAATCACCGTCTTATCCTGCAAATCGGGATATATTACGCCATTTGATCTGATCGCCGTGCTCACCCTCATCTCCATCGGTTCGAGCGCCGATAGTGCTTGGGGCGGATCAACGCTGACATGCCAGTTTGAACATTATAAACTTGCACAAGTCGAGCGAATTTTTGGCCATATCTCCATTATCCGGACATAGCGCATGATTGCCCAGCGGCGCATATAGGCGCCGGCCAGCCGTTATGCCTGCATAAAGTCATGAAATGGCTTCAGAATTTATAACTTACGCCCGTTGTCAGAGCATTAATCACAGGGTGAATTTGCACGGCATTTGTATCCAGCACACCGGCATTGACGGTCTTTTTGTTGAAATTGTAATATTTATATCCTACGGAGAGTAAAATATGGTCTGTAACCGCATAATCCGTGCCGGCGCCGATCGTCCAGCCGAACATGTTGTTGGACGAGGAGCCTGTGGCTGTTGCCGCATAGCCATTATAGGGCGTGGTGGTATATTTGATATTGGCATAGGCAAGTCCGGCTGAGCCGGTAAACAGGAAGCGGTCCTGTGCATAGCCCATGCGCGCATCAATCGAGCCAAATGAGCGAACCTTATGACCGCAATTTGCCGTCCCGCTCTCGCAGGATATGGAGCCATTGTCCGTGGATCCATTCACATTCACTTCGGCTCCGGCAATGAAATCATTGCCAAGCGCATAATTATAGCCCAGACGCAGACCCACCAGCGCACCATCGCCCTTATGTTTGGCCGTTGTGCCGCCCGAAAAATCATAAGCCGTATGAGACCCGGAAATACCGTCATCAAGGCCACCATAAAGCCCTGTCCAGGTAAACTGATCCTGCGATGTCGACTGCGGCAATATATCTGACTGACGCATGGGTTCGATCGTTCGAGAAGGAACGTCTGCAGCTGCAGCCGGAACACTCAGGCCGAGCACCAGAAACAGACTCAGGTATAACTTGTTCAAGGTCGCCTCCTCACACCATAACCGCGCATTGCATTGAGAAGTATTAGAAGCAAACCGTTACAAATGAATTACCAAGACTGTAAATATAAATGAATTATGTAAACTGAATAGGATCCAATCAACAGTTTTACCGGAATTTTACAGGTTTAAAATTTTACATCAGCTTTTTTAAACTGTAGAGCGCCTGCAAAGCCTCACGCGGGGTGAGCTCATCCGGATCAATGCCCCGCAAGGCCTCATGGAGCGGATCAGGCCCCGCAGGTTCCGGAGCAGGAAGGGGCCTGTGGCGCACAGGGGCCGCGAAGAGGGGCAGATCATCACCCAGATGATCCATATTCGGGCCATGACCACCCGCTTCCAGCTCGGCCAGCAGAATGGCGGCACGGTCAATCACCGTTTTGGGCAGGCCTGCCAGCTTGGCCACCTGAATGCCGTAAGAGCGGCTGGCCGCCCCCTCAATCACCTCATGCAGAAACACCACATCGCCATTCCATTCCGTGACCCGCATGGTGAGATTGGCGAGGCGGGGCAGTTCAGAGCCAAGCCGCGTCAGCTCATGAAAATGCGTGGCGAAAAGGGTGCGGCAGCGGTTGATGTCATGCAGATGGTCAAGACAGGCCCAGGCAATCGAAAGTCCGTCATAAGTGGCGGTGCCACGACCAATTTCATCGAGAATCACCAGAGATTGCGCGGTGGCCTGATTGAGAATGGCGGCGGTTTCCACCATTTCCACCATGAAGGTCGAGCGTCCGCGCGCCAGATCATCCGAAGCACCAACGCGCGAGAACAGACGATCAACAATGCCGATTTCCGCACTTTGCGCGGGCACAAAAGCGCCCATCTGCGCCAGAATCACCATCAGGGCATTTTGTCTTAAATAAGTGGATTTACCCGCCATATTCGGGCCGGTAATCAAAGCCAGCACATTGCCCGACTCAAGCGACAAAGTGCTGTTATTGGCCACAAAGGCCGTGCCGCGCTGTTTGAGGGCGGCTTCCACCACGGGGTGCCGTCCGCCGATAATGTTGAAGGCGGTGGATTGGCTCACCCGTGGCCGCACCCAGCCGCGCTGCGCCGCAAGCTCGGCCAATGCCGCAGACAGATCCAGCACGGCCAGCGCGGCATTGGCAGCGCGGATGGCCTCGCCCACAGCCAGCGCCTCGCCCACAACCGCATCAAAATGCTGCAATTCAAGCGCCAGCGCACGATCGGCGGCGGAGGCAATTTTGGCCTCCAGTTCGGCGAGTTCAGGTGTCGAAAAGCGCATGGCATCCGACATGGTCTGGCGATGAATAAATGTGGCATTGAGCGGCGATTGCAGCAGGGTTGCGCCCAAAGCCTGCGGCACCTCGACATAATAGCCCAGAAAATTATTATATTTGATGCGCAGTTGTTTGGTTTCACACATTTGCGCATAGGTGGCCTGCATGGCCGCGACCACCTTGCGGCTTTCATCACGCAGGGCGCGGGCTTCATCCAGCGCGGGGTCAAAACCGGCAGCAATAAAATTGCCGTCGCGTTTGTTCAGCGGCATGTCGGGACCCAGACACTGCGTCAGATGCTCGCCAAGGCTGACCGGCACCGCCAGACAGGCCGCAACAGCGGCGCTGATCTCGTCCGGCAGATTGTTCTGACGGCAGAGCCGTGCCGCCATAAGCTGGGCTGTGCTCAGCCCGTCGCGCAGGGCGGCCAGATCCCGCGGCCCGCCGCGCTCCAGCGCCAGACGCGACAAAGCGCGGATCATATCCGGCATAGATTTCAGCAGGGCCCGCACATCCGCCCGCAGCAAGCTGTCCTCAACAAACCAGGCCAAAGCCTCCTGCCGCGCCGCAATGATCCGCACATCCATCACCGGCCCCGCCAGACGCTCGGCCAGCAGGCGCGCACCTGCGGGCGTGATGGTCATATCCAGCGTATCCAGCAAAGACCCGGCCCGCTCGCCGGACAATGTGCGCATCAGCTCCAGACTGGTGCGCGTGGCCGCGTCAATCGCCAGAAACTGGCTGCTGCGCGCGCGCTGCGGTATTGCCAGCATCGGGCGGGAGCCAATTTGTGTTTTTTCGACATAATGCAGGGCCAGTGCCGCCGCATTGACCTCAGCACGGGATAAGGCACCAAAGCCATCCAGCGTGGCCACGCCAAAATAGGCGCAGAGGCGGCGCTCGGCCTGTCCGGTCTCACTGGCCACCAGCGTCACCGGCAGCGACAGATCCTCCAGCCTGAATTTAAAGCCTCTGTCCTGCCCCAGCGATTCAGAAATAATGATCTCGCGCGGGTCAAGCCGGATGATCTCGCCGCTCAGGCTGGTGTCATCGGCCTCAGCCACCTGAAATGCGCCGGTGGATATATCCACAGCCGCCAGACCATAGCTCCAGCTTTCATCCGAAAGCCTTTGCCGGGCGAGCGCCAGAAACAGGCTGGGGCGGGCCGGGTCCAGCAGCAGGTCCTCGGTGATGGTGCCCGGTGTCACCAGCCGGATGACATCGCGCCGCACCACGGATTTTGCGCCGCGCTTTTTGGCCTCCGCCGGGTCTTCCACCTGCTCGCACACAGCCACACGATGACCAAGGCCGATCAGCCGCTGCAGATAATCTTCCGCGCGGGCCACCGGCACGCCGCACATGGGAATATCCTCGCCCTGATGCTTGCCGCGCTTGGTGAGGACAATGCCCAGCGCCTTGCTGGCAATTTCCGCATCCTGAAAGAACAATTCATAAAAATCGCCCATGCGGTAAAACAGCAGGCTGTCGGGATTCGCCGCCTTGATCTCCAGAAACTGGGCGATCATCGGCGTGGCATCGGGGGCGGATTTTTGCGAGAGGTGCGACATATTAACTGTCTAGCAAAACTGCAGGGCAAGTGCACGGGGATGGCCAAGGTTATCACCGAGAATTACACTTCTACACGTTTTAAGATTTTAAAAATGACTTAATATTAATCAACCGGCCATCGCAAATACATATTCATCCTGTTTTATATGTCTCATCGCTGCGTTAAGAGCACAAGAGGCCTATGATGAAAAGAATACAAATAAGTTTTGCGATATTTCTGACCGCCATGACACTATCATGGCTGGCGGCGGAATGGTTTTCACCATTTACGCTTGCCAATATTTTTGGCTGGAAAAATCTGCTGTATTATTCGGGCATAATTGCCATAAGCGCACTGTCTGTCAGCCTGATTCTGGCCGCACGCTGGAGGTTTCTGGAACCCTATTTGGGGGGTCTGGACAAGATGTATCGTTTGCACAAATGGCTTGGCATCACGGGCCTGATGTTTTCGGTTCTGCATTGGCTTGCCAAACAGGCACCTTTCTGGATTTCACCGCCCACTGGCCCGCGCCCGCCGCATGGGGCCTTTGCCGATCAAGGCTGGGCACTGTTAAACCTGTTTCAGCAATGGCATGGCGCGGCAGAGTCTGTTGGCAATCCTGCGTTGTATGCGCTGATTATATTGGTGATTTTGGCGTTGGTGAAGTGGTTTCCTTATCGCTATTTTGTTAAAACCCACCGCATTTTGAGCATTATCTATCTTGTATTGGTGTTCCACTCCATTGTTCTGATGAAGTTCAGCTATTGGGGTACGGTTCTTGGGCCCATAATGGCTGTTTTGATGGTTGGCGGCATGGTTGCAGCCCTCTCCTCGCTGTTTCGTCTGATCGGCAAGGGGCACCATGCCACAGGCAAGGTTGTGGCATTCAAACACCATAAAGGTGTTGATGTTGTGCAGATTGATGTGCAACTCGCCAGTACATGGGCAGGCCACAGCGCCGGACAATTTGCTTTTGTCACATTTCATCAGAATGAGGGAGCGCATCCCTTCACCATCACATCACACTGGGCAGGTGACGGCAAATTACGTTTTCTTGTAAAAAATCTTGGTGACTATACCTCAAAACTGCCTCGCGCCATAAAATTGGGCGATGAGGTAACTGTTGAAGGCCCCTATGGTGAATTTAAGTTTGAAAATGGCCGCCAACGCCAGATTTGGATTGGTGGAGGCATTGGTATTACACCTTTTGTGGCGCGGATGACAGAGCTTGCGTGCAGGCCGGATGGTCGCCAGATCGACCTTTTTCACACCACCAGCATTTATGATGAAGGTGCTATAGCGGCCTTGCATAAAGATGTTGCAGCCGCTGGTGTGCGGCTCCACCTTTTTGCCGATAAAAAAGACGGACGCCTGACTGTGGAAAAAATATGCGCGCTGGTTCCGGACTGGCAATCCGCCGACATTTGGTTTTGTGGGCCAAGTGGCTTTGCCGCCGCATTGCGTGAAGGATTTTTGGCGAAAGGTCTTTTAGCGGATGACTTTCATACAGAGCTTTTTGATATGCGCTGATCTCATCATCTTTTCGTCTCAGCCGGTCATCTCGGGGTTGTCCTCTAGCGTCAAGCCGGACTATGCTGGAAACAGAGGAACGCATAAGGGCATAAAATGACCGAAGAAAACATCACACGCGCCAAGCGCTCGACCATTACCGACAAGGAAGCACTGGCCTTTCATGCCCGCGGGCGGCCCGGTAAGCTGGAAATTGTGCCCACCAAGCCGATGGCCACCCAGCGCGACCTGTCGCTGGCCTATTCCCCCGGTGTGGCGGTTCCGGTCAAGGCCATCGCGGGTGACCCCTCGCTGGCCTATGAATATACGGTGCGCGGCAATATGGTGGCGGTCATCACCAATGGCACCGCCATTCTTGGCCTTGGCAACCTTGGCCCGCTGGCCTCCAAGCCGGTGATGGAGGGCAAGGCGGTGCTGTTCAAGCGCTTTGCCGATATTGATTCGATTGATCTTGAGGTTGACACCGAAGACCCCGAAGAATTCATCAATGCGGTGAAATATCTTGGCCCCTCCTTTGGCGGCATCAATCTTGAGGATATTAAAGCACCGGAATGTTTCATCATCGAGGAGCGCCTGCGCGAATTGATGTCGATTCCGGTGTTTCATGATGATCAGCACGGCACAGCCATTATTGCGGCCGCCGGTATGCTCAATGCCATTCAGTTGACCGGGCGCGACATCAAGCAAACGCGGCTGGTGTGCAATGGCGCGGGCGCGGCCGGCCTTGCCTGCCTTGATCTGATCAAAGCCATCGGCTTTGCGCCTGAAAATGTCATTCTTTGCGACACCAAGGGCGTGGTCTATCGCGGCCGTTCTGAGGGCATGAACCAGTGGAAATCCGCCCATGCGGTGGATACACATTTGCGCACTCTGGCGGAGGCGATAGAGGGCGCGGATATTTTCTTTGGCCTGTCGGCCAAGGGTGCGCTCACCGCCGATATGGTGAAAAGCATGGCGCCGAACCCTGTTATTTTTGCCATGGCCAATCCTGATCCTGAAATCACACCCGAGGATGCCCATGCCGTGCGCGAGGATGTGATTATCGCCACTGGCCGTTCCGACTATCCCAATCAGGTCAATAATGTTCTGTGCTTTCCCTATATTTTCCGCGGGGCGCTGGATGTGCGCGCCACCACGATCAATATGGAAATGAAAATCGCCGCCACCATGGCACTGGCGACTTTGGCACGAGAGGATGTGCCCGACGAAGTGGCGGCAGCCTATCAGGGCGCGCGCCCACGGTTTGGCAAGGACTATATCATCCCTGTGCCCTTTGACCCGCGCCTGATCCATGTGATTCCGATGGCCGTGGCCAAGGCTGCGATGGACAGCGGCGTGGCGAAAAAGCCGATTGTTGATTTTGCCGCCTATCAGGCGCAGCTCTCGGCCCGCCGCGACCCCGTGGCCGGGGCCTTGCAGCGCATTGTCGAGCGGGTGCGGCGCTACCCCAAGCGCGTGGTTTTTGCCGAGGGCGAAGAGGAGCAGGTGATTCGCGCCGCCGTGTCCTTTGTCAATCAGGGCTATGGCAGCGCCATTCTGGTGGGCCGCGAAAACCGCATTTCCCAGATTGCGACACTGGCCGGCATTGACCTTGAGGACAAGGGCATTGAAATCCGCAATGCGGCGGTCTCGCACCGCAATGTGGCCTATGCGCAGTTTCTCTATGACCGCCTGCAACGCAAGGGGTTTCTGTTCCGCGACTGCCAGCGCCTGATCAATCAGGACCGCAATCATTTTGCCGCCGCCATGGTCGGGCTTGGCGACGCGGATGCGATGGTGACGGGCGTCACCCGCAATTTCTCCATCTGTCTGGAAGAGGTGCGCCGTCTGATTGACCCCAAACCCGGCCATGCGGTGATTGGTGTCAGCCTTGTGCTGGCGCGCGGGCGGCCCGTTGTGGTGGCGGATACGGCGATTCATGAAATGCCCTCCGCCGAGGAAATTGCCCAGATTGCCATTGAGGCGGCAGGCGTGTCGCGCCGCCTTGGCTATGAGCCGCGCGTGGCCATGCTGGCCTTTTCCACCTTCGGCCATCCGCAGGGCGAACGCTCGCTGCGGGTGCAGGAGGCGGTGCGTATTCTCGATTCCAAACGGGTCGATTTTGAATATGACGGCGAAATGGCCGCCGATGTCGCGCTCAACCGCGAATTGATGGCCGCTTACCCGTTTTGCCGCCTCACCGACACCGCCAATGTGCTGGTGATGCCCGCCTTCCATTCGGCCTCCATCTCCACCCGAATGGTGCAGGAGCTGGGCGGAGCCACCGTGATGGGGCCTCTGATTGTCGGCCTCGACAAGCCGGTGCAGATCGTGCCGCTGGGCGCCAAGGATTCGGATATTGTGAATTGCGCCATTCTCGCCGCATTTAATATCGGCGGATAAGACAAATGCGGGTGGTTGCGGTGCAGCCACCTTCACATCAGCTTCATGCGCGCGTAATAAAGGTGTTTTGATCACGAGAGATGAAGTCTTATGCGCGTTGCAATGATTGGCTCCGGCTATGTCGGTTTGGTATCCGGAACCTGCTTTGCGGATTTTGGCCATCACGTCACCTGTGTGGATATGGACGCGGCCAAGATTGCAACCCTTAAACTTGGCAATATGCCGATTTTTGAACCGGGTCTGGCCGAGCTGGTGCGCGCCAATATGCGCGATGAGCGGCTGGATTTCACAACCGACCTTGAGGGGGCTGTGGCCAGTGCCGATGTGGTGTTCATTGCGGTGGGCACGCCCTCGCGCCGCGGCGATGGTCATGCCGACCTTTCCTATGTGCATGACGCCGCCCGCCAGATTGCGCAGGCGCTCAATCATTTCACCATTGTGGTGACAAAATCCACCGTGCCGGTGGGCACAGGTGACGAGGTGGAGCGCATTATCCGCGCGGCGCGGCCCGATGCCGATTTTGAGGTGGTGTCAAACCCCGAATTTTTGCGTGAAGGTGCGGCCATTGCCGATTTCAAGCGGCCGGACCGTATTGTCATTGGCACAGAAAGCGAGCGCGCCCGCGAGATCATGCGCGAGCTTTACCGCCCGCTGTTTCTGAACGAGGCGCCGCTGCTGTTCACCAGCCGCCGCACGTCGGAGCTGACCAAATATGCCGCCAATGCCTTTCTGGCGACAAAAGTGTCCTTCATCAATGAAATGGCGGACCTGTGCGAAAAGCTGGGTGCGGATGTGCAGGATGTGGCACGCGGCATCGGCCTTGATAAGCGCATCGGGCCGAAATTTCTCAATGCCGGCCCCGGCTATGGCGGTTCCTGCTTCCCGAAAGATACGCTGGCGCTGGTGAAAACCGCGCGCGAGGCCGGTTCGCCCGTGCATATTGTCGAGGCCGTGGTCAGCGCCAATGATGCGCGCAAACAGGCCATGGCCGATAAAATCATCATAGCCTGCGGCGGCGATGTGCGCGGCAAGGTGATCAGCCTGCTGGGTCTGGCCTTCAAGCCCAATACGGATGATATGCGCGATGCGCCTTCTCTTGCCATTGCGGCGCGCTTGCATGAGGCAGGTGCGATTTTGCGGGTGTTTGACCCGGAGAGCATGAATCAGGCCCGTGCGCTGCTGCCCTATGCGCAGTTTTGCAGCGATCCCTATGATTGCGCGGCAGGTGCGGCGGCGCTGGCCATAGTCACGGAATGGGATGCCTTCCGCGCGCTTGATCTGGTGCGGATCAAGGCCTTGCTGAGCGCGCCGGTGGTAGTGGACATGCGCAATATCTACCGCCCCGAGGATATGCGCCGCCGCGGCTTTATTTATTATCCCACGGGTAAGGTGTAGTTTTCAATGAAAACAGCTCGATCTTGCCCGTCAAGCGGGTAAGCGGGCCCCAAGGTGAGGGGCAAAAAAACCGTCATGCGCGGGCTTGTCCCGCGTATCCACGGAAAGTGTCTGTGAAAAGCGTGGATGGCCGCGTCAAGCGCGGCCATGACGGCAGGACACAATAAAAGCCCCTCATCCTGTCCCTCTCCCCGTCATCCTGAGGAGGCCGAATGCCGTCTGAAAGTCCCCAAGGGAAGGGGCGTCCTTGCGAGGAGACGAAGCCGACGAACGCAATCCGGACTATAGTTAAGCCTCTGGATCGCCACGCTTCGCTCGCGATGACGGTAGCGCGCATTACACCGTCAACTGTGCGCCCAGTTCCACCACGCGGTCTGACGGAATCGAGAAAAAGTCCGTGGCGCTGGTGGCCTGTTTGGTCAGGCCGACAAACAGCTTGTCCTGCCAGGCGGGCATATCCGAATGTTTGGCCACCTTCAGCGTGCGCCGTCCTAAGAAAAACGATGTGGTCATAATATCGAATTTCAGTCCGGATTTACGCATCAGCGCCAGCGCCGCCGGAATACGCGGGCTTTCCATAAAGCCGAAATGCACGGTGATGGCCAAGAATCCATCGGCAATTTCATGCACTTCATAGCGGTTGCTCTGCGGCACCCGCGGCATATCCTCGGTGCGCACCGACATGATCACCACCCGCTCATGCAAAATCTTATTGTGCTTCAGATTGTGCATCAGCGCTGAGGGCGCAACCGCCGGATCGCTGGTGAGAAATATAGCTGTTCCCGGCACTTTAACCGGTGCCTTGCGCTCCAGCATCCGCACCAGATCGGCCATGGGAATGGAGTCACGATGGGTTTTGCTCTCCAGAAGCGCCGAGCCGCGCACCCATGTCCACATCACGATCATGGCCAGCGCGGCCATGGTCAGGGGCACCCAGCCCCCTTCCAGCACCTTGACCAGATTGGCAACAAAGAAGGCCAGATCCACCACCAGGAACATGGCCACAATGCCCAGTGCCGCCCAGAAGGGCCAGTGCCAGCTTTTCCACACCACCACAAAGGCCAGCGCCGTGGTCACCACCATCGTGCTCACCACCGAAATACCATAGGCATTGGCCAGCGAATCCGAGGTTTTGAACAACAGGGTGAGCAGCAGCACGCCGATCAGCAGCAGCCGGTTGACGCGCGGAATATAAATCTGCCCTTCCTGACTTTCCGATGTGTGGCGGATTTCCATACGCGGCAGCAGCCCCATCTGAATGGCGGAGCGCACAATCGAAAAGGCACCGGTAATCACAGCCTGACTGGCGATGACGGTGGCGACAGTGGCCAAAATCACCAGATAGGGAATGGCCCATTGCGGCGCCATTAAATAAAACGGATCTTTTATGGCCTCAGGGTTGCTCAGAATCAGCCCGCCCTGGCCAAAATAATTCAGCAAAAGGGCAGGAAGCACAAAGCCTATCCATGCCAGCTGAATGGGCTTGCGGCCAAAATGGCCCATATCGGCATAAAGGGCTTCGGCGCCGGTCACACCCAGAAACACCAGACCGAGAATAACAAAACCGGCCATCCCATTGCTGAACAGAAATCTGAGGCCATTGAAGGGATTCAATGCCCATAAAATCTGCGGCGCATCCAGAATATGATAAAGACCCAAAAGGCCGATCACACCAAAAAACACCACCATAATCGGGCCAAAAAACTGGCCGAGCCGCTCGGTGCCACCGCTCTGGGTCACAAACAGGCCGATCAGAATCACCACCGCGATATAAATAACATAGGGGCTGAACACCGGAGACACCTGATTGAGCCCCTCAACAGCCGACAGAACGGAAATGGCCGGTGTGATAATGGCATCGCCGGAAAACAGCGCCGCGCCGGCAACGCCCAGCAAAAACACCCAATGCGAGCGCTCGCCCAAGGCATGCTGGGCCAGGGCCATTAGCGCCAATGTGCCCCCCTCGCCCTTATTGTCGGCCTGCATGAGAAAAGCGACATATTTCAGCGTGACCGTGAAAATCAGCGCCCAGACCAGCAGCGAGACAATGCCGATCACCTCCTGCGGGGAAGCGCCTGTATCGGCGGCATGAGCCAGCGCCGACTTCAGCGCATAAAGCGGGCTGGTGCCGATGTCCCCGAAAACAACGCCCACAGACCCAAGCGCAAGACTGAACAGGCTGGCTTTTTTATGTGAATGGGCTTCAGGTTTTGTTTGATTTTGACCCGCATCCGCAGTTTCAGCAGGAATCGACGGGGTCACAGAACTGTCTTTCATGTCGAAAGTCTCTGAATAAATTCATGTTCCCAAAGCCGTCATCAGGGCCAGCTTCTCGCACATGAGCGCGCGCTTATACCCTTTTCGCAGGTGCGAGAGAAGAGGGAATTTTTGAAATCCCCGCCGCTGTGGCATTTGCGCCGCGCTTCAGAGATCGCGCAGCAGGCCGCGATAAATCTCCTCATCGCCGCACAGGCCAGCCAGACGCCCCAACGCATCCACCAGAAGAATCGGGTGGCCGGAGGCGCGGCGCAGCTCAATCGCCGCCTTCAGGCGCACATCCAGCGGGGCAATGACAATATCCGTGCTGGCTGCGTCAAAACGGCCGGTCTCGCGATCAATCGTGGCCATTCGCCCCGCCTTACCGTCAATCTGCGCGTGAAGGGGACGGTTTTCCGGATCAAGCTGCAAGCGCAGACGCCCAGCCGCATCCAGCAAAATGGAGTCGCCCTCACGCCGGAGCGTATGAATGGGTTTCATCAGCGAGGCCCCGCGCAGCACCTGCAACGGGTTCATATGGGCAACAAATTCGGCGACATAAGCATTGGCCGGATGCAGAATAATCTCTTCCGCCGTGCCGATCTGAACAATGCGCCCGCCTTCCATAATGGCAATGCGATTGCCCAGCTTCATCGCCTCATCAAGGTCATGGCTGACAAACAGGATGGTTTTTTGCAGTTTCTTTTGCAAAATCAGCAATTCATCCTGCAATTTTGTGCGGATCAGCGGATCAAGTGCCGAAAAAGGCTCATCCATCAGCAATATATCGGCATCGGTGGCAAAGGCGCGGGCAAGGCCCACACGCTGCTGCATACCGCCGGACAATTCCTGTGTCTGTTTATCGGCCCAGCGCGTGAGGCCAACCATCTCCAGCTTTTCATCCACAATTCTGTCACGCGCCTTGCGGCTCATGCCGCGCAGCTCAAGCCCGAGGCCGACATTGTCGCGCACCGAGCGCCAGGGCAGCAGCGCGAATTGCTGAAACACCATCGCCACCGAGCGCGCCCGCACATCGCGCAGCGTTGCCGCGCCGCAAGCGGCCACATCAACCATTTTGCCGGCATGACGCACCTGCACATGGCCGCGCGCGATTCTGTTCAGCCCGTTGACGGCGCGCAAGAGCGTGGATTTGCCCGAACCGGACAGCCCCATCATCACGAAAATTTCGCCGGTTTCGACGCTCAGGTCGGCGTCGGCCACGCCAATCACATGATTGGTCTGGCTCAAAATTTCATCGCGGCTTTTGCCCGCATCCAGCAAGGCCAGCGCTCTGGGCGCATCGGGGCCGAAAACAATATCGACATGGGAGAAAATAACAGCATCGCTCATAAGCGGCCCCCCATCATCCGGGCGGGCTGACGAAACACCCGGTCCAGCACAATGGCCAGCAGCACGATGCACAGCCCCGCCTCAAAACCCATCACCGGATTGACAGTATTGAAGGCGCGCACCACCGGCTTGCCAAGACCATCCGCCCCCACCAGCGCCGCAATCACCACCATCGACAGGCTGAGCATGATACATTGCGTTATGCCAGCCATAATGGTGGGCAGCGCATAGGGCAGCTCCACCTTCCATAACAACTGGCGCGGCGTGGCGCCAAAAGCCTCGCCCGCCTCCATCAGATGTTTGGGCACCGAGGACACGCCCAGATGCGTCAGGCGCACCGGCGCGGGAATGGCAAAAACCACGGTTGAAATCAGCCCCGGCACCACGCCAATACCGAACAGAATCAGGGTCGGAATCAGATAGACAAAGGTCGGGATGGTCTGCATCAGATCAAGAACAGGGCGCATAACATTGAACAGCCATGTCCGGTGCGCCATGGCAATGCCCAGCGGCACACCGATCAGCGTTGAAACCAGTGTCGCCCATGTCATCAGCGACAGGGTTTGCATGGTTTCTTTCCAATAGCCGAGGTTGATAATCAGCAGGAAGGCCAGAATAATGAACAGCGTCAGCTTCCATGAGCGGTGCAGCGCATAGGCCAGCACACAAAAGACGCCCACCATCAGCAGCGGCGGCACACTCATCAGCAAGTTGGTCAGGCTGGTGATGAAAAACTGCAAAATGCTGGTCAATGTGTCAAAAAACCATTGCGCGGTTTTCAGCTCATCAACACCATTTTTGATCCAGTGACCCAGTGGAATCTTATGGTCGCTTATCCATTGTTCCAATTTTGCCCCCGCAACCTACAATCAGCGCGATAAAAATCGCCCCGCAACCAAAGCTGCGGGGCGGGAGACATTAAAGGCCGAGGCTCTTTTTCACAGCATCCAGCCCGGGCTTGCCGTCAATGGTGGTGACACCGGCCAGCCAGCCATCCAGCACCGCCGGATTGGCCTTGAGCCATGCGGTGGCGGCAACATCGCCCTCTTTGCCATCAAACAGAATCGAACCCATGATCTGGTTTTCCATGGTCAGGGTGAATTTCAGATTGTTGATGAAGGCGCCGGCATTGGGGCAATCCTTGGTGAAATTCGCGCGGGTATTGGTGTAAACCGTTGCGCCGCCAAAATCAGGCCCGAACACATCATCGCCATCGGAGAGATAGCTGATTTTGAACTTGGTGTTCATCGGGTGCGGTTCCCAGCCCAGAAACACGATCGGATCATTCTTGACCGAGGCTTTTTCCACCTGTGCCAACATGCCCTGTTCGGAGGATTCGACCAGCTCAAAGCCCTTCAAATCAAATTTATTGTCCTTGATCATGTCGAGAATCAGGCGGTTGCCGTCATTGCCCGGCTCGATACCGTAAATTTTGCCGCCCAGCTTGTCCTTGAACTTGGCCAGATCCTTGAAGCTCTTGAGGCCGGCATCATAAAGCGTGGTGGGCACGGCCAGCGTATATTTTGCACCATTGAGATTGGCACCCAACACCTCGACGCTCTTGTCATCGACATAGGCCTTGCGGTCGGCTTCCATTGTCGGCATCCAGTTGCCCAGAAACACATCAATCTGCTTGTTGTGCATGGCGGTATAGGTCACAGGCACAGCCAGCACGTCGGTGTGCGGCTCATAGCCAAGGCCCTTGAGAATGACAGAGGCGGTGGCGGTGGTGGCGGTGATATCTGTCCAGCCGACATCGGCAAATTTCACCGCTTTGCAGCTTGGCGCGTCGCCAGCCAGTGCAATGCCGGGCAGAAAGGCGGCCAGCACAGCCAGCGACATGATTTTCAGCTTTACATTCATAGGTCTCTCCCTTTGTTGACAGGCTTATTCTCGCCCGTTCTGCACTATCTTGCATGTTCAAAGATGCGGCGTAAACGGCCAAATTTATGCGCATAAATGTGGTGATAAAGCCGAATTATGAGATTGCCGCTGAACGACACAAAATGACGCTATTTGCGAAGTTTTTTAAGCTGATTTTGCTCATCTGAACCTATGAACCAGAATTTTGATTATATCATCATTGGTGCCGGATCGGCGGGTTGTGTGCTCGCCCATCGCCTGAGCGAAGACCCCCGCATGTCGGTGCTGCTGCTCGAATTTGGCGGCTCGGATGCCTCGCCCTTTATCCAAATGCCGAGCGCGCTGTCCATTCCGATGAATTCGCCCAAATATGACTGGGGCTATCACTCCACACCCGAGCCGGAGCTCAACAACCGCAAAATGCACGTGCCGCGCGGCAAGGTGCTGGGTGGTTCCTCCTCGATCAATGGCATGGTCTATGTGCGCGGCCATGCACAGGATTTTCAGACATGGGAATCGCTGGGTGCAAAAGGCTGGTCTTATGCCGATGTGCTGCCCTATTTCAAAAAAGCCGAAACGCGGCAGGGCGGCGGCGATCTGTATCGCGGCAACGCTGGCCCGCTGCACACCAGCAAGGGCGACATGAAAAACCCGCTCTACCGCGCTTTTATCGAGGCGGGACAACAGGCGGGTTATGCCGAATCGCCCGACCTGAATGGCGAGAGACAGGAGGGTTTTGGCCCGCTGGACATGACCATTCATAAGGGCGTACGCTGGTCGGCGGCCAATGCCTATCTCAAACCTATCAGGTCGCGCAAAAATCTCACCATCCGCGCTCATGCGCGGGTGGAAAAGATCAGCTTTGAGGGCACGCGCGCCACGGGCGTGGTCTATAGCCAGAATGGCACCCGTCATCAGGCGCTGGCAGGCAAAGCTGTGATTCTGTCTGCCGGAGCGATCAATTCACCGCAAATTCTCAAATTATCCGGCATTGGCCCAGCTAAGGAGCTGCAAGACAACGGCATTGCTGTGGTAGCGGATCGTGCCGGCGTGGGTGAAAATCTGATGGATCATCTGGAATTTTATTTCCAGATTGCCTCAAAACTCCCCATCACGCTGTATCCCGCTTTAAGCCTGTGGCGCAAAGGCTTGATCGGGTTGCAATGGCTGCTGACCAAAAGCGGGCTAGGTGCCACCAACCATTTTGAGGCGGGCGGCTTCATCCGCAGCCGCGCCGGGATTGCCTATCCCGATATACAGTTCCATTTTCTCCCCCTCGCCGTGTCCTATGATGGCAAATCCATGGCCGATAGGCATGGTTTTCAGGCGCATGTCGGGCCGATGCGCTCGAAAAGCCGTGGCTCTATCCGCCTGCGCTCACCTAATCCGCATGATGCACCGGCCATCACCTTCAATTATCTCAGCCATGAAGAGGATATGGCCGAAATGCGCGCCTGCGTGCGCCTGACGCGTGAAATTTTTGCCCAACCCGCCTTCAGCCCCTATTTCGCAGGCGAGATGCAGCCCGGCGCAGATGTGGTATCGGACGAGGCCATTGACGCCTTCATCCGCGCCAAGGTGGAGAGCGCCTATCACCCCTGTGGTGCCTGTAAAATGGGCGATGCCGCCGACCCTCTGGCGGTGGTGGACCCCAGCACCAAGGTCATTGGTGTGGACGGGCTTTATGTGGTGGATTCGTCAATCATGCCGCAGATCACCAATGGCAATCTGAATGCACCCACCATCATGCTGGCCGAAAAAGCGGCCGACCATATTCTGGCCAAGCCCATGCTGGCACCGCTCCATGCGCCGGTCTATCAATCTCCCAACTGGCAAACGGCACAAAGATAGGGCCTTGCCCGCATCGTCATGCAACGCTCACATAGTCCTGATAATATGATGTGAGCCGATTGAGCCCAAGCGCCATTTGAGCTAGAAGAACACCCACTCCTGATCAGCCCACGCTACAAGGCCAGCCGATGTCCGACATTGACCCGCATAATCTCGCCAATATCCTGATCCGCGCCCTGCCGCATATGTTGCGTTATGATGATGCGACCATTGTGGTCAAATATGGCGGCCATGCCATGGGCGACGAGAAGGTCGCGCGCGATTTTGCCAAAGACATGGTTTTGCTGGAACAGTCCGGCGTCAATCCGGTGGTGGTGCATGGCGGCGGGCCGCAGATTGGTGCCATGCTGACCAAGCTGGGGATCAAATCAGAATTTTCCGGCGGGCTGCGCATCACCGACAAAGCCACGGTTGAAATTGTCGAAATGGTTCTGGCGGGCTCCATCAACAAGCAGATTGTCGGCACCATCAATGCCGAAGGGGGCCGTGCCATTGGCCTGTGCGGCAAGGATGGCAATATGGTCACCGCCAAAAAGGTGGGCCGTGTTGTCCATGATCCCGATTCAAACATCGAACAGCATATTGATCTGGGCTTTGTTGGCGAGCCGGCGCATGTCGATGCCACAGTGCTGGAACAAGTGCTGGGCCGCGAGCTGATTCCGGTGCTGGCGCCGGTGGCGCAGGGGGCCGATGGCGAGACCTATAATGTCAATGCCGACACCTTTGCCGGTGCCATAGCGGGCGCGCTGAAGGCCAAGCGTCTGCTGCTGCTCACCGATGTGCCCGGCGTGCTCGACAAAAACGGCGAACTCATCAAAGAGTTGCGCATTGACCAGATTCACGGGCTTATTGCCGATGGCACCATTACAGGCGGCATGATTCCGAAGGTCGAGACCTGCATTTACGCACTGGAACAGGGTGTTGAGGGTGTGGTGATTTTGAATGGCAAGGTGCCGCACGCCGTATTGGTGGAACTGCTGACCGACCATGGCGCGGGGACGCTGATCACCCGGTGAGCCTGCATTCCGCCACTCCCGCACAGTTAAAGCAGGCCTTTGCCAAAATCGACACCTGGGTGTTCGACCTCGACAATACGCTCTACCCGCCTCATGCCGATCTCTGGCCGAAAATTGACGCGCGCATCACCGCCTTCATCGCCAATAAGCTGGCGCTGGATGCTGTGGAGGCGCGCCACCTGCAAAAAGCCTATTATCAGAAATATGGCACCTCCCTGCGCGGGCTGATGGATCTGCACCATGTTGATCCGGCTGAATTTCTGGCCTTTGTTCATGAAATTGACCGCACATCGCTGGCGCCCCATCCTGCGCTCGGCGACGCCATTGCCGCGCTGCCCGGCCGCAAACTGATCTTCACCAATGGCCCGCGCCATCACGCTCAGGAGACCGCGCTGCAACTGGGGATTCATCATCATTTTGAGGATATTTTCGATATTGTTGCCGCAGACCTGATTCCCAAACCTAATGCCAGCGCCTATGAGCTGTTTTTCAAAAAACATGAGGTCAATCCGCAGACAGCGGCCATGTTCGAGGATATTGCCAAGAATCTGGTGGTGCCCCACCTCAAAGGCATGGTGACGACGCTGGTGATCCCGCAGGACGGGCTGATCGACCACCGCGACGAAGCGGACCGCACGGCGGGCACGCTGAGCGACCTCGATGCGCCTTTTGTGGATTTTGTCACCCGCGACCTGCAAGATTTTTTGACGGCCTTGAGTTAAATCTGCAAAGGTGACTTGGCAAATTTGACACTTGTAATTGGACAAGTGGCTGCCCAACTGCACATCAGACCCTTCCGGAATCGATCACGTGTTGCCAGACCCCGATTTTCATCTTTCAGAGCCGGTCATCGCTGTTGAGCGGGTGATTGCGGAGCTGCGCGCGGCACGCGACATTATCCTGTATGAAGGGCCAAACTTCATCCGTGTCACCAGCGTCGAATCGCTGCACGGCCGTGCCGAACGGCTGATTTTGAGCGCGGCACGCCTGCGCTGGTTAGGGCTGGAGGTCATGCAGGGCGCGGCGCTGGATGTAAGTGGCTTAAGCGAGACGCAGATTCTGGCCTTGGTCTGCGGCAGGGCGCGCATCGCTGTGCCCCCTCTGTCCCCCGCAAGCCCGCTGGAGCTGGCGGCGCTGGAACTGGCCAAATTGGCGCTGGTTCTGCCCGCCATTATTGTCTCTGAAGATAACGATCCGAATCTGCTCCGCGCACCGGTCTCGGCCATTGCACAATATAGCGCGCAGCGTGTGGCGGCGCTTAAGCTTGTCACCCGCGCACCTGTGCCCCTGGAAGGGGCGCAACACACCGAATTTGTGGTGTTTCGCGGCGGTGAGGGTCTGCGCGATCAGGTGGCCATTGTCATTGGCGCGCCCGATTTCAGCAAGCCGGTGCCGGTGCGGCTGCATTCGGCCTGCCTGACCGGCGACCTGTTCGGCAGTCTGAAATGCGATTGCGGCGACCAGCTGCGCTCAACCGCCAAAGCCATGGCGGAAGGGTTGGGCGGCATTATCCTTTATCTGGATCAGGAGGGGCGCGGCACCGGCATCGGCAATAAAATGCGCGCCTATGGCTTGCAGGCGCAGGGGCTGGATACATTCGATGCCGACGAAATCTTAGGCTTTGAGCATGACGGACGCCATTTTGCCTTTGCCGCCCGCATGTTGCAGCTTTTGGGCGTCAGCAAAGTCAAGCTCATGACCAACAATCCGGCCAAGGTAGCGGCCTTGCGCGCCGCAGGCCTTGAGGTGACGGAAACACTGGCCATTCAGGGCCGCCTCACCCACCAGAACCGCGGCTATTTAACAACCAAGCGCGACCGCGGTGGCCATTTGCTTGATCTTGATCTGGCCGCGCGCATACCGGAATAGATATGTGTTTAAGCGTATAAACATGTCATGACACAAGAAAAATGGAATATGAATATATTCGATATGGTTTCAAGTGCAGGCACGATCTATGATAATATCAACAATTCTATCGTTGATTGATTATAAATCACAACCGCTTGATCGAGTCTGGGATTGAAGGAGAAACCAGAATGAGTTCAGTTCCTTCTGACACATTGAAATTGGCGACCAGCCTCGAAAAAACCGGATTTAATGCAGAACAGGCAAAGGGAGCCGCCTCAGCATTAGCAGAGGCTTTGAGCGATGAAATGGTCACGAAGTCTTATCTTGATAACCGCATCAAGGATCTTCAGATTACTATTGGCGGAATGATTATGGCTCTTGGCGGTGTGCTGATCGCTATTAAATTCTTTGGCCATTAGAGTCTGTTGCCTTTAGACGGAAACGTCTCCCTCTCCCCGCCGCGCGGGGAGAGGGTTGGGGTGAGGGGCATTTTTATGATTTATGCCCCTCATCCTGTCCTTCTCCCCGTTCATCCTTCGAGAGCCTCAGGATGACGGGGAGAAGGGACGCTCACAGTGTGTTTCCATCTAAAAACAGCATGCTCTAATTTTATCACGCGGTCATCGACGGGCAAAGTTCGAACCGCGCAGGTCATGACCAGAGATCATCCTGCGCGTGATTGAGCTTGCTACGCCAATATACCTTTTATTTCCCCATCAGCCAGGCGTGATCAGGGTCATTCCAGAATTTCCAGACGCGGGTCGGGCCGGCCATGACATTCAGATAATATAGGTCATAGCCATGCGCCGCGCCCACCGGATGATAGCCTTTGGGCACCAGCACCACATCCTTATCGGCAATCACCACCGCCTCGTCCAGCGAGCGGTCATCAGTGTAAACGCGCTGAACGGCATAGCCCTGCGGCGGATTGAGCCGGTGATAATAGGTTTCCTCAAGATAACTCTCGGTGGGCAGCATGTCGCGGTCATGCTTATGCGGCGGATAGCTTGACCAGTTGCCGCCGGGTGTGATCACCTCCACCACCAGCAGGCTCTCCGCCGGTTCGGTTTCGGGAATAATATTGCTGACATAGCGCGTATTGCTGCCCTTGCCGCGCACCTCCTTGCTGCATTGCGCGGGCCCTATCACACGCGCGGGCAATGTGCCGGTGGCGGGCGAAGCGCAAACCGCAAGTTCCAGAGCCATGGTGGCCTCAACACGCCATGAGGCATGGGCGGGCACATAAACCGACCAGGGCGCACCATCGAAAGGCGACATACGCTCGCCCAACTCGCCGAAATCTTGTGTTTCGCCCTTCACCTCAACCGAAACCTTCGCCTTGCCCGCCACCAGCACAAGACAAACCTCCATATCTTCTGTCGGCCTGGAAAGTGTATCCCCCGCTTTAAGCTCAAACACATCAAAGCCGACATAGGTCCAGCCTGCCGAGGCCGGTGTGATATGATGCACTTGGCCTTCCGCATTCGGAGCCTGCGGACGAACGCGCAATTTGGACTGAGACATGTCTGATCCTCGAAATATGTTCCGTTGTATCGTCATGACCGCGCTTTGACGCGGTCATCCATTACAGATCCCCATGTCAGGCACGGGAATGACGCGGCATGTTTGGCCGCTTAACCTTTTAAACCAATCCGGCCTCAGCCAGAAAACGCTTGAGATTGGCCACGCCGCGTGTGGCATAGGCCAAGGGATTGGCTTTTTTCGGGTCCTGCTCGGCCTCCAGCACCACCCAGCCGGAATAGCCCGCCAGTGCCTTGAATACACCGACATAATCCACCGAACCCTCACCCGGAATGGTGAAAATGCCGATTTCATCGCCCTTGCCAATGACCGAATCGAGAAAGCTCCAGTCCTCGGCCTTGGATTTGGCCAGAATGTCGAGGCGCACATCCTTGCAATGCACATGGCTGATGCGGTGCTTGTAGCTGCGCGCCACTTCCACCGGATCACACCCCGCCCATGTCAGATGGCCGGTGTCAAACAGCAGGTGCACGCTGGGGCCGGTGTGGTCCATAAAATGTGCAATGTCCTCGCGGCTCTCGACAATCGCGCCCATGTGATGATGAAAACAGAGTTTAAAACCATCCGCCGCCAGAAGATCAGCAAATTCGGTCATTTTCCGGCCATAGCTGACCCATTCCTCACCCACAAGATGCGGCCGCTTCGACTGCGGCATGTCGCGGTCCCCCTGAATGGTGTTCGAGACTTCAGCGGCAATAAACACATCCGTACCCATGCCCTTCAACAGTGCGCGATGCGGGGCAGAGCGTTCAAATTCTTCCGCCACGGTGCGAATCAGCAGCTTGCAGGAATACCAGCCGCCGATACAGGCCATATCAAAGGGCGCGAGCGCGGCTTTAAGGGCATTGACCTCACGCGGAAACTTATTGCCCAGCTCCATGCCGACAATGCCGGCCTGTCTGGCTTCGGCAAGGCAGGTTTCCAGCGGCGTATCGCCCCCGATTTCCTTCAGGTCATCATTGGACCAGATAATCGGATTGGCACCAATACGGATCATGTTAATCTCCAATATGTTGCGCTTTGAGCGCCTGTTCGTAATGTTTGCGGGCTTTATTCACAGTTTCGCGGGTTGAAACGGCGGGCACAGCCACATCCCACCAATGTCCACCGGCATCTGTCGAAATCTTCGGGTCGGTGTCAATGACAATCACCTGCGAATTGCGGGCCGCCCGGGCTTTGACAAAGGCGGCTTCCAGATCGGCAATGCCGGACACTTTCACCGCATCGGCGCCCAAAGCGCGGGCATGGGCAGCAAAGTCGATGCTCGGCGTCACCACCTGATATGAATCTTTAAGCAGATTGTTGAACGGCGCGCCGCCTGTGCCGGCCTGCAGGCGGTTGATACAGCCAAAGCCACGGTTGTCGGGCAGAATCAGGATGATTTTGGCATCCATCATCACCGCCGTGGCCAGCTCGCTGTTCATCATCATATAGGAGCCATCCCCCACCATGCAGATGACCTCGCGGCTCGGGTCTGCCAGTTTCACGCCCAGAGCCCCGGCAATCTCATAGCCCATGGTTGAAAAGCCATATTCAAAATGGTAGCCGCCCGGCGCGCCCGCCTGCCAGAGCTTGTGCATTTCACCCGGCAGACCACCTGCCGCGCCCACAACCACATCCGAACCATGGGTATGGCGCTGGATCGCGCCGATCACCTGTGCGTCGGAGGGCAGTTCAGCATTGGTGGGCGCGGTATAAGTGGCGGCCACCTCAATCCATTTGGCCTTTTCAATTTCGGCCATTTTGCTCCAGCTGGCCGGTGCGCTCCAGCCTGCCAATGCGCCGCTGAGCGCGGCAAGGCCAGCCTTTGCATCGGCCACCAGCGGCAGAGCGCGGTGTTTGCTGGCGTCAAAGGGCTGCACATTCAGGCCGATGATTTTGCGGCGCTCGCCTTTGAACAGGCCCCAGGAGCCGGTGGTGAAATCGGCGAGACGGGTGCCAATGGCCAGAATCACGTCCGCCTGCTCGGCGCAGACATTGGCCGCACCGGTGCCGGTGACACCCAGCGCCCCCAGCGCCAGCGGCGAGCTGTGCGCCATAGCGGATTTACCGGCCTGTGTTTCCGCCACCGGAATGCCATGACGCTGCGCAAAAGTCAGCAGCTCACGTTCAGCCTCCGAATACAGCACGCCACCACCCGCAATGATAAAGGGGCGCTGTGCGGATTTGAGTAAGGCAACGGCCTCGGCCAGTTCAAATGTATCGGGCGCGGTGCGGCGCGCACGATGAACGCGGCGCTCGAAAAAGCTTGCCGGATAATCATAGGCCTCGGCCTGCACATCCTGACAGAAGGCCAGTGTCACCGGCCCGCAATCCACAGGGTCGGTGAGCACGCTCATGGCGCGGTTAAGCGCGGGAATGATCTGCTCAGGGCGGGTAATGCGGTCAAAATAGCGCGACACCGGCTTGAAGCAATCATTGGCCGAGACCGTGCCATCACCAAAATCCTCGATCTGCTGCAAAACCGGGTCGGGCGCGCGATTGGCAAAGACATCGCCGGGAATCAGCAATACGGGCAGGCGGTTGACATGGGCCACTGCGGCGGCGGTCACCATATTGGTGGCGCCCGGCCCGATGGAGGTGGTGCAGGCCATCATGCGGCGGCGGCGCGACGCCTTGGCAAAGGCCACGGCGGCATGGGCCATGCCCTGCTCATTATGGGCGCGGTAAGTGGGCAGCGCGTCGCGCGTGGCATAAAGCGCCTCGCCCAGTCCAGCCACATTGCCATGGCCGAAAATGGCCCAGACACCGGCAAAAATCGGCTGTTCCTGCCCGTCGATTTCGGTCATCTGCACACTTAAAAAGCGCGTCATCGCCTGTGCGGCGGTTAAACGGATGGTTGTCATCGCTTACATTCCTTGTTTGGCGCTGAGCCAGGCATTGACCAGCGTGGCAAAACGTGTGGCCATATGTGTGATGGCCTCAGCATCTGAAATATCACCCTTGAGCCAGCTTTGCGCGGGTTCGACAAATATGGTGCGCCCGACCGCAAAGCCCTTCACATCCGGGCATTGCGCCGCCAGTTTGAAGGCACTCGCCAGTTCGTCTTCCGGCGCTTCCAGCCCCAGCATGACAATACCGCGGCAGAACCTGTCCTGAGCTGCGATCACACTGGCAATATTCGTCCATGCGGCCAGCGTGGTTTGCGGCTCCAGTTTCCACCAGTCCGGCTTGATGCCAAGGCCATAGAGATGGGTCATGACTGTTGAAATGGTGGTGTCATTCACCACGCCGTGCTTGCCCGCAATGATCTCCACCAGCAGCTCACGCCCGCCCATGCGCGCAGCATCATAGAGGCGCAGCAATTCACGGTCCTGCCGCGCGCGCAGCTCTGGCGGGTCATCAGGATGATAAAAACACAGGCATTTGATGGTGTGGATCAGCGGCCATTCATTGAGCTTGGCGGCCAGCGAGCCGCCCCCTTCAAAATCGAGCGGGCGGGAGCCGGGCTCTTCCACCGGGCGGCCAATCCAGAACTCATGGTCGGCGGCGCGGAACAAGGCCTCGCGGCCATAGGTGCCGTCAATCAACATGCCGAAAGTGCCCTTGGGCAGGTCTGGATGCTGGCGCATGACGGTGGCCGCCGCCTCCACCGCCAGACGCTTGAAGGGCGGGATTTTCTCGCGCGAGACATTCAGATCATCAGCAATTTTTTCGAGCTGAACACGATGATCAATCGCCAGCGCCATCAGATGCGGCGCTTTTGTTACAGCCTGCGCCAGCGCGGTTTTGTCATTGCGGGTGGTGGCCCAGTGAATATGATTGAGATTTGCATCCTTGCGCAGGGCGCGCAGCGGGCTGCCATGCTCCAGAAAGTAGAATAATTCGGTTTCGGTGAGATATTCCACCGAACAGAGCAAACGCGACACCGCAAAAGCCCCGCCCGCATTGGCATAGGCGCAACAGCGCTCAATCGGCTCGTCGCGCAGATAGCCACGCAAAAACCCGGACATGAAGGCATCGCCCGCGCCCAGCACATTATATACCTCGACCGGAAAGCCCGGGCCTTTGATCCCGTCCTCAATATGGGCCGGAATGGCACCGTCAAACACCACGCAGCCCATCGGCCCGCGCTTGCACACAATGGTGGCGTTTGACAATGAGCGGATGATGCGGATGGCCGCCAAAGGCTCCTCAACCCCGCCGGCAATCATCAGCTCTTCCTCGGTGCCGACAATCAGGTCGCAGTCTTTGAGAATGGTTTGCAGATGCGCCGTGACATTTTCGGATTTGACATAGCGCTCCTCGCCCGCGCCATGCCCGGCCAGCCCCCAGAGATTGGGCCGGTAATCGACATCAAACACCACCTTGCGGCCATGTTTTTTGGCGTAAGAAATCGCCAGACGCTGCGCTGCGGCGGCATTTTCGCGGGCAAAATGTGTGCCGGTGACCACAATGGCCTTGGCCGAGGCAATATAGGCCTCGTCAATATCCTCGACGCTCAGCGCCAGATCGGCACAGTTGTCGCGGTAGAAAATCAGCGGAAAGGTTTTTTCATCCCTTATGCCAAGCACAACCAGTGCGGTGAGGCGGTCTTGATCAATTTTTATGCCGCGCACATCCACGCCCTCGCGGGCGCATTGCTGGGTGATGAAGCGCCCCATATGTTCATCGCCGACACGGGTGATCAGGCCGGATTTAAGGCCGAGCCGCGCGGTGCCAATGGCAATATTGGTCGGACACCCGCCAACAGCCTTGGAAAAGCTGGCCATATCTTCCAGCTGGCCACCCACCTGCGCGCCATAAAGGTCAACGCTGGAACGGCCAATGGTAATGACATCTAGAACGGGTGTGCGCATAACAGGTGGTCTCCAAAGTGCCGGAGCGTGGCCTTCACACGCTCCGGTCTGTGTTCAATTCAGGCGTTCGGGTCAAGTGGTGCGTCACCCGCGCCCATCACATTCTGGTCGAAGTCAATATTGGCTCCGGTCATCAGGCCGGATTCGTCGCTGGCGAGATAGGCACAGGCGCGGGCCACTTCATTCGGGTCGATCAGACGGCCAAAGGGCTTGGCCTTGACAGCCTCTTCCAGCCAGCCATCCTTGGCGCCGTGATAGGTTTTCATGATGCGGTCTTCGCCCGGTGTCGACATCCAGCCGATATTGAGGCCGTTGACGCGGATGCGATAGCGCACCAGCGCATGGGCGACATTCTTGGTCAGTGCGGCCAGCGCACCCTTGGAGGCGCAATAGGCCGTAATAAACGCCTGCCCGCCATGCGCCGACATGGACTGGATATTGACGATGGAGCCCTGAATTTTCTGCTCGGCCATGATTTTGGTGGCTTCCTGCATCAGGAAGAACGGCCCGCGCACATTGACATCGAAAATCTCATTGTAGCGCTGCTCGGTTGTGTCGAAAATCGTGCCGCGGTCGGTGAGGCCGGCCGCATTGACCAACACATCCACCCGGCCAAAATGCGTCTTGGCAGCGGCAATCACCGCGCGGCAATCGTCCACTTTGGCCAGATCAGCCTGCACAAAAATGGTTTTGGTGCCGGATGCGGTCAAGGATGCCGCCACAGCCGCGCCGGATGTGGCATTGCGGCCGCAAATCACCAATCCTTCAGCGCCGCGCGCGGCAAAGCAGCGGGCAATGGCCTCGCCAAGGCCCTGTGTTCCGCCGGTGACAACGGCAATCTTGCCCTTGAGCTGCTGTGATAAATTGTCTGTCATTGTGCAAAGTCCTGATCAGGATGAAACGGAAGCATTTTCGGCAGCCCTGCGCAGGTTGTGCAGGACCCTCCGAGAATTGTGCGTATAGAACAAAAATTCTATTCCATAGTCAATTCAGAATGTATATTCTTTTTTGAAAATTTCTGCCGGAGCCTGAATCTTTCGTTTCAGCGGGTCGCGGCGTCGCAAAATAAGGAGATAAATATGAACACTCTGCGGGTGGGGCTTATCGGCACCGGCTTCATGGGCAAAGCCCATGCGCTGGCGTGGAATGCGGTGAAGGCGGTATTTGGCGATGTGACAAAGCCGGAACTGGCCTTGCTCTGTGATGCCGACGAGGCTCTGACCAAAAAACGCGCCGAAGACTATGGTTTTGCCGGTTACACAACAGACTGGCGCGCATTGGTGAATCATCCTGATATTGATGTTGTGTCCATCACCACGCCCAATGGCCTCCACCGCGACATGGCCACAGCGGCGCTGCAGGCGGGCAAGCATGTCTGGTGCGAAAAGCCGATGGCGCTGACGCTGGAGGATGCGCAGGCCATGCGCCTTGCGGCGCAGGCCAGCGGCAAGGTCACCATGCTGGGATATAATTACACCCGCAACCCCGCCATTCATCATGCCAGAACCTTGATCGAGAGCGGCGCGATTGGCCGGGTGTTTCATTTTCGCGGCTGGGTGGATGAGGATTATCTCGCTGCTGCCGAAATCCCCTGGTCATGGCGCGCCAGGCTGAAAGATGCCGGTCTTGGCGTGCTGGGTGACCTGATGTGCCATCTCGTTTCATTGGCGACACTGGTGTGCGGGCCGATTGAAAAGCTGGTTGCCGACACGGATATTGTGCATCCCGAGCGCCCGCTGGCCGATGACAGCGGCAAGACCGGCACAGTTGAAAATGAGGATGTGGCCAATGGTCTGGTGCGCTTTGCCAATGGAGCCAGCGGGGCCCTGCTCGCCAGCCGCGCCAGCTGGGGCCGTAAAAGCTGGCTCGGTTTCGAGGTGCATGGCACCGAAGGCACGATTCTGTATCAGCAGGAGCAGATGAACGAGCTTCAGCTGTTTTCGCGCAAAATTGCCGCCGATGACACGCCCGCTCTGCAGGGCTTTAAGCGTATTCTCACCGGCCCGGCGCATGAGCCCTATAAATTGTTCTGCCCGGCCCCCGGCCATGGGCTTGGCTTCAATGACCTCAAAATTATTGAATGTGCCGATCTGATCCGCGCCATTGAAGGCAAGGGCAAGGCCTGGCCGGACTTTACCACCGGCTATGAGATCGAGCGGGTCATTCACACCTTTGCCCGCTCGAAAGAGACACAAAGCTGGATGTCTCTGGTGTGAATTTTTTGACCGAATCGAGCCTATTTCTGCGTGAAGCGGGTCAATGGCACAGGCTTTTGGCCCGCTTTAAAGGGTTCGGATTTATTTTTGAGCCTGCGACAGAGAAACGCCTTGCGACTGTCATATTAGCCTCGTAATGACGTGAATCTGATATTTATTTTATTAGAGGCACATGAATACAATGGAGGAAAACCGGCCGGAGAATGCCACGGTTACCGACTTTGACACCGAGACTCATCATCGTCTCTGGCATATGATCGGTCTGACGGCGTCTGCCGGCCTGATTTGTCTGGCTGTGTGGATTTTGACCCGTACGCTCAAAGCCATTGATGTGCATGACCTGCGGGCGGCTTTTGAAAACACCCGTCTTGAGCAGTTTTTAATGGCGGGATGTTTCACAGCTTTGTCCTATGCCGCGCTGACCGGCTATGATGCGCTGGCCCTACGGCATCTGCGCACCAAAATTCCCTTCACCACCACGGCTCTGGGCTCTTTCACCTCTTATGCCATCTCCTTCACACTGGGCTTTCCGCTGGTGACGGGGGGCGCTGTGCGTTTCTGGACCTATGCGCGGGCGGGCCTTTCAGCGGCCAAAGTGGCGAGCCTGACCATCATTGCCGGAATCACCTTCTGGCTCGGCATGGGCGCGGTGCTGGGCTTTGGCATGATTGTCGAGGCACGGGCCATAGCCGACCTCAACCAGTTCAAAACGGATATTAATATTCTGATCGGCTGCGGCGTTCTGGCGCTGATCGCGGCCTATCTGTTTTATGTGGGACGGGTGCGGCGCAAGGTGCGCTGGCACAGGTTCCGGCTGGAATTGCCGGGCCTTGCCGTCACAATGGGGCAGATGCTGCTGGGTGTGATTGATGTCTGTGCCGGATCGGCGGCGCTTTATGTGCTGCTGCCGCCCGAACACGGGCTGGATTTCATCACTTATGCCGCCGTCTATGTTTTTGCGGTGATGCTGGGCATTGCCAGCAATGCGCCGGGCGGCATCGGCATTTTTGAGGCCACCATGCTCAAGGCCATTCCCAATGTCTCGGCCTCGGCTGTTCTGGCCTCGCTGCTGATGTTCCGCATGGTTTATTATGTGGTGCCGTTTATATTGGCGCTGGCTTTGCTGGGGGCCAATGAGATTGCCCGCCGCTGGCAGGCGCTGCGTGAGGCCATGGATGAAGCGGATGAGTGACGGCAATGGCTGAATTTAACTGGGCAGGTTCGACCGGTGTATTTGCAGCCGCATTGCTGGAAACCTTGCCGCATCCGGCGCTGATCGTCGATCAGAATGTCCGGATTGTGGCCTCCAATGGCGCGGCGCGTAAAATATTGCCCGGATTGCGCCTGCGCGAACCACTCATTCTGACCCTGCGCGCACCCGATGTGCTGGACGGGGTTGCCCGCGTGCTCACCAGCAAACGTGCGGAAACCACATTGCTGCATGAGCGGGTGCCGGTGGAGAGAATGTTTGAGGTCACCATCAACCCGCTGGACGTGGCCGGTATTGTGTCCTCCGCCGTTGTCATCGCCCTGACCGACATGACCGAGGCCCGCCGTCTGGAGCAGATGCGGGTCAATTTTGTCGCCAATGCCAGCCATGAGCTGCGCACGCCGCTGGCCTCAATTCTTGGCTTTGTCGAAACCTTGCAAGGGCCCGCCAGAGATGACGCGCGGGCGCGGGGCAAATTTCTGGAAATCATGCGCGATCAGGCCCGCCGCATGTCGCGTCTGGTTGATGACCTGCTCTCCCTGTCCCGTATCGAGCAAAAAGCCCATCTGCGACCGGAAAACCCCGTCGATCTCAGCCTCATTGTGCAGCATATTGTCGAAACCCTTCATCCTCTGGCCAGAGACAATGGCGTGGCGCTCAGCCGCGATGTGAACGGCCCGGCCATTATGGCCGGAGATCATGACGAACTGGCGCGTGTCTGCGAAAATCTGGTTGAAAATGCCATTAAATATGGTGTCTGGGATGAAGAAACAGCAGACAGAAGCAACCGTGTCGAGGTCAGCCTGTTCAAACAGGATCATGATGTCGTCTTGCAGGTGAAAGATTATGGCCCCGGCATTGCCGCAGAGCACCTTCCCCGTCTGACTGAACGCTTTTACCGTGTCGATGACGGCCAGAGCCGGGCCAAAGGCGGCACAGGTCTGGGTCTGGCCATTGTCAAACATATTGTGGCCCGCCACCGCGGCCGTATGCAGGTTGAGAGCACCCTTGGGGAAGGCACAAGCTTCACATTATGCTTTCCGCTGAAGCAAGATCAAATTTTATAATAAAAAACAAATATTTAAATTGTCATAAAACTATGATGTCACGGTCATATAACAGTGACTGTTATGGATTAGGACTCGACCTAGAGGTCAATAGATAGGTCGGGGTCATACGGACTTCGTAATGCCTGATCTCCCGCTCAAACCGAAGAGGCTTTTGATGAATATGTCGTTCTCCCGCGCAGTTTTTGCTGCCACGCTGCTTGCAACAACCGCAACAGCAGCTTCCGCACTGGATATTTCAGGCGCTGGCGCAACATTTCCCTATCCGATCTATGCCAAATGGGCCGATTCCTATAAAAAGGAAACCGGCAATGGTCTGAACTATCAGTCCATTGGTTCGGGCGGCGGCATCAAGCAGATCACCGCCCGCACCGTGACCTTTGGCGCTACGGACATGCCGCTGAAGCCGGAAGATGTTGAAAAGAACGGCTTTGTGCAGTTCCCGACTGTTGTCGGCGGCGACGTGCCTGTGGTCAATCTTGACGGTATCGCCCCCGGCCAGCTGGTTCTGGACGGTCCGACATTGGCCAATATTTTCCTTGGCAACATCAAGACATGGGATGATGCGGCCATTGCCAAGCTCAACCCGGGTGTGAAGCTGCCTTCCGACGCCATTGTCATCGTGCACCGCGCCGACGGTTCGGGCACAACCTTCATCTTCACCGATTATCTCTCCAAGGTCAGCGATGACTGGAAGACCAAGGTGGGTGCAAATACTGCTGTGGAATGGCCCGCCGGCGTTGGCGCCAAGGGCAATGAAGGCGTGGCCAATAACGTCACCCAGACCAAGGGTGCGATTGGCTATGTTGAATATGCCTATGCCAAGCAGAATAAAATGACCTATACCAAAATGCTCAACAAGGATGGCAAGGCTGTTGCGCCTGTGGCCGAGAGCTTCCAGGCAGCCGCCGCCAATGCCGACTGGACAGCCAATCCGGCTTTCTACCAGATCCTGACCAACCAGCCCGGCGCGGCCAGCTGGCCGATTTCCGGTGCAACCTTCATTCTGATCCCGAAGGCACCACAGGACACGGCTGCTGCGGCAGAAGCCCTGAAGTTCTTTGCATGGGCCTATAAGAACGGTGGTCAGGCAGCGGCCGAGCTTGATTATGTACCAATGCCCGCAACTGTGGTCACCGCCATTGAAAAGGCATGGGACAATGTGAAGGATGCGGCTGGTAAGCCTGTCTATTCCAAGTAATATTCTGACCCGCAGCCTGCCCTCAGGCTGCGGGTTTTCTCCTGCATGTGAGTGATCATGAGCGACAGTATGACCATGACCGAAGCCCAGCTTCCCCTTTCGCATTCCGTTCGCGCTGCCACATTGAGCCGCTTTCGTCTTGGTGATCTGCTGTTTCGCAATGCGACCATGCTGTCGGCCTATGGTGTGCTGATTCTGCTCAGCGGCGTCATTGTCTCGCTGATCATTGGTGCCGCGCCGGCCCTGCAACAATTTGGCTTCGGTTTTCTGACTTCGGAAAAATGGAATCCGGTCACCGAAAATTTCGGTGCATTTTCGCCGATCACCGGCACTTTGGTCACATCCTTTCTGGCCATGCTGATTGCCGTGCCAATCAGCACCGGCATTGCGGTATTTCTCACAGAACTTTGCCCGCCCGCGCTGAAGCGGCCCTTGGGCATTGCCATCGAGCTTCTGGCCGGTATTCCCTCGATTATTTACGGCATCTGGGGCCTGTTTGTTCTCGCCCCCTTCCTGCAGACAACGGTTCAGCCGTTTCTGATCCATCTGTTCAAGCCGGTGCCGGTGCTCTCCAGCCTGTTTGCCGGCCCGCCCTATGGCATCGGGATGCTGACCGCCAGCCTGATTCTGGCGGTAATGGTGCTGCCCTTCATCACCTCGATCATGCGCGATGTCTTCGAGACTGTGCCGCATGTGCTTAAAGAAGCGGCCTATGGCATAGGCTGCACCACATCGGAAGTGGTGGGGTCGATTGTATGGCCCTTCACCCGCGTCGGCGTGATCGGCGGCATCATGCTTGGTCTTGGCCGCGCCTTGGGCGAGACCATGGCTGTGACCTTTGTCATCGGCAATGCGCACAAGCTCTCCACCTCGCTGTTTGCGCCCGGCACAACCATCTCCGCCACCATTGCCAATGAGTTTCAGGAAGCCACCGGCGACCTTTACACCTCCTCGCTGATTGCGCTGGGTCTGATCCTCTTCATCATCACATTTTTTGTTCTGGCTGCCGCCCGCCTGCTTCTGGTGCAGCTGAACAAACAGGCGGGGAAATAAAATGAACGCCTATGCCTTACGCAAATTTCACAACGGCATCATCATCGCGCTGTGCTATGCCTCGGCTGGGATTGGTCTGGCCGCGCTGGCGCTGATTCTGATTGCCTTGCTGCAACATGGTCTGGCCGGTCTTTCGCTGGATATATTCACCCAGATGACCCCGCCACCCGGCACCAATGGCGGTCTGGCCAATGCCATTGTCGGCAGCCTGATGATGGGCATTATCGGGGTGGTTGTGGGCACGCCCATCGGCATTCTGGCCGGCACCTATATGGCGGAATATGGCAAATATTCCAAAATCACCGATGTGATCCGCTTTGTGAATGATATTCTGCTCAGCGCGCCCTCGATTGTCATCGGCCTGTTCATCTATCAGGTGCTGGTGCGGCCAATGGGCCATTTTTCCGGCATTGCCGGTGCGGTGGCTCTGGCCATGCTGGTGATTCCGGTGGTGGTGCGCACCACAGAGGATATGCTCAACCTTGTGCCGCCCACCCTGCGCGAAGCCGCCACAGCCTTGGGAATGCCGCGCTGGCTGGTGATCTCGCAGGTGGCCTACCGTGCGGTGAAGGCCGGAATTCTGACTGGCATATTGCTGGCTGTGGCCCGCATTTCCGGCGAAACGGCCCCCCTGCTCTTTACCTCGCTGAACAATCAGTTCTGGAGTTCCAATCTCAACGCCCCGCTGGCCAGCCTGCCCGCCACCATCTTCCAGTTTGCCATGTCGCCCTATAAGGAATGGCAGCAACTGGCCTGGACAGGCGCCCTGCTGATCACCTTCACCATTTTGCTGCTCAGCGTCATTGCGCGAGCCTTGACTGCCCAAAGGAAAACCGGATGACCCTGCAAAATTCCGAACATTTGATTGAAAAAGTGTCTGTCAAGGATCTGAAATTCTACTATGGCTCCACACTGGCGCTGAAGGGAATCACAATTCCGCTGTACAAAAACAAAGTGACGGCCTTCATCGGGCCTTCGGGCTGCGGAAAATCAACCCTGCTGCGCATACTCAACCGTATTTACGAGCTTTATCCCAATCAGCGGGCTGAAGGTCAGGTGCTGGTGGATGGGCAGAATATTCTCGACAAGACGCAGGACCTCAACCTGCTGCGCGCCAAAATCGGCATGGTGTTTCAAAAACCAACACCGTTTCCAATGTCGATTTATGATAATATCGCGTTTGGCATCAATCTTTATGAAAAGCTGCCCAAATCCGAACTCGATGGCCGTATTGAACAGGCCCTGCGCAAGGCCGCCCTCTGGGACGAGGTCAAGGACAAGCTCAAGGCCAGCGGTCTGAGCCTTTCAGGCGGACAGCAACAGCGCCTGTGCATTGCCCGCACCACGGCTGTGCGCCCCGAAGTGATTTTGCTGGACGAGCCGGCCTCGGCGCTTGACCCCATTTCCACCGCCAAGATCGAAGAGCTGATCGACGAGCTGAAAGAACAATACACGATTGTGATTGTAACGCATAATATGCAGCAGGCGGCGCGCTGCTCCGATTATACGGCGTTCATGTATCTCGGGTCATTGGTTGAATTCGACGTGACAACAAAGATTTTCACATCGCCAACCCAGAGCAAGACACAAGATTATATTACCGGCCGGTTTGGCTGAGACAGGATTAAAACCCATGACCGATCATATTATGTCTGCCTTTAACAAAGAGCTTGAGGATCTGGGCCGGAAAATCGCCGAAATGGGCGGTCTTGCCGAAAAGATGCTGCTGGACGCTATGGAAGCGCTGGGCGATCTGAATCTGGATCAGGCCCGCGAAGTGATTGCCGCCGACCCGCGTCTTGATGTTTTGCAGCGGGAAATTGAGGACACCGCCATTCTCACCATTGCACGGCGCCAGCCGATGGCGGTGGATCTGCGCGAAATCGTCGCGGCAATCCGCGTTTCGGGTGATCTGGAACGTGTCGGTGACCTGGCCAAGAATGTGGCCAAACGCGCGCTTAAAATTGCCAAAGAGCAGCGTCCGCAGCTGCCGCGCGCCATTATCGGCATCCGCCACATGAATGATATGGCCGCGATGATGATGAAGGATGTGCTGGACGCCTATGCGCAGCGCGACATGGCGCTGGCCCGCTCGGTCTGGGAGCGGGATGCCGAGCTGGATGCACTGGAAGATTCTGTGTTCCGCGATCTTCTCACCTTCATGATGGAAGATGCGCGCAATATCACGCTGTGCACCCACCTGCTGTTCTGCTCGAAAAATATCGAACGGATCGGCGATCATGCCACCAATATTGCCGAAACCGTGGTCTATCTTGTTTCCGGCGAAACTCTGCCGCTGGAGCGGCCAAAGGGCAGCCTGTCGCTGAAACAGGATGATGTTCATTCGGATTCGGTTAAATGATGAGTTTAAGCAAAAGTCGTGACGCCGCAGAAGTGTCTGGTCAGTCCGGCCGCAAATCTGCCGGGCAGACCGCACCGCGCGTTCTGGTTGTGGAGGATGAGGCCTCTTTGTCGCTGCTGCTGGCCTATAATCTGGAAGCGGAAGGCTATCTGGTGGAACGGGCCGAGCGTGGAGACGAGGCCGAGCTGAAACTGGCCGAAGCACCGCCCGATCTGGTCATTCTGGACTGGATGCTGCCGGGCGTGTCGGGTCTTGAAATCTGCCGCCGCCTGCGGGCGCGCGAGGCCACGAAAACCTTGCCCGTGATCATGCTCACCGCGCGGGGGGATGAGGGCGAGCGGGTGCGCGGCCTGTCTGTTGGTGCCGATGATTATGTCGTCAAGCCCTTTTCTGTGCCTGAACTGATGGCACGGGTGCGGGCGCTGCTGCGCCGCTCGCGGCCAGAGCGGGTCGCGGCCAAGCTGAAAGCCGGCGACCTTGAGCTTGATCGCGAAACCCACCGTGTCACGCGCAATGTACGCGATATTCATCTGGGGCCGACCGAATTCCGCCTGCTGGAATTTATGATGGAGCGGCCGGGCCGTGTATTCTCCCGCGCGCAACTGCTCGACGGTGTCTGGGGCATGTCGGTGGAAATTGACGAACGCACGGTCGATGTTCATGTCGGACGCCTGCGCAAAGCCTTATCGCGCGGGCGCGAGCGTGACCCTGTACGCACGGTGCGCGGCGCGGGCTATGCCTTTGACGAAACCTTCGGCAAGCATTGAGGGGGATGCCCCCTCAGCCGCTGTTGCGCAGACCGGCTGAAATGCCATTGATGGTGAGCTGAATGCCGGTGAGAACCTCCGGATTCATGCCATCCGCACGATGTTTTTTCAGCAGTTCCACCTGAATGTGGTTCAGCGGGTCAAGATAGGGAAACCGGTTGCGGATGGAACGCTCCAGAAGAGGATTTTCCTCCAGCAACTTGGTATGGCCCATCACGGCCAGAAGCGAGGATATGGTCTCGTTATATTCAGCTGTGATGCGGCCAAAGATGGCTTCGCGCAGCGCTTCATCGGGCACCAGCGCGGCATAGCGCGAGGCAATGGCAAGGCTGCTCTTGGCCAGCACCATGTCCATATTGGCCAGCAGGGTGCGAAAGAACGGCCATTCCCGATACATCGCCTGCAAGGTCGCCATACCATCGGCAGGATGCGCGGCCAGAAAGGCCTTGACCGCCGCGCCAAAGCCGAACCAGCCCGGCAGCATCAGGCGGCATTGCGCCCATGAAAACACCCAGGGAATCGCCCGCAAATCCTCAATCCGCCGGGTTTTGGTGCGTGAGGCCGGGCGCGAACCAATGTTCAATGTGGCAATTTCGGTAATCACCGTGCTGCCCCAGAAATAATCCTCGAAACGCGGTGTCTCATAAACCAAGCCGCGATAGGCGGCATAGGCCACATCGGAAAGCTCGGCCATGGCTTCCAGATAAGAGGCTTGCGGCGCGCTGTGGCCGGGCTGCAACAATGTCGCCTCAAAGGTCGCAGCCGCCAGAATTTCAAGATTGCGGCGACCCACTTCCGCATTGGAATATTTGCTGGAAATAATTTCGCCTTGTTCGGTGATACGGATCTGACCATTCACCGCGCCGCCCGGCTGGGCCAGAATCGCGTCATAGCTTGGCCCGCCGCCGCGCCCCACCGAACCGCCGCGACCATGAAACAGCCGCAGGCCAATCTTATGCTTGGCAAAGACCTCAACCAGACCGATCTCGGCCTTATATAGCTCCCAGCCGGAGGTGACGAAGCCGCCATCCTTATTCGAATCCGAATAGCCGAGCATAACCTCCTGCACATTGCCACGGCTCTGCACCAGCGCGCGATATTCGGGCAGGGCAAACAGAGCATCCATCACATCAATACAGGCGCGCAAATCCTCGATGGTCTCAAACAAAGGCACGAGATGCACGGCGCTGGTGCCCTCAGCCTTGACCAAACCCACTTCTTTCAGCAAAATCGCCAGCTCCAGCATATCGGAAATGCCTTCCGCCTTGGAAATGATGCAGGTGGTGATGACCTGCGCCCCCAGCCGCTGATGCGCCAGCGCCGCTGTGCGGAACACCGCCAGTTCGCCGCGTGTCTGCTCGGAATAGTCAATAAAGGGCGAAACCAGCGGGCGCGAGGTGGCCAGCTCGCTGCGCAAAAGCGCTATGCGGCCCTCTTCATCACGGCCCAGATAATTGGTGCCCGGCTGCACGGCCTCCAGCAATTCATGCACGACCTTCTCATGCACCGCCGAATTTTGCCGCAGATCGGTGGAGGTGAGATGAAAGCCGAAACAATCCACAGCGCGCAGCAAAATGCGCAACCGGCCATCGGCCAGAATTTTGGAACCATTGGCTTTGAGGGACTGGTCGATGATCTCCAGATCCGCGCGCAATTCCGCCGCCGTGGCATAAGGCGCGGCGTCAAGATTGGGATGACGCGCATCCGCAATACCATGCAGCCTCTGCACCGTGGCGGCAACCCGGGCATAAATGCCGATCAGCGCCTGCCGATATGGCTCGCGCGCGCGGTGCTGCGACTGGTCGCCGCCTTTTTGCGCCAGTGCCCGCAATTCAGGTGAAACCTCGACCAGACGGTCGGACACAGACAGCTCTGCCCCCAGTGCATGAAGCTCATCCAGATAAAACTGGAAGGCCCGTTTTGAATGCATGGTGGTGGTCTGGTTCAGCACATCGGCTGTCACAAACGGATTGCCGTCGCGGTCACCGCCGATCCAGTTGCCCACTCTGAGAAAGGACGGAACATTCACGCCCTCTCCCGGCTCGTAAGCGCGGAGCTGATCCTCCAGCGCGGCATGAAATTTCGGCACTTCGCGCAAAAATGTATAGTCATAATAGCTCTGGCCATTGGCAACCTCATCGAGAACGGTGAGTTTGTTCTGTCGCAGCAGGCTGGTCTGCCAGAGCGTGACGATAATCCGGCGCAACTCCTGCGTCAGTTGAGCCTGTTCCTCCGGAGTTTGCGGCAGGTCCTGTTTGCCCAGCAGTGCATAAATATCCATCTCGCGGGTCATGGTGCTTTTGCGCCGCACTTCGGTGGGGTGGGCGGTTAACACCGGGCTCACCAGAGCCTTGGCAAAAAACTCCGCAAGCTGCTGCGCCGTAATGCCGGCTTTTTTGGCCTGCGCCAGGGCAAAGGCCATAGATCCGGCGCGGGGTGCCGAGCCGGCCATCGCATGGGCGCGGGTGCGCCGGATGTGATGCTGGTCTTCAGCTATATTGGCGAGATGGGAAAAATAGGAAAAGGCCCGCACGATTTTAACAGTCTGGCGCGGGCTGAGCTGGTTGAGCATAGCCTCCAGCGCGCCGCCGACGGTGCTGTCCTGCTCGCGGTGGAAGCGGGTCGAGGTCTGGCGGATGAATTCAACAATGGCGAACACATCCTCGCCTTCCTGCTCGCGCACCGTGTCGCCCAATATGCGGCCCAGCAAACGGATATCCTCCCGCAAGGGCAGGTCTTTTTCCACGTCGCTTACCGGTGTCACATTTATGGTCATGATCTCATCTCGCAGGCACGGCTTGAAGCCGGACATAAGGGCTCAACTAAAGTCCTATAGTCGCGCGGGAGGGTCAGATCAAGCGAGCCTTAATTTTAGGCAGTTTTAATAATCGAGATTGAACACGCGGTGCGGCAGCAATTCGCCATGCTCCACCGGGCCAAAAGCCACAGGCACCCCGCCACAGGCCGCATAGGCCATACCATCGAGGGGCGCATCGCGTCCACGCAGGATAATCGACTGGCCACGTTTGAGTCGCGCGGCAAGTGTGCGATCGACAATCACACAGGGCACCTCAGACAACCCCAGCTCCACAGGGCGCAAAGCCTGCGCCAGATGCGCGGGTTCTGCCAGATCGGCCAGTGCCACCGCGTCCATTTCGGTAAAAGGGCCGACGCGGGTGCGCCGCAGCGCCGCGACATGACCAAAACAGCCCAGCAAACGGCCCAGATCACGGGCAATGGCCCGCACATAGGTGCCCTTGCCGCAATCCGCCTCGAAAACCGCCTCATCTTCTGTGGCGTCCATCAGGCGCAAGTCATGAATGATGATCACCCGCGCGGCCAGTTCAACCGCCTCACCCTGCCGCGCCAGATCATAAGCGCGGGCACCATCCACTTTAATGGCCGAAAAGGCCGGCGGTGTCTGATCAATTTCGCCGATAAAGCGCGGCAGCAGGGCCAGAATCTGTTCGGGTGTCGGGCGCAGGTCCGAGCTTTGCGTCACCGGCCCTTCCAGATCATCGGTTGTGGTCTCTGCCCCCCAGCGCACGGTAAAACGATAGGATTTTTCACCATCCTGCACGAAAGGCACGGTTTTTGTGGCCTCGCCAAACGCCACCGGTAAAATGCCAGAGGCCAGCGGGTCGAGTGTGCCGGCATGACCGGCCTTTTTGGCCTGCAACAGATATTTGAGTTTGGATACAGCCTGTGTCGAGGTCATGCCATAAGGCTTGTCGAGCACGATCCAGCCATTCACCTCAATACGGGTCGAGCGCGGTTTACTCATCGGGCAAGCTCCGGCTCAGTGGATTAATTTTCGTCATCATCGGCAGGCAAATTATGCCCGTCCGGCTCGGTTCCGGCGGCCAGATCGCGCTGAACCTGCGGCGAGCGCAGCAATTTCTCGATACGGTCGCCCTCACCAAAGCTCTCATCCGCGCGAAACCGCAGCTCCGGCGTGAATTTCAGATTGACCCTGTGGGCCATTTCGCCGCGCAGGAATTTTTTGTGGCGCTCCAGCGCTTTCAGAATTTCAGGCAAGCGCTCGCCGCCCAGCGGCATGACATAGACCGTGGCCAATTTCAGATCCGGACTGATCCGCACTTCCGGCACCGTGATCACCTGCCCCTCAAGCACAGGATCATTGAGGGTGCCGCGCGTCAGAACCTCGGCCACCGCGTGACGAATCAGCTCGCCCACACGCAACATACGTTGGGACTGGGTTTTGCCGGCATGATGTTGTCGTGACATGAAACCTACTCAATATGAATTCAATATGCGTGACGGAAAATTTAAGCCTGACCAGCGTCAGGCCTGCATCAGCATATTTACAGCTGCAAATGACTGACCAATCCACGGTCTTCGCACAGAAAGCGCCGGATGCGGCTGTGCGCATCCGGCCTCTAAAGTTTTATACCCATCAGAGAGACCGCTTGATCTCTTCAATCCGGTAACATTCGATGACGTCGCCTGCGCGCATGTCTTCATATTTTTCGAAGGCCATACCGCATTCCTGACCCGCCTGCACGTCCTTGACCTCATCCTTGAAGCGCTTGAGCGTCGAGAGCTTGCCTTCGTGAATGACCACATTGTCGCGGATAAGACGCACCGAAGCGCCGCGCTCGACCTTGCCGTCTGTCACGCGGCAACCGGCCACCTTGCCAACCTTGGAAATGTTGAACACTTCCAGAATCTGCGCATTGCCCAGCATGGTTTCGCGCAAGGTGGGGGCCAGCAGACCGGACATCGCCGCCTTCACATCATCCACGAGATTGTAGATGATGTTGTAATAGCGGATTTCTATGCCCAGACGCTCAGCCAGCTCCCGCGCTTCCTTATGCGCGCGCACATTGAAGCCGATGATGGCCGCATTGGAGGCTTCGGCCAATGTCACATCCGACTCGGTGATGCCACCGGCACCGGCATGAATGACACGGGCCGCGACCTCATCGGTATTGAGCTTTTCAAGCGTGGCGAGAATAGCCTCCACCGAGCCCTGCACGTCGCCCTTGATCACGAGCGGGAATTCCTTGCGGCCCGCAGCTTTGAGCTGGCTCATCATATCGGCCAGCGAGCCGCGCACCATGCCCCCACGCGCAGCGATCTTGTCGCGGCGCTGACGTTCACGATATTCGGCAATTTCACGCGCACGCGCCTCATTCGGCACGGCGGCCACACGGTCGCCGGCTTCCGGCGCACCGGAGAAGCCCAGCACCTCGACAGGCATGGACGGGCCAGCCGAGGCCACAGGCGAACCCTTGTCATTGAGCAGAGCGCGCACACGGCCCCATTGCGAACCGGCAACGATAATATCACCGACCTTCAGCGTGCCGCGCTGCACAAGGCAGGTGGCCACAGGCCCGCGACCCTTGTCGAGACGCGCTTCGATGATGGTGCCTTCCGCAGGACGGTCCGGATTGGACTTCAGATCCAGCAATTCGGATTGCAGCGCCAGAAGCTCAAGCAATTTGTCGAGATTGGTGCGCTTCAAGGCTGAAACCTCAACCTCAAGCACATCGCCACCCAGACTTTCCACCTGCACTTCATGTTGCAGCAGTTCCGCGCGCACACGCTCGGGCTTGGCGCCCGGCTTGTCGATTTTATTGATGGCCACAATCAGCGGCACACCGGCCGCCTTGGCATGATTGATGGCTTCCACGGTCTGCGGCATAACGCCGTCATCCGCCGCCACCACCAGCACGACAATATCCGTGACCTTGGCGCCGCGCGCACGCATCGCTGTAAAGGCGGCATGGCCGGGCGTATCAATAAAGGTGACCTTGGCGCCATTGGGCGCAACGATCTGATAGGCACCAATATGCTGGGTGATGCCACCGGCCTCGCCCGAAACCACATTGGCCTTGCGGATGGCGTCCAGCAGCGAGGTTTTGCCGTGGTCGACATGGCCCATAATGGTGACAACCGGCGGGCGCAGCACGAGATTGTCAGAGCCATCGGCTTCCGGCGCATCAAACAGGCCTTCTTCCACGTCGGATTCGGCCACACGGCGCACACGGTGCCCAAGCTCAGCCGCAATCAGCTCTGCGGTATCGGCATCAATCACATCGGTGATTTTGGCCATCTGACCCTGTTTCATCAGGATCTTGATCACATCGACCGCGCGCTCCGACATACGGTTGGCCAGTTCCTGAATGGTGATGGTTTCCGGCAACTGGATTTCGCGGGTGATTTTTTCCTTGGGCTCATTGGCCTGATGGCCCTTGAGCCGCTGGGTGCGGCGGCGGAAGGCAGCAACAGAACGTGTGCGCTCCTCCTCCTCGGAGGTGACATTGGCCAGCGTCAGACGTCCGCGCTGTTTCTGCTCGGTTTCACGAGTTGACGGGGTTTTGGGCGGCACCACCACTTTGGTCAGCACGCCGGGGCGACGGATAACCGTCTTTTTCATATTGTCTTCTTCGACCTCGCCGGTGCGGCGCGCGGATGTCAGCGGCGGAACCGGTGTCGAGATCGGCGTCAGCGGGCGGCGGGCAGGGGGCTGCGCCCCCGCTGCCGGAGCAGGCTTGGCTATGGCCGGGGCCGGAGCACCACCACCGAGGCGGCGCTTGGCCTCCTCCTCAATCTTGCGCTTGGCTTCGAGCTCCTGCGCACGGCGGGCCTCTTCCTCGCGTTTGCGCGCTTCGGCCTCCTCACGCTCGGCCTTTTCGCGGGCCTCACGTTCAGCGCGGAGCTTGGCTTCCGCCTCCTGACGGCGACGGTCTTCTTCCTCACGCAATCGTGATTCGCTCAGAGCCCGCTCGCGGGCATCGCGCTGCGCTTCGGTCAGGGTCGGAAGCACGACGCCTGTTGTGCGATGCGGCTGCGACTGGCGCTGCGGGTTGGAATTATAGGGTTTCTGCGCGTGTTGCGGCTTTGGCGGCGCCACAGGCGCGGGTGCTGGCGCGGCGGCAACAGGCTTGACCTCGCCCGGGACGGGCGCTCGGCGCTTGACGGTCTCGACAACAACCTGCTTGGTGCGTCCATGCGAAAAACTCTGCCGCACCACACCCTGCTCCACCGGACGCTTGAGCGTCAGTGTTTTGGAGGGAACCGTCAAAGTTTTGTCACCATTGTTCGTATTATCGTTCATGTTACCCTTTAGTCTGCGACCACGCGCCCGCTCTTAAACTCATTTACCAGAAATTTCATCCAGATTATCACATATTTCATCCGGGTTGGAGACAATTTCTTGGCTTTCTTCCCCGCTGTCGTTGCGATAGTCAGAATAGCGTCCGGCCATTCTTAAAAATAAGGCTCCGGCATCACCGGATAAGACCCCAATATGCACACTATTGCTGCGGCCCAGCGCATGATCCAGCTCTGCGGAGGTCAAAAGCCGGAATTCGGCAATTTTCCCCCTCTGGCCCAGACGATGCACCACCTGCGACAATTTACGCACACCGTCATCGCTCGCATCCAGCGCATGAACAAGAGCGCGCAGGCTTTGCGCCTCCAGGGCGCTTTCCACTTTTGCATGGCCCGCGATAATGGCCCCGGCCTTATTGGCCAGAGACAGGGCCTGTAACACCGTTTTTTTAAGCAATCCGTCAATCATGCCGTCCAGATCGGGCGGCAGCTTCACTTCGGCCTTGAGACTGCGGGCAAAGGCATTTTTCTTCATCGCCTGCCGCACAGCCCTCGCCGATAAGGACACATAAACCCCGCGCCCCGGCAAGCGGCCCTTAATATCGGGCACCAGCACCCCGTCCGGCCCCAGCACAAAGCGCAGCATGGACGCGGCAGGACGAACCTTGCGGGTCACAATGCAGGTGCGCTCGGGCGCAGGAGCCAGAATTTTCACCAATGACGATCCGTCCTATTCCGCATCCGGCGCAGCTTCATCCGGCTTGGCGTCCGGCAGCGAATCAATCCAACCCAGCTTGAGGCGGGCGTTCATGATCATGCTTTCCGCATCCTGACGGCTGATGTCAAAGCCGTCGAGATAACCGGCATGACGCTTGGTTTCACCCTCCTTGCGCTCCGACCAGCCGACCAGATCGTCAGTGGCCAGATCCGCAAAATCGTCCAGAGATTTGACACCGTTCTCGCCCAGCTTCACCAGCATCGGCGTGGTCAAGCCATCAATCACCAGCAGATCGTCGCTGACGCCCAGTTCAAGGCGGCGGGCATTCTGCTCGGCTTCGATACGCGCCAGATAATCGCGCGCGCGGGTCTGGATTTCAACGGCTGTATCTTCGTCAAAGCCCTCAATACCGGCCAGTTCCACCGGATCCACCACGGACAATTCCTCGACAGAACGGAAGCCTTCGGAGGCGAGCAACTGGCCCACGACCTCATCCACATCCAGCGCCTGCATGAACACATGGGTGCGCAGGGCAAATTCCTTCTGGCGGCGCTCGGATTCCTCGGCCTCAGTCAGAATATCAATATCCCAGCCGGTAAGCTGCGAGGCCAGACGCACATTCTGGCCGCGGCGGCCAATGGCCAGCGACAGCTGGTCATCCGGCACCACCACCTCAATACGCTCCGAATCCTCATCAAGAACCACCTTGACCACCTCGGCCGGCTGCAAGGCATTGACGATAAAGGTGGCTGCATCCGGCGACCAGGGAATGATATCGACCTTTTCGCCCTGCAATTCATTCACCACCGCCTGCACGCGCGAACCGCGCATACCGACGCAGGCGCCGACCGGATCAATCGACGAATCACGCGAGATCACCGCGATTTTCGCGCGCGAGCCGGGGTCACGGGCCACAGCCTTGACCTCGATCACCCCGTCGTAAATTTCCGGCACTTCAGCCGCAAAGAGCTTGGCCATCAGCTGCGGATGGGTGCGGGAGAGAAAAATCTGCGGGCCGCGCTGTTCGCGGCGCACATCATAGACATAAGCACGCACACGGTCGCCGGGGCGGAACATTTCGCGCGGAATCATCTCATCACGGCGGATAATGGCCTCGCCCTTGCCCAGATCAACAATGACATTGCCATATTCGACGCGCTTGACCAGACCATTGATGATCTCGCCCACACGGTCGCGGAATTCATCATATTGATGATCACGCTCGGCCTCCCGCACCTTCTGCACAATCACCTGCTTGGCGCTTTGCGCGGCAATGCGGCCAAAATCGAAGGGCGGCAGCTGTTCGGAGATCCAGTCCCCCACCTGCGCGGCCGGATTTTTCTTGCGCGCCTCGGCCAGAGAAATATGAATGGCATCATTGTCGATCTGATCAACAACGAGCAGAAGGCGCGAATAGCGGGTCTCGCCGGTCTTGGGGTTGATGTCCACCCGCACTTCGGTTTCCTGACCATAGCGCGAGCGCGCGGCCTTCTGAATGGCTTCTTCCATTGATTTCAAAACAATGGAGCGATCAATCGACTTCTCGCGGGCAACCGCATCGGCGATCTGCAAGAGTTCGAGCCTGTTGGCGCTGACAGCCATGAGTGTCTCCTTTAATCCTGAGGGTTTATCGGTTTAGGCTTGCGGCTCAATATCGGGGTTTGTTTTGGCCGCAGGCTTGCGTTTTTCCTGCGCATGGGCCTTGCGGGCCTCGCGCTTGAGTTCTTTTTGTTTTTTTTCGGCGATTTTGCCGGATTTCAGCGATGTGCGGATCAGGGCATCGGTGAGCACCAGCCGCCCCTCGGCAATATCGGCAAGGGTGAGGCGCACAAGCGGCTCTTCACCTTCTTTTGTTTCCAGCTTTTCCAGCACGAGACAATCCGGCTCGACAGTGTGAATCAAGCCACGGAAGCGCTTGCGCGTGCCCACCAGCACCGCCATTTCAATCCGCGCCTCATGGCCCAGCGCGCGGCGCAAATCGGACATGCGCACCAAGGGCCGGTCAATGCCGGGCGAGGAAATTTCCAGTCTATATTCGGCTGTGATCGGATCCTCAAGGTCGAGAATCGGCGAAACCGCCTCGCTGATCGCCTCACATTCTTCAATATTGATGAATCCATCGGGCCGCTCGGCCATGATCTGCAAAGTATTGCCGCCGGTGGCGCTGATTTTCACCCGCACCAGACGAAAGCCCAAATCATTGAGCACAGGCTCGATCAGATGCGCGACACGGCTGGCCTGCCCCGACTCAGACACGAATCGCGGCTCATGCAAATCGGCATCCATATCTGTTGAAACTGTATCGGTGATCATGCCCATCCTTCACGCACTCAAGCTCAGACATAAAAAAAGAGCGGGTTCCTTCCGGAGCCCACTCTCAAATTTCGATGACCTTACAGCCACCGCACTGAGAATTTATTAAGGTCTTATACATCAAAGCCCTAGCAAAGAGCAAGACAAGAATCACCTCTGTAGCGGGTAAAGATGAAAAAAGACCCGTCCGCGCCTAACCATGCCGCACAAAGCTGAAATAGGCGGAAGGCCGGCCCTCGCGCAGGGCTTTTTCCTCATAGCGGGTGGACTGCCAGCCCGCCCAGGGCTGTAACCAGTCCTGCGCCACCTGTGGCGTCCACACAAAATCACGGCTGCGCAGCACACGCGCCAAAGCCCATCCGGCATAATCATCAATGTCGGTGGCAAAGCGCAGCTCCGCCCCGGGTTTCAGCACGCGGGCCAGACGTTTGAGCATTTCATCCGAGATAAAGCGGCGCTTGCGCTGACGCCGTTTCGGCCAGGGATCGGGATAAAGCAGGTAAATCCGGTCAAGACTCTGTTCCGGCAGCTGGTCAATCAGCAGACCGGCGTCGCCATCCAGCAGGCGGATATTGCGCAGGTTCTGCCCGTCTATGCCGGCCAGCGCCTTGGCCACGCCATTGATGAAAGGCTCGCAGCCGATAAAGCCAATGTCAGGATGTTCGGCAGCCCGCTGCAACAGATGCTCGCCGCCACCAAAGCCGATTTCCAGCCACAGTTCACGCGCCTGCGGAAACAGTGCCCTCACATCAACCGGATGTGTGACATCCACCCGCAGGTGCGGCAGCAGCTCATCCACCAGACGCGCATGATAGCTGCGCAATTTTTTACCCTTGCGCCGCCCATAAAGAGCATGGCCCTCATACGCATGAGACTCGTCGGTCCCGTCCTGCACAATGGGGCTGTCCGGCATGACTTACAGACCCAGTTTCTGCATCAGAACCGGTACCAGATCGGTTTTTTCCCATGAGAAACCACCCTGATCATCGGCTTTGCGGCCAAAATGACCGAAAGCTGTGGTGCGGGCATAGATCGGACGGTTCAGATCAAGATGCGTGCGGATACCGCGCGGGGTGAGGCTGATGACATGGCGCAGCACCTCCTCCAGCTTCGCCTCCGGCACCTTACCCGTGCCATGCGTATCGACATAAATCGACAAAGGCTCGGCCACGCCAATGGCATAAGAGAGCTGCAAGGTGCAGCGCGCCGCCAGACCGGCCGCCACCACATTTTTCGCCAGATAGCGGGCCACATAAGCGGCAGAACGGTCCACCTTGGTCGGATCCTTGCCGGAAAATGCACCGCCGCCATGCGGTGCCGCGCCGCCATAGGTATCAACAATGATTTTACGGCCTGTCAGGCCGCAATCGCCATCCGGCCCGCCAATATAGAATTTTCCGGTCGGATTGACATGCCAGACGGTTTTGTCCGTCACCCAGCCTGCGGGCAGCGCCCCCAGCACATAGGGTTCGATCAGTGTGCGGATATCCGCAGAACTGAGATTTTCCACCACATGCTGATGCGACACGACAATCTGGCTAATAGCCACAGGCCGGCCATTTTCATATTGAACCGTGACCTGGCTCTTGGCATCGGGCCCCAGCACTGCCGCCGCGCCGCCGCCGCGCCGCGCCTGCGACAACACATGCAGGATTTTATGGGCATAATAGATGGGCGCCGGCATGAGATCGGGCGTTTCATCACAGGCATAGCCAAACATAATGCCCTGATCACCCGCGCCTTCATCCTTATTGCCGCTGGCGTCCACGCCAATCGCTATATCCACCGACTGCGGATGCAGGAGATTCTCAATCTGAACCTTATTCCAGTGAAAGCCGTTCTGCTCATAGCCAATATCGCGGATGGCGCTGCGCACCGTCTGCTCGATCTGCGCCGCAGACAGGTCAGGCCCGCGAACCTCACCGGCAATCACAATGCGGTTTGTGGTGGCCAGTGTTTCACAGGCCACGCGCACATCTGCCGCATTCATGCCCTGCGCCGCCGCTTCCCTGTAATAAAGATCGACAATTTCGTCCGATATGCGGTCACAGACCTTGTCGGGATGGCCTTCGGATACGGATTCACTGGTAAAAGAAAAGTCTAAACGAGCCACAATCATCATCCTTGATCGGAACACACCCCGCCCATCATCTGCGCGCTCAACCCTACCGGCTGCCACTTCGGCACGGCATGTCGTTGGTTTTAACGCAGAACAGGAACGCTCTCAGGCTTTTTGTGCCCGCAGCCGTTCGTTATGTCAAGCGATATTGGCAGTGTTGTTCTTTATAGAGAACAAATTATGAGGGCTCAGTGACATCCTCATCACCGGCAATGGAGAGCACAAGATCAAGCACGCGCTTGCGCAGCTTGGCGTCCTTAATGCGGGCAAAGGCTTTGTTGAGCAGCAGACCCTCGGCTGTGGACAGAAAATCCACCACATAGGCGCTGGAGGGCGCTTCCTCAAAACCGGAAAATGCCGATCTGTCCGAAACAGGTGCACCCTCAAAAAAATAGGCCGGAGGCACATTCAATGTCTTGGAAATATCCTGAAGGCGGCTCGCGCCTATCCTGTTGGTGCCTTTTTCATATTTCTGCACCTGCTGAAATGTCAGCCCCAGCGACTCACCGAGTTTTTCCTGACTCATACCAATCAAGACACGGCGCATCCGCACACGGCTACCGACATGCTGATCAATAGGATTAGGAACCTTCTTCATCGAACCCTTATCTTTCATTTATGTGCAATATATAATTTGATACTATTAATAAAAAACTTACCATATAATTTCTGAACATTTTATGCGAAATTAATTCAAGTTACAACGTAATTTACTTTAATTCCGTCGCGGCAAAGGTGCTGACTGCAACAAGAGCGCAGCGATCAGAACCAGAGCAAACAGAACCGCCAGACTATATTGACCATAAAACACAAAAAAAGTCGGCGAGAGTGCTTGCGGTAAGCGTGAGTCCAATACATCTTCAACATTAAGCGGTAATATGGCAACAATACGCCCAACCGAATCAATAACAGCCGACAGACCTGTATTGGTATCGCGAATCAGCGGCAGGCCTTCCTCAATACTGCGCAACCGCGCCTGTGCCAGATGCTGATAGGGCCCCGGCGTGGTGCCAAACCAGCTGTCATTCGACACATTCAGGATCAACCCGGGGCGATCCTCCGGCGCATGAATTTCGCCGGGAAAAATGGCCTCATAGCAGATCACCGGCGCAACAGGTGGCAAATTCGGCACATGCAGAAGATGGCGGCCCGTGCCGGCATCAAAGCCCCCCGGCATGTCCACAAATTGCCGCAGGCCCAGCGCCCGCATCAGGCCCTCAAATGGCAGATATTCGCCAAAGGGCACCAGATGCACCTTATCATAAGTGGCGGTGATGGCGCCGCCGCTGGCAATGACATGCAATGTATTGAGATAATGCGGGCGAGACTCGCTCTCCGGCTCACGCATACGCACCGCGCCGGTCAGCAAAGTGGTTTTGGCGGGCAGAAATTGCCCGATACGCGACAAAACCTCAGCATCGCGTGACAGAATGGTCGGAAAGGGAGATTCCGGCCAGACCAGATGCGTCACATCGGCAACACCGGTCGCCTGCGGCGAGGTCGCCCGGTCTGAAAGCGAAATGTAATGCTGCGTAATGGCCATTTTATGGGCAGGACGAAACTCATCATTCAGCGGCACATTGGGCTGAACAAGGCGCAAATGAACACCATCCACCCATTGTGTCGGATGCAGATATAGCCGCGCCGCGCCAAAACCCGCCAAGGCCAGCAGGCCTGCACCGGTTGTGATCAGCACGAAGCGCTGGGTCTGTGGCAGGATAAGCAGGGCAGGCGCCCCGAAAATAACGATAACAATGATATTGAGGCCATAAAGCCCGACCACCGATGCACATTGTCCAAGCAGCAAAATATCCCCCAGCGCCATGCCCGGCTCATTCCAGGGAAAGCCGGTGAAAAGCCAGCCGCGCAGCCATTCGGACAGGCCAAGGCCAAAGGCCAAAGCAAAAAGCCGTCCAACGCCCGCCGACCACAGCATCCGCGCCAGCACAAAGCCAAAAGCCGGAAAAAAAGCCAGCACCGCAGGCAGACCAACCACCCCGAGCGGCAAGAGAAAGGCAAACTTGTCCGCCTCGACCAGAAAAGCCGCGCCCAGCCACCAAAGCCCGGCAACACAATAACCGAAACCCCAAAACCAGCCGATCACAGCCGCATTGCGCAAAGTTGCGAAAGAAAAGCGCCCCTGCCCCTGACCCGCACCATCCAGCAGCCAGATGGCCACGCAGACCGGCACAGACATCGCCGGAACCAGATCGAAGGGGGCCAGCGCCAAGGCTCCGCACGCCCCGGCCAGCGCAGCCACCAAAGCCCGCCGCCAGCCCGAAGATAAGATGATCCATTCAATAAGCGAGACAAGAGCCATCGGCAGAGCTTAATCCAAAACGAATCATGCACTATGATTCCAGGGGTTTTTCTTGATCTTGAGAAGGCATGTCCGGGCTTGGCTCCTGCGCCGCGGGCAAGGGCGGCGGTGTTGGGGCTTGAGCACGCACAGATGGTTTACGCGCAGGCGGGGCGCTCAAATCCCGCAAGGACAGCCGCAAACGTTTGACACGCCGCGGATCGGCATCAAGAATTTCAAATTCCAACCCGTCATCCCCCGCCACAATCTCGCCGCGCACCGGCACGCGCCCCGCAAGCGTGGTCACCAGCCCGCCCAGCGTATCCACCGCCTCCGAATCCTCGACATCAGCCAGCGGACGCCCGAGCGCCTGTTCCAATTCTTCCAGACTGGCGCGCGCGCTGGCGATAATCGATCCATCGGCAGAAACCTGAAAGGCCGGCCCCTCGGCCTCGTCATGCTCGTCCTCAATATCGCCGACAATGGTTTCGACAATATCCTCGATGGAAACAAGACCATCCGTGCCGCCATATTCGTCAATCACCAGCGCCATATGGGTGCGGGAAGCCTGCATTTTGATCAGCAGATCCAGAGCGGGCATGGAGGGCGGCACAAACAGAACGGGACGCAGAATTTTGGCTGTGCTGAGCGGCACAGACAGGTCAAGCCCCGGCACCTGCGGTTGCTGCGGATTGACAGTTTTACGGCGGCGGCGCGTGGTGCCGATTTCCGCCACAGTGGCCAGATGGTCGAGAAAATCGCGGATATGCACCATGCCGCGCGGGTCATCCAGCGTTTCATTAAACACCGGCAGGCGCGAATGACCCGCCGTGCGAAACATCGACAAAACCTCTGCCAGACTGGCGCTGGCCTGCACCGCAATAATATCAGCACGCGGCACCATAACGTCCTCCACCCGCAATTCATGCAGGCCCAGCACATTTTTGAGCATGGTGCGCTCTTGCGGCGAAAAATCCGTCTCGGTTTTTAGATCGGCCAGCGCATCCTCAATATCGTCTCGCACCGAGGCCCCCCCCAGACCAATCAGCCCGCGCAGACGCTCCATCAGGCCAGTGCGGTGCTCGGCAGACTCGGAAGTGGATTTACGACTGTTCTCGCTCATGGTTTGGGGCTTGGCTCTGTATCGGCATAGGGATTGGCAATGTTGAGCGCGGCAAGAATCTTGATTTCCAGAGCTTCCATGGCTTCGGCTTCGGTTTCGGTTTCGTGGTCAAAACCCAGAAGATGCAAAAACCCGTGAATGATCAGATGGGAATAATGATCCTCTATTGTTTTGGACTCTTGCCCCGCCTCACGCGCCAATGTCTCGTAACTCAGGATAATATCACCCAGCAGCGGCGATTGCGCCAGTTTTTTCAGGTTTGCCGCCGGAAAAGACAAAACATTGGTGGCCTTGTCAATTTTGCGCCAGTTTTTGTTCAGCTCGCGGATGGTTGCATCATTGGTCAGGACAATGCTCACCTCTACTTCAGGATGCAATGTCTTGCCCGCATTGAGTTCAGCCGCAGCAAGGGCGCGTTGCGCCAGTGCCTCGGCGTCCGGTATTTGCGCCCAGAGATCGGATTCTATGGCAAAATCCAATGTGATCATCGGGGCAGACCCGCCGCAATCCGCGCACCTGCCGCCTCATAGGCCGTGACAATACGCCGCACCAGATCATGGCGCACCACATCCTCATCCTTGAATTTGACATGGCCAATGCCCTCGACGCCCGAAAGCAGCTGGATCGCCTCGGCAAGGCCGGATTTTTGGCCCAAAGGCAGGTCGGTCTGGGTCGGGTCGCCGGTGACAATCATGCGCGAACCCTCACCAAGGCGGGTGAGAAACATTTTCATCTGCATGGAGGTGGCGTTCTGTGCCTCATCGAGCAGCACCACCGCATTGGAGAGGGTGCGCCCGCGCATAAATGCCAGCGGCGCCACCTCAATCATGCCGGTCTGCATTCCGCGCTCCACCACGCGCCCTTCCATAAAATCAAACAAGGCATCATAGACCGGGCGCAAATAAGGATCGACCTTCTCCTTTATGTCGCCGGGGAGAAAGCCGAGCCGCTCGCCCGCCTCAACCGCCGGACGGGAAATGATCAGCCGCTCCACCGCGCCCTGCTCCAGCAAGGCCACGGCATGGCCGACCGCCAGCCATGTTTTGCCGGTGCCCGCCGGTCCTTCGGCAAAGACCAGCTCATATTTTTTAAGCGCCCGCAGATAAACATCCTGCGCCGCATTACGCGCTTTCACGGGGCCGCGCTTGCGGGTGCCGATCTGGTCAAACACCACGCGGGCCGCCGCCTCGGGTTGTTTGGGGAACAACTGGCCCTGAAGCGCACCCTCGGCAATGGCGCCATTGACATCACCCATGGTGATGGGGCGGCCATTGCGCGCCTGCGTGTAAAGCGCCACCAGCACCCGCCGCGCATAGGCGCAAGCCTCGCTGGTGCCTTTCAATGTGATCTGATTGCCATTGGCGCGGGCTACAATATTTAATTTCCGTTCGATCTGCGCCAGATTCTGGTCATATTGGCCAAAAACTTCCGAGGCAATACGATTGTCCTCAAAAGCCAGCGCCACTTCAACACTGGTGTCGGTGTCAGCCTGTCCGGCAAAATCAGCAGAGGCAGAACGGTCTGTGGCTTTCATGGTTCCTCGCCTGTCAACAAACGCCCCTGCAACGATGTGCCGCCGGTTGCGATAATCTCAACATGACCCAGTTTTCCGATCATCTCAACCGGGCCATCACAATGCACCCCATGCAGATAGGGCGATTTGCCGCCGATCTGACCGGCCTTGCGGCCCGGTTTTTCAAATAAAACCTCGACAACCTGCCCCAGAGCCTGCGCGTGAAAACTTTGGCGCTGTGTCTCGATCAGGGCCTGCACAGCGGCAAGGCGCTGCTCTTTCACGGATTCGGGCAGTTGCGGCAGGCTGGCCGCCGGTGTGCCGGGACGCGGCGAATATTTGAACGAATAAGCCGCTGAAAACTTAACCTTTTCAATCAGATCCAGCGTATCGGCAAAATCCTCATCGCTTTCCTGCGGAAAACCGACGATAAAGTCAGAGGAGAGCGCAATATCCGGCCGCACCGCCCGCAGGCGATCGATAATTTCAAAATATTCGGCGCGGCTGTGATTGCGGTTCATTGCGGTAAGAATTTTATCCGAACCGGACTGCACCGGCAGATGCAGATAGGGCATCAGCGCCGGAATATCGCGGTGGGCGCGAATCAGCCCTTCGCTCATGTCGCGCGGATGGCTGGTGGAATAGCGGATGCGCACAATGCCCGGCACTCTGGCAATCTCCTGCGCCAGACGCTCGAACGGCCAGATGTGCCCGTCCAGCCCCTCGCCATGATAGGCATTGACATTCTGGCCGAGCAGCGTCACCTCGCGCACACCGGCCTCGGCCAGAACCCGCGCCTCAGCCAGAATTTTGGCGGCAGGGCGCGAGATTTCCGCGCCGCGCGTATAGGGCACCACGCAAAAGGTGCAGAACTTATCACAGCCCTCCTGAATGGTCAGAAAGGCGGTGGCACCGCGCGCACGGGTTTTTTCTTTTGTTGGCGGAGTGAGAAAATCGAATTTATCCTCGACCGCAAAATCCGTATCGAGCACATGGCTCTGGTCTTGTGTCGCGCGCAATAATTGCGGCAGACGGTGATAATTTTGCGGGCCGACCACCAGATCCACCGCCTTTTGCCGCCGGAAAATCTCATGGCCTTCGGCCTGCGCCACACAGCCCGCCACCGCGATGGTCATTGCGCCGCCCTGAGCGATTTTTTCGTCCTTCAGTTCACGGATTTTACCCAGTTCGGAAAAAATCTTTTCCGAAGCGCGCTCACGGATATGGCAGGTGTTGAGAATAACAAGATCAGCCTCTTCCATCACTGCCGTTTCGTCAAAACCTTCGGGGGCCAGCACATCCGCCATGCGGCCAGCGTCATAGACATTCATCTGGCAGCCATAGGATTTGACAAACAGCTTGCGCCGGTTGGATTTTGGCGTGGGAACAGAGGAGGCAGGCCGTTCGGAATTTGTCATTTAAGCTCGGTGTGTGAGGCATGAATGCGACTCTCGCCGCCTCTGCCATAAAGAGTAGCATAATTCTCGTGCCGAAGCTGCTGCGCAATGGCTTGCGCCAGCATTTTCCGGTTTGTCCCCCGCTGATACAGCATCGGCGGCAGAAAATGCAATGTCACATCAATCGGGCCCAGCCGCAGCAAGGTGAATATATGCGGCACCAAGTCCGTATCACCATACCAGGCCACCTGCGCGCGGGTAAGGCGGTCCATTCTCAGGCCACGCCGGTGGGTATAGGTGATCAGCACCGGCTGGATTTTGACAGAGTCGAGAGCCGCATTCTGCGCCAGCACCTCGCGCGCCGCCGCAAAATGCGAGGTGTAGAATTTGAGCAGCCGGTTGCCGTCCCCCGTTGTGCCTTCCGGAAACAACACCACCGAGCGGCCCTGACTAAGCCGCTCCGCCATCTCCAGATTGGTTTTATGCACAAGGCTGCGCCGCTCGCGATCGACAAAAACCGAGCCCTGCGCTTTGGCCAGCACGCCGAACACCGGCCAGCTCGCCACATCCTTTTTGGCGACAAAGCATAAGGGCGCCAACGCACCTATCACGCTGATATCGGTCCAGGACACATGATTGGGCACAAGAATGGCCGGATGTTCACAAATTTCACCGCGTCTCTGCACACGAATTTGCAAAATACGAATCAATATGCGGTGAAACACCAACGGAATTTTAGGCCGGACCGACCAGTCCAGCCGCTGCGCCAACGCGTCCAGCGGCAGCCCGACGACAATAAAGGCCAGAATCAGCAGAAGAATGCAGAAGAAGCGCAGATAAACCATTGCAATGATATTAGGGCAAAAGCGTCAAAATCATATGACAGTTCATGCCAGTGCCCGCCGCATGATCAGCGCGAGTGCCGCGCTGCCATCCTTCATCCGCGTATAGGCAGGGCGCTCCCCCACTTTGACAAAGCCGAACGCCGTATAGAGCCGCAACGCAGCCTGATTGCCGCTTTCCACCTCCAGAAACACCTCTGTTACCCCGGTAGCCGCAAGAGTTGCAAAATTTTGCGCCATCAGCGCCTTGCCCACACCCTTGCCACGCACAGACTCATCCACAACAATGGTCAGAATTTCGGCCTCGCCCGCCGCATGGCGCGCCAGACACAGGCCGACCAGTTTGCCGCTCATAAACGCCCCGTCGCCCAGAGTCGTGGGGGCGGTCAACAGGGCCTCAAAATCCGGCCCGCTCCAGGGATGGGCAAAGGCGGGCCGGTGAATTTGCGCACAGGCATAGGCATCGCGCGCGGTTAAGGCACGGATTTGCGGTGTCGCGGTTTTAAATGAAAAGCCGAACATTCATCGGCCGCTTTGCAGGATTCGTTTCGACATCTGCGGTTTTGCGTCCGGCGCTTTCAGATAAAGCGGGCGGGCCAGCACATCCGTATCCGCCAGCAGGCCAAGCCGGGCCACATAGGCAATGTCAGGGGCGGGCAGAACATCGGCAATTTCCGCCTTCAGCCCCATGGTCCAGGCCTCAATGGCCACAGCCTGCGCCCCCGAGCCCGAAATACGCAAAGGGCCGGAACCAAACAGCCGCACGGTCTCGCGCACGGGTGCGATGCGCGCGGTGACCAAGGTGCGCCCCTCCGGCGTGAAGGCCTGCACATAAATCTGGCCGTGACGCGCATCAATGGCCGAAACCACCGTGCAGAACGGCTCCTGTTTCATCAGCGGGGCGGCCAGCGCCGCCAGTGTGGACACACCGACCACCGGCACCTCGCAGGCCAGACCAAAGGCCCGCGCCGCTGAAATGCCGATACGAATACCGGTGAAAGACCCCGGCCCAACCGTAACCGCCACCCGGCCCAGAGTTTCAAAGCCACCCTCGACCTGCGCCATCACCCTGTCGATCAAAGGCAGCAGGGCCTCGGCATGGCCGCGCTCCATCTCGATGGTTTCGCGCGCCAGAACAACATCATCACGCGTGCGCAACACACAGGCAGATACCGCGCCCAGCGACGTATCCAGCGCCAGAATATTCATCGGCGGCTCTCGTTCATCTCAGACCTGCTCAACCGCACGCACATCGGGCAGAAAATGTTTGAGCAGATTCTGAATGCCATGTTTCAAGGTGGCAGTGGAGGACGGGCAACCGGCGCAGGCCCCCTTCATTTTCAGAAACACAATACCATCCTTGAAGCCGCGGAAGGTGATGTCGCCGCCATCCCCCGCCACAGCCGGGCGGATGCGGGTGTCCAGCAATTCCTTGATCGTGGCCACGGTTTCGGCATCGGCAGGCGAAAAAAACTCGGCTGAATCAGAATTAACTGCGGGCGCCGCACCGGTGAGCAAAGGCCCGCCGGACATGAAATGCTCCATGATTGCGCCCAGTATCGCCGGTTTCAGATGCTGCCATTCGCCCGCATCCTTGGTAACGGAGACGAAATCGCCGCCAAAAAACACATTGGTCACGCCATTGATGGCAAAAAGCGCCGAAGCCAGCGGCGACTGGCGCGCATCCTCAGCCGTGGTGAATTCAACAGCGCCGCCTTCCAGCACGGCGCGGCCGGGCAAAAATTTCAATGTTGCCGGATTGGGGGTGGATTCGGTTTGAATAAACATGGATTTCTCCTGACGCTCCGGTTCAAGGCCGGGGGTGGACAATAGTTTCTATATGAGCCTGCTGATGCTCAGGATCAAGTGTTTTGCGTGAAAACAGCCCGCAGTTCGGCGGGCAGGCGCGTGGGTTTTCCGCCTTTGATCACGGCAATTTTGACCTCAGCCGTCAGCAGACAGATATCCTCACGCCAGATGCTCTGCTGCATCACCAGTGAGGCACCGGCAATGGCGGTGATCTGCGTGCGCACCTCAATCAGATCATCCATCCGTGCCGGCTTGATAAAATCCAGCACCATGTGGCGCACAACAAAGGCCAGCGCCGCGCCGTCATGCGCCTGAGACTGCACAATGCCGAAGCTGCGCAACACTTCGGTGCGGCCACGCTCCAGAAACCGGAGATAAGAGGCATGATAAACCAGACCGGAAAAATCCGTGTCCTCATAATAGACACGCAGATTATGCTGCCAAAACTGCATGGCCCGGCCTTTTCGATTTACTCTTTGACTTTAAGGCTTTTGAGCTGAGCAAAGACAGAGTCCACGTCGATGTCATCGTCTTTCGGGGCCTGCGGCACGCGGATGCCGAACACGTCGGCTTCCGAAGTGCGCTCAGGGCCGGGCTTGGCTGTGGTGACCTCTGCCGAAACCAGCGTCTGGCTGCGGTCTTCCTCAACTCTGGGCTTATCCTTGGAGGCGCGGGCCACCTCAAAATCAAGATCAATCTGCGAGCACAGGCCCAGCGTCACCGGATCCATCGGCGAAAGATTGGCCGAATTCCAGTGCGACCGCTCGCGGATTGAATCGAGCGTGGTCTTGGTGGTGCCCACCAGACGCATCAGCTGGGCGTCTTTCAATTCTGGATGGTTGCGCACCAGCCAGAGAATGGCATTGGGCCGGTCCTGACGGCGCGAGAGCGGCGTATAACGCGCCCCGCGAATTTTCTTGGGCTCCGGCAATTTGACCTTGGACACGGCCAGAACCAGATGATGCTCGGGATCTTTTTCGCCCTTGGCAATTTCATCGCGCGTCAGCTGGCCGAATGTCACCGGATCATGCCCCTTGATGCCGGTGGCCACCTCACCATCGGCAATGCCCTTCACCTCCAGCGGGTGCAGTTTGCAAAAATCGGCAATCTGCTGAAAGGTCAATGATGTATTCTCAACCAGCCAGACGGCGGTGGCCTTCGGCATGAGGGGCGCGTTGCTCATAAAAAACTCCATTGATCTTGGCTCAGCCCATGGCAAGTCAGGCCCTTTCGCGGGCTGGTGTGGCTAAAGCAGCACACACCTTAACTTTATCCATGACGGGAATGGCTTTTCTATAGGCGCATTCGCGTAAAAAGGCAAATTTTATCCACAAGCTGTGATGCGAATAAATGCCGAGGTCTTACTCCATCCGCAGCACGATTTTGCCAATATGGGCCGAGCTTTCCATCCGTTCATGGGCTTTGGCGGCGTCTTTGAGTTCAAACACCGAATCAATCAGCGGCCTGCACCTGCCCTCCGCCAGCAAAGGCCAGACATGAGTGCGCAGATTTTGCGCAATCGCCGCCTTATCTTCATGGCTGCGCGGGCGCAGGGTTGAGCCGGTGTGGTGCAGGCGCTTGGTCATCAGCAGGCGCAGGTCAACATTGACCTTCGGCGTTTTCAGAAAGGCGATCTGCACAATGCGCCCCTCGACAGCCGCCGCCTCGTAATTACGGTTGACATAATCCCCGCCGACCATATCGAGAATGACATCAGCGCCGCGCCCCTGCGTGACGCGCTGCACCTCGGCGACATAGTCGGCTTCATGATAATTTATGGCCAAATCCGCGCCCAGCTTCAGGCAGGCCGCCGCCTTTTCGGCACTGCCGACCGTGACAATCACCGTTGCACCAAAGGCCTTGGCCAGCATGATGGCCGTGGTGCCAATGCCGGATGTGCCGCCATGCACCAAAAGGGTCTCGCCCGCCTTCAAAGCCGCGCGGTCAAACACATTGCTCCAGACCGTGAAAAATGTCTCCGGAATGGCCGCCGCCTCGATCAGTGACAGATCCCCCGGCACCGGCAAGGCATGGTCAGCCGCCACTTTCGCAAATTGCGCATAGCCACCGCCCGCCACCAGCGCACAAACGCGGTCGCCGATTTTATGCGTGGTCACATCCGCGCCCAAGGCCACCACCTCGCCCGCCACTTCCAGCCCCGGCAGATCAGAGGCGCCAGGCGGCGGCGGATAGACCCCCAGCCGCTGCAAAACATCCGGACGGTTGACGCCGGCCGCGGCCACACGGATGAGAATGTCATGCCGGCCAAATTCCGGCACGGCACGCTGCGCCGCAACAAGCACCTCCGGCCCGCCAAACCCGGATATTTCCACAACTGTCATGAGGGACATCAAACGCTCCTGCCACAGGTTTTCAACACTCTAGTCCCGTGTGATAAAAAAGATTATGAGAAAAATATAGCCCCGCCGCATGGAGAAGATGATGACAGACCTGTCAGATGATAGTTTTGGCCAGAGCCCGCGCAAGCAAAACCCGACACATGACATCGGCGCCCCGCTCGACAGCCTTTCAATCACCGAACTGGACGAGCGCATTCTGCTGCTTCATGCAGAAATCGAGCGGCTGAACGCTGCCCGCCTGGCAAAACTGGCTTCAAAATCAGCCGCAGATCAATTTTTCAAATCCTAACCGGTGAGGGGCTATTGTCATCCTCACCAAACCATCTGTGCCAAAACAGGACATTTTGATAAAGATTTATCCAAATTTAAACCTTTATTAAGATATGGGATTTAATATTAAATCCTATCAAGTGCGTAATTTTTATGGATTGACGCATTGATTCATTCCTCCCTGTTGGACTTTGAAAGCCATTTCCTTATTTCGGAATGGCTTTTTTTTTAGTTTGTGACATACTCAAGATGAGTTCCACATTAATACAGCTTTTAAAATAAAATATTGATGATTTCATGTGAAATTAAACTTACCTTCTGCATAATATAGACGCATGATTTTAAAATTATAAAGCTCAACCATCAGATATATGTACTATAAACATGTAAAACTTGAGTGAGGCGTAAGACCATGGCCATCTCGTCCAAAATCAATCAAACCTCTGAACACGGCACAGTGGCCATTTCCCTTGGTGACAAAATTGCCGCATCCCAGAGCTTTAAATATCTGTTCCAGGACGGCATGGCGCTGGTGGAACGCGCGGCGCTTTATCTCGAAACCGAGGGACGCGCCCAGTCGCAACAGCTGGATCATGCTGTGTGTGTGGCCTACACAACGGAATCCATGCGGCTGACCACCCGGCTGATGCATATTGCTGCCTGGCTGCTGTATCAGCGCGCAGTCAATGAGGGTGAGATCAGCCTTGCGGATGCCGCTGCAGAAAAATCGAAATTCCAGTTTAATACACAAGAGCTCTGCTCAACCGGTGGTCTGTTCACCCAGCTGCCGCATGAGCTGCAAGACATTTGCCTGCATTCTCTGCGCATTCAGCACAGGGTTCAGCATCTGGATCTGCTGTTATGTTCCGATTCCGCAACAAAGCCCGGCCATGAGCGGCCGGTGGACAACCTGCATCAGCACTTGCGCGCGGCCTTTCAGATTGGCGAATGACATCTATCCGCACACGTAAAAATACCCCGCAGACGCTGTCTGACGGGGTATTTTATAAGCACAGCGTGTGATTAAGCAGGAATGCGCTCGTCCATTTCACCCGGTTCACGCAGAACATAACCACGGCCCCAGACAGTCTCGATATAATTGAGGCCTTCGGACGCATTGGCCAGCTTCTTGCGCAATTTACAGATGAACACGTCGATGATTTTCAACTCGGGTTCGTCCATGCCGCCATAAAGATGGTTCAGGAACATTTCCTTGGTCAGCGTGGTGCCTTTGCGCAAGGACAGCAGCTCCAGCATCTGATATTCCTTGCCGGTCAGATGAACACGGTTACCCGCCACTTCCACGGTTTTCTGATCCAGATTGACCACAAGATCACCGGTCAGAATCACCGATTGCGCATGGCCCTTTGACCGGCGCACAATGGCATGGATACGGGCCACCAGTTCGTCTTTATGGAACGGTTTGGTCAGATAATCATCCGCGCCAAAGCCGAGACCCTTCACCTTATCCTCAATTCCGGCAAGGCCGGAAAGAATTAATATAGGTGTCTTGATTTTTGCCACCCGCAGCGAGCGCAAAACCTCATAGCCGGACATGTCCGGCAGATTGAGATCGAGCAAAATGATATCATAATCATAAAGCTTGCCCAGATCGATGCCTTCTTCGCCCAGGTCCGTTGTATAAACATTGAATGCCTCAGATTTGAGCATTAATTCAATGCTTTGCGCTGTGGCGCTATCGTCTTCTACCAGAAGTACGCGCATGTGTTTTCCCCGCCCTTGCTGCCCGATTCACACATGTTTCAGTGCGCGATAAACCAAGCCGCAGCCCAAATTGACTCCAAGGGGTTCTGCCCCTGCATTACACGACTCAAACCTAAAGAACATTGGTTAACAAAGTCTGAGTGCAACGGAAAGGATTTAGAAAGAATTTTCGTTTCCACAGTAAAAAAATTTCCGCGTATCCAACTGAATCCGCTGTTTTGTGCGATTCAGGCCAGATTGTACCAAGATAGCACATTAAAAATAAAATTTTCGGCAAATAACACCCATGTTGGTAAGGAATGGATAACCTCCCTGCATCATAATGCCTATGTCTCGCGGAACATGTTTTAATTGGTCACTGCCTTCTGGAGTATTGCGTATGAAGTCCCGGGACAGCCTTATCCGTCTCAAACGGTTTCAAGTTGATGATCATCGTCGCAGAATCGCCAAAATCGAACTGATGATCAATGAATTCAGCCGTATGGTGGTTGAGCTCGACCGCGAGATTGTCTCCGAGGAAAGCAAATCCGGCATTACGGATCCGGCACATTTTGCCTATCCCACCTATGCGCGCTCAGCCCGGTCCCGGCGCGACAATCTGAAACAATCCGTGGAGGAGCTCAACGGACAGATCACCGAGGTGCGGGCCAAGCTGGACATTGCCCTTCAGGACCTGCAAAAGGCTGAAGCGCTGGATGGGCGCGAACGTGGCGAAGTGCGCTCAAGCGACCTGCGACAAATGGCTTAAGTCTCTGCCCGGCCCCGTCACCTGTGACCTATCGCTGGACGCCGCTTCTGCGGGCTGCTAGGACATTCGGATGTCTAGAAACATCCGAGACCTGTCATGTGCATAACCTTGGCCTATTCAAGGTTTTGAATTATCAACAACAGGTGGGGTTTAAGTCCGGAACCATATGAAACGCATCTCCGACTATATATGGCCGCTCATCGGTATTTTCGCGGTCATATTCTCACTCTATCTGCTCTATGGCGAGCTGAACGGACTTTCCGCGAAGGATATCGGCCAGAGCCTTGCCTGTATTCCGGTGGCCCGCTGGGGCCTTGCCATTTTGGGCACATTCATCGCCTATATGGCGCTGGCCTGGTATGATCGCATTGCCCTGCTGCATCTTGGCCACAAGCTGGGATGGCTGTTTATTTCGGCCGTATCCTTCACCACTTATGCCTTGTCGCATAATATTGGCGCTTCGGTCTTTTCCGGTGCTGTGGTGCGCTACCGGGCCTATTCCACCAAGGGCCTGACCATTGCTGAGATCGGGCTGCTTGTCGCCTTTACAGCCTTCACCTTTGCGCTGGGCACCATGCTGCTGGGCGGCATTGTGTTGGTTCTCGAACCGCAGGTGGTCAAACATATTCTGCATGTTCCCCTGTTCACCCTGCGCATGACCGGACTGGGGATGCTGACCTTTATCAGCGCCTATCTGATTGCCTCGGCTCTGAATCTGCCGGCGATTGACATTCCGTCCCGGCCTTTGCCGGTTCTGCGCCTCGGGAGATTGACATTCGGGCCATGGGCCACGCCATCGGTGCATCTGGAATATCCGCATCTGTCGATAACCCTGCGGCAACTGGCGGCCGGGCCACTGGAATTGCTGGGGGCGGCGGCCATTATCTATTTTGCCTTGCCGGACGCTGGCAATCCGGGGTTTTTCATTATTCTGGGTGTGTTTCTGGCCTCATTCTCGGCAGCGCTGATCAGCCATGCGCCGGGCGGGCTCGGCGTTCTGGAATTTGTATTTGTCAAGGCTTTGCCAGACATGCCCAAAGCCGATATTGTGGCGGCTCTGCTGGTCTGGCGCCTGTTATATCTGATTTTACCGCTGATTCTGGCCATATTTACCGTTATCATATTCGAGCGGCAGCGCTTGGCCGAACATCTGCGGGCAAAGATGAAAACGCCCAAGCCATAAATCTGTGAGGATCGCATGTATCTTCCCCCGCATTTTCGTGTCGATACCCTGAAAGATCAGCATGATCTGATCCGGAACCATCCGCTGGGTCTGTTGGTGTCGCAGAGCACGCAGGGTCTGACAGCCAATCCGATCCCATTTGTTCTGGATGCCGATCACGGAGAACTGGGCTGTCTGCGCGGTCATCTGGCGCGCTCCAATGGGCAATGGGCTGAATTGGGCCAGAATCCGGAAGCGCTGGTGATTTTTTCTGGCCTCGACCATTATATTAGCCCGTCCTATTACCCCAGCAAGCAGGAACATGGCAAAGTGGTGCCAACCTGGAATTATATTCAGGTACATGTCTATGGCCATGTGGTGATTCATGAGGATGCGGGCTGGCTGCGGGCACAGATCGGCGCTCTGACAGACCAGCACGAAGGGAAACGGACCACGCCCTGGGCCGTGGACTATGCGCCGGAGCCTTTTATTGCCGCACAGATGCGCGCCATCGTCGGCGTTGAGATCCACATCCAACGTATCGAAGGTAAGTGGAAACTCAGCCAGAACCGCACAGAGGCCGATCAGTTGGGCGTACATAAAGGATTGAAGGCTGAAGATAATAATACAGCGCAGCTTATGGCGGCAATGATTCCAAAAATATCTTAAATTCAATCACAAGATGCTGAAATAATTATCCGGCCACTTACTGACGATAATGCTGGATTCGCGTGGTGCGCAAACCTGCAAGGCCGTGCTGGTCAATGGAAATCTGCCAAGACAGAAATTCATCGACGGTCAGCGTATAGCGCGTGCAGGCTTCCTCAAGAGACAGAAGACCGCCGCGTACAGCCGCAACCACTTCAGCCTTGCGCCGGATCACCCAGCGGCGGGTGCTTGCGGGGGGCAGATCCGCGATTGTAAGGGGGCTTCCGTCCGGTCCGATCACATATTTCACGCGCGGACGTTGTGCTTCTACCATGGGATACTCGCTTGACTAAACTCAACTCAACATCAGCAATTTATCGGATGTTATTTAAAAAACATTGAATTATATCCCGATGATTTTATGCAAAAGCCCTTGAAAATACGTCAAATTCTTTCCAACTGATTAGAGAGGGTGAAAATGTGTTTCCCTTCGGGACACCCGCAGGCGCACAGATAATTTTCTTGCATCCGCGCGCAAAAAGTCTTTCTACTTGCCCGTGAACAGAAACTTCCGGCCTTGAACCGGAAAGGATCAGACAGAATGAACATTTCATCAAACGAACATGGCCTCAACAGCCTCGGCCTGCCCAAAGCCCCCAAAGACACGCGCGTGGTGGTGGCGATGTCCGGCGGCGTTGACTCCAGCGTGGTGGCCGCCCTGCTGCACGCACAGGGCTATGATGTGCTGGGCATAACCCTGCAGCTTTATGATCATGGCGCCGCCATTCACCGCAAAGGGGCCTGCTGCGCCGGACAGGATATTTATGACGCGCAGGTGGTGGCCGAGCGGCTTGGCATTCCGCATTATGTGCTAGATTATGAAACCCGCTTTCGCGCCAAGGTGATCGATGATTTTGCCCTGAGCTATGCGCGGGGCGAAACGCCCATTCCCTGCGTGGCCTGCAACCAGCATATCAAATTCAACGATCTGTTTGAAACCGCGCTTGAACTGGGCGCGGATGTTCTGGCCACCGGCCATTATGTCGCCAGCCGCGCCCATAATGGCGCGCGCGCGCTCTACCGCGCCGCTGACCCTGACCGCGACCAGAGCTATTTCCTCTTTGCCACCACGCCCGAACAGCTCAAACTTCTGCGCTTTCCTTTGGGCGACATGACCAAGCCGGAGGTGCGTGAGCTCGCCCGGCAATTCGGCCTTGCCATTGCCGACAAAGCCGACAGTCAGGATATTTGTTTTGTGCCCAGCGGCAAATATACCCAGATCATTGAACGGCTGAAACCCGAAGCCGTGCAGCCGGGGCAGATCGTTCATGTCTCCGGAGAGGTTCTGGGCCAGCATCAGGGCATTATTCACTACACCATCGGCCAGCGGCGCGGGCTTGGCATTGCCAGCAGCGAGCCGCTCTATGTGCTGCGCCTTGATGCGGCCAAAGCACAGGTGATTGTCGGGCCGCGTGCGCTGCTGGCCACAAAAACCCTGATCCTGCGCGACATCAACTGGCTGGGGGATGGGCCGCTCTGCGACATAAGCGAAGACGGGCTGGACATTTTCGTTAAAGTGCGCTCCACCCGCGCGCCGGTGCCGGCCCTGCTGCATGTTGAGGGCGCGCAGGTGCGGGTGGAACTGCTGGAAGGCGAGGACGGCGTCTCGCCGGGGCAGGCCTGCGTCTTTTATCAGGCATCTGAGGGCCAGAGCCGTGTTCTGGGCGGCGGTTTTATTCAATCCACACAGATGGAACATGAATTGATGCGCGGGGCTGCCGAAACTCCGGCGCATATGAGCCTTTAACCTCCCCCATTCTGAGCTTGGCGAAGGATGGGCCGCAACTTACATGCTGCGAGCCCGCCAAAATGCTGTCGCCTCAGCATGAGGGCGGCGGCTTGCGGTAAGAGCGAAGTATCGCTTACCGGATAAAGCCGACAATATCCTTCACATGGTCCATGACAGGGGCGGCGATGGCGCGGGCACGCGCCGCGCCATCACGCAGAACAGCGTCAATATAGCTATTATCTGCCTGAAGGCGCTTCATCTCGGCAGCAATAGGACTGAGCTTGGCGACGGCAAGATCAACCAAGGCCCCTTTGAAGCTGGAGAATTGCGCCCCGCCAAAGGTTTTCAGCACATCTTCGCGGCTCTCATTGTTCAATGCGGCAAAAATGCCGACCAGATTGTCGGCCTCGGGCCGCGCCGCCAAACCGGCTTCTTCACTTGGCAGGGGCTCTGAATCGGTTTTCGCCTTGCGCACCTTGGAGGCTATCGTCTCGGCATCATCGGTAAGGTTGATGCGCGACAGGTCAGAGGGATCGGATTTCGACATTTTCTTGGTGCCGTCACGCAGGCTCATGACGCGGGTGGCAGGACCCTGAATGAGGGGCTCCGGCTGCGGAAAATAAGCGCCCTCTTCGCCCACACCAAGACCAAGCTGCGCGATCTGCGCGGCGTAATCATGGTTGAATTTCTGGGCAATATCACGCGCCAGTTCCAGATGCTGTTTCTGGTCCTCGCCCACAGGCACATGGGTGGCGCGATAGGCCAGAATATCGGCGGCCATCAGCACCGGATAGGCATAAAGGCCGATCGAGGCCTTCTCGCGGTCCTTGCCGGCTTTTTCCTTGAACTGCGTCATGCGGTTGAGCCAGCCGATACGGGCGACGCAATTAAAAATCCAGGCCAGCTCGGCATGGGCGGACACCTGACTCTGGTTGAAAATAATATGTTTTTTCGGGTCAATGCCCGCGGCAATAAAGGCTGCTGTCACCTCGCGGATGGTGCGGGTCAGCTCGGCAGGGTCTTGCGGCACGGTGATGGCATGTAAATCCACCACGCAATACAAACATTCATGCGTATCCTGCAAGGCCACAAACCGGGTGATCGCGCCGAGATAATTGCCCAGATGCAAGTTACCTGTCGGCTGAACGCCGGAAAAAACCCTTGGCGAAAAACTCATCTCTCAAACCCCCAAATGCCCGCGTGTTTATGACAATAGCCATGCCCACACGCAAGTTATTTTAAACTCTTGCCTGCCAGATCCGCCCGTTCAGACAGCCCAAGCGCCAGCATGAAGCCAAAAACACCAATGCGCCGCCGCCAACCAAACCAGCCAGCGCCAATATTTTAACCGCTGAACTCTGATCCGCCTGCAAAAAAGGGGCAAGGCCAAACCCCAAACCCCAAACCACGCCGCCCATAACCAAAGCGCTCAGAGCGAGAGAGAGCAAATGTGAAGCTGTATCTCTGCCTAGCTCCAGACGGCCGGAGCGCCACAGCATAGCCGCCAGCGCCAGAGCATTGAACCAGCCTGCCAGTGCCGCCGCCAGTGCAATAGCTGATTGCGACAGGCTGGCAAACATCAGATAGGCACAAACCACATCCAGCACAGCGCCCAGAATGGCAATAAGGGTGGGTGTCCGCACCTGATGCGCGGCAAAAAATGCCGGTTGCAAGGCCTTGGCCATCACAAAGGCGGGCAGTCCCAGCGCATAGAATTTCAGGGCACCGGCGGTGGCCAATGTCGAGTCAGCCCCGAAGGCACCCCGCTCAAACAGCACGCTCACAATGGGATTGGCCGCGACATAAAGGCCAACAGCCGCCGGAAGGGTGAGAAACAGCGCAAATTCCAGCGCCCGCGCCTGTGCCAGCACGGCGCCCCGCGCATCCCCCTGCGCGATCAGACGGGCAATCTGCGACAATAAGGTCTGGCCCAGCGCCATGCTGACAATGCCCAGCGGCAACTGATAGATCCGGTCGGCATAATAAAGCTGCGCCACCACACCCGGACGGACTGACCCTATAAAACTGCCAACAAAAGCATTGATCTGGGTGATGCCGCCCGCAAACATGCCCGGCAATATGAACAGGCCAAGCCGTCTTATCTCCGGCGACAGGCGTGGGCCCTGCCAGCCAAAACCCAGGCCCGCACGGCGCAGATAAAACCAGCCACTCATCAGCTGAAAAACCCCCGCAAGCGACACACCGGCACATAAAAGCACCGCCATTTGCAGCGAACCGACAAAGCCTTGCGATAGAGCCAGACCCAGCATCGCAATCATCACCAGATTGAGCAGAACAGGCGCAAAAGCGGTCATAAAAAACCGCTCGGCACCATTCAGCAGCGCAGCATAAACGGCGGACAGCAGCGAAAACCCCAGAAAGGGAAAGGTCAGCCGACTCAGCAGAATGGTCCGTGACGCCTGATCCGGCTCGGCAAAAAATCCCGGTGCCATCAGGTGAACCAGCGCGGGCATAAAAATTTCTGCCAAAGTCACCGAGGCCAGAACCATCAGCGCCAGAACCGAAAACACCTGTCCGGCAAAGGCCTGCGCCGCCCCCGCTCCGCCTTCTGTGCGCAGTTTAAGATAGATGGGCAGAAATGCCGTGTTCATGGCACCTTCCGCCAGCAAACGGCGGAACAGATTGGGAAGGCGGAAGGCCACCACAAAGGCATCCGCCACCGGCCCGGCCCCCAGAGTTGCCGCAATCAATATATCACGCAAAAAGCCCAGCACCCGCGAAAGCGCCGCGCCACTGCCGACAAACAGAAAATTGCGCGCCAGAGACATCAGAGCCTTTTGCTGAGCAGAACCAGTGCCAGCTTACAGGATAAACCGGCTGAGATCCGCATTGCGGGACAGATCGCCGACATATTTTTCAACAAAATTGCCGTCAATGACAATGGTTTCGCCATTGCGGTCCGGCGCGGTGAAGCTCACCTCGTCCAGCACCCGCTCCATCACGGTCTGGAGTCGCCGCGCGCCGATATTTTCCACCGAATCATTGACCTGCACCGCCACTTTGGCCAAGGCATCAATGGCGCTGGCCTCAAACTGGAGGCTCACGCCCTCGGTGTGCAGCAAAGCCACATATTGCTTGACCAGACTGGCCTCGGTATCGGTGAGAATACGGCGGAAATCCTCTTCACTGAGCGACGACAATTCAACACGAATCGGCAAACGGCCCTGCAATTCGGGCAGGAGATCAGAGGGCTTGGCCACATGAAACGCGCCCGATGCAATGAATAAAATATGATCGGTTTTCACCGCACCATGCTTTGTCGACACGGTTGTGCCCTCAATGAGCGGCAAAAGGTCGCGCTGCACCCCCTCGCGCGAGACATCGCCGCCGCCACGCCCTTCGCGCGCGCAGATTTTGTCAATCTCATCAAGAAAAACAATGCCGTTATTCTCAACTTCGCGGATGGCTTCGGCGGTGGTGGCATCCGAATCAATCAGCTTTTCTGATTCTTCGGCAATCAGCGGCGCATAGGCATCGCGCACATTCAGGCGGCGGGTCTGCTTTTTACCGCCAAAGCCCTTGCCGAACATATCCGAGAGATTGATGGCGCCAATGGAGGCGCCCGGCATATTGGGCAGCTCAAACATCGGCACGCCGCCGCCGGTCTGGTTCAGCTCGATCTCGATTTCTTTGTCATCGAGATCACCGGCCCGCAGCTTTTTGCGGAAGGATTCGCGCGTGGCGGGGCTGGCCGCAGGGCCGACAAGCCCGTCCAGAACACGCTCCTCGGCGGCATCCTGCGCCTTGACCATCACCATTTTGCGTTTGGACTCTTTCACCTGCGCAATGCCGATTTCCAGCAGATCACGGATAATCTGCTCGACATCGCGGCCGACATAGCCGACCTCGGTGAATTTTGTCGCTTCCACCTTCAGAAAGGGCGCATTGGCCAGTTTGGCGAGGCGGCGGGAAATTTCGGTTTTGCCGCAGCCTGTCGGGCCGATCATCAATATATTTTTGGGCAGAACCTCGTCGCGCATCGGCGGGGTGAGTTGCAGCCGCCGCCAGCGGTTGCGCAAGGCAATGGCCACAGCGCGCTTGGCCGCAGTCTGGCCGACAATATGCCGGTCAAGTTCCGAAACAATCTCACGGGGTGAAAAATCACTCATCATTATCTCTCTGACTGCGGCGTTACAGGGACTCGATCACCACATTCGTATTGGTATAAACGCAAATCTCCGCCGCAATGGCCATAGAGCGGCGAACAATCTCCTCGGCACCCATATCCACCGGCAGCAGGGCGCGGGCGGCGGCCAGAGCATAATTGCCACCAGAACCAATGCCCATGACTGAGCCATGTTCGCTGGCTGTCGGCTCCAGCACATCGCCATTGCCGGTGAGCACCAGACCGGCGCTTTTATCCGCCACCAGCATCATCGCCTCCAGACGGCGCAGATAGCGGTCGGTGCGCCAGTCCTTGGCCAGTTCAACACAGGCGCGGGTGAGCTGGCCGGGATATTGCTCCAGCTTGGCTTCCAGCCGCTCGAACAATGTAAAGGCATCGGCGGTGGCACCGGCAAAACCGGCAATCACCTCGCCCTTGGCCAGACGCCGCACTTTTTTGGCATTGCCCTTGATGATGGTGGCCCCAAGGCTGACCTGCCCGTCGCCACCAATCACGGTCTGGCCACCCTTACGCACCATCAGAATGGTGGTGGCGTGCATGGAAAGAGACTCACTCATCATTTATCCTGAACGGGTTATAAGGACTGCTGACCACATTTATGAAGCCGCTGACCCAGTTGCAAGAGGCAACAGATCAATCGATGAGGCTGGTCATTTGGCCTGCACCTTGCTAGAAGCGACATAATCACCACCAACAGAGCACTCTCATGCGTCAGGCCGAAATTTTCCGAACCACCAAAGAAACCGAAATTTCGGTGAAACTACAGCTTGATGGCAACGGCACAGCCGATATTGCCACCGGAATCGGCTTTTTTGACCATATGCTGGAGCAGATTGCCCGCCATTCGCTGATGGATCTCACCATCCGCGCCAAAGGCGACCTGCATATTGATGACCACCACACCGCCGAGGATACCGGCATTGCTCTGGGGCAGGCGGTGCGCAAAGCCTTAGGCGACCTCAAGGGCATCACCCGCTATGCTGACGTACATCTCCCGATGGATGAAGCTCTGACCCGTGTGGCGATGGATATTTCCGGCCGGCCATATCTGGTGTTCCGCACTGAATTTTCCGCGTCCAAAATCGGCACATTCGACACCGAACTGGTGCGCGAGTTTTTTCAGGCCTTTGCCATGAATGCCGGCATCACCCTGCATGTTGAAACACTTTATGGCGTGAACAACCATCATATTGCCGAAAGCTGCTTCAAGGCACTGGCGCGGGCTCTGCGCATCGCCATATCGATTGATCCGGCGCAAAAAGATCGTATTCCATCGACAAAAGGTTCATTATAGGCGGCACAATGGCTATTTATACTGTGCATGTTGAGGCTGGAGACACATCTGCTGCCAATGCCCGCTTTATCCGCGAGGGATTCAGCTGGGGCGCGCTGATTTTTGGCCCGCTCTGGCTGCTGGCGCACCGGCTCTGGCTGGCGTTTCTGGTCTGTTGTCTGGCCCTGATCCTCACCTCGAGCCTCGCATATCACCTGCATCTGGACACTGGCGCGGCCATGCTGCTCAGCACGCTGATTTCTGTATATATCGCGCTTGAGGGCAACCAGCTGCGGCGCAAAAATATGGAGCGCCGGGGCTGGCCGATGGTGGATATTGTTTCGGCTGCACATTCTGAAGCGGCTGAAGCGCTGTTCTACAGCCGCTGGCCCGCACAGACCGGCCTAAAATCTGCAGCCAAGCCGCCGCAGCCCGTCCAATATTCAGGAACAGAGATTCTCGGTCTGTTTCCGCAGAAAGGTATTTGAGATGATTGTTGCCATTGTGGATTATGGCTCCGGAAATCTGCATTCCGCCCAGAAGGCTTTTGAACGCGCCGCACGGGATTTTGAAATTCCGGCACAGATCCGTGTCTCGCAGGATGCGGATTTTGTTGCGCGGGCGGATTATGTGGTGCTGCCCGGCGTGGGGGCCTTTGCCGATTGCCGTGCCGGTCTTGACGCGGTGGACGGCATGGTCGAGGCCCTCAACCATGTCGTGCGCAAAAAAGGCCAGCCTTTTCTGGGCATTTGCGTCGGAATGCAGCTGATGGCCACCCGCGGCCTTGAATATAGCACAACCAATGGCCTCAACTGGATTGAGGGCGATGTTGTGGCCATTGAGCCCGAAAATCCGGAGCTGAAAATTCCCCATATGGGCTGGAACACGCTGGAGCGCCAAAATCACGCCATTTTCAATGGCATTGCCCCCGGCCTGCACGCTTATTTTGTCCATTCTTTTCATATGAAGGTGCAGGATGAACGCGAACGGCTGGCCACCACCGATTATGGTGGCAAGGTGACCGCAATGGTGGGACGGGACAATATGCTTGGCGCCCAGTTCCATCCGGAAAAAAGCCAGCGTCTGGGTTTGACTTTAATCGGCAATTTTCTGAGGTGGCGTCCGTGATTCTTTTTCCTGCTATCGACCTCAAAGAGGGTGAATGTGTCCGTCTGATTCATGGCGATATGGATCAGGCCACCGTTTTCAATACAGATCCGGCGGCGCAGGCGGCTGAATTTGAGGCGCAGGGCTTTGAATATCTGCATGTGGTGGATCTGGATGGCGCATTTGCCGGCAAGCCGATGAATGCGCAGGCCGTGCAGAACATTCTGGGCCGTGTCAAAATGCCGGTGCAGCTGGGAGGCGGTATCCGCGATCTGCGCACCATTGAAAGCTGGTTAAGTCAGGGGGTCAGCCGTGTGATTATCGGCACGGCGGCTGTGAAAGATCCGGAACTGGTGCGCGAGGCGGCGCGGCTGTTTTCAGGCCGTGTGGCGGTGGGTATTGATGCACGCGACGGGCTGGTGGCAGTGGATGGCTGGGCCAAGACCTCGCAGATCACGGCTCTCGAACTGGGCCAGCGCTTTGAGGATGCCGGTGTATGCGCCATTATTTATACCGATATAGCCCGCGACGGCGTTCTGAAGGGTTTGAATATCGAGGCGACGCTTGAGCTGGCCCATGCCCTCACCATTCCGGTGATTGCCTCGGGCGGTCTGGCTTCGCTCGACGACATCCGCCGCCTGTTGGCTGAGGATTGCGCGCCGCTGGCCGGTGCCATTACCGGCCGCGCGCTTTATGATGGCCGGATTGATCCGCGTCAGGCGCTGGCCCTGATTGCCGCCGCAAAAACGGGAAAAACCGATGCTTAAAGTCCGTGTCATTCCCTGCCTTGATGTGAAAGATGGCCGCGTCGTCAAAGGCATTAATTTTGTTGACCTTGTCGATGCCGGCGACCCGGTGCAATGCGCCATGGCCTATGATGCGGCAGGGGCGGACGAATTATGCTTTCTCGACATTACCGCCACCAGCGACAATCGCGGCATTTTGCTGGATGTGGTGCAGCGCACCGCTGAACATTGCTTCATGCCCCTCACGGTGGGTGGCGGCGTGCGCAAGCTGGAGGATATCCGCAATCTGCTGCTGGCCGGGGCGGATAAGGTTTCGATCAATTCCGCTGCCGTCTCCAACCGTGAATTCGTGCGCGAGGCCGCACAGAAATTTGGCGACCAGTGCATTGTTGTCGCCATTGATGCCAAAAAAACCGGGCCGGAAACATGGGAAATCTTCACCCATGGCGGGCGCAAAGGCACCGGCATTGACGCCATCGACTTTGCCCGCGAGGTTGTATCCTTGGGCGCGGGCGAAATTTTGCTCACCTCGATGGACAGAGACGGCACAAAGAGCGGCTTTGACCTTGATCTTACCCGCCGCATTGCCGATGCCGTGCATGTGCCGGTGATTGCCTCCGGCGGGGTGGGCACGCTTGACCATCTGGTGGAGGGCGTGCGCCAGGGCCATGCCAGTGCCGTGCTGGCCGCGTCAATTTTCCATTTCGGCACATTCACCATTGGCGAGGCCAAGGCCTATATGGCCAGAGCCGGTCTGCCCATGCGCATAGAAAACTGAGACCCGACATGTCCTTTACCCTTGATGACCTCGCCGCCCTCATCGCCCGCCGCGCCAGCGCAGCCCCGGATTCGTCCTATACCAGCAGTCTGATTGCCGGCGGACAGGCCAAAGCTGGCAAAAAATTCGGCGAGGAGGCCTTTGAATGTGTCATTGCCGCGCTGCAAAATGACCCCAAAGCCCTGAAAATGGAAGCCGCCGATGTGCTCTATCATCTTTTAGTCGTGCTTCAAATTGGCGGCGTTACGTTGCAGGATGTAACGGAAGAACTGGCACGCCGAACCCATCAGTCCGGTTTGCAGGAAAAAGCCGCACGCACAACAGCTCAGACCTGATGGACGTGCAGGTGACCGCAGAAGAAACCCGGGGGCACATGGACAAGCCAACCAAAGACATGTCACCCTATCGCTGGTTCAGCCGGGAGGAATGGGCGGACCTGCGCGCCGATACGCCGCTGACCCTGACACTCGACGACCTGCATAAGCTCCAGAGTCTGCATGACCCCATCTCGCTGGAAGAGGTGGTGGCGATTTATCTGCCGCTGTCGCGCCTGCTGGTGCTTTATGTGGCGGCAACGCAGGGGCTTTATAAGGCCACACAGCGCTTTTTGGGCGCGGAAGATGGCAAGGTGCCTTATATTATCGGCATTGCCGGATCTGTATCTGCCGGAAAATCCACCACGGCCCGTGTTTTGCGCGCACTTTTGTCGCGCTGGCCCAATACGCCCAAAGTGGATCTGGTCACCACGGACGGGTTTTTGCACAATAATGCCGAACTCACCCGTCAGGGCCTGATGGAACGCAAAGGCTTTCCTGAAAGCTATGACGGCAAGGCTCTGATCACATTTCTCTCGGATGTGAAGGCCGGCAAAAGCAATGTTGCCGCGCCGGTGTATTCGCATCTGGTCTATGATGTTGTGCCCGGCGAATCGACCATTGTTGACCGGCCCGACATTTTAATTGTCGAGGGGCTGAATGTGCTGCTGCCCAACCGGCTGTCGCCTGTGGGAGAGGAAATTCCCTTCGTTTCAGATTTTTTTGATTTTTCGATCTATCTCGATGCCGACGAGAAACTGCTGGAAAAATGGTATGTTGAGCGCTTCATGCGGCTGCGGGAAACCGCTTTTCGTGATCCGCGCAGCTTTTTCACCAAATATGCCGATTTAACCGACGCACAGGCGGTTTCAACCGCCATGAGCCTGTGGACACGGATCAACCTGCCCAATCTGCATGAAAATATCCTGCCCACCCGCCCGCGCGCCAGTCTGGTGCTGACCAAAGGCGCGAGCCACCGCATCGAGCAGGTGGCCCTGCGCAAACTTTAAAGCAGACATTTACTTTCTCCCTCATCCTTCGAGACGGCCTTCGGCCTCCTCAGGATGACGGGAAGGAAATTTTTAAAGCCCCAAGCCGTGCTGCAGGGATAAAGCCCGCAAATCCGACTGCGGCCGTGCACCAAGGTGCTGAATAACCTCGGCTGCGGCCAGGGCGCCAAGGCGGGCGCTGAACTCATGGCTCCTGCCGCGCACCAGCCCGGCCAGAAAGCCTGCGGCAAACAGATCCCCAGCACCCGTTGAATCGACAAGGGCGTCAATCGGAAAGGCCGGAACAGACCAGCTCTCATTCCCGTCCAGCACAATGGCGCCCAGTTCCGAGCGCGTCACCACCGCCAGCACATGCTCTGAGGCCACAGCGCGCAGGGCCTCGTCAAAATTGCGGGTTTCATACAGCGAGGTCAGCTCCGCCTCATTGGCAAAGACAATATCCACCGTTTTGCTGCGAATCAGCTCCAAAAACTCGGATCGGAAGCGCTCGACACAAAAGGAATCCGACAAGGTGATCGCCACGCGGTTGCCCGCCGCATGGGCAATATGCGAGGCCTTGAGAAAGGCCTGTTTCGCCGCAGGCTTATCCCAGAGATAACCTTCGAGATAGGTGATGGCACTGCCCTGCACCAGGGCGGGCTCAATATCCTCAGGGGCCAGATTTTGGCAGGCACCGAGATAGGTGTTCATCGAACGCTCCCCGTCCGGCGTGACAAAAATAAAGGAGCGGGCACTGGCCGGGCCTTGCGTTGCGGCCGGCACATCAAAGGCCACACCGGTTTTGCGCAGGTCATGCGTGAACACCGCCCCGACCGCATCCGCCTTAACCTTGCCAATATAGGCGGCACTGACCCCCAAATTGGCAATGCCCACCATTGTATTGGCGGCAGAACCACCGGAGATGATCACCGCCTCCGACATGCTGGCATAAAGATCCTCGGCGCGCGGCTCATCAATCAGGTTCATTGCCCCTTTGATGATGGCCTTGGCATGAAGAAAACTGTCATCGGTTGCACCAAGCACATCGACAATGGCATTGCCAATGCCAAGAACCTCGAATGATTTCATTTTGTCTGTCCTAAGAATGGGCTGTGTGTGGCATTCCCGATGACTATGGTCAAGAGCGGCGCGACGGTGAAGGCCGTTTATGAGCGGTTCGGCTTTGTGCGCGCCTGTTTGAGAAAGCCAAGCAGCGTTGCCATTTCACTTACGGTCAAATCTGCAATCTGCCGCGCCAGAAGATTGGCCAGTTCGGTGGCCTCCGGCTTGAGACCGCCGGTTTCAATCACCACGCGCGGATTTGAAATCTGGGCCAAGCGCACCAGCTCCTCGGCCTCATCCCAGATAATATTGAAATAGGTGATGATGCGCTGCACCAGGGTCCATGTGGGCGTGCCGCGTTTGCCATGTTCCAGCGCGGAGAGATAGGCCGCCGATACGCCAATATCATAGGCCATGGTTTTGAGAGACAGGCCCCTGTCCTGACGCAATTTGCGAATTCTCTGACCGAAGGGGGTCATTTCAGCCGATCCGTGCGGCGAATCCGCACATAAAATGCGCCACTGCCGCCATGAAGGCGGCCAGCCTCCTCAAAGCCGATCACCAGAGCGCGCAAATCGCTGGCCCGCAGCCAGTGGGGCAGGGCGCGGCGCAAAACACCGGCCTGCGGTTCATATATATCCGGTGATTCACCCGCTTTGCCCTTGCCGGTAATCACGAGAACAATGCGGTTTTGCCGCCGCTGCGCCTCAATCAGAAAATTGATCAAGGCCGAATGCGCCTCCTCCTGCCGTAACCCATGCAGATCAAGACTGGCATCGAGATGGATTCGCCCGCGTAACAATTTTTGCTTCAGCCGCCGTTCCAGCGCCGACAAAGGCGCATCATGCGGCATGAATTCATGGGCCGGCATGACAGGAACAATCGGACGTTTGACCATGCGGGCTTTGGGCACATGCGGAACCGGCCCATGCGGCTTAACCGTTTCGCTGACACTGCGCCACAGATCGACCTCATCTTCCGTCAGCCGACGGGTGCGACGGGATGCGGCCTTCGGCACATCAGGGAAAAAATCTTTCATATTCATGGTTTGGGCAACAGAACCGTAAATTGCGCCGCATGGCGGATGTTACCGGCATGATAACCGGCTTTTTCGCCCGTACCAAAAAAAATATCACCCCGCGCCGCGCCGACAATGGCCGAACCCGTGTCATGCGCCAGCATGAGGCGGGCAAAGCGTTCCGGCACCTTCTGCTGAAACGGCAGTTCCGCCTCAATCCAGAATGGCAGGCCATAACTCCAGATCGAACGGTCAATGGCCAGCGAGCGCAGCGGCTGCAGGGACAGGCCGGCGCCGCCAATCGGGCCCTGTGTTTCGGTTAAAACCTCATCACATGTAAAAAATATATAGGACCGATTGGTGTGCATAAGGGCACGGGCACGCCCCCCCGCCGCAAGGCCATGACTGCGCAGCCACTCTTTCAGACGCGCCAGAGACATCTCCGCCTCTGTGATTTCACCCGCCTCAATCAGCTTGCGGCCAATCGATATATAGGGATGACCATTGCGCCCGTCATAACGCAAACGCAGCACACGTCCGTCCGGCAGGCGCACGCGCGCTGAACCCTGCACCTGAATGAGAAAAACCTCAACCGCGTCTCTCAGAAAGACCAGCGGCTGCAAACCGGCGACATGGCCATTCTCAATCTCGGCGCGGGTGGGATAGGGCACAAGATCGCCATTGAAGAGACGGCGCAGCGCCATCAGCCCCTCGCGCATCTCGTTTAATGTGACCAAATCCGCAGGCCGTGCCAGAATGGGTGCGGTAAAACCAGCACCCGGCTGAAGCGCGCCCTCCACCTCCGGCTCATAATATCCGGTGACAAAACCGGAAGGGTCGGCATCAATGCGAAAAGGTTGAAAATAGGTTTTGAAAAAGGCCCGTGCCGGAGCATCAGCGAGATCTCCGACCTCAAGGGCCTTCTGATACACAGCCCGCAATTCAGGAGAGGGCGGACAGGCGGCGCGCAAACTGTCCTTAGATGAAAGCACATGCACCGCCATTTGCCGAAACAGAACGAATATTTCGGCAATATGATCTGTTTCAAAACCATCAAGGCTCGAAAAAGCAACCTGGCTCAGGTGCACCGCTTAAATATCCATAATGGCAACCAGTTTCCAGTTTGGATCGCGTGAGTTCAACATGCGGGCAAAGGTCCAGACATCCTGAATATCCACCACCTGATCAGCGCTGCCCTCAATCACCGCACCGGACTTATCCTTGGTGCAGCTGATCATTTTCGAGCGGAAACGGACAGAAATACGGGCCTCGTTGCCCTGAATTTCAATCGTTTCAAATGTCGATTTGTCCTGTGCCACCATGGTTGTTTCCAGGGTTTCACCCCGTGCCTGATGACCGGCAATCGCCTGGCTGAAACTGTCAAACACACCCTGCGCCAGCAGGGGTTTGAGGGTTTTCACATCCCCTGCCGCAAAGGACTGCACGATGATCTCATGCGCCCTGGCAGCGCCAAGCAGAAACGCAGCCGGGTCAAATTGCGGGTCACGGGCCTTCAAGCCGGATAAATCGCTCCAGAGTTTTGTGTCGGGAGCGGCAAATTCTTTAAGACTGTCCTCTTCGACGCTTTGTCTGGCTGTGGGCAGGCGGATGATATTGTCGTCGCCATAGGCCGGATTTTTGAACATTTCAGCCCCACTTTCCGGGCGCTGGGGATCGTCACTGTTGCGTTCGCCAAGAACAGCCCGCAATTTCCACACCACAAACACCGCCAGCAGGGCGAAAATAATGGTTGTGAGATCAAATGGATCATGCATGGTCGGGGCTCTTTTCGGGTGATGTTTCGGTCTATATGGGTTCGATATTGGCTGTTTGTAAGGGATTGGGGTGAAAAGATGAAACGTCTCTTTTCATAAGCATATTATTGTACTTTATACGATAAAAACGACATAATTATCGTCAACGCTTGATATTTAAAGCTGGATTCAATTCTGACCATGATCCGCCCTGCACCCATCGGCATGTTGCTCATTCTCTGGTTCATCGGAGAATATATTGCATTTACCTATGTTATCAGTGTCATAGGTCTAGGCGGAGCCGTGCTGGTCGGCGTTGCGACCTTTCTTCTTGGTATCAATTCACTGCGGCATATTGGTCTGGCCGCCTTTTCCCGCATTCGCCAGCAGGCCAATCCGTCCCGCACAAGCATGGAACCGGTGATCCATTCCGTGGGAGCGATATTGCTGATTGTTCCGGGATTTTTATCCGATCTGATAGGGCTGGCACTTCTGGCCCCCTCACTGCGCAGCTGGATTGCCACAAGAGGGGCCTATACGCCCAGTGGCCGAAGGCCTAGTCATGATCCGAATATCATCGACCTTGATGAATCGGACTGGCGGCATATTGATGAGAGCCCGAACGATCCCTAGAATGAACACAGCGCCCTTACGTGCCTGTCTTGTCGCAAGGGGCTTTCCATGCTAGCTGCTAAGTTCTGTTTATCGTTGACGAGGAGAGTTTTATGGCCGATTCCAACGGCAATGCTGATGCCGCTGAAGCGCCTTCGCTGAATGTGCTTGTGCAATATACCAAGGATTTTTCATTCGAAAACCCGAATGCGCCGCGCTCGCTCGGCCCGCAGGAAACGGGTCCGAATATTTCGATTCAGGTGAATGTCAATGCGCGTCCGCTTTCGGAAGAAGATTTCGAGGTCAACCTGCTGCTGGAAGGTTCGGCTTCAACCGGCGAGGCCGTTCTGTTCAAATTCGAGCTGGACTATGCCGGCGTGTTCAAAATTCGCGGTATTCCTGCCGAGCATATTCATCCGCTGCTGATGGTGGAATGCCCGCGGCTGTTGTTCCCCTTCGCCCGCAATATTGTGGCGGAAGCTGTGCGCAATGGCGGCTACCCGCCTCTCTATATTGATCCGATTGATTTTGCTGCTCTGTTTCAGCAGCGGATCAATGAGGCCCAATCTCAGACCGCGAATTAAACCTGATCAGCCCGCCCTCCGGCGGGCTTTTTATTGGTCTTCGCGAACATAGCTGGTCCAGAGGGCTTTATCGCCCATCTGCGCGATAAAGGCCTCATGCTCTGTCATATCCTGCGCTGTTATGCGCGCAGGCAATGGGTTCGGGCGCGCCCTTGCGGCTTTTACAGCCACACCGGCTGTGGGTTTGCGGCTGTCGCTCAGGCCCAGATTGCTCTGCCGTCCGCCCAGCAATTCGGCATAGACTTCCGCCAAAATTTCCGAATCGAGCAGGGCGCCATGTTTGGTGCGGCGTGAATTGTCGATATTATAGCGGCTGCACAGAGCATCCAGTGAATTGGAACCACCCGGATTGCGCCGCCGCGCCAGCGCCAGCGTATCAAGAACGCGGTCAAAACTCAGAACTTGCCGGTTATGTTTTTTCAGCTCGGCATTCAGGAATTTAATATCAAATTCGGCATTGTGAATCACCAGCCGGTCATTGCCGATAAAGGCCAGAAATTCATCGGCAATTTGGGCAAATACCGGCTTATCTTTCAGAAATTCTGCGGAGAGCCCATGCACGCGCTGGGCTTCTTCCGGCATATCCCGTTCCGGATTGAGATAGACATGATAGGTCTGGCCGGTGGGAATGGAATTGAACAGCTCGACACAGCCAATTTCCACAACGCGGTGGCCCTGCGCCGGGTCAAGCCCGGTGGTTTCCGTATCCAGCACAATCTCACGCATCGCCGTTCAATCCTGATACATGATTCAGCAGATGATGAACCTGACGTTCCGCCTCATCCAGCCCCTTGCCGGTTTCGATGATAAAATCTGCACGCTGACGCTTCTGAACATCAGGCATCTGCTTCGACATTATCGACAAAAACCGCGCCTCGTCCATATTGGGCCGCGATAAAACACGCTGACGTTGTATCTCATGCGGAGCAGAAACCACAACAACATAATCCACTTGGCCTTGCGCGCCGGTTTCAAACAGCAGCGGTATATCCAGCACCACCAGCGGCACATTGAGCGCGCGGCAATGGTCCAGAAACCTTTGCCGTTCAACCGCAATCAGGGGATGAATCAGCGCTTCAAGCCGCTGCATCTGCGCCGGGCTGGCCAGCACAATCCGGCTTAAAAGCTGCCTATCCACAGTGCCATGGCTTGTAGTGCCGGGAAAGGCGGCCTCAATCAAAGGCACAGCCGCACCCTTGTAAAGGGCGTGAACCGTGGCATCAGCATCAAAAACCGGCACGCCCGACTTGCGGAACATCTCCGCCGTGGTGGATTTGCCCATGCCGATCGAGCCGGTTAATCCCAGAACAATCATCCGATTGCATCCAGAACAAGCTGGCGCAGTTCGGCTGTCACCTGCGGCGTGCGGCCAAACCAATGGGCAAAGCCGGGGGCAGCCTGATGCAGCAACATGCCCAGACCCTCCACTGTTTTATATCCATGTGCGCGCGCTGCTTTCAGCAAATCCGTTTCCAGCGGCACATAGACAATATCATGCACAATCAGGCCTGCCCGTGTTGTCTCCCAGGGCAGAAGGAGAGGCGGCTGACCCTTCATGCCCAGTGAGGTCGTATTGATCAGCAAATCCGTTTCGGGCAGATAATCGCCAAGTGAAGCCCAGTCCGCGACATTAAATGCGCCATGCCAGAGTGTTTTTAATGATTGCGCCCGCGCCTGATCGCGGTTCACAACTACGATCTGCTCAATTCCGGCCTCGCGCAGGGCATAAACAATGGCGCGCGCCGCCCCGCCCGCGCCCAGCACCATGGCCCGGCGCGCCTTTCGCCATTCCGGCGCATAATCATCGAGATTTGCGGCAAAACCCAGCGCATCCGTATTGTCGCCATGCAGCATATCGCCTTCAAACCAGAGCGTATTGACCGCACCAATGGCGCGAGCGCGCGCGGTCAGATGGTCGCATAAGGGCAAGACCTCCTCTTTATGCGGCACAGTGACATTGCCCCCCCGATAGCCCTTCTGAGGCAGTGAATGGACAAACGCCGCCAGATGTTCCGGTTCGATTTCGGCCAGTTCATAAGCTCCGGCCAGACCGAAGGTTTTGAGCCAGTAATTATGAATGATTGGCGAGCGTGAATGTTTGACCGGCCAGCCGATCACACAGGCACGAGGGATTTGGGGTATATTCATCGCACATATCCGGCTTGACGAAAAAAAGACAACACGGGCAGCAGCGGACAGCCCAGAATGGTGAAATGATCGCCCTCAATCTGCGTAAACAGATGCGCGCCCAAGGCTTCGACCTGATAGCCGCCAACGGTTGAAAAAATGGTCTCACCCATCGCCTCAAGATAGGCATCTATAAAATCTGTCTCCAGAGCCCGCATGGTCAGTTGCGCAATCTGTGTGCATTCCAACAGAATGTGTCCGTTGCAAACAAGTGCCGCAGATGACGTCAGCGCATGGGTTTTGCCGGACAGGGCCAGCAACTGTGCCCGCGCCTCGGCTGTCGTTTTTGGTTTGTGATAGAAAACACCCTCACAACTTAAAGTCTGGTCAGCGCCCAGCACAATATGATCGGGAAACTGCGCCGCAATATGCACGGCCTTGTGGCGGGCGAGAGCGCGGCTGATCTCATCCGGCGCAGCGGTTGTTTCCACACTGCGCTCGTCAATATCCGCCGCCACACAATGAGGCGCCAGATTTAACCGCTCCAGCATCTGACGCCGCGTTTGACTTTGCGAGGCCAGAATCAGCGGTTTCGGATATGTCCAGAACGAGGCTTTGATGATGCTCATGCCTGAGTGATAAATTTCATCCGGTGCTCTTTGTAAAGATCTATAATGGCGGCGGCTGTTTCCTCGATCGATCTTTTGCTGACATCAATCATCGGCCAGCCTTTTCTGGCAAATAAGCGGCGCGAATCGGCCAGTTCCTCGATCACGGCGGTGCGGTCGACATAGGGTGTCTCATATTCAGCATTCAGAGCCAGCAACCTGTTTTGCCGGATCTGGATGATGCGTTCAGCAGAGGCAATCAAACCGACAATCAGCGGTTTTGTCAGATGATCCAAAATGGCGGGCAAAGGCACATGCGGCACCAAAGGCACATTGGCCGTTTTGATGCCGCGATTGGCGAGATAGATTGATGTCGGGGTTTTCGATGTGCGGCTGACCCCCAGCAACACCACATCAGCCTGTTCTATATTTTCGGTGGCCTGACCATCATCCATCATCATGGTGAAATTCAAGGCATCAATCCGCCGGAAATAATCCGCATTCAGCATATGCTGGGCGCCGGGACGGGCTGTTGAAGCTGTGCCCAGATAAGACTGGAACAGTCCCAGAATGGGGGTGAGAACCGACAAAGCCGGACATCCGATCTCTTCACAGGCGCGCTCCAGATATTCACTATGTTCAATATCCACCAGCGTAAAAAGGACAATACCCGGCGCAGCCTCGATTTCCTGAATGATCCGATCCAGCTGCACCTTGCTGCGAATCAGCGGATAAACATGTTCGATTGAGGTCACACCCTGATATTGGGCTGCCGCTGCCCGCGACGCGGCAATCAAGGTCTCACCCGTAGCATCGGACACCAGATGAAGGTGAAAATAGTTACGTCCCAAAGGCTTACCTTTTTATACACATGATGGACAGACATCTGTGGACAGACCGGCTCAGACCGGCATTTTTCAGATTTTATCCCCTGTTCTGTCCAGAAGATACATGAATCATGAACAGTTTATTAACTTCAGATAAAATCAATGCCATCTAACCGGATTGCAAAGCCGCAATTTTATGCCTTGTGAGTTCAGATCAGAAACAGGCGTTTACGATTTGAAAACCTTAATAAATTATTAACCTATCCCCAGAGTGGTTTATTAATTGTCTTAAAAAAGAATGAATGACGATTGTGGATGCGGCTTGGATGATTCACTTTGTCGCAAGCCGCACCCCTAACAAAAAGAATAAAAGAAAGAGTCTATAAATATCTTATTCAGATTGATTTACCGGCTAGAATGGGAAATGGACAATGCTGTCTGACAGGCTGACACTTAAGGAATGAATTCATGGGGTCTAAGTTTTTTTTGAATACCTGTGAGGGCCAGCTTTCAAAAACCCCGCCGCTCTGGCTAATGCGTCAGGCCGGACGCTATCTTCCGGAATATCGACAGATCAGAGCCAGCGTCCCGACATTCCTTGAATTTTGCTACAATCCGAAACTGGCAACTGAAGCCACCCTGCAACCCATCCGCCGCTTCGGTTTTGATGCAGCCATTTTATTTTCAGACATATTGGTTGTGCCGGATGCTTTGGGGCAAAAGGTGAGTTTTGAGCAGGGTGAGGGGCCAAAACTCAAAGCCATTGCTACAGAGCATGATCTTAATGCCTTACATGATGAAATTGATCTGCACCATCTGGCACCCATTTTTGAAACCATTGATCGGCTTAAAAGTGCTTTACCGCAGGAGACAGCGCTGATCGGCTTTTGTGGTGCGCCCTGGACAGTCGCCTCCTATATGATTGCCGGTCATGGCACACCGGATCAGGCACCGGCACGGCTTTTCGCCTATCGTCATCCGGTTTTGTTTCGTCAGCTCATCGATCGGCTGATCAGAGCCTCGATCACTTATTTATCGGCACAGATCGAGGCTGGCGTTGAGGCTGTGCAAATTTTTGATTCATGGGCCGGTGTTTTGCCGGCGCAGGAATTTCAGCAGTGGTGTGCAGATCCGGTGGAAGCCATTGCCCATGCGATAAAGAGCAAATATCCTGGCGTTAAAATCATTGCTTTTCCGCGCGGTGCAGCCACCCACCTTGAAGATTTTTCAAAGACAAGTTCAGCCGATGTCATCGGGCTGGATACGGCGCTGGATCCGCAATGGGCGGCCCGGCATGTTCAAAACTATCGTGTCGTGCAGGGCAATCTTGATCCGCTGGCCTTGCTGGCCGGTGGAGAGGCGCTGATTTCACAGATAGATGCGATAAAACATGCGTTTTCGGCCCGTCCTTATATTTTCAATCTGGGTCATGGTATTTTACCGCAAACGCCGATTGCCCATGTCGAAGAACTGGTGCGTCGTGTCAGATCATAATGGGAGGATATAAAATGGAACTCTGGATAAAAACGCTGCATATTCTGGCTGTCATCGCATGGATGGCGGGAATGCTCTATCTGCCACGGTTATTTGTTTATCATTGCGGCGTTGCGGCTGGTTCTGAGGCGTCTGAAACATTTAAAATCATGGAACGGCGGCTTTTGAAAGCCATTATCAATCCGGCCATGATTGTGACCTGGATTGCCGGACTTTGGCTGGCCTGGAATGGCAATTTTTTCGCCGCCCATTGGATGAGTGCCAAATTCACATTGGTGATTCTGATGTCGGCTGTGCATGGGTATCTGGCCAAAACGGTGTATATTTTTGCTGAGGACAAAAACACCAAATCTGCAACATTCTATCGGGTGCTGAATGAGGTGCCGACAGTCTTGCTGATTCTGATTGTGTGTTTGGTTGTTGTGAAGCCATTCTGACCATGCGCCGGCTCATCTCCTCCGGATCCACCTTTGAACAGAGCGCGGGCTATTCCCGCGCTGTGGTTCAGGGTGACTGGATGTTTGTTTCCGGCACCACCGGCTATGATTATGAAAAAATGATCTTGCCGGAAGATTTTGAAACTCAGGCGGAAACCTGCTTTCGCACCATAGAAAATGTGCTGAACGAGGGTGGTTTTGGTCTCCATCATGTGGTGCGTGTGCATTATCTGATACCAGACCGTATTTATGCCGCAGCCTTATTTGCCATCAGCGGTCGTTATTTTGGCACCATTCGCCCTGCCGCCACATTGATGATTGTGGGCTTGCTCGAAGAGGCCATGAAAGTCGAAATCGAGGTCACGGCTTTTCGTGGATGAGGGGTTGATATGTTTCACGTGAATCATTGCAAAATGTTTCACGTGAATCATGCTGTCGGGTTGTGCAGTAAAATTTTGAAGCCTCTTGCTGAAGAAACAGAATCTTGATAGAGGTGAGATCCCTCCTGACAAAGGCTGTTGATTGGAAGCGCGTCCGCTTTCACATATGGGTTGTCCAATTCCCTTTTGCCTTTTTTCATTGTCCGGGCCACAGGCCCAAATAAGGATTTTCCATGCGGGAAATTAAGTTACAAGATCTCAAATCCAAATCACCGACCGAGCTGCTGGCGTTTGCCGAGGAACATGAGGTTGAAAATGCCTCGATCATGCGCAAACAGGAACTGATGTTTGCCATTCTCAAGCAACTGGCCAGCCGTGACATTGAAATTATCGGAGAAGGTGTTGTTGAGGTTTTGCTGGATGGTTTCGGATTTTTGCGCTCTCCGGATGCCAATTATCTGCCCGGCCCGGATGATATTTATATTTCCCCGTCGCAAATCCGTCGCTTTGGCCTGCGCACTGGCGACACCGTAGAGGGCCTGATCCGCAGCCCGAAAGAGGGCGAGCGTTATTTTGCCCTGCTCAAGGTCAATACGATCAATTTTGAGGATCCGGAAAAAGGGCGTCATAAGGTTCATTTTGACAGCCTGACCCCGCTCTATCCCAATGAGCGCCTCAAACTGGAAATTGAAGACCCGACCCGCAAGGATATTTCAGCCCGTCTGATCGACATTGTCGCGCCGATTGGCAAAGGCCAGCGCGCATTGATTGTCGCGCCGCCACGCACCGGTAAAACCGTGCTGCTGCAAAATATTGCGCAATCGATCACCATCAATCATCCGGAATGCTATCTCATCGTTCTCCTTATTGATGAGCGTCCGGAAGAGGTGACTGATATGCAGCGTTCGGTGAAGGGGGAGGTTGTGTCCTCAACCTTTGACGAGCCAGCGGCACGCCATGTTCAGGTGGCGGAAATGGTGATTGAAAAGGCCAAGCGTCTGGTTGAGCATGGTCGTGATGTGGTGATCTTGCTCGATTCCATCACCCGTCTCGGCCGTGCCTATAATACAACCGTGCCCTCATCCGGCAAGGTGCTGACCGGCGGTGTCGATGCCAATGCCTTGCAGCGTCCCAAGCGCTTCTTCGGTGCCGCGCGTAATATTGAGGAGGGTGGCTCACTCACCATCATTGCCACCGCGCTGGTGGATACGGGTTCGCGTATGGACGAAGTGATCTTTGAAGAATTCAAAGGCACCGGCAATTCGGAAATTATTCTCGATCGCAAAGTGTCCGACAAGCGTGTGTTCCCCGCGATGGATATTACCCGCTCGGGCACCCGTAAGGAGGAATTGCTCGTCCCTGCCGACATCCTGAAAAAAATGTATGTGCTGCGCCGCATTCTCAATCCGATGGGCACAGTGGATGCGATTGAATTCCTGCTGGGGAAATTGCGCGACACCAAGGTGAATGCCGAATTCTTCGAGAAAATGAACACCTGAATGTTTCACGTGAATCATCTGTTTGATTCGGGTCTGTAACAATCGGATATGAGCCGCATCATGAGTGATACGATTTTTGCGCTTGCCAGCGCCGCTGGCAGGGCTGCTGTGGCTGTCATCCGCGTGTCGGGGGAGCTCAGTTCGTCGGTTGCCCTGCGTCTGATGGGCCGCGTGCCTCCGCCGCGTATGGCAACATTGGCAAAATTACATGATGCGTCCGGTTCTGAATTGGATCAGGCGCTTGTGATCTGGTTTCCTGCTCCTCACAGCTTCACCGGTGAGGATTGTCTGGAGTTGCAGCTTCATGGCAGCCGTGCAGTGGTCTCTGCCGTGCTTGCGGCCCTGGGCGCCATGAACGGCCTGCGCCTGGCGGAGCCCGGAGAATTCAGCCGACGCGCCTTTATCAATGGCAAGATGGATCTGGCACAGGCGGAAGGCCTGGCCGATCTGATCGATTCGGAAACGGAAGGACAGCGGCGTCAGGCCCTGCGTCAGCTGGATGGTGAGCTTGGCCGTAAGGTCGCGGATTGGCAGCAGCAGATTTTGAACATGCAGGTGCTTATTGAAGCCAACCTTGATTTTTCGGATGAAGGCGATGTCGAAATCCTGACCCATGTAAAACTGACCGAATCGGCAGCGAAATTAATCTTTGATATTGACGAGGCTTTAAAGGGGTTTCAGCGTGCGCGTTATGTTCAGACGGGTTTTCATATTGCTATTCTTGGTCGGCCTAATGTCGGAAAATCCAGCCTGTTGAATTTTCTTGCCCGCAGAGAGGCAGCTATTGTGTCCGACGAGGCCGGCACGACTCGTGATCTCGTGCAAGCCACT
>Ga0007834_1000019_pt1 | contig 98542 bp, 102 predicted proteins | sample CryBogCBE06Nov07_FD_71233 | JGI IMG/M metagenome (GOLD analysis project Ga0007834, IMG submission 71233) | Freshwater microbial communities from Crystal Bog, Wisconsin, USA - CBE06Nov07 | ecosystem: Environmental > Aquatic > Freshwater > Lake | place: Crystal Bog, Wisconsin, USA | collected...
GGTGGAAACATGCTGTGAGCGTTCCTTCTCCCCGTTTCAACGGGGAGAAGGACAGGATGAGGGGCTTGGGATTATCAAATGCCCCTCACCCCAACCCTCTCCCCGCACGCGGGGAGAGGGAGCCGCTTCCGTTTAAAAGCAACACACTCTAATCTATGGAGTCTGCCACCATTTTGCCAGTGGCAACAGCAAAACAATCCACACCCGCGCAAGTTCCCGCATCAGCAGGGCAAGTCTGATTGTGACATAAGATTTTGTCATAAAATTCGTCACATGCCACAATCCGACACGATTAAAACCATAATTTTGCCGAAAGCGAGTGTCAGACAGTATAAATAACATATCGGGAACGGAAAACGCATGTCCATCGCAACCTTGTCTCAGACCCTCTCCATGAAAGTCCGTCACAAAAACCTCATTGCGATCAACCCGCTGCACAGGGATGCGGTGGTATCCCTGGGCGTTATTGCGAGCCTTGCGCTGTTCTGGGCGGCTTTGCCTGGCCATGCCGATAAAACTTCACAGCGCATGGGCGAGACTTCGTCGCTCAGCCGCAGCTTGAAGACTGCGCCCGCGATGACTCCGCCCACCGCCGAGGATATTGCCAATGCCAAAGCCCTTGAGCAGATTGCCCTGTCGAAAATTGCACCGCTGCGGCCCGAAGCGGAGCTGACACCGGCAGCGCCCAAAGCCGACATCCGCCAGCCCACGGCCAGCAAAATGATGGCGGCGGCGGCAAGCCTGCCGGTTCCGCCGCAGCGCCCGGCTGATCTGGTGATTATGGACAATCCGGCACCAGCAGGTCTTCAAACACCGGCAGGCGTCCCGCCCATAGAGTCCCTTGGCTCGCCCAGACCAGCGCCGGGTGAGCGCAACTGGCTGACCCCGATCAAAGGCACGCTGGAGGATACTCATCAGGTGATTCGCCACAATGCGGATGTTCTGATCGAGCATATTGCGGCGCTGATCCCCAAATTTTGAGCACATCGCCCCATCATGGCGGAGTGTTTGATGAAACCGCATCCGCCATCTTGATTTATGAGCGAAAGTTCGACATTCCTGCGCTCACATAATAAAAATATTGAGGAAACATCAGGCAGAACGAACCAAAATTGGTCCTTGTGCCTGCGAACCATGGGCTTTCATGTTCACAAAACGCCGGATCGAATCCGCCCTCAGCCGCATCAAATGCGAGGCGGCACCCCTTTGGAAAAATGGCAAAGTGGCCAATTACATTCCGGAGCTGGGCCGTGTCAGCCCCTATCAGTTCGGGCTGGCCATCGCCACAGTCAATGGTCAGCGCCATGAAATCGGTGATTGCCGCACGCCCTTTTCCATTCAGAGCATATCCAAACTGTTCGCTCTCGCGCTGCTGGTGCGCATTATCGGCCCCGATGCCTGGAACATGATCGGCAGGGACAGCACGCATGTCGGGTTCAATTCGCTCAACTGGCTGGAAGGCGAAAAGGGACGCCCCTTCAACCCCTTCATCAATGCGGGCGCGCTGCTGGTCACGGATCTCATCAATCAGCGTATGGCGCATGGGCTGATCGGCATTTTGCGCTTTGTGCGCGACATCTCCGGCAATCAGGATGTGGATATTGACACCGCCGTCAGCGCCAGCGAACGCGCCTGCTGCAATAAAAATGCCGCCATCGCCTATCTGCTGCGAGAGTATGGCACGATCAAAGGCGAGGTTGACCCGCTGCTGGATATTTATTGCCAGCAATGCGCCATTGCCATGTCCACGGTTGACCTGGCCGCCGCCGGTCTGATTTTTGCCAATAATGGCATGGATTATCTCGGGCGCAGCTTGCTCACCCCCGCCGACACCAACCGCATCAACGCCCTGCTCACCATTGCCGGCATGTATGATGCAGCCGGAAATTTCGCCTTTCGCGTCGGACTGCCCGCCAAAAGCGGCGTGGGTGGCGGCATTCTGGCCATTGTGCCGGGCAAGATGACCATTGCCGTCTGGTCACCGCCGCTGGACACGCAAGGCAATTCGCTGGCCGGACAAAAAGCCCTTGAAATTCTCTCAGAAGAACTCGATCTCTCGATTTTTAGCCCGAAACGCGACTGACGCACAGCAAAAAGGGTCCAGCCCAACGGCTGAACCCTTGAAATATGCCTATCGCGCGGAAAGCTGGATTAAGCAGCGGTCTTCACAACGTCCTGCACCTTGGCCACAAAACCTTCAACAGGCTTGAAGGCTTCCTTGGCGAGGCTGGTATAGGCTTCGGTCACTTTGGTGGCCTGTGCCACAAAGGCTTCGTAAGCCGACTTCGCATAATCCTGCTGGATCTTGACAGCGGCTTCAAAGGTCTTGGCACCGCGCAGGGCCTCGGTGGTGGCGGTCAGGTCTTCAAAAGACTTTTTGGAAAATTCGGTGGCTTCGGTGGCCAGCACCTTCACACCTTCAGAAACGGTGGCTGCGGCCTTGGTGGCCACTTCGATCTGCTCTTTGCTGAACTTCTGTACGTCGTCAAAATTCTTGAACATGGTCATCTTCCTTGCGTTTATGTCTGGACTGACATTCGGGCTGAAATGGCTATGCCATCTCCAATAGTGAGATTAAACCGCAGTGCAGCATTTTTGTCAAGCGTTATTGTGCGCTGCAACATAATTCAATCGGATAGGTTTATCCCCTCTGTTCTGGTGCCGTTGCGGCAGAAGCGAAGCCCAGCTTTAACCGGACGGTAACCTCATTCACATAAGGTTGAAATAAGTGACGTTTATGTAACGCCGGAGGCGCGCCCCCGGCCAATGTGGGAATGAAGTGTATGTCAACGAGTTCTGTGTTGCGCGGACGCTTATACGCCGCGATAACCTGCTTTGCTGTGGCTGTGGCGTGTTCCGCCCTTATATTTTCACCCGCAGAGGCGCATTATCATCGTTTCAGGCATCATGCGCGGGCGCATGGCTATGCCCCACCCTTTGCAGCCATGGTTGTGGATGCCAATTCGGGACGTGTTCTTTATGCCCGCAATGAAAACGAACTGCGCCATCCCGCATCCCTGACCAAAGTCATGACGCTCTATCTGCTGTTTGAACAGATGGAAAAAGGGCGCTTCTCGCTGGAGAGCACCCTGAAGGTCTCCTCTCATGGTGCAGCGCAGCAACCCTCCAAGCTCGGCCTTGATGCGGGAGACACGATCTCTGTTGAAGACGCCATCAAAGCCATTGTCACGCGCTCGGCCAATGACGTGGCCGTCACCATTGCCGAAAATATTGCCGGTGACGAAGAGACATTTGCAGAAATGATGACCAAAAAAGCGCATCAGCTTGGCATGTCGCGCACCGTTTATCGCAATGCCTCCGGCCTGCCCAATTCAGAACAGGTGACGACAGCGCGGGATCTGACCATTCTGGGGCGCGCGATTCAGGATCGCTTTCCAAAATATTATCATTATTTTTCAACGCATGAATTTGAATATGCGGGCGCAACCATTCTCAACCACAATAAATTGCTGGGCCGGGTGGAAGGTGTCGATGGCATCAAAACCGGGTTCACCAATGCGTCCGGCTTCAATCTGCTGACCTCTGTCAAGCGTGATGGCCATGCGCTGGTGGCTGCGGTTCTGGGCGGACGCTCGGGGCCGGAACGAGACCGGATTATGGAAGGCCTGATCGAGGACCATATTGACGATGGCGCGACGCGTCGTTCTGTCGCAGCCATTTCCGACAAGCCCTCGGCTGAACCGATCAAAATTGCTTCCAGCACCCCCGCGCGGCTCACGCCAGCCGCCAGCCCGGCACGCCAGAGCCCGCTGCCCTCCATGGCCGATACGACCGACGAGGACGAAGAGGACGCACCGGCAAAACCAGCCCCGACCCTGCTGCCCGCCAAGCCGGTGCCCATGGTGGCGGCGGCTCTCGCGGCATCCGAAGCTGCAAAACCACGTCCGGCCTATATTTCGGCCACGCCTCAGGCCTCCGCAACGCCTGACCTGCCTCTGGCCGGAACCGCAAAGCCAGTGCCGCTCGACGGATCAACCAAAGCCCGCCCGCTGGTGGCCGCACAGCCCATGACGCTGCCCTCGGCACAGCCACCGTCCAATATGCACTGGGTGCAGGGCCCCCCCGGCGTGGCCAGCACATCGCCAGCGCCGAAAGTGGTTCTGGCCTCGGCGCAGCAGGACACCATGCCGACAGCCTCCCTGCCCGCCGCCAAAGTCAAAACACCGGAAATCGCCCCCCCGGCCCATACCGGCTGGATGATTCAGATTGGCGCGGCGGATGACCAGACCAAAGCCACAGAACTTTTAAACCGCGCCAAGTCCGAGTCGAAAGGCATTCTGGCTTCGGCCTCCCCCTTCACCGAAAAGGTGCAAAAGGGCGACCAGACCCTTTACCGCGCCCGCTTTGCCGGTCTGGAGGCGGACGAAGCCGAAAGCGCCTGCAAACGCTTGAAAAAATCCGGCTTTGCCTGTTTCACAACCAAAAATTAAAGAAAACGGATTTATTCATAGGTTCAGAGCGTTGCGTTGCGTAGCGGAGTTGCCATGTCCATATTTCATGAGTCCCAGCCGATACACTCTGCGCGCACCCTGCCGCTGATGCGCAGGATCACCATGAATCTTGAGGATATGACAGGCCCCGCCCGATTGCTGCGGCTTTATTTCATGCAGCGGGCTGAGTTGAAAGCCGCCCGCCGCGCGCTGGAACTGTCCCTCAAGCCCAGAGTGCGGATTCACCTGCATTGCAAAACCCCGCTGGGGCATAATTGCGTGGATCTGCACCTGCAATAGGCTACAGCAAGCCCATGGCCGCCAGTTCCCGCCGCAGCGCCTCCGGCATATCCACAGATATGCTGGCGCCTAAATCGGATGGGGCTTCCTCATGTTTCAGATAACGCCAGCCCTGAAAGGGGCGGCAGGGGCGCGGCTGCACCGCAATCACCTCGGCGTCCATCACCAGATCACAGCGGGTGATGCCATCCTCGGCCTTGAAGGGGCGAATGGCGGTGAGCTTTTGCCGCGCCATAATATGGCCCTTGATGACCCAATAGAGCGAACCGCCATCGAGCAATTCGTCGATGCGCTTGGGCACCATGCGGGTGGTGTGCAGCGCCTCATAGGCAAGACCAAGCCGCTCAAACGCCGCGCGCCGCTCCTCGCGGTAACGGACAAGATCAGCGATGGACTCCGCGCCGACACATAGTTTGATGAGATGTAATGTCATAATATCTATGTAGCGTAGTCCAATGAAGCTGCAAATGCTGAAGTCATAAAATCACCCACATTCAAAGATCTTGAGCCCTTCTCACATTCCCATTTGACAAGCGCCCCTTGTGTCCCGCATTTTCGCGCCCAAATGATTTGAGCCAAGATGCTCCCGCCGAAAGAAATGAAATGAAAGTTGTTATCGTCGAATCGCCCGGCAAGACCAAGACGATCAATAAATATCTGGGCAAGGATTATGAGGTGCTCGCCTCCTTCGGGCATATCCGCGACCTGCCCGCCAAGGACGGCTCGGTTGATCCTGACCATGACTTCAACATGCTCTGGGAAGTGGACGCCAAAGCCGCCAAGCGCGTGTCCGACATTGCCAAGGCGGTGAAGGACAGCGACGGCCTCATTCTCGCCACCGACCCCGACCGCGAGGGCGAGGCCATTTCATGGCATGTCCTGGAGGTGCTCAAAGCCAAAAAGGTGATGAAGGGCGTCAATGTTGAGCGCGTGGTGTTTAATGCCATCACCAAAGACGCCGTTATGGAGGCCATGCGCAACCCGCGCCAGATTGACCAGCCGCTGGTGGATGCCTACCTCGCCCGCCGTGCGCTGGACTATCTCGTCGGGTTTAATCTCTCGCCCGTGTTATGGCGCAAATTGCCGGGTGCGCGCTCGGCGGGGCGGGTGCAATCCGTGGCTTTGCGCATTTTGAGCGACCGCGAACTGGAAATCGAAAAATTCATCAAGCGCGAATATTGGTCAATTCTCGCCCATCTCAAAACTAAGGATGGCGCTGGCTTCACCGCCCGTCTTGTCGGCGCGGATGGCCAAAAAATCACCCGTCTCGATGTCGGCACCGAAGCTGAGGCGGCCGCCTTCCGCGCGTCGCTGGACAAGGCCAAATTCACCGTGCAGTCGGTGGAGGCCAAGCCGGCCAAGCGCCACCCCTACCCGCCCTTCACCACCTCAACGCTGCAGCAGGAGGCCTCGCGCAAGCTGGGCTTTGCCCCCGCCCACACCATGCGCATTGCCCAGCGCCTTTATGAAGGTGTGGATATTGGCGGCGAAACGGTGGGTCTCATCACCTATATGCGCACCGACGGCGTTGATATGGCCCCTGAAGCCATAGCCAGCGCCCGCAAGGTCATTGGTGCCGAGTTCGGCCCGAAATATGTGCCGGATGTGCCGCGCCGCTATTCCGCCAAGGCCAAAAACGCGCAGGAAGCGCATGAGGCCATTCGCCCGACCGACCTGAGCCGCCTGCCCAAACATATTTCCAAGCGGCTCGATGCCGAGCAGGCCAAGCTCTATGAGCTGATCTGGACCCGCACCCTCGCCAGCCAGATGGAAAGCGCCGTGCTGGAGCGCACCACCATCGACATTCTGGCTGAAGCGGACGCCCGCGAGCTGGAATTGCGCGCCTCGGGGCAAGTTGTGCGCTTTGACGGCTTTCTTGCTCTTTATCAGGAAGGCAAGGATGACGACGAGGAGGAAGGCAATGGCCGCCTGCCGCCGATGACAGTGCGCGATCCTGTCACCCGCGACAAAATCGAAACCACGCAGCACTTCACCGAGCCACCGCCGCGCTATTCGGAAGCCGCGCTCATCAAGCGTATGGAAGAGCTGGGCATTGGCCGTCCCTCCACCTATGCCAGCACCATTGCCGTGCTCAAAGAGCGTGAATATGTCCGCGTCGATAAAAAGCGCCTTGTGCCGGAAGACAAGGGCCGTCTGGTCACCGCCTTTCTGGAGAGTTTCTTCAAGCGCTATGTCGAATATGATTTCACCGCTGATCTTGAGGAAAAGCTCGATAAAATCTCCAATGCCGAGCTGGACTGGAAGCAGGTTCTGGCGGAGTTCTGGGCGCAATTCAATGCCGCCATTGGCGAGACCAAGGATTTGCGCACCACGCAAGTGCTCGACAGCCTGAATGATCTGCTTGGGCCGCATATTTTCCCGGCCAAAGCCGATGGCGGCGACCCGCGCGCCTGCCCCACATGCGGCACCGGCCAGCTTTCGTTAAAACTTGGCAAGTTCGGTGCTTTTGTTGGCTGTTCCAACTATCCCGAATGTAAATTCACCCGCCAGTTCTCGTCTTCGGGCGATGAATCCGCCCGTGTGGAGGGCGAAAAGCCGGGCCAGAAGACGCTCGGCCATGACCCCGCCACCGGCGAGGACATCACCCTGCGCGATGGCCGCTTCGGCCCCTATATTCAGCAGGGCGAGGGCGAAAAACCCAAACGCTCCTCGTTGCCCAAAGGCATGAGTCCGGCGGATGTCACGCTGGAAAAGGCGATTGCGCTGCTCAGCCTGCCGCGCGAGGTGGCCAAACATCCCACCAGCGGCGAGCCGATCATGGCCGCGATTGGCCGCTTCGGGCCTTATCTGCAGCACGGCAAGGTCTATGCCAATCTTGGCAAGGACGATGATGTGCTGGAAATCGGCGCCAATCGCGCCATTGATCTGATCATCGCCAAAGAATCCGGCGCTCCCTCCTCCCGCTTTGGCGGCGGCGCGTCGGGCGGCACAGTGCTCGGCGACCACCCAACCGGCGGCAGCATCACCTTGCGCGATGGCCGCTATGGCCCCTATGTGGCCTGGGGCAAAATCAACGCCACATTGCCCAAGGGCGTCGACAAGGGCACCTTCGCGCTGTCGGATGCGATTGCGCTCATTGATGCCAAGGCCAAGGGCGAGACCACAGCCGCCTCTGGCCGTGTGCTGGGAAACCATCCGCAGGGCGGCTCTGTTGTGGTCAGGGAAGGCCGCTACGGGCCCTATCTCGCCATTGGCAAGACCAATATCAATATCCCCAAGGATATGAACCCCGAGGCGCTCACCCTCTCGGAGGCGCTGGCCATTATCGAGGACAAGGGCGGCCTGCCGGAGGCGAAAGCCCCGGCCAAAAAAGCGGCACCGAAAAAAGCCGCCGCTGCAAAGCCAGCCGCGAAGAAACCGGCAGTGAAAAAGGTGGCGGTGAAAAAGCCAAAGGCGTGAGGGGTAAAGCCACTTCTCGTCATTGCCGCGTAAATCATACGGCGCGGTGGACTGTGCCCATGCTTCGAGACGGCCTTTCAGGCCTCCTCAGCATGACGGGGTTGGTGTTCAAAAACACTTTACAAAACCAATCCCTACATCCTGAGGAGCCTTGGAACAAGGCGTCTCGAAGGATGGGCAGCACCCTTAGTGTCTGTTGCCTTGAGATTGAAACGTCTCCCTCTCCCCGCCGCGCGGGGAGAGGGCCCAAGGTGAGGGGCATTTTTATGATTGCAAGCCCCTCATCCTGTCCTTCTCCCCGTTCATCCTTCGAGAGCCTCAGGATGACGGGGAGAAGGAACGCTGACAACGTGTTTCCGCCTAAAAACAGCACCCTTAAAACGTAAAAAAGGCCCCTTTCGGGGCCTTAATTTTAAAGAAAAACAAGATTACTTGATCTTGGTTTCCTTGAATTCCACATGCTTGCGCACAACCGGATCATATTTTTTGAATGTGAACTTTTCGGTCTTGGTGCGTGCGTTCTTCTTGGCAACATAAAAGAAGCCGGTGTCAGCGGTGGACAGAAGCTTGATCTTGATCGTGGCGGCCTTTGCCATGGTTCCGTTCCTTAAAAAAATAATTGGGCGGAACCTTCCGCCCGTTTCAAAACGGCGTCACACCGTCTTCACAATGGTTGCGCGCAAAATACGGATTTGACCGCCAATGTCAAGCCGCTACAGCTCAACCCGCTGCCATTTGCCATAGCGTTCAAAGAAAAAAGGCACCGGCACATAGGGGGCCATGCGGCTGGCAAGGCGTTTGTCCAGTTCATCCAGCACAATACGGGTGATGGAGGGCAAATCCAGCGCCCTCACCTGCGACAACGGCATCCAGACCAGCTCGGTCAGTTCGGCATCCGGCCCCACCTTGCCCTCGATTCTATGGGCGATTTCGCCTGCATTGCAGCAAAAGAATCGGGCATCAAAGCGTTTGGGCCGCTTGGGCGGGGTAATGGCCCGCGCAATCAGGTGAAAATTTTCAAGGGTCGGAAACACACCCTCCGCCTTGAACTGCGCCCAGGGGCCCGCAGGGGCCGCGTCCGGCGCGCCAAATTCACGGGTGCCGAGCATCAGGCCGGTTTCCTCGAAGGTCTCCCGCACGGCGGCAAGGGCCAGCGCGCGCGCTTTAGCGGCGCTGGGGCGCGCAACCTCAGCCATCAGGCGGGTTTCCACATGGGTGGGCAGCGCGCCCGCCACATTCATCGCATAATCGGCACGCTCACTGCGCCCGCCGGGAAAGACAAACTTGCCGGGCATGAATTTATGCCCCATATGGCGCTTGCCCATCAGCACCTTTGGCACAGCGCCGCTCTGATCGAGCAGAATCAGCGTCGCCGCATCTTTCGGGCGCAGGTTGACGTGCGTTTTGACACGTTCGGCTCCGGTCAGGTGCGGCACAGCGTCATTCATGCGTGATTGCCGGGCAGGTTGGCATCCGCAGCGCCAAATCCGTGCATTTTCATCGCCCATTGCAGGCCCACCAGCCCACCCTTCATAATGGGCAGCAGCCAGAGGCTTAACAGCAACGTGAGTACCGGCCAGACAGAAAAGCTGAACCAATAGGGCACCGGGTCAAAATATTCCTCACCGATCAGAATACCGGTGCCGATAATATGCCCGACCACAAAAATCGTCATATAGGGCGCGGCATCGTCCGAGCGCTGATGGCTGAGGTTTTCGCCGCACACCGGACATTCATCCACCACCTTCAAATAGGCGCGGAACATTTTGCCCTCGCCGCAATGTGGACATTTACCCGCCAGACCGCGCTTGATCGAAGCCCAAGCCGCGCGCGGCGCGCTGATGTTGGAGGGGTGGGTGAGTGAGGTCATGAGACTGTCCTTTTAAGAGCATAGAATATTATATTTTTTACATTTAAGTCCAAGCTGCGTGAGCGTCCCCTCTCCCCATTTAAATGGGGAGAGGGACAGGGTGAGGGGCATTTATAAACTGGTTTTGCCCCTCACCCCAGCCCTCTCCCCGCTTTGCGGGGAGAGGGGGCGATACTGCTTTAAGCGCAACACATTCAGCGCCTTCTGCGCGATTTCCTTCCCTTTGGCCCAAATCTGTCGTGAGCGGAAGCTGACTTATGGTCGCGGGGGCGCGAAGGACGTGCGGCTTTGCCCCCCGTGCTGCGGCCCTCGCTCAGCAATTCAAAGCGCAAGGCCCCTGCCATCGGCGCGGCCTCAACCAGCCTCACCTCCACGCGGTCGCCAAGGCGGTGCGTCTCGCCGGTGCGGCTGCCCACCAGCGAATGGGTGACCTCGTCATAATGAAAATAATCCGCGCCCAATGTTGCCGCCGGAATAAAGCCATCCGCACCGGTTTCATCCAGCTTCACAAACAGGCCGACGCGGGTGACACCGGCAATGCGCCCCTGAAAGGTCGCACCCACCCTGTCGGCCAGATAGGAGGCGATCAGCCGGTCCACGGTTTCGCGTTCGGCAGCCATGGCGCGGCGCTCGGCTGCGGAAATTTTCTCGGCAATTTCAGAAAGATAGGGGATATCGGCGTCTTTCAGCCCGTCCTCGCCCGCATCCAGCGCGCGGATCAGCGCGCGATGCACGATCAGATCGGCATAGCGACGGATCGGTGAGGTGAAATGCGCGTAACGGCGCAGATTCAGGCCAAAATGGCCATAATTCTGCGTGACATATTCGGCCTGCGCCTGCGAGCGCAACACCACCTCATTGACCAGATGCTCATTCTCGGTGCCCTTCACCCGTTCCAGAATATCATTGAACTGCGCCGGTTTCAGCACCTGCCCCTTGGCCAGCTTGATGCTGATCGAAGCCAGAAATTCGGAAAGATTGTTGAGCTTTTCAAGGCTTGGCTCGTCATGGGCGCGGTAAATCAGCGGTATGCGGTTGTCCTCCAGCGTTTCCGCCGCCGCCACATTGGCCAGAATCATAAATTCCTCAATCAGCCGATGCGCGTCGAGGCGCTGCGGCACATTGACCTGCACCACCTCGCCCTGTGCATTGAGCAGCAATTTGCGCTCCGGCAAATCCAGCTCCAGCGGCTGGCGTTCGCCGCGCGCCTGTTTCACGCATTCATAGGCGGCATAAAGCGGCCTGAGCACGGGCTCCAGCAGCGGGCCGGTGACATCATCGGGCTGGCCATCGATAGCGGCCTGCGCCTGTGCATAGGCGAGCTTAGCGGCGGATTTCATCATGATCCGGTGAAATGTGTGGCGCTTTTTGCGGCCATCCGGCCCGATAACCATGCGCACGGCCAGTGCCGGGCGGTCTTCCCCCACGCGCAACGAGCACAGATTGTTGGAAATGCGCTCCGGCAGCATCGGCACCACACGATCAGGAAAATAAACCGAATTGCCACGCTCCAGCGCCTCCCTGTCGAGCGCCGACCCGGCGCGCACATAGGCCGCCACATCGGCAATGGCGACGGTAACAATATAACCGCCCGTATGGTCAGGGTCGGCTTCGGCAAACACCGCATCGTCATGGTCTTTGGCGTCGGGTGGGTCGATGGTGACCAGCGGCAGCTTGCGCCAGTCCTGCCGGCCCTGAAGGGTGGCGGGCTGGGCCTCCTCAGCCGCTTTCAGCGCCGCCGCACTGAACACATTGGGAATACCATGGGTGTGAATGGCAATCAGGCTGATGGCGCGCTCCGAATTCATCGAGCCCAGCTTTTCGCGCACCTTGGCTGTAGGCATGCCTAAGCGGCCATTGCGCAGAATATCCACCGCCACAAGGTCGCCGTCCTCAGCGTCCAGTTCGTCACCGGCCACCACCAGCAGCTCGCGGCCCTGACTTTTCTTCTCCACCGGAATGATCCGCCCGCCACCATCCGGCGCGGCCTTATAAACCCCCAGCACCTGCGAACGGGCTTTGGGCAGAATTTTGATCACCCGCGCATTATAGGGCGCCTCACCCTTGGCGGCTTTAAACTGCGGCTCAATGCGCAGCAGCACGCGGTCGCCAACACCCGGCACCGGCGCATCTATTTTAGCGCGGCGCGGCACATGCACATGAATGCGCGGGCGCTTGCCCTGTTCGGCCTCGTCCCATTCCACCGGAAGGGCATAAAGCTCGCCGTCCTCATCGCGGCCCTTGACATCGGCCATGACGATGGGCGGCAGAGCCCCGGCCTTGAGCAAGCCGCGGTTGCGCTGCTCCAGCACGCCCTCGCCTTCCATTTCTTTGAGGAGATGCTTGAGAAAAATCCGGTCATCGCCCTTAATGCCAAAGGCTTTGGCAATTTCGCGCTTGCCGATTTTGCCGGTGTGAGGGGCGCCGGGCAGCGCCTTTTCACGCGCCACAAAGGCCAGAATCTCCTCGCGGCTGGGTAAACCGGCTTTTTTTGTTTGTTTCACGTTTCGCCTCGCTCGCGCCGCAGCTTGGCCCAATAGTCCAGCCGCTTTTTGATATCCCGCTCAAACCCGCGCTCAACCGGCTGATATAGCTCAACCCGGCCCAGAGCATCAGGAAAATAATTCTGGCCCGAAAAGGCTTCGGGCTGGTCATGGTCATACAAATAGCCTGAACCATAGCCTTCGTCGCGCATCAATTTGGTCGGCGCGTTTAAAATCACCTTCGGTGGCATCAGCGAGCCATGCTCTTTGGCCAAAGATGTTGCGGTTTTAAATGCCTTATAGACCGCGTTGGATTTGGGCGCCGTGGCGACATAAACCACCGCCTGCGCTATAGCCAGTTCGCCTTCGGGGCTGCCGAGAAAATCATAAGAGTCTTTGGCGGCCAAGGCCACGACCAGCGCCTGCGGATCGGCAAGGCCAATGTCTTCGCTAGCCATGCGCACCACGCGGCGCAAAATAAACAGCGGGTCTTCCCCCGCCACCAGCATCCGCGCCAGATAATAAAGCGCGGCGTCGGGATCAGAGCCGCGCACGGTTTTATGCAGGGCGGAGATGAGATTATAATGCCCCTCCTGCCCCTTGTCATAAATCGGGGCGCGGCGCTGCACCACGCGCACCAATCCCGCCAAATCAAACACCTCGCCCGACCGCGCCGCCCGCCAGACCTCCTCAGCCAATGTCAGCGCGGCGCGGCCATCGCCATCCGCCATACGGATAAGGGCAGCGCGCGCCGCATCGTCCAGCGGCAGCAGCCTGCCCTCAAAGCCTTCCGCACGGGCCAGAAGATGCGCCAGCGCGGCTTCATCCAGAGATTGAAAGGTCATCACCCGCGCGCGTGAAAGAAGCGCGGCATTCAGCTCAAACGAAGGGTTCTCCGTCGTCGCACCAATCAGCACCACGGTTCCGTCTTCCATCACAGGCAGAAAACTGTCCTGCTGGCTGCGGTTGAAGCGGTGAATCTCGTCCACAAACAATAAAGTGCCCTGCCCGGCCTCGCGCCGCGCCCGCGCCTCCTCAAACACCTTCTTGAGATCCGCCACGCCGGAAAATATCGCCGAAATCTGCACGAAGGTCAGGCTGGTCTCATGCGCCAACAGCCGCCCGACTGTGGTTTTACCGGTGCCGGGCGGCCCCCAGAAAATCAGACTGCCAAGAGATTTGGCCTGGAGCAGCCGGGTCAGAGCGCCCGCCTCGCCCAGCAGATGATCCTGCCCCGACACTTCGCTTAAAGACTGAGGACGCAGCCGGTCGGCCAGCGGGCGCGGCGCACCCCTCTCAAGACCAGCAGCGGCAAATAAATTCGTCATGACTCCAGTCTAACGCGCGCCGCCTTATTATGGAAGTCGTTACTCGCATTGCCCGCTTCGCTCAGCGGTGATGGGCAAGCGCATTGAACATCTGCGTGGTGAGGCGCGTCATCATCAGGGCCGAATCTTCTGCTGTGGAGCCGAATTTCGTCAGGCTTTCATCCACCCAGAGGGTGGCAAGCCCATGCACCACGGTCCAGGCATAGAGCACGAAGGGTTGCGGGTCGCCCTGTGGGGCTGTTCCGGCGGCCTGACATGCAAGTATGGCCTCGCATAATAATTGAAAGGCGCTTTCGCTGGCATATTCCAAGGCAGAATTGGGCACTTTGCGCGTATCCCCGCGAAACATCACCCGAAAATGCCCGCGATGCGACGTGGCGAATAGAACATAGGCCTGACCCATGGCCTCAAGCCGCGCGCGCGAATCCTCACCCGCCTGATCACGCGCGCGGATCATGGCTGCTTCCAGAAGTTCGAAGCCTTCTGAGGCAATGGCTGCCAGCAATTCAGCGCGATCGGCAAAATGATGATAGGGCGCGCCAGAGGAAACGCCAGCCGTTGAGGCCAGCGCACGCAAATTCAACGCGTCAATCCCCTTTCTGTCGATAACATCCACACTGACAGCGATTAAAGTTTTACGCAGATCACCATGATGATAGGCACGCTTTTGACTGGTTTTGATCATTTATCTTGAAATTCTTTCAAAGCTCAGACTTTTTATTTGGGAGGTCGCATCATATTGGCACCAACAGCCGCAACCATGCTTCTGGGCACAAAACGAAGCGATTGCGCCATCAGCCAGTTTTTAAATCCGGTAATATAGGTGGAGGACGTGCCCTGAATGGCTTTCATGGCTTCGCCCGCCACATAGTCAGGCGTGAGGGTTGAGGCAAATGCGCTCGTTTTTCGCACCGATTCATTGCCCAATGTGCTGATGAACGCCGTCTCGACCGCGCCAGGGCACAGCGCGGCAACATGAATGCCCCTTGGGCGATATTCCGCCCAGAGCGCCTCACTGAAACTGAGAACAAAGGCCTTGCTGGCTGCATAGACAGCCATATAGGGCACCGGCTGAAAAGCGGCAACAGAGGCTATATTGAGAATGACGCCCGCACCCCGCCCCAGCATGTCCGGCAGCACAGCATGGCTCAGATCAACCAGCGCGGCAATATTGACGGCAATTTCATTCTGTTCGGCTTGCGGCGAAATGGTTTCAAAGGGCCCATAGGTGCCAAAGCCCGCATTATTGACGAGAATATCAATCGTCATGCCCTCTGCATGAATCTTTTGAAGCAAACCGGCACCGCAATGGGGCTGGGCCAAATCTGCGGCCATAACCAAACAGCGCACAGAACAGGTCTGCGTGAGTTCTGCGGCCAGTTGGTTCAGCATGTCCTGTGACCGCGCCACCAGAACAAGATGAACACCCGCAGCCGCCAGTTTTTGCGCGATAACCTTGCCAATTCCTGAAGATGCGCCCGTAACCAGTGCGGTTTTGCCTTTTAAGCTGATCATTTCTCAATACTCCATTTTCACTTTAAGAGGTGTGACAGAACCCGCAGCAACACCAAAAGCCGCATCTTTGAAGTCCGGAGCAGAGAATAAGGGGTGCACGTTGTTGGAAGCTCCGTAACCCTCCTGCGGAATACCCAGGACATTTTTGTCCATTTTTTCATTTAAGTTCTCATCATGTAGAGCAATGAAAGCATAGGTGCCTGCCGGGACATCCTTAAAATCGCAAACCGCATGATCCGCATTAATAGCAGCATGAAGCTCTCTGAAGGCTTTGGCATGGGCTTCAGGAAAACCCTCAGCAGAACTGAATAAATGGCACAGAATATCACCCTTGGAATTTCGTATATTGCTGATTTCAACATGCACTGCCGCATTTTGCCCAGCCGCATATGCAGTGAATGCCGCCAATATAACCGGAACAGAAACGGATAATATATATCTGTATTTTTGCATGACTGCGCCCTCTCGCTAATCTAAGCAATGATTAGATTATAAAGTTTGAAGAGTCAAATATAATCTAAGCAACGCTCAGATAATTAGGGAGCGGGTTGAGAGTCTGTTGCCTTTAAATGGAAACGTCTACTTCTCCCTGCGCGCGGGGAGAGGGTTGGGGTGAGGGGCAAAAAAGAATCACACTTCATTGTCATCGCAAACGAAGTGAAGCAATCCAGAAGAAATGGATGGCTTGAGTGACTTTGCCGCCTCGCAAAGACGGTTTTTCCCTTATCCTGTCCTTCTCCCCATCCCTCTCAACGGCCTGCGGCCTCCTCAGGATGACGGGGTGAGGGAACGCTCACAGTGCGCTTCCACCTCAAAACAGCATGTTTTAAATATAAATCCATGCCAAGCGTGGCCGCGCGCACGGCGCTGCGGGTGGCGTGATGACAGATCCTGCCCGTTTCGCCATTACCCGCCAAAGACCGAGGTGATCACCTGACCGTGGCGGTTGATGGTCAGCTTCCAATAGGCATGGCGGCCCGCTGTTGCAGCGCCAATATCGGCGGTGGTGCTGATTTTAACGCCATTGATGGCCAGAATAATGTCCCCTTTCTGCACCCCCACATTTGCCGCGATAGACCCCTCTTCCACATCACCCACCACCACGCCGCTGACCACGGCCTCAAGCGATAAATCTTCCGCCACTGCGGGCGAAATATTCTCCAATGTGGTGCCGGTCAGGGGCGATTCTCCCCCCACCTTCACCGGCAGGCGCGCGGGCTCCTCCGGTGCGGCGATAAGGCGGATCGACAGCGTGACCGGCTTGCCGCCACGCAGCACAGTCAGCATGGCCGCACCGCCCAGAGGCTTGGTGCCCAGCCGGAAACCAAAGGCTTCAGGATCATCAATCGCCTGCCCATCAACAGAGACAATCACGTCACCAACCTTCAACCCCGCCTCCGCGCCCGGACTTTTCGGCTGGATAGAGCTGATCAGTGCGCCCGCTGCCCGGTCCATGCCCAGACTTTCCGCCACATCCTTGGTGAGCGCCTGCATCACAAATCCGACCCAGGGCCGGCGCACTTTGGCAACACCGCCCTTTGCCGCCGCCACAACCACGCGCACCATATTCACCGGTATGGCAAAACCAATGCCGTTTGACCCGCCGGATTTGGAATAGATCGCCGAATTGATGCCGACAAGCCGCCCATTCATATCCACCATGGCGCCGCCCGAATTGCCGGGATTGATGGCCGCATCAGTCTGGATGAAAAACTGATAGTCGCTCACACCCACCTGCGTGCGCGCCAATGCAGAAATAATGCCCTGTGTCACGGTTTGGCCAACACCGAACGGATTGCCGATCGCTATGATAAAATCACCGATCTCCACCGCATCCGAATCCCCCATCTCCATAAAGGGAAAATCCTTGCCGCCTTTAAGCCGCAGCACAGCCAGATCGGTATGAGGATCCCGCAGCACGATTTCGGCTTCAAATTCGCGCTTGTCGCCGAGCGCGACCTTCACATCGGTCATGCCCTCAATCACATGGTAATTGGTGACAACAAGCCCGGAACTGTCCACAATCACGCCGGAGCCAAGCGACTGGGCCGTGCGGCCGGTCGGGCGCTGGTCATCGCCAAGGCCAAAAAAGCGTTTGAAAAACGGATCGTCAAACAAGGGGTTGCGCGTCATTTCCTCCTTGCGCGAGGCATAGACATTGACGACCGCCGGCTGAACCTTTTTCACCAAGGGCGCGAAGGAATATTTCACCTGCGCCGGACTATCGGGCACCAGCTTTTGCTGTGCAGCCACAGGCATAGAAAAAAGCACAAGAGCAACGCATATCAATGTCCAGACTGACCGTTTCATAAACTTTCTCCGATGTTACGCTCAAGATAATCATCGATCAGGGCAAAAAAAAGGGCGACCCGCAGGCCGCCCGATTTGAAAGTGAACAGAGGCTTATGCCGCCTCGGAGTCGCCCTTTGTCTGCACAGGGCCGGAATCCTTGCCCTTGGCGTTCACATCGCGGTCAACAAATTCAATAACCGCCAGAGCCGCATTGTCGCCGTAACGGAAGCCCGCCTTCAGCACGCGCAGATAACCGCCATGACGGTCTTTATAGCGTGGGCCGATCACATCAATCAGCTTCTTCACGAGATCCGCATCACGCAGGGCCGAGATGGCCTGACGGCGAGCATGAAGATCACCACGCTTGCCGAGGGTCACCAGCTTTTCAACGACAGGGCGCAAATCCTTGGCCTTTTCGAGGGTGGTGACAATCTGCTCATGCTTAATCAGCGCCTGAGCCATATTGGCAAACATTGCCTTACGATGTTCGGCTGTGCGGCCAAAACGACGAAAACCTCTACCATGATACATTGGGCAACTCCTTGAATTTTACGCCCGCCGTGCCACGGTACGGGCGTTCTTTATAGCCACTTCTTATGAAGTGGCGGGTCAGATCTCAATAATGCTCCTCGAAGCGCTTCGCGAGATCCTCAATATTTTCCGGCGGCCAGCCGGTGACTTCCATGCCCAGATGCAGACCCATCTGTGCCAGCACTTCCTTGATTTCATTCAGGGACTTACGGCCAAAGTTCGGGGTGCGCAACATTTCAGCTTCGGACTTCTGGATCAGATCGCCAATATAGACAATATTGTCGTTCTTGAGGCAGTTGGCCGAACGGACGGACAGTTCGAGTTCGTCCACCTTCTTGAGCAGGGCCGGATTGAAGGCCAGTTCCGGAATGGCCGACTGGGCCTCTTCCTTCTTGGGTTCTTCAAAGTTGACGAAGACGTTAAGCTGATCCTGCATGATGCGTGCGGCATAGGCCAGCGCATCTTCAGGGGTCAGAGAACCGTCGGTTTCGATCTGCATGGTCAGCTTGTCATAATCAAGAACCTGACCCGAACGGGTGTTCTCAACACGATAGCTCACCTTCTTGACCGGTGAATAAAGGCTGTCGACCGGAATCAGGCCAATCGGCGCATCTTCCGAACGGTTGCGGTCGGCAGGCACATAGCCCTTGCCGGTGTTGACTGTAAATTCGATCCGGATATCTGCACCCTCATCCAGTGTGCAGATGACGATTTCAGGATTGAGAACCTGCACATCACCGGTCGTGGCAATGTCGCCAGCCGTCACAGTGCCGGGGCCATGCTTCTTGAGCACCAGACGCTTTGGGCCATCACCCTGCATCTTGATGGCAATGTCCTTCACATTCAAAACAATGTCGGTGACATCTTCACGAACGCCGGGAATGCTGGAGAATTCATGCAGAACGCCATCCACCTGCAAGGCTGTCACCGCTGCGCCCTGCAAGGAGGACAGCAGAATGCGACGCAGCGAATTGCCGAGCGTCTGGCCATAGCCGCGCTCAAGTGGCTCTGCAATCACAGTGGCGAAACGCTTCGGGTCATCCCCAAGGATGAATTCGAGCTTGGTGGGCTTAATCAGTTCTTGCCAATTTTTTTGTATCACGACGGCACCTATCTGTGCGCAAGAGGCATATCGGTCCGTCGACCCTGGCCCCAAGCTGTCGGAAGAAAGTGGCGGCCATCACCCGTCGGTCATGGCCGTTATGTTTTGGGCTTAAACGCGGCGGCGCTTGCGAGGGCGGCAGCCGTTATGCGGAATCGAGGTCACGTCACGAATCGAGGTCACGGTAAAGCCCGCAGCCTGCAAGGCGCGCAGAGCCGATTCACGGCCCGAACCCGGGCCACAGACCTCAACCTCAATGGTGCGCACGCCATGTTCAGCCGCCTTTTTGGCCGCATCTTCTGCGGCCATCTGCGCGGCAAACGGGGTCGATTTACGCGAACCCTTGAAACCCATGGTGCCCGCCGAAGACCAGGAAATGGTGTTTCCCTGCGCGTCGGTGATGGTGATCATGGTGTTGTTGAATGTGGAATTCACATGGGCCACGCCCGATGCAATATTTTTGCGTTCGCGGCGGCGGACGCGTGCTGCTTCTTTTGCCATTTTACTCTAGTCCTATCCTTCAGGCGCGCCCGTCATGCCAGGCGCTGGGGATTGTTTATAAAAACAAAAATCAGATCAGTTCCGGCTCAATGAGCCAAAATCAAATCAAAATTACTTCTTTTTGCCGGCGATGGGCTTGGATTTACCCTTGCGTGTGCGCGCATTGGTCGAGGTGCGCTGACCGCGAACCGGCAGACCACGGCGATGACGAAGACCGCGATAGCAGCCCAGGTCCATCAAACGCTTGATGTTCATCGAAACTTCACGGCGCAGATCGCCTTCGACCATATAATCACGGTCAATGGTTTCACGAATTTGCAAAACCTCAGCATCAGAAAGCTGATTCACGCGGCGTTCAGCCGTGATATTCACCTTCTGGCAAATTTCTTCAGCCTTTTTGGGGCCAATGCCGTGAATATATTGCAGCGCAATCAAAACGCGCTTGTTGGTTGGAATATTAACGCCTGCTATACGTGCCACTTTTATCACTCCATGTGAACCGGATTGCTCCGGATTAAGTCCGCGTCCGGTGGAGGCCGGCCCTTGCGGTAACGAAAAAGAGCGCTCATACCTGTAAGGGCATGAAAGCGCTCAGATGCGAATGTGTGTTCCTAGTGCCTTTCACCAGAAACGTCAAGTCTCAACTCAAGATTTTATCAATCTGCGCCGAGACCTGATCAATCGGTGCCATGCCGTCAACGGTTTTCAACTGACCCAGCGCCGCATAATAATTCGAGACTGGCGCAGTTTGGGCGCGATAGGCCTCAAGCCGGATTTTGAAGCTCTCGGCATTGTCATCCGCACGCACGGTGCCGCCCGCTGCCAAAGTTTCAGCCACACGCCGCTCGATTCGCGCCAATAAAGCCGCTTCATCGACTTTAAGCTCGATCACCGAATCAAGCTCCATATGCTTGCTGGCCAGCATTTTGCCCAGAGCCTCAGCCTGTGCCACCGTGCGCGGAAAACCGTCAAGAATGAAGCCATTTTTGGCGTCGGCTTCCTCGATACGATCGGCAACAATGCCGACAACAATATCGTCCGACACCAGTTGTCCGGCATCCATCACGGCCTTAGCCTTGATGCCGATGGGCGTGCCAGCCTTGACCGCAGCGCGCAGCATATCGCCCGTGGAAAGCTGCGGTATTTTGAATTTCTCAACCAGACGTGCGGACTGCGTTCCCTTGCCTGCCCCTGGTGGCCCCAGAAGAATGAGCCTCATTTTTTCTTACCCCGTAATTTTGCCTTCTTGACGAGGCCTTCATATTGATGAGCCTGCAGATGGCCGTGGACCTGCGCCACAGTGTCCATCATTACACTGACCATGATCAGCAATGATGTGCCACCAAAATAGAACGGTAATGCCGCATAGGAAATCAGCACTTCGGGTATTAGACAAATGACGGCCAGATACATCGCGCCAATCACGGTGATGCGGGTCAGAACCTTGTCAATAAACTGGGCTGTTTTCTCGCCAGGACGGATGCCGGGAATAAACCCGCCATATTTTTTCAGATTATCGGCCGTATCCACCGGATTGAACACGCTGGCCGTGTAGAAAAAGGCAAAGAAAATAATCAGTGCGACATAAAGCAGCATATAGAGCGGGCGGCCATGGCCAAGATATGTGGCAATGGTTGCCAGCACCCCCGTGCCATTGCTTTGAGCGAAATTGGCCACAGTGGTGGGCAAAAGCAGCAGGCTGGAGGCGAAAATCGGAGGAATCACACCGGAAGTATTCAATTTGAGCGGCAAAAACGAGGTCTGTCCGTCAAAAACCTTATTGCCCACCTGCCGCTTCGGATAGGTGACCAGAAGACGGCGCTGCGCACGTTCCATAAACACAATAAAGGCAATGACGCTGACAGCCATCACAACGGCACCCAGAATAATGCCTGTGGACAGAGCCCCCTGACGCCCAAGCTCAAGCGTATTGACCACGGCGATCGGCAGACCGGCCACGATACCGGCAAAAATAATCAGTGAGGAGCCATTGCCCACCCCGCGCGCTGTGATCTGCTCGCCAAGCCACATCAGGAACATTGTTCCGCCCATAAGGGTGAGAACAGTCGAAATCCGGAAAAACAACCCGGGATCGGCCACAACATTGGCCTGCCCCTCAAGCCCCACAGAAATGCCATAGGCCTGAAAGGCCGCCAGAATCACAGTGAGGTAGCGGGTATATTGATTGAGAATCTTGCGGCCTGATTCGCCTTCCTTCTTGATCGATTCCAGTTGCGGAACCACCGAGGACAGAAGCTGCACAATGATCGAAGCCGAAATATAAGGCATAATGTTCAGGGCAAAAATGGCCATGCGCTGCACAGCGCCGCCCGAAAACATATTGAACAGGCCCGCAATACCCTGACTCTGGCCCTTGAACGAGGCTGCAAAGGCCGCAGGATCAATGCCGGGCAGCGGCACATAGGTTCCGAGCCGGTACACAATCAGGGCACCAAGAGTAAACCAGATCCGCTTTTTCAATTCATCCGCTTTGGAAAAGCTGGAAAAATTGAGATTTGCCGCTAATTGTTCGGCTGCCGATGCCATTTTATCGCTCCAGATCAAAAACACACGCCAGATACGACATTCGTATCCCGCTTAAAACCCATAGCACTCTATAGTGCATTTCGCATTCAACATGCAAACGGGGCGACAAGGTTTCAACCCCACGCCCCGTTTCAATCTTCATATATGCGGCAAGCGCAACCTGTGCACAGGATCAGGCCTCTGCAGGCTGTCCGAGCAGCGTGACAGTGCCACCGACCTTCTCGATCGCCTCAAGCGCACCCTTCGATGCGCCCACAACATGGAAGCTCAGCTTGGTCTTGAGTTCGCCAGAGCCAAGAATCTTGACGCCGTCGCGCACCTTGACGCAGACACCCGCTGCAACAAGGGCCTCAACCGTTACCGGCTGAGACGCATCCAGCTTGCCGGCTTCAACAGCCTGCTGAATACGGCCAATATTCACTTCATTATAGTCGGTGGCGAAGGGGTTCCAGAAACCGCGCTTCGGCAGACGACGATGCAGAGGCATCTGACCGCCTTCGAAGCCCTTGACCGCCACGCCGGTGCGGGCCTTCTGACCCTTGACGCCGCGGCCCGCGGTTTTACCCTTGCCCGAACCGATACCACGACCCACGCGCATGCGCTTTTTGGTCGAACCCGCATTGTCCGAAATGCCATTGAGTCTCATGTTCATCTCCTCACTGGCCTTCGACGATACGGACGAGATGCGCAACCTTGGCGATCATCCCGCGGCAAGCGGGCGTATCGTTCAGGGTCGAGCGACGACCAATCTTGTTGAGGCGCAAGGCCTTGAGTGTGGCGCGCTGGTCAGCCGGGCGACCCACTGGGCTGCCGGTCTGTTCGACCACGATAGTTGTTGGAGTTGCAGTGCTCATGTCAGCCCTCACGAATCTGCCGAATCCGCGTCCACGCCCTGACGGCGAGACTGGATTGTCGACACTTTGAGGTTGCGGCGGGCGGCAACAGCACGCGGGCTGTCTTCATGCTTGAGGGCATCGAAGGTGGCGCGCACCATGTTGTAAGGGTTGGACGAGCCCTGGCTCTTGGCCACAACGTCATGCATACCCAGGGTTTCGAAAACGGCGCGCATCGGGCCGCCGGCGATGATGCCGGTACCTGCGGGTGCCGCACGCAAAATCACGCGGCCTGCACCGTGACGACCATTGACGTCATGATGCAATGTCCGGCCCTCACGCAGCGGCACGCGGATCAAACCGCGCTTTGCAGCCTCCGTGGCCTTGCGGATGGCTTCTGGAACCTCGCGGGCCTTGCCGTGACCAAAGCCAACGCGGCCCTTCTGATCCCCAACAACCACCAGCGCAGCAAAGCCAAACCGACGACCACCCTTGACGACCTTGGCCACACGATTGATGTGCACCAAACGATCTACGAATTCACTGTCTACTTTCTCGCGGTCCCGATCGCGTCCGCGACCGCCGCCTTCACCTTCACGTGCCATTTTAAACTATCCGTCACTTAACGCGGCTTATGCCGCTCGCTTCGAAACCAAAAGAGCCGAATGGCTCTTTTGGATATAGAAAAACCCCGGAATGTGCACCGGGGTATTTCCGGATCAGAAATCGAGACCGCCCTCGCGGGCACCCTCAGCCAAAGCCTTCACGCGGCCGTGGTAGTTGTAATTACCACGATCGAACACAACAGCGGTCACACCGGCAGCTTTTGCGCGTTCAGCAATCAGCTTGCCGACCAGTGTTGCAGCTTCAACATTCGCGCCAGTCTTGAGCTGTTCGCGGTTGGTTTTTTCCAGTGTCGAGGCCGAAGCCAAAGTCACGCCATTCTCATCATCAATGATCTGGGCATAAATCTGCTTCGACGAACGAAACACGGACAGACGCGGGCGACCATAGGCCCGGGCCCGGATAGAGCGGCGAACACGCGCCTTGCGGCGTTCTCCGGCTTGTACATCCTTTGCCATAATGGCCACTCCTTACTTCTTCTTGCCTTCCTTACGGAAGATGAATTCGCCCACGTATTTAACACCCTTGCCCTTGTAAGGCTCAGGACCGCGATATGCGCGCACTTCGGCAGCAACCTGACCGACCTGACGCTTGTCAATACCGGAGATCGAGATCTCGGTCGGCTTGGGTGTGACAATCGAAATCCCTTCAGGGATCGGATAGTTCACATCGTGACTGTAACCGAGCGAGAGGCTCAGATTTTTCCCAACGACAGCGGCTTTGTAACCCACGCCGTTGATTTCCAGCTTCTTTTCAAAACCGGCAGTCACACCGATGACGATGTTGTTGATCATCGAACGTGCCATACCCCACATGGCGCGGGCACGCTTGGATTCGGAACGTGGATCAACCGAAACGGCACCATTTTCCAGCTTCACATCAACATCTTCCGGCACAACAAAGGACAGTTCACCCTTCGTGCCTTTAACAATAACTTTCTGGCCTTCCAGACGTGCCGAAACACCGGCTGGAACGACAACTGGCTTCTTCCCGATACGAGACATGGCGTTTTTCCCTTCTCTTACCGTTAGAAGACTTTGCAGAGAACTTCGCCGCCAACATTGTGCTCGCGTGCGGAGTGATCTGCCATAACGCCCTTCGGCGTCGAGACGATGGTGATACCGAGGCCGTTGGCCACACGTGGAAGATTGTCCACGGCAGCATATACGCGGCGACCCGGCTTCGAGACACGCTCGATTTCGCGGATGACAGGAAGGCCGTCAAAATATTTCAGCTCGATTTCGAACTCAGTCCGACCGTTGCCGAATTCCGTGGTTGAATATCCGCGGATGTAACCTTCCTGCTGCAACACGTCGAGAACGTGTGCACGAATTTTCGAACCCGGTGTGGACACCCGGCCCTTGCGACGCATTCCGGCATTGCGGATGCGCGTGAGCATATCGCCCAATGGATCAGTCATTGACATGGGGGCGCTCCTACCAGCTCGACTTGACTAGCCCAGGAACAAGGCCCTTATTGCCAAGTTCCCGAAGCGCAATACGTGACATCTTCAGCTTGCGATAAAATGCGCGGGGACGACCCGTGACTTCGCAACGGTTGATGACGCGGTTAGCTGCCGAATTACGCGGCAGCTCTGCGAGTTTCAGACGAGCGGTAAACTGCTCTTCCATTGTCAGCGACTTGTCGTCGGCAATCGCCTTCAACTTCGCACGCTTGGCGGAATATTGCTTCACCAGTTTTTTGCGATGATTGTTATTTTCAATCGCGCTTTTCTTAGCCATAAATTTCTACCCTCGGGTTGCCGCGTTTGAGCGAAAGCTCACTGCCGGAACGGAAAGTTAAACGCCCGCAGGAGCGCGCGCGCCTCATCGTCAGTCTTTGCAGAGGTGCAGACAATAATGTCCATACCAAGCATAGCTTCAGCCTTGTCATAATCAATTTCAGGGAAAATGATATGTTCCTTGATGCCGAGAGCGTAGTTTCCACGTCCGTCAAAGGACTTTGGATTCAGGCCGCGGAAGTCGCGCACGCGCGGCAGAGCCACAGTGACGAGACGGTCAAGAAATTCATACATGCGGGCCTGACGCAAAGTCACCTTTGCCCCAATCGGCATGTTTTCACGCACCTTGAAGGTTGAAATCGCCTTACGCGCACGGGTGATGACAGGCTTCTGACCGGCAATCATGGCCAGATCAGCGGCTGCGGATGTCACCTTCTTGGTGTCATTGACAGCTTCGCCCACACCCATATTGAGAACGATTTTCTCAATCACCGGCACTTCAAGCGCATTTTTATAACCAAACTGTTCGATCATCTTCTGACGAACAACCTCGTTATACAGAGCCTTCATGCGTGGCACATAGCCCGCAGGCATGGCCGAAGCCGCTCCGGTATTTTCGATTACGACGCTGCCGCGCGCAACCTTTTCGGCGCCCGGATTGGCCGCTTTAGCAGCCTTCGGCGCAGCCTTGGCTTTCTTATCCTCAGCCATCGATCAAATCTCCCGAAGCTTTTGCAAAACGGACCTTGCGGCCATCTTCCAGAATCTTGAACCCGACGCGGGTTGCCTTGCCTGTTTTAGGATCAGCAATCGCAACATTCGACAATGCAATCGGCGCTTCCTTCGTGAGGATGCCGCCTTCCTGTGTCTGGGTCTGGCGCTGATGGCGCTTCACAAGATTGATGCCGCGCACAATGGCACGACCCTCATCCGGATTCACCGAAACAACCTCACCGGCCTTGCCCTTGTCACGACCAGCCAGAATGACGACCTTGTCGCCCTTTTTAATCTTGGCAGCCATTACAACACCTCCGGCGCAAGCGAGATGATTTTCATGTGGTTCTTGGCGCGCAATTCGCGCGGCACGGGCCCAAAGATACGGGTGCCGATGGGTTCTTTTTGGTTGTTGATGAGAACAGCCGCATTGTTGTCAAAACGGATCACGGATCCGTCGGTGCGGCGAATATCCTTCGCAACACGCACAACAACTGCCTTCATAACGTCGCCCTTCTTCACGCGACCGCGTGGAATGGCCTCTTTGATGGACACAACAATAATATCGCCGACGCTCGCATACTTGCGTTTCGAGCCGCCCAATACCTTGATGCACATCACGCGCCGCGCGCCAGAATTATCGGCGACGTCGAGATTCGTTTGCATCTGAATCATGGTTTGCCTTTCGCTCAGATCGGTTTCCGGCTGTCATGCGCACATGCTTCCCCGGACTACGCCTGAAGGAGACCGGACTGGTCTCCTCGTGGTTTATTTAAGAACTCTATTATGCGTTCAGCACAATCCAGCACTTCAATTTCGAAATCGGCTTGGTTTCTTCGATAGAAACGGTATCGCCAATCTTGAATGTCTTATTTTCGTCATGTGCATGATAGTTTTTCGTACGACGCACGGTCTTTTTCAAGAGTGGGTGCGTGAAACGACGTTCTACCTTCACAACGACGGTTTTGTCCTGCTTATCGCTGACAACAACGCCCTGAAGAATGCGCTTCGGCATGATCTATCCTCTAAACTAATTAAGCCGTAGCTTTTGACGCCTTGCGCTTTTGGGCAGCAAGGGTCTTGGCACGGGCAATCTCACGCCGAACAATGCGAACACGGGACGTGTTTTCGAGCTGTCCTGTAGCACGCTGGAAGCGTAAGTTAAACTGTTCTTTTTTCAAATTCAGAATTTCTTCTGAAAGCTGATCCTCGGTCATCACTTTGAGATCGGAGAGGCGCTGTTTGATTGACATATTCACCACTCCTTATTCGGCGATGCGTTGGATAAAACGGGTCTTGATCGGCAGCTTGGCAGCAGCCAGAGTCAATGCCTGACGGGCAATATCGACTGGAACACCATCAAGTTCGAACATGATACGGCCCGGGGCAACACGGCAGGCCCACAATTCAGGCGCGCCCTTACCCTTACCCATACGGACTTCGGTTGGCTTTTTGGACACTGGCACATCTGGAAAAATACGGATCCAGACGCGACCAGCACGCTTCATATGGCGGGTCAGAGCGCGGCGGGCAGCCTCGATCTGACGGGCGGTGATACGCTCCGGTTCCATGGCCTTCAGGCCGAACTGGCCGAAGTTGAGTTCAAAACCAGCCTTCGAAGCACCGCTGATGCGGCCTTTGAAGGCTTTTCTGAACTTCGTTCGCTTTGGCTGCAACATGATCTCAACTCTTTATCTAATAAGTGTTGCGTTGGCCTTAGGCCGCATCACGGGGTTCACGTTCACGACGCGGGCGGTTGTTGTTGCCGCCGGTGCTGTCAGCTTCGGCCTGGCGCTTGTCCTGAGCCATCGGGTCGTGCTCAAGAATTTCGCCCTTGAAGATCCAGACCTTGATGCCGCATGTGCCATAGGCTGTATGCGCAGTACCCACACCATAGTCCACATCCGCACGAAGTGTATGCAGAGGCACGCGGCCTTCACGATACCATTCGAGACGGGCAATTTCAGCACCACCCAGACGACCGGAGCAGTTGATGCGGATACCTTCCGCACCCAGACGCATGGCGGACTGCACCGCACGCTTCATGGCGCGGCGGAAAGCGACGCGGCGCTCCAGCTGCTGAGCAATCGAATCAGCAACCAATGTTGCGTCCACTTCAGGCTTGCGGACTTCAACAATGTTGATGACCACTTCCGACTTGGTCAGGCCGGCAACCAGCTTGCGGATTTTGTCAATATCGGCGCCCTTTTTGCCGATCACCACACCCGGACGGGCCGAGTGAATGGTGACGCGGCACTTCTTGTGCGGACGCTCAATAATGATTTTAGAAATGGCCGCCTGCTTCAGTGCCTTCATCAGCACTTCGCGGATCTTCATGTCCTCATGAAGAAGCTGGCCATATTCAGCCTTGTTGGCAAACCAACGCGAATCCCAAGTGCGGTTGATGCCGAGGCGCAGACCGATTGGATTGACTTTCTGTCCCATATGTCTCTCCTTTAGGCCGACGCGGCAACAACTTCACGAACCACAATCGTCAGGTTCGAGAATGGCTTTTCAATGCGGCTGGCGCGGCCACGGGCACGGGGGCTGAAGCGCTTGAGAACCATGGCCTTACCCACATAGGCTTCGGCAACGACAAGATCGTCAACATCGAGGCTATGGTTGTTTTCGGCATTGGCAATGGCGCTTTCCAGCGTCTTCTTGACCTCATGAGCAATCCGCTTGCGCGAGAATTGCAGGTCAGCAAGAGCACCAGAGACCTTCTTACCGCGGATCAGCTGCGCGACGAGGTTGAGCTTCTGCGGGCTGATGCGCACCATGCGCAACACCGCTTTAGCTTCATTATCCTTGAGCGCACGGGGCGTTTTAGGCTTAGACATGATTTAGCCCCTCTTCGCCTTCTTGTCCGCGACGTGACCTGTGAAGGTCCGTGTCGGGGCGAATTCACCGAATTTATGACCGATCATCTCTTCGGAAACCTGCACCGGCACATGCTTATGGCCGTTGTGGACGCCGAAGGTCAGACCAACGAACTGTGGCAGGATCGTGGAGCGACGGCTCCAGATCTTGATAACTTCCGACCGCTTCGAGCTGCTGGCCGCATCTGCCTTCTTGAGCAGATAGCCATCAACGAATGGTCCCTTCCAGACTGAACGCGACATTCGTTAACCCTTCTTCTTACGGTCGTGACGCGACGCAACGATGAAACGTGTTGTCGACTTGTTGTTGCGGGTTTTTGCACCCTTGGTTGGCTTGCCCCAAGGCGAAACCGGATGACGGCCACCCGATGTGCGGCCTTCACCACCACCGTGCGGATGGTCAACAGGGTTCATGGTCACACCGCGGTTATGAGGCTTGCGACCCAGCCAGCGGTTACGACCGGCCTTGCCGAGGCTGGTGTTCATGTGGTCGGGGTTCGACACAGCACCGATGGTGGCGAAGCACTGGCCATGGATCAGGCGCTGCTCGCCTGAATTCAGGCGAAGCGACACATAACCCTGGTCACGGCCAACGATCTGCGCATAAGAACCGGCTGAACGGGCAATAGCTCCGCCGCCACCGATTTTCATCTCGACATTGTGCACAATGCTGCCGACCGGAATATTGGCCAGAGCCATGGCATTGCCGGGCTTCACGTCAACCTGTGCGCCGGCAACAACAGTGTCACCCACGCTCAGGCGCTGCGGCGCCAGAATATAAGCCAGCTCACCGTCTGTATATTTGATCAGAGCGATGAAGGCTGTGCGGTTCGGATCATATTCCAAACGCTCAACCACGGCAGGCATATCCAGCTTGCGACGCTTGAAGTCGATGATACGATAGGTCTGCTTGTGCCCACCACCGCGAAAACGCACGGTGACACGGCCATTGTTGTTGCGTCCGCCCTTGGAGCTTTGCCCCTCGGTCAGAGTCTTGACCGGCTTGCCCTTATAGAGCTCACTGCGGTCGACGATCACCAGCTGACGAAGTCCGGGCGTGATCGGCTTGAATGATTTCAGTGCCATTGATCCAGTTCCTTACAGGCCAGTCGTTACGTCGATCTTGTGGCCCTCGGCGAGAGTCACAACGGCTTTCTTGACGTCCGATTGTGTACCGCGGAAGCCGCGGAAAATCTTGGTCTTGCCCATGCGGATCAGGGTGTTCACAGCCTTGACCTTGACATCAAACAGCTTTTCGACAGCTGCCTTGATCTGGGGTTTGGTGGCATCCTTGCGCACCTTGAACACAACCTGATTGTGTTCCGAAGCCATTGTTGCCTTTTCCGTAATCACGGGTGACACGATAATGTCATAGTGACGCGGGTCGTGGGATGTGCGTGGCGCTTTGCTCATTTGAACCGCGCCTCCAGCGCTTCAACAGCAGCCTTGGTCAGCACCAGCTTGTGGCGACGAAGGATGTCATAAACATTGATCCCCTGCACCGGCAGAACGTCGATGTATGGAATGTTGCGGGCGGCCATGCTGAAGCCTGCATCAACCTGCGCACCGTCGATAAACAGTGCATTGTTGAGGCCGAGGTTCGCCAGATGACCGAGAACAACCTTGGTCTTGGCTTCAGCGGCATGTGTATCGGCCAGAATGATCAGCTCGCCAGCCTTAACCTTGGCCGAGAGAGCGTGTTTCAGGGCCAGGGCACGGACAGCCTTGGGCAGGTTGTGAGCGTGGGAACGGGAGACCGGACCAAAGGCACGGCCACCGCCACGGAACTGCGGCGCACGGGCTGAGCCGTGACGGGCAGAACCTGTACCCTTCTGCTTGAACATCTTCTTGCCGGTGCGCCAAACATCGGCGCGGCCCTGTGTCTGATGTGTTCCAGCCTGACGCTTGGCCAGCTGGTAACGCACCATACGCGCAATTAGATCCTGACGTGGGTCGAGGCCAAAAATGGCATCGTTCAGCTCAAGCGAGCCCACATTCTTCCCATCGAGGGACGAGACGTCAATCTTCATCACTCGCCCTCCTTCACTACTTCAGCAGCCACACGGAACTTGCCGGGCTGCGGCGCATCCTTGGGCAAATCTTTCTTCACGGCATCGCGCAAATAAATCCAGCCGCCAGCCGAACCCGGCACAGCACCTTCAACCAGCACGAGACCACGCTCGACATCAAGCTGCACCACACGCAGGTTCTGCGTCGTGACGCGCTCGCAACCGAGATGACCGGCCATTTTCTTATTCTTAAAGGTCTTGCCCGGGTCCTGACGACCACCGGTAGAACCATGCGAACGGTGAGAAACCGAAACACCGTGAGTGGCACGCAAGCCACCGAAGTTCCAGCGCTTCATCGGACCGGCAAATCCCTTACCGATTGTTGTGCCGCTGACATCAACAAACTGGCCCACAACAAAGTGGTCCGCCGTGATTTCGGCACCAACCGGCAGGAGCTTGTCTTCCGGCACGCGGAATTCAGCAATCTGCATTTTCGGTTCAACTTTGGCTATGGCAAAACGAGCGCGTTCTGCACGCGACACATTCTTGACCTTGGCCCGGCCAATGCCGAGCTGCACGGCCGTATAGCCGTTCTTGTCTTGCGTCCGATGCGCGATAACTTGACAGCCATCGAGCTTCAGAACAGTCACAGGGACGTGCTCACCGGCGTCTGTAAAGACGCGGGTCATACCGACCTTCTGTGCGATAACACCTGACCGCATGGTTTTCTATCCTTAAAGGCACATTCGTTGAGAGGTGCCCATTACAACAAAACTTCAGAGCTTGATCTCGACATCCACACCGGCAGCCAAATCAAGCTTCATCAAAGCATCGACTGTTTGCGGGGTTGGATCAACAATGTCAAGAACGCGCTTGTGTGTGCGAATTTCAAATTGTTCGCGCGACTTCTTATCGACGTGCGGCGAACGGTTTACTGTAAACTTTTCGATCTTCGTCGGCAGTGGGATGGGCCCACGAACCTGTGCGCCAGTGCGCTTGGCCGTAGACACGATTTCTTTCGTCGACGCATCAAGGATACGATGATCAAAGGCCTTGAGACGTATGCGAATATTCTGAGCGTTCATGTGTTCATCCCTCGATTGGTGAGCGGGGCGATAACCCCGCCCAGTCAATCAGCCTCAATTATTCAATGATCGATGCAACGACGCCTGCACCAACGGTGCGGCCGCCTTCACGGATAGCGAAGCGCAGCTTCTCTTCCATGGCGATCGGAGAGATGAGCGCAACGTCCATCGACACGTTGTCGCCAGGCATCACCATTTCGGTGCCTTCTGGCAAGGTGCAGATACCGGTCACGTCCGTGGTGCGGAAGTAGAACTGCGGACGATAGTTGGTGAAGAACGGTGTATGACGGCCGCCTTCTTCCTTGGTGAGGATGTAGGCCTCAGCCTTGAACTTTGTGTGCGGCTTCACAGAAGCCGGCTTGCAAAGAACCTGACCACGCTCAACGTCTTCACGCTTGGTGCCGCGCAGCAGCGCGCCGATGTTGTCGCCAGCCTGGCCCTGATCGAGCAGCTTGCGGAACATTTCAACGCCGGTGACAGTGGTCTTGATGGTTTGACGCAGGCCAACGATCTCGATTTCCTCGCCAACCTTGACAATACCACGCTCAACACGGCCGGTCACAACCGTACCACGACCCGAGATCGAGAACACGTCTTCAACTGGCATCAGGAAGGGCAGATCCAGCGGACGGGCTGGCTGCGGGATGTAGTCGTCAACAGTCTGCATCAGCGCCAGAACGGCGTCATGACCGATTTTCTTGTCGCCATCATCCAGAGCAACCTTGGCGGAACCCTTGGTGATCGGAATATCGTCGCCAGGGAAATCATACTTCGAGAGAAGCTCGCGGATTTCCATTTCAACGAGGTCGATCAGCTCGGCGTCGTCCACAAGGTCAACCTTGTTCATGAACACAACGAGAGCAGGCACACCGACCTGACGGGCCAGCAGAATGTGCTCGCGGGTCTGTGGCATCGGGCCGTCCGAAGCGGACACAACCAGAATGGCGCCGTCCATCTGCGCCGCGCCGGTGATCATGTTCTTCACATAGTCGGCGTGGCCGGGGCAATCGACGTGGGCATAGTGGCGGTTGGCGGTTTCATATTCGACGTGAGCGGTCGAAATGGTGATGCCGCGTGCCTTTTCTTCCGGGGCCTTATCGATCTGGTCGTAAGCGGTGAACTTTGCACCACCGGCTTCAGCCAGAACCTTGGTGATCGCTGCTGTCAGCGAGGTCTTGCCGTGGTCGACGTGACCGATTGTGCCGATGTTGCAATGCGGCTTATTGCGTTCAAACTTCTCTTTTGCCATGACAGGCTCCTCTTAAACCTAAGGGTTCAAAACTTTGAATTGTTAGACAATCAAGCCGAATATTTCGCCTTGACCTTTTCCGCTTCTGCGGTTGGCACCTGTTCGTAATGATCGAACTGCATGGTGTAGTTCGCACGGCCCTGACTGAAGGACCGCAGCGTGTTCACATACTGGAACATGTTGGCCAGCGGCACCATCGCATTGATGACCACCGCATTGCCGCGCATGTCCTGACCCTGAACCTGGCCACGACGCCCCAGAAGGTCACCCATCACCGAACCGGTGTAGTCTTCCGGAGTCACCACTTCCACCTTCATGATCGGCTCAAGAAGAACGGAACCGCCCTTCTGGAGTGCATCACGGAAAGCAGCGCGGGATGCGATTTCGAAGGCGAGAACCGACGAGTCAACGTCATGGAACGCACCGTCGATCAATGTTGCCTTCACATCAACCACAGGGAAGCCGGCAAGAATGCCCGCGCCCATGACACTGTTGATGCCCTTTTCAACGCCGGGGATATATTCCTTCGGAACAGCACCACCAACGATCTTGGATTCGAACAGATTGCCCTTACCGGCTTCATTGGGCTCGAACACGATTTTCACGCGCGCGAACTGGCCAGTACCACCGGTCTGCTTCTTATGGGTATAGTCGATCTCAACCTTCTTGGTGAGCTTTTCACGATAAGCCACCTGAGGCGCACCGATATTCGCATCGACCTTATAGGTGCGGCGCAGAATATCGACCTTAATGTCGAGATGCAGTTCGCCCATGCCCTTCATGATGGTCTGGCCCGATTCAGTATCGGTCGAGACACGGAAGGACGGATCCTCAGCCACCAGCTTGGCCAGAGCAATGCCCAGCTTTTCCTGGTCAGCCTTGGATTTCGGCTCAACAGCAATTTCGATCACCGGCTCAGGGAACACCATCTTTTCGAGAATGACGGCCTTGTTCGGGTCGCAGAGCGTGTCACCGGTGCGTGTATCCTTGAGGCCGGCCAGTGCGACAATGTCGCCAGCATAGGCTTCCTTGATGTCTTCGCGGTTGTTGGCATGCATCAGCAACATACGACCAACACGTTCTTTCTTATCCTTAGTGGAATTGAGAACGGTCGAACCGGATTCAATCTTGCCCGAATATACGCGCGAGAAGGTAATGGTGCCGACAAACGGGTCGTCCATGATCTTGAAGGCAAGCATGGAGAAGGGCTCGTCATCCGAAGGATTACGAACAATTTCAGCTTCCGTATCGAAATCAACGCCCTTGATCGCACCGCGGTCCAGCGGAGACGGCAGATAGGCGACAACAGCATCCAGAAGCGGCTGCACACCCTTGTTCTTAAAGGCCGAACCACAGAGCACAGGCACGAAGACGCGGCCCTGCACGGCAGCGCGGATCAGGCGGTGAAGCGTGGCTTCGTCCGGTTCGACACCATCGAGGTAGGAAGCCATGACATCGTCATCCAGCTCAACTGCAGCATCGATCAGCAGAGTGCGATATTCAGCCGCCTTGTCTTTCAGATTAGCCGGGATTTCTTCGTCATGATAGTTGGCGCCAAGGGCTTCGTTTTCCCAAACGACAGCCTTCATGCGCACCAGATCAATGACGCCCGCGAATTCATTTTCAGAACCGATCGGCAACTGGATGCACACAGCACGGCCAGCAACCTTGGTCTTGATGTCTTCGACGCATTTGTAGAAATCCGCACCGATCTTGTCCATCTTGTTAACGAACACAATACGCGGCACGTTATATTTGTCAGCCTGACGCCAGACGGTTTCGGTCTGAGGCTCAACACCCTGGTTGCCGTCCAGAACGCAGACGCAGCCATCCAGAACACGCAGCGAACGCTCGACCTCAATGGTGAAGTCCACGTGGCCGGGGGTGTCGATGATGTTCAGGCGCTTGCCATTCCAGAAGGTGGTGGTCGCAGCGGACGTGATGGTGATACCACGCTCCTGCTCTTGCTCCATCCAGTCCATGGTCGCAGCGCCGTCATGCACTTCGCCAATTTTGTGCGACTTGCCGGAATAGTAAAGAATGCGCTCGGTCGTCGTCGTTTTACCGGCGTCGATATGAGCCATAATACCGAAATTTCGGTAGTCTTGGATCGCGTGAAGGCGGGCCATAGATAAGGTCCTTGTGAAAAATTACCAGCGATAATGCGAGAAGGCGCGGTTGGCTTCGGCCATCCGATGCGTATCTTCGCGCTTTTTGACAGCGTTGCCGCGGTTATTGGCGGCGTCAATCAGCTCGGCGGACAGACGATCAACCATGGTCTTGTCGTTGCGGTCACGCGCGGCAGAAATCAGCCAGCGGATCGCCAGAGCCTGACGACGCTCAGCGCGCACTTCCACAGGAACCTGATAGGTCGCACCACCGACGCGGCGGGAGCGCACCTCAACAGCCGGAGCCACGTTGTCCAGAGCCGCCATGAACACCTGCAACGGATCAGCCTTCAACTTGGCCTCAACATTGGAAAATGCACCATAGACAATGGTTTCAGCTGTCGACTTCTTACCATCATACATGATCGAATTCATGAACTTGGTAACAATGATGTTGCCGAACTTTGGATCCGGTATAATTTCGCGCTTATCAGCACTGTGACGACGTGACATCGTATATTCCTCTTAAAATTGCCTTAGGCGTCTATTATTTCGGACGCTTCGCGCCATATTTCGAACGGCGCTGCTTACGATCCTTGACGCCCTGCGTATCGAGTACGCCGCGCAGAATGTGATAACGCACACCTGGCAAATCCTTGACACGACCACCACGGATCATGACCACGGAGTGCTCCTGCAGGTTATGGCCTTCGCCCGGAATATAGCCGATGACTTCAAAGCCATTGGTCAAACGCACCTTGGCCACCTTACGCAGAGCCGAGTTCGGCTTCTTAGGCGTTGTGGTGTAAACACGGGTGCACACGCCACGCTTCTGAGGGCTAGCCTCCATGTGGCGGGCCTTTTCGCGGTATGTCTTTGGTGCCCGCGGCTTGCGGATCAGCTGACTAATCGTTGGCATCGTTTGCCCTTCTGGTGAACCGAAGTTCGAAAATTGTTCTGCCCTGAGCTTACGCCCAGATGGATTGCCCGCCACAAGCTGCACCTGAAGAACAGGCAAATAGTTAAGGCATAACGAAACCACACGCTCAGCCTTTTACAGCTTCATGTGTGAATACCGCAGAGGACCGGCACGAAAGCACCAATCTTGCCTTGACTAGCTTGCGCTAGAGGTGACGTTGACCGTCATGGCTAAGGCCAACAGCGTTTAGGTTTTTTGGGTTCGGAGCGAGTCGCCCTGAATCTATAAAGCCTACGGCCTGTTGAAGTGGGCGGAACATACTGAAAGCATCCCCCCCCGTCAACCCCTTCATCGCTGCAAAACGCGCTGAAATGACTCGTTTTTTATGGCCTCATTCTGCATGTCCGGAGCATATCGCGCAAAACAGTCGATTTTGCCCCTGCCCATGTCAATAAAGCTGTATTTATGAAAAAAGGGCCATCCGGAGACGGCCCTTTTATCGCAAGCATCGATTCGATCTTATTCAGCGGTCTCGCTGGTGATCAGAATCGGCGCCTTGGAGGTTTCGGCGCGCTGCTGCACAATCAGATCATCGCGCATGGTGGCAATGCGGCGAAGTTTGGCCATGGCCGCGCCGGTGCCGGCAGGAATCAACCGGCCGACAATGACGTTTTCCTTCAGACCTTCCAGCGTATCCATTTTACCATTCACTGCGGCCTCGGTGAGGACGCGGGTGGTTTCCTGGAACGAGGCTGCCGAAATGAACGACTTGGTCTGCAACGAAGCCTTGGTGATACCCAGCAACACGGGTGTGCCCTGAGCCGGACGCTTACCCTCGCCAAGCAACTTGGCATTGATAATGTCCATTTCCGCGCGGTCGATCTGCTCGCCATGCAGCAGTTCGCTGTCACCCACTTCACTGATCTCAACCTTCTGCAACATCTGGCGGACAATCACTTCAATGTGCTTGTCGTTGATGCCGACGCCCTGCAGACGATAGACTTCCTGAATCTCGTTTACGAGATAAGCGGCCAGCTCCTCGACGCCCTTGATCGCAAGAATATCATGCGGTGCCGGGTTGCCATCGACGATATAATCGCCCTTCTCCACCACGTCGCCATCCTGCAGATGGATATGCTTGCCCTTGGGAATGAAATATTCCGCCGGATCAGCACCTTCATCATGAGGTTCAATGGTGATGCGGGTCTTGCTCTTGTAATCCTTTCCGAATTTCACCGTGCCGGAGATTTCCGCGATAATCGCATGATCTTTCGGACGACGGGCCTCGAACAATTCCGCAACACGCGGCAGACCGCCGGTGATGTCGCGGGTTTTGGCGCTTTCCATCGAGGTACGGGCAATAATATCACCCGCATTGACATGAGCGCCCTGCTCGAAGGAAATGATCGAGTCAACAGGCAACAGATAACGTGCGTCACCGCCGCGCGCCAGCTTGGTGATCTTGCCATCCTTGCCCTTGATGACAAGGGCAGGCTTCAGGCTCATGGAGCGCTGGCTCATGCGCCAGTCAATGACGACACGCTTGGCAATACCGGTGGCCTCGTCAATGGCTTCGGAGATCGAAGCGCCTTCAACGAGATCCTCGAAGCCGATGGTGCCTTCCACTTCCGTCATGATCGGACGGGTGTAAGCATCCCATTCGGCCAGACGCTGACCGCGCTTGACCACATCGCCTTCATCCACCTTCAAACGGGCACCATATTGCACACGGTGCACCGCGCGCTCAGAGCCATCAGCCCCGACAATGACGATGGCCACGTTGCGCGCCATCACCATCAGGTCGCCGTCCGTGTTGCGCGCCAGGTTCCGGTTACGAATTTTAACAACACCGTCAAAATTCGATTCAATGAACGAGGAGTCCACCACGTTGGCAGCGCCGCCAATGTGGAAGGTGCGCATGGTCAACTGGGTGCCCGGCTCACCGATGGACTGCGCGGCAATAACACCAACAGCCTCACCCATGTTCACCGGTGTTCCGCGCGCCAGATCACGGCCATAGCACTTGCCGCACACGCCATTGGGCGCTTCGCAGGTCAGAACCGAGCGGATCTTCACCTCCTGAATACCGGCCGCATTGATGCGGTCGATATGCCATTCCTGAATCATCTCGCCTGCGGGCACAATGATGGTGCCGTCGAGCTGCTTAAGGTCTTCTGCCGAGGTGCGGCCGAGAATACGGATCGCCAATGACGCCACAACCTGACCGGCATCAATGATCGCGCGCATACGAATGCCGCCCTGCGAGCCGCAATCCACCATGCTGATGATCGCATCCTGCGCCACGTCCACCAGACGGCGGGTGAGATAGCCGGAGTTGGCGGTTTTCAGCGCGGTATCAGCCAGACCCTTACGGGCACCGTGGGTCGAGTTGAAATATTCAAGAACCGACAGACCTTCCTTAAAGTTGGAAATGATCGGTGTCTCGATGATTTCACCCGACGGCTTGGCCATAAGGCCGCGCATGGCCGCAAGCTGCTTCATCTGGGCCGGCGAACCACGCGCCCCGGAATGGCTCATCATATAGATCGAGTTGATCTGACGATCCTTGCCGGTTTCGTCCTTTTTAACGGATGAAATGCGGATCATCATTTCTTCGGCCAGCTTGTCCGAGCATTTAGCCCAGGCATCCACGACCTTATTATATTTCTCGCCCTGCGTGATCAGACCGTCATTATATTGCTGCTCATATTCCTTGGCGAGCGCCGTGGTGTCCGCAATAATTTTCGGCTTGGTTTCCGGCACGACCATGTCGTCCTTGCCGAACGAAATACCGGCCTTGAAGGCCTCGCGGAAGCCGATCGCCATGATACGGTCACAGAAAATCACCGTCTCCTTCTGGCCGCAGTTGCGGTAGACGGTGTCGATCATGTTTGAAATTTCTTTCTTGGTCATCAGCTTGTTGACGACGTCGAAAGGAATTTTGTTGTGCTCCGGCACCAGCTGGCCCAGAATCATCCGGCCTGGTGTTGTGTCGAAAATCTTGGACACGCGCTCACCTTCGGCATTATAGGTCCATGCACGCCCCTTGATCTTGGTGTGCAGGGTAATCACCTTGGCGTGCAGCGCGGCTTCAATCTCGCCAATATTGGAGAAGGCCATGCCCTGCCCGATGTCGCCATCGCGCACCAGTGTCAGATAATAAAGACCGAGCACAATATCCTGCGACGGCACGATGATCGGCTGACCATTGGCGGGATGAAGGATGTTGTTGGTGGACATCATCAGCACGCGGGCTTCCAGCTGCGCTTCCAGCGACAGCGGCACGTGAACAGCCATCTGGTCGCCGTCGAAGTCGGCGTTGAAGGCCGAGCACACCAGCGGATGCAGACGGATCGCCTTGCCTTCGATCAGCACAGGCTCAAACGCCTGAATGCCGAGACGATGCAAGGTCGGGGCGCGGTTGAGCATGATGGGATGTTCGCGGATGACCTCATCCAGAATATCCCAGACCTCCGGCTTTTCCTTCTCCACCAGCTTCTTCGCCTGCTTCACGGTCGAGGACAGGCCCTTGGCGTCGAGGCGGGAATAAATAAAGGGCTTGAACAGTTCGAGCGCCATTTTCTTCGGCAGGCCGCACTGATGCAGCTTCAGCTCCGGTCCCACGACGATGACCGAACGGCCCGAATAATCGACGCGCTTGCCAAGCAGGTTCTGACGGAAGCGGCCCTGCTTGCCCTTGAGCATGTCCGCAAGCGACTTCAGCGGACGCTTATTGGCGCCAGTGATGACGCGGCCACGGCGGCCATTGTCAAACAGCGCGTCCACCGATTCCTGCAACATGCGCTTTTCATTGCGGATGATGATGTCCGGCGCGCGCAGCTCGATCAGGCGCTTGAGACGGTTGTTGCGGTTGATGACGCGGCGATAGAGATCGTTCAGATCGGATGTGGCAAAGCGGCCGCCATCGAGCGGCACCAATGGGCGCAAATCTGGCGGAATCACCGGCACTTCGGTCAGAATCATCCATTCCGGCTTATTGCCAGAATTCTGGAAGGCCTCAATGATCTTGAGACGCTTGGCCAGCTTCTTCGGCTTGAGGTCGGTGGTGGATTCGGCAATCTCGATGCGCAGCTCTGCGGCAATGCGCGGCAGGTCCATCGTGCGCAGAATCTCGCGGATGGCTTCCGCGCCGATCATGGCGACAAAGGAATCCTGACCATATTCATCCTGCGCCCGCACATATTCGTCTTCCGACAAAAGCTGGCGGTATTTGAGCGGGGTCAGGTTGGGATCAAGCACGATATAGGATTCAAAATAAAGAATCCGCTCCAGATCTTTCAATGTCATGTCGAGCAGCAAGCCGATACGCGACGGCAGGCTCTTCAAAAACCAGATATGGGCAACCGGTGCAGCCAGCGAAATATGGCCCATGCGCTCACGCCGCACGCGCGAGAGCGTGACCTCAACGCCGCACTTTTCGCAGATAACGCCCTTATATTTCATGCGCTTGTACTTGCCGCACAAGCATTCATAATCCTTGATCGGCCCGAAAATACGGGCGCAGAACAGGCCGTCACGCTCCGGCTTGAAGGTGCGGTAATTGATCGTCTCGGGCTTTTTGATTTCGCCGAACGACCAGGACAGGATTTTCTCCGGGCTGGCAATCCCAATCTGGATATTGTCAAAGGCCTGCGGCAAAGCCACCGGATTGAAGAGATTCATAACCTCTTTATTCATAACCATCTCCTAAAGCTGGGGCATTGATGCCACCATGGCCGGAAAAAGGACAGTGAAGCGCAGAAGGCGCTTCAAAACATAAGGGGGCGGGCCTCACACCCGCCCTTCAATTCACTCGGCGGCTTCAGCCGGCGGCAATTCGGCAGCGGGCTTCTTATTTGAAACCAGCTCGACATTCAGGCCCAGCGAACGCATTTCCTTGACCAGAACGTTGAAGCTTTCCGGAATACCGGACTCGAACGTATCCTCGCCGCGCACAATCGCCTCGTAAACCTTGGTGCGACCTGCCACGTCGTCGGATTTGACGGTGAGCATCTCCTGCAACGTATAGGCGGCACCATAGGCTTCGAGCGCCCAGACCTCCATTTCGCCGAAACGCTGTCCGCCGAACTGTGCCTTACCGCCCAGCGGTTGCTGGGTCACAAGGCTGTAAGGGCCGATCGAACGGGCATGGATCTTGTCATCCACCAGATGGTGCAACTTGAGCATATAAATATAGCCCACAGTCACCTGACGGTCGAAGGTGTCGCCGGTGCGTCCATCATAAAGTGTGGACTGACCCGACGAGGCAAGACCGGCCATTTCCAGCATCTCAACAATGTCCTTCTCGCGCGCACCGTCAAAGACGGGGGTTGCGATCGGCACGCCGCGACGCAGGTTCTGGCTGAGTTCCAGAATGCCTTCATCTGACAGCGACTTCACGGTGTCGTTGTCACCATAAATCTGGTTGAGCTTGGTCTTGAGCGGCTCAATCGCCTCCTTCGGCGCCAAAGTTCCCGATTTATGCGCGGCCCGCATATAGGCATCATAGGCTTCGCCAACCTGACGGCCAAGACCGGCACAGGCCCAGCCCAGATGAGTTTCCAGAATCTGACCCACGTTCATGCGGCTGGGCACGCCCAGCGGGTTGAGCACAATGTCCACCGGAGTGCCGTCGGCAAGGAATGGCATATCTTCCTGCGGCACGATGCGGGAGACCACACCCTTGTTGCCATGGCGACCGGCCATTTTATCGCCAGGCTGGATCTTGCGCTTCACAGCGACAAAAACCTTGACCATTTTCATGACGCCGGGTGGCAATTCGTCACCGCGCTGCAGCTTTTCGACCTTATCGAGGAAGCGGCTTTCCAGCGCCTTCTTCGATTCGTCATATTGCTTACGCATGGCTTCGATTTCGCCCATCGACGTATCGCTATCAATGGCAAAAGCCCACCATTGCGACCGCGGATAGTCCGACATCAGGCTGCGGGACAGAGTCGTGTCCTTTTTGAAGCCCTTGGGTCCGGCAATCGCCACCTTGCCGTCCAGCACATCGGCCAGACGGGCGTAAACGTTGCGATCCAGAATCGCCAGCTCGTCGTCACGGTCTTTCGCCAGACGTTCGATTTCCTCACGCTCAATCGCCTGAGCGCGCTCGTCCTTGTCCACACCGTGGCGGTTGAACACGCGCACTTCAACGATCGTGCCCTGCACCCCCGGCGGAACGCGCAGGGATGTATCGCGCACATCCGAAGCCTTTTCGCCGAAAATGGCACGCAGCAGCTTTTCTTCCGGTGTCATCGGGCTTTCGCCCTTGGGCGTGATCTTGCCGCAGAGAATGTCTCCGGCCTGAACTTCCGCACCAATATAGACAATACCGGCTTCGTCGAGGTTCTTCAGCGCTTCTTCCGAAACGTTCGGAATGTCGCGGGTGATTTCCTCCGGCCCGAGCTTGGTGTCGCGGGCCATCACTTCAAATTCTTCGATATGGATCGACGTGAACACGTCTTCCTTCACGATTTTCTCGTTGAGAAGGATCGAATCTTCAAAGTTATAGCCATTCCATGGCATGAAGGCGACGAGAACATTGCGCCCCAGTGCCAGATCACCCAGATCGGTCGAGGGGCCGTCGGCAATAATATCGCCCTTCTGGACCATATCACCCACACGCACCAGAGGCTTCTGATTGATGCAGGTGGACTGGTTCGAGCGCTGATATTTCATCAGACGATAAATATCAACGCCCGGCTTGGCCGGATCAGCTTCCTCCGTCGCGCGGATAACGATACGGGTCGCATCAACCTGATCGATAATACCGGTACGGCGGGCCGAAATAGCGGCGCCGGAGTCGCGCGCCACAATGGCTTCCATGCCGGTGCCGACCAGCGGCGCATCGGCGCGCACCAGAGGCACCGCCTGACGCTGCATGTTCGAGCCCATCAGCGCACGGTTGGCGTCGTCGTTTTCGAGGAACGGAATCAGCGCCGCTGCCACGGACACCAGCTGCTTGGGCGAAACGTCCATATAATCGACGCGATCACGCGGCACCATCACCACATCACCGGCATGGCGGCAGACCACGAGGTCGTCGATCAGGCCCCCCTTGGCATCCAGCGACACATTGGCCTGCGCCACAGTATATTTCTGCTCCTCCATAGCCGAGAGATAGGCCACCTCTTCCGAGACATGACCATCCTTCACGCGGCGATAGGGCGCTTCAATAAAGCCATATTTATTCACACGGGCGAAGGTCGCCAGCGAATTGATCAGACCGATATTCGGGCCTTCCGGCGTTTCAATCGGGCAGATACGGCCATAATGGGTCGGATGCACGTCGCGCACCTCAAAGCCAGCGCGCTCACGGGTCAGACCGCCCGGCCCAAGCGCCGAGAGACGGCGCTTATGGGTGATTTCGGACAGAGGATTGGTCTGGTCCATAAACTGTGACAGCTGCGACGAGCCAAAGAACTCACGCACCGCCGCCGCTGCCGGCTTGGCATTGATCAGATCCTGCGGCATCGTATTGTCGATTTCCACCGAGGACATACGCTCCTTAATGGCGCGCTCCATCCGCAGCAAGCCAAGACGATATTGATTTTCCATCAATTCGCCAACCGAACGCACGCGGCGGTTGCCGAGATGGTCGATGTCGTCGATTTCACCACGGCCATCGCGCAGATCGACCAAAGCCTTGACCACAGCCAGAATATCGTCCTTGCGCAGCACGCGCACGGTATCCTCAACCTGAAGATCGAGGCGCATATTCATTTTCACGCGTCCAACGGCCGAGAGGTCATAACGTTCCGCATCAAAAAACAGCGACTGGAACATCGCCTCAGCCGAATCAATGGTCGGCGGCTCACCCGGACGCATCACACGGTAAATGTCGAACAGGGCATCCTCACGCGAGGAATTCTTGTCCACAGCCAGCGTATTGCGGATGTAGGGGCCGATATTGATGTGATCAATATCCAGAACCGGAATTTCCTCAAAGCCGGTTTCGATCAGGAAGGCGAGACTTTTCGCGGTGATCTCATCCCCCGCCTCGGCAAAAATTTCGCCGGTCTGCGGATTGTACAAATCCTGCGCAATATATTGGCCATAGAGGTCGTCATCGGCAACGCGCAGAGCCTTGACGCCGCGCTCAGCCAGCATACGCGCCGCGCGAACGGTCAGCTTTTTGCCAGCCTCAATGGCGACCTCACCGGTATCCGCATCGATAAGATCGACGGAGGGCTTCACGCCCTTCAGGCGCTCAACATCGAAAGGCATACGCCAGCCGCCCTCAGGGCCCGACATTTCGCGGGTATAGGTGACGGTTTTGTAGAAGGTCGAGAGAATTTCCTCCCCATCCATGCCCAGAGCAAACAGCAAGGAGGAGACAGGAATCTTGCGGCGACGGTCGATGCGCGCGTAAACAATATCCTTCGGGTCAAACTCAATATCGAGCCATGAACCACGATAAGGAATGATGCGCGCCGCAAACAACAGCTTGCCGGAGGAATGTGTTTTGCCCTTGTCATGATCGAAGAACACGCCCGGAGAGCGGTGCATCTGACTGACAATCACGCGCTCGGTGCCATTGACGATAAAGGTGCCGTTCAGGGTCATGAACGGCATATCGCCCATGTAAACGTCCTGCTCCTTGATGTCCTTCACGGACTTGGCACCCGTATCCGGATCCACATCAAACACGATCAGACGGAGAGTGACCTTCAGAGGCGCGGAATAGGTCATGCCACGCTGGCGGCACTCATCCACGTCATATTTTGGCGCTTCGAATTCATATTTCACAAATTCAAGCAAGGAATTGCCGGCAAAATCGCCGATCGGAAACACCGACTTGAAAACGGATTGCAGACCCTCATCTGACGGGCGGCCGCCTTTCGGCTCCTTCACCATCAAAAACTGGTCATAGGAGGCCTTCTGAACCTCAATCAGGTTCGGCATCTCCGCGACTTCACGAATATGACCAAAAAACTTACGGACACGTTTACGGCCGGTGAACGTTTGCGCCATCGTCGCTCCTCGTACCTTTAATTCTCAACGGCGGACCAGAATGATCTCACGCCGGATCGCAGCAATACCTGCCACGCGGGGATCGGCCCCTGAAACTTTGCCCGAACCTCGGGCCCCTGCCCTCATCCCCGCGCGACACTCAGGCCACACGGACATTCAGGAAGACGTGAACGGCCCCGAAACTTTCGGGACCGTCCGCTCAAACTCGGCAGATTTGTGCACAGCCCAAGGCCATGCACAAACCCTTTGAACTTACTTAAGCTCAATCTTCGCGCCAACCTTCTCCAGGGTGGCCTTGATCTTGGCGGCTTCGTCCTTCGACACGCCTTCCTTGACAGCCTTCGGTGCGGCTTCAACCAGATCCTTGGCTTCTTTCAGGCCCAGACCGGTGATGGCGCGCACTTCCTTAATGACTTCGATCTTCTTGTCGCCGGCAGCAGCCAGAACAACAGTGAACTCGGTCTGCTCTTCAGCAGGTGCGGCCGCAGCAGCAGCGGCAGGGCCAGCAACAGCAACAGCCGCAGCAGCCGAAACGCCCCACTTTTCTTCGAGCATCTTGGCAAGGTCAGCGGCTTCAAGAACGGTCAGGGTGGACAGTTCTTCGACGATTTTTTCCAGCTTTGACATTGTATCTTTTCCTTAAAACAGTTCAGTTCGAACTCTGATGTTGATAATAAACAGCCCGATCAAGCCGCATCTTTGTTGGCATAAGCCCCAACAACCCGGGCCAGTTTGGCCGCAGGCGCTGTGGAGAGCTGCGCGATCTTTGTTGCCGGTGCCACAAGCAGGCCGACAAGCTTCGCACGCAATTCGTCCAGAGATGGCAAGGTCGCAAGCGCCTTGACACCATCCACATTCAGGGCCGTTGCGCCCAGCGCGCCACCAAGGATGACAAATTTGTCAAATTCCTTGGCGAAGGCGGTCGCAACTTTCGGTGCCGCAACCGGATCGTCCGAATAAGCGATCAGGGTTGGTCCCTTCAGCAGGGAACCAATGGATGCGACATCCGTGCCTTCAAGAGCGATTTTAGCGAGACGGTTTTTTGAGACCTTAACGGTCGCACCAGCTTTTGCCATCTGCTTGCGCAAATTCTGCATCTGGGCAACGGTCAGGCCGGAGTACTGCGCCACAACAACCACTGATGTGCTTTTAAAGACATCATTGAGTGTCGAGACGAGTTCTTTTTTCTCCGCTCTATCCACTTTGCTCTCTCCGGTTGACGAAGATAACTTCGCCGTTTGCACATGCTGGCCAAATATTCAGCCAGCGCTCACGTGCCTGTCCCCGTGGCGAAAACTCGCCCGGAAAGATGGTTCGAACCAAACGAAAGGGCATAAAGCCCCCAGAAACGCACGGTCTTCCCCGTCTATGCAGACATCAATCAGGAGCAGGCTCCCCGGCTTTTCACAAAACCGTAATGAAATTAAGCAAAATACAGGATATGAACCTGAATTTTGCATCTGCAGTCTCGGACAGGACATAGCCGGTCAGGACACGGAGTTTCCCCCGATCCGCCGGCCTATCCACCACAGAGTATATTTTGAATTAAAATCATACTCTATGGAATCTCAAAAATCATGGAAAGCGCATAGAGGCTTTCCTCATGCTGATCACTAGCCTGTTTTATCAGGCTTGCCAAGCGCAAAATTAACGAATGGACAAGCCCGATGAATTTATCAGGCCTGACCACCACCGGTGACACTGGCCACCTCAACACGTACGCCCGGGCCCATTGTCGAGCTCAGGGCCACGCGCTGAATATAGGTGCCCTTGGAGCCGGTAGGCTTGGCCTTGGCCACAGCATCCACAAACGCCTTGATATTGTCTTCCAGCTTGGCTTCACCAAAGGAGGTCTTGCCGACGCTGCCCTGAATGATACCGGCCTTTTCAACACGGAACTCAACAGCGCCGCCCTTGGAAGCCGCCACAGCGGCCTTGACATCCATGGTCACAGTGCCGACTTTCGGGTTTGGCATCAGGCCGCGCGGGCCGAGCACCTTGCCCAGACGTCCTACCAGCGGCATCATGTCCGGTGTTGCGATACAACGATCGAAATCGATTGTGCCGCCCTGAACAATGGTGACGAGCTCTTCAGCGCCGACAACATCCGCACCCGCTGCACGGGCTTCATCAGCCTTGGCACCACGGGCAAACACGGCAACGCGCAGAACGCGGCCTGTGCCATGTGGCAGATTGACAACGCCGCGCACCATCTGGTCGGCGTGCTTGGGGTCAACACCAAGGTTCATGGAAATTTCGACGGTTTCGTCGAACTTTGCATTGGCATTGGCGCGCACCAGCTTCAGAGCTTCCGCGACCGGATAAAGCGCTGTGCGGTTGACGGCTTCACGAGCCTTCTTAATACGTTTTCCAACATGTGCCATGATGATTAACCCACAACCTGAAGGCCCATGGAACGGGCAGAGCCCTCGATCATTGCGGCGGCAGCCTCAACAGTCGAGCAATTCAGATCGACGATTTTCGTCGCAGCGATCTCGTTAATTTGCGCCTTGGTCACCTTGCCGACAAAACCACGGCCCGGGGTCTTGGAACCGGACTTGATGTTCGCAGCTTTCTTCAGCCAGTAGGATACGGGCGGCAGCTTCAGCTCAAAGGTGAACGAGCGATCCTGAAAAACAGTGATGATCACCGGAATCGGCGATCCTTTTTCCATCTGCGCGGTCTTTGCGTTGAAAGCCTTACAAAATTCCATAATGTTCAAGCCGCGCTGACCAAGTGCCGGGCCGATTGGGGGCGATGGTTTTGCCTCGCCGGCCGGGACCTGAAGCTTCACGTAGCCCGTGATCTTCTTTGCCATGTTCTCTGCTCCATAGTGGGCACCATGAATATGATGCCGATTGCAGTTTGTGGTTCAACAGCGCCCCGGACTGGCCGCCCGGACTGTTTCCCACATTTTCTGCGGGGACCATCCCCGCAAGAAACCTTTTCAAAAGCCGCATCCGCGGCAAATTATTTGTTCAGCTTCTCAACCTGACCATATTCCAACTCCACAGGGGTTGGACGGCCAAAAATCGAGACGGCCACCTTGAGGCGCGAGCGTTCAACGTCGATTTCCTCAATCTGCCCATTGAACGAGGCGAAAGGCCCGTCGGACACCTTGACCTGCTCGCCGATCTCGAAATGAATGGCGCTCTTGGGATGGTCAACACCCTCGGCAATCTGGCCCTTGATTCGGTTGGCCTCGGCTTCAGAAATGCGCATGGGACGATTGTCCGCGCCCAGAAATCCGGTGACTTTCGGCGTGTTCTTAATGAGATGAAACACATCATCCGACAGGTCACATTTCACCAGCACATAGCCGGGAAACAGCTTGCGCTCGGTGGGCACCTTGCGGCCACGGCGAATCTCGATCACCTGCTCGGTCGGCACCAGAATTTCTTCAAATTTTTCAGTCAGGCCACGCTGTGCGGCCTGCTCTTTCAAGCTGTCCGCCACCTTCTTTTCGAAGTTGGAATAAGCGTGAACAATATACCAGCTCATGCTCATGATTGGCCAAGCCCCAGAATGAAGCTCAGGATCAGGTGAATCGACTGATCCACGGCCAGAAAGAAAATGCTGGCCACAATCACCATCACAAGAACCATAGCCGTCGTGACCATGGTTTCGCGGCGGGTCGGCCATGTCACCTTACGGGCCTCAGCCCGCACTTCCGATAAAAAATCCAACGGATTTGCCATCTGCCCAATCCTGAAAACGGCCTGCGCTGATGTGCTCAGACCAAAAAACAGGGCGCGGAACCGTAGGGTTACGCGCCTGATTGCCCTCTCTCTAACGCAGCCGCAGAGTTTTGCAAAGCGAAATTTTGCAAAAAAATTTTGACAGCCGCAAAATAATCGTTCAAAAACTTTTGTGATCACGCCAGCGTGATCATGGGGGCCATAGCTCAGTTGGTAGAGCGCTTCGTTCGCAATGAAGAGGCCGGCGGTTCGATTCCGCCTGGCTCCACCACTCGATGTGTTTCATCCTCAGCGGCTTGAGGCCTCGTTTAAAACCTTTTCAGCCCATTGGTTCAGGCTTTGGCCGGAAAGCTGCGCTTTGAGTGCGGCGCGGGCGTGAACCTCTGGCGAAATGCGGAACATCACCTTGCCCGAATATGGCCGCTCAGCAGGTTTGCCCGCCTTTGCGCAGGCCAAAATATAATCCTCAACCGCCTCCTCAAATGCCGCTTTCAATGCGGCCACGCTATCGCCATGAAAGCCGACAACATCATTGATACCGGCAAGATGACCAATGAAAATTTCATCGTCACCATCAAATTCAACGCGGGCGGTGTAGCCGCGATAGGACAGAGTGTTCATGGCGTGATTCCCAATTTTTCAAGAAAGGCGCGGGCGTCTCTAACTTGATATCTCTTGGCCTCTTTGGCAGGGTGCGGGCGGTGAAACGCGGCAATCACACCCTTGCATTCAAATCGGACGCGAGAGCCATGGCCCTCGATAAGAGTGCAACCCACAGCCAGCATCAGGCTTTCAATCGCAGCACATTCGATGGAAGGGGACGCCGGTTCGGCAAACACAGCCTTAAAGATTTTCGCTTGCTGTTCATGCAAAAGAATACTCAGCCAAACGCAAAAATCCAAGCATATTTTGATAGCGTTTCAAGGCTAATATTTCAATGATTGTCTTTAAAACTGGCAGGGGCGGAGAGACTCGAACTCTCAACCCTCGGTTTTGGAGACCGATACTCTAGCCGATTGAGCTACACCCCTGCATACCGTTAGGCTCGGATTTTCTGCCCCATCTTGCCATGAATTGCAAGGGGTGAATGGTGTATTTTCACCAGCCGCAGCAAAAATCACCATACGGCACGCGCATTCTGGTCTGTGGTCCAACGCCAACCACCTGCCCGGCCTGTGGCGGCTTTCGCAGTCAGGATTCTATCTGATGGAGCAAAACAGAACATATTGGCGCTTGATCTGGCAAAATTCCTGTGGCACTACATGCGGCATTGATCTGACAGGCTGTCAGTATCGCGGGTGTAGCTCAATGGTAGAGCAGCAGCCTTCCAAGCTGAATACGAGGGTTCGATTCCCTTCACCCGCTCCATTGTTTTCATTCATTTTTTTGCCCTTTTTTGCAATATGTATTGCAAATGATAACGCGAGCGCAGAAACACCCCCGTAATATGCCGGATTATTGCGCCATGCTTTCGAGGGCGAGCGCATAAATGGCAAATTTAGACTCCGCAGGCAAAGCCGCCATAGCTGTGTAATAGGTCTGCCCGATGCTGCATATGCGGGTGTCCTCCAGCGGTTGTGGTGGAATCTGGCCATCCAGCAAGGCGCTGATTTCGATTTTGCTTAGTCCAGCCTGAACAAGGCTGGCTTCGAGTGTGGCAAAATCGGCGTCGCTGGGGGCATTGCGCGGCACAGGCTTTGCCCCGCCATCCACAATCGCGGCAAGACCGGCCATCGCCATATCGGCAATCAGCGCGCGGTTGCGCTTGGCAAAATCCGAAAAGGCCGGGGCATCCCCTCCAAACAGAAAATGATCACACAGCCGTGGATCCTGCACGGCCAGCTCGCCCAGAACACGGGCCTGCACATCAAAAATACGGGTCACCGCATCCGGGCTGGCTTTGGCGGCCAATGATCCACGGGATTTGCGCAGCACATCCACCGCATCCAGCAACAGCTGATCATCTGTGGGGCTCGCAGAAATGAAATTCAACACCTCGGTGTTCAGAAATCGCTCATAATCTGAAAGATAAGCTGCTTTGAACTGAGTGTAAAAGGGCTGGAACTCGGGGGCATCGGCAAGGGCTTTTTCAAGCCGTATGCGGGCCTCGGCCAGCTTTTCGGCAGTGGGGGGCACAACGGGCGCAGGCGGAGCCACAACCGCAGGAGGCGCGGGCTGCCGCAATGCGGACAGAGCCACCGTTTGCGGAACGGGCTGTTCCACAGCAATCTGGTCAAAGGTTCGCACGGCATAAAAGGAGGCAAAACCAATGGATAACAGCAATAGACCTGCAAGAATAAATCGCACGCGCAAAACTCTCCGGCAAATGGTTCAAGAATTAAAGGTTAATCAGGCAGAGGTAAATGCTCATTCTATGGCTTTATAAAGATTCTGGCAGGTCTTCACATCTTCTGCATCGGGCTTGCGTTTTTGGCCTTGAGGATTCATAAAGCGAAGCGCCTTCGCCCCAGAGCCAGGCGCATGATCACATTGCTTACGCGGATTGGTATCTGCGAGTGAGCCTCAAGGAGCACATTATGATTCATGTCACTTTCCCCGATGGCAACCAGCGCAGCTTTGCCAAAGGCACCACCGGCCTTGATATTGTCAAGGGCATATCGCCCTCGCTGGCCAAGCGCACGGTCGCTATGGCGCTGGACGGCACTGTCACAGATCTGTCTGCCGCCCTTGAGGCCGATGCCAACATCGAATTTCTCAACCGCGAAGACCCGCGCGCGCTGGAGCTGATCCGGCATGATTGCGCCCATGTGCTGGCCGAGGCGGTGCAGACGCTCTATCCCGGCACGCAGGTCACCATTGGCCCGGTGATTGAAAACGGCTTTTATTATGATTTTTACCGCGCCACGCCCTTCACGCCGGAAGACTTTCCCGCCATTGAAAAGAAAATGCGCGAGATCATCGCCCGCGACGCCGCCTTCACCCGAGAGGAATGGACGCGCGATCAGGCCAAGAGCTTTTTTGAAACCCGCGGCGAAGCCTTCAAGGTGGAGCTGGTGGACGCAATTCCCGCGGATCAGTCTTTGAAAATTTACCGCCAGGGCGATTGGCTTGACCTGTGCCGTGGCCCGCACATGACCTCGGTGGGCAAGATCGGTTCGGCCTTCAAGCTGATGAAAGTGGCTGGCGCCTACTGGCGCGGTGATTCCACCAAGCCGATGCTGAGCCGCATTTACGCCACCGCCTTTGCCAAACAAGACGAGCTGGACGCCTATCTCAAGCAGTTGGAAGAGGCTGAAAAGCGCGATCACCGCAAGCTGGCGCGCGAGATGGATCTGTTCCATTTTCAGGAAGAAGGCCCCGGCACCGTTTTCTGGCACCCCAAGGGCTGGACATTGTTCCAGACGCTGATTTCCTATATGCGCCGCCGTCTGGCTGCGGACTATCAGGAGGTCAACGCCCCGCAAATTCTTGACAAAAGCCTGTGGGAGACCTCCGGCCATTGGGGCTGGTATCGTGAGGCGATGTTCATGGCCAAATCGGCCGGTGAGGAAACCGGCGATGACCGCATTTTTGCCTTGAAGCCGATGAACTGCCCCGGCCATGTGCAGATTTTCAAGCATGGTCTGCGCTCATACCGCGACCTGCCGATACGCTTTGCCGAATTTGGCGCGGTGCATCGTTATGAACCGTCGGGGGCCATGCACGGCGTGATGCGCGTGCGCGCCTTCACGCAGGATGACGCCCATATTTTCTGCACCGAGGAGCAACTGGCGGAAGAATGCCTGAAAATCAATGACCTGATTCTTTCAGTTTACCGCGATTTTGGCTTTGACAAGATCGTGGTCAAGCTCTCGACCCGCCCCGAAAAGCGTGTCGGCACTGATGCCATGTGGGATCATGCCGAAAATGTCATGCGCCGCGTGCTGGAACAGATCAAATCCGAACATGGCGATGTGGTGGAAACAGCGCTCAATCCCGGTGAAGGCGCGTTCTATGGTCCAAAATTTGAATATGTGTTGCGCGACGCCATTGGCCGTGACTGGCAATGTGGCACAACGCAGGTGGACTTCAACCTGCCGGAGCGGTTCGGCGCATTTTATATCGACAAAAACAGCGACAAAACCACGCCTGTTATGGTGCATCGCGCCATATGCGGCTCGCTGGAGCGGTTCACCGGCATATTGATCGAAAATTTTGCCGGACATTTCCCGCTCTGGCTGGCGCCTTTGCAAATTGTGGTGGCCACCATCACGCAGGAGGCCGATGATTATGCCTATGAGGTGGCTGCCCTTCTGCGCAAAAACGGCCTCAAGGTGGAAGCCGATGTGCGCAACGAAAAGGTCGGCTACAAAGTGCGCGAGCACTCTCTGGCCAAGGTGCCGGTGATGCTGGTGGTGGGCAAAAAAGAGGCGCTGGAGCGCTCTGTCTCCATCCGCCGACTTGGCAGTCAGGACCAGACCATGCTGAGCCTTGACGAAGCGCTGAGCGCGCTCAAGGATGAAGCCACCCCGCCGGATGTCAAGCGGGGGTAACCCTGTTTCTCGCACGAAATAAATCCCCCTCGCCCTAAACGTGTCGAAGGACGAGGGGGAGAATCGTCATTGCGAACGCAAGTGAATCCATCCAGTTTAAATCAATGGATTGCTTCGTCGGCTTCGCCGCCTCGCAATGACGGTTTTTTCCTCACCTTGAGCTTTGTCCCCCATCCCTCTCAACGGCCTGCGGCCTCCTCAGAAGGACGGGGAGAGACGTCCTCAGGATGACGGGGGAAGAGGAACGCGCGCACCGGCTTTCCCTTAAATCTGCAATGCTCTAGAACATGCTGTTTTGAGGTGGAAACACACTGTGAGCGTTCCTTCTCCCCGTCATCCTGAGGAGGCCGTAGGCCGTCTCGAAGGATGAACGGGGAGAATACTCAAGATGAGGGGGGCATGGAATTATAAAATGCCCCTCACCCCAACCCTCTCCCCGCGCGCGGGGAGAGGGAGGCCTTTCCGTGTAAAGGCAACAGACTCTAGGGATGAAGATGAAACCTCAATCCTCATCATCGTCGCGGTCATCATCCTCGAAGGTTTCCAGATAATCGGCAAGCTGGTCGAAACTTTGACCCCAGCCCATCTTCATACTCTCCATACCGGCCTGAAAAGTTTGGATTTCTGGCGCCGAGGCCTCCAGCGGGCGCCATTCCAGCGTCACCTTTGTGCCCTGCCCGTCCCGCGCGAATGTCACCGTGGTCAGCAGTTTGAGTGGCCATGTCGGACTCATAAAATGCCGGACAAGATTGCCCTGTTCATCGGCGAAGGAATGTTCCCACACGAGGCGGTGCAGCGAATCAATCTCCCGATAGACAAACTTGCCCCAATGTTTGGGTATGCCATCCGCCGTCATGCTGAAATGAACAATGCCACCCGGTGCCAGTTCGTGGTGCAGCATCTGCGCCTGCGCGCCCTTTGGTCCCAGCCATGCCGCGATGCGGTTGGGCTGGCTCCAGCACTCCCATACAAGATCAACAGGGGCCGCAAGGGTTCGGCTGATGGTGAAAACGACATCCTGTGCGCTCATAATATTCTCCCTGAACATTCAGTCCTTATAGTGCAAAAAGCGCCCTTTCGGGCGCTTTTTTTCTTACAGGATGGGTTCGGGTTCATGCAGATGCGGCGCTTTATGCAAGGCCGGATCATCCTCAAAGTCATGAGGCATGGTCTCATCCGCGCCGGAATTGGGCAGAATGAAAGACAGAACAACCGAGACAATCGCATTCACACTTACCGCGAGCAGGCCGATATAGACAGAGAAGCCAAGACCCGTTGACCACACCGGCACCCAGTTGGGCGGTGAATAGGCCAGATAAATGCCAAGCGAAATGCCCGCGAGCCAGCCCAGCAGCAAGGCTGTGCCATGAATGCGGCGGGTATAAAGCCCGAACACAATCGCCGGAAAGATCTGGATCATCGCCACACCGCCCAGCAACTGGAAATCAATCGCATATTTGGTCGGCATGAAGAAGATGAAGGCCAGTGCGCCCACTTTCACAATCAGTGAAATGAATTTAGCCAGACCCGATTCCTGTTCCGCGCTCATGTTGCTGTTGACGAAAGGCCGCCAGACATTGCGGGTGAACGTATTGGCCGCACCGATCGACATCACCGCCGCAGGCACCAGCGCGCCAATGGCAATGGCCGCGAAGGAGAACCCCACGAACCATTCCGGAAACATCTTGAGGAACAGTTGCGGCACCACATCCTGCGGATTGGTCACCTTGATCCCCGCCGCATGGGCCATAATGCCCAGAAGCGCAATCAGCCCCAAAACCAGCGAATAGGCTGGCAATGTCATGGCATTGGTGCGGATAGCCTTGGCCGATGAGGCCGAAAGCACGCCGGTCAGCGAATGCGGATACATGAACAGAGCCATGGCCGAGCCGATAGCCAGCGTAATGAACGGAACCACCTGACTTTGGGTCAGAACAATACCCGCAGCCACCTTCACCGGCGGATTGGCCGCAGCCCCCGCCGCGACCTTGGCCTCAAACACCTTGCTGGCCGCATCAAAAATCGCACCAAATCCACCCAGTTCATAAGGGATGATGATGACCGCCGCGACCACGAAAATATAAATCATGATGTCTTTGACAAAGGCGATCATTGCCGGTGCGCGCAAGCCGCTCTTATAGGTGTAGAGCGCCAGAATCAGGAAGGCCACGGTCAGAGGCACATGCTCCAGCCAGCCCTCGCCATGGAAGCCCAGCGCCTGAATCACCTTTTCCATGCCCACAAGCTGCAAGGCAATATAGGGCATGGTGGCCACAAGACCGGTGACGGCCACAGCCAGTTCCAGCCCCTTGTTGCCATAGCGGCCATAGACAAAGTCACCGGCGGTGACATAGCCCTTGCGTGCGGACACGTTCCACAGGCGCGGCATGATCAGAAAAATCAGCGGGTAGACGATAACCGTATAAGGAACCGCAAAAAAGCCATAGGCACCAATGGCATAGACCAGTGCCGGCACGGCAATCACCGTATAGGCGGTGTAAAGGTCGCCGCCCAGCAGAAACCAAGTGATCCACGAGCCGAACTGACGTCCGCCAAGGCCCCACTCGTTGATCTGGGACAGATCGCCAGATTTCCAGCTCGAAGCCAGAAATCCCATGATCGTCACGAGAGCGAAAAATCCAACGAAAACAATCGTGGCTGTCCAGTTGAGATGATCAATCACTTGGAGCCTCCCGATTTCTGGCTGTCAAATGTGCTGGCCGCATAGATAAACGCGACCGAAACCGGCACCACCAGCAGACTGTACCAGTAAAAAAACGGAAAGCCGAACAGTTGTGGCTCAACAGAGTTATAAAAAGGCACAACCAGCGCAGCTACACATGGAATAAGCAGCAAAATATATTTCATAGTCCCCCCATCCTAGCAGCCGCATCAAGCCAATCATAAGCTGGCTTTTATAAGCAGCGGCGAAGCATAATATTAAAAATTTTGAACAATCAAGCCATTATATCGAATTTTTGTTCCGCATTACGAAACGTTTGATGCCAATTCATCCCAAAGCCGCGAGCCACAAAAATTGAAAACCGAATAAATAAATAATCATAAAAATAATCGATAATATTAGAAAAAATATCAAAAATTACTTGAGCATTTAAATTAATTTTTATAATTATTTAATTAATTTTGTTAATAAAATAAGAGGACGTACAGTTATGGCAAGATGGATCGATAAAATAAATTTTTCTGGCAAAAAACGTCACTCTCACAGTTTTTCCACACCACAAAAAATCGATATAAACTCTAAATTAACTGAGCCGACATCTCACAATATTCAAGGTGACGTAGGTAACGCAATACGCGTATTGGGCGGATATCACGAATCTTTACGCACGCGCTGCGAAACCATAGTCTCTACATTAAATATTTTCAGGTCCTCTTCGAATGAAATCGAAGAGTTAATTTTTGAATTCAGCAATCTTGCAACTGAAACACAAGAAAAAAGTAAAGCGCTGAAAATTGCTCTGGAAGCCTTGAACAAAGAAACAGAGCTGAGCAAAGCATTGCGTGAAGATATTGTAATTCTTCAACATACATGTTCAAAATTAGAAACTCAACTGGAAGCGAGCACCTCGGCAAAATCCGCAAGTGATGTGCGATGCGCCGGTCTGGAAATTCAGCTGCGCGCAACACAAAGCGAATTAAAGGATAATATTGCTCATCTGCGTGAAGTGGACATGGAATTATCCACAAAAAGAACAGATTTAGAGGCGGCAGAACAGGAAATAAATCGTCTGGCTCAACGGCAGAAGTCTTTGGATAAGGCCTATATTGATGCTTGTGAGGATCGACGCATCGCGCGTGAAAAATTATTGTTTGAAACTGAAGAGCGACTCAAAATTTCCAAACACAATGAAGAATTGTCACAGGCTTTAACGCTAAGCCGTCGCAATGCTTTGGATCTTCAATCCGAACTTGATGAAACCAAAATTAAATTCGCAGATGCCGATGCCAATGTTCATAAATTAAACGTCGAGATCAGCCGGTTGCAAGAACTTGTGCGCGCCACAAAAGTGCAAATGGAGTCTGAACTGTCCAATAATGATATGAAACTTGTCGGCCTGAATTCAAGATTACGGCTTACAGAACAATTATTGGAGCAAGCACGTGATGAAAGCCGCCGCATTATGGATGAACGACTGATTTTTGATGAAACAGAGCGGCGCCTCAAAATAGCTGAAACTACGATTTCAGAACTGCGCAACGAGGTGAAGAAAGATAAAAATAAAATTGTTGAACTGGAACAAATACGAGCCACCCTTATTGAGCGTGCTGAAGAATTACAGTCGCAAAACTATGAAAAACAACATCTTAATCAACAGGCTGCAGAACGTATACACGCAATGCAGGAACGACTTGCAAGCCTGGAAGAAACCTATGCGCTTGATGTGCAAAAGCTCAACGACCAAATCAAGAAATTATCTGAAGAAATTACATCTGAACGTAGCAACAAAGCATTTATTGAAGGGGCGCTTCAAACAGCGCGGCTTGATCGTTCACAGTTGCAGAACAAAATCATCAAACTCAAACAAAGCGACAGTGCAAAAGCCACAGTGATCCTCAACGAAATCAAGGAAGATGAGCTGAGAGATATCGAATCGTTAAATTCACAACTCATATTGAGCAAAGACAATGTAACGAAACTCCATCAGTGACTGTGAAACTGGTCAGGCGCAATATATTCAGGTCAGGCTGCGCAACAGGCCTGAATATATTTTATGAACAGAGAATAGGCAGATTTCAAAACGCCTTGAAGGTGATGATGGTGCGCGTATCCACGATGCCGGGAATGATATGGACATTTTTGCCGACAAAATGGCCGATATCCTCGTTTTTATCGACATAGAATTTCGCTAAAATATCAAACTGGCCGGCTGTCGAATAAATTTCCGAAGCGATCTCCGCCTCGGCCAGGGCGCTGGCCACTTCATAGGTGCGCCCAAGGGCACATTTGATCTCGACAAAAAATGTTTGCACGGCTCACTCCTTTTTGGCTTCAATTTCAACATCACGGTCATAGGCCGTCTGCACCTGAAAGTCTTTCTGATAGGTTTTGTCATCATGTCGGGCAATGGCAACATAGTCACCCTCAGCCAGTGCAAGCGAGGGAAACGCCCCGATCAGTTCGCGGATAATATCACCCCCCGGCGTCAGCACCGTAAAACTTGTATTGGCCAGCGCCTCGCCGCCCTCCTTGTTCACCAGCTTAAGTGTGATCAAAGCCGCGCGATGGCGCAAGGTCACATCCGTTATTTTATTGGCCTGAACCGAGAGGTCAGCGGTGACAACCGAGTTGGTGGGCGACGGCTCGCCCGGACTGGCGTCCAGCGCCCCTACGCCCACCGTGTCCAGATAGACTGATTTGATATGATACCGGCCCGGCGGCAAAACAATGAGCTGGTCAGGCTTGGCATCCTCAACCACAAGTTTGGCCTCAGAATTGGTTTTTTCCGGCACAAAAATAGACATGGACACTTTATTGGCCGTGAGTTTCGCGCTGCCCAGCGTGGGAGAAATGGTCATGCCGCCCGCATTGAGAAGGATTTTCTCGGTCACAGCCTGTCCGCCGATTTGCACCGTCTTGCTGCCACCCGCCAGACCCAGACCAACATGCACCACATAAGTGCCCTCCTCCAGCGTGAAGGAAGCTATCGCCGCACGGGATTCCTGTACCAGATCAACAGTGCCATTGGCATTGATCTGATTTTTATAAATTCGCCAATGGAGACCGGACTGGATGGCTGGGCCATTCGGCATCAGCACCGCCGAAACCGTCAGATTGGGGTGCCCTTGCGGCGATGATGCGTCCTGCGCCAACGCAGCGCCAGCGTTACAGATCAATACAAGAGCGAGCGCCACAAGCCGACACACCGCCTGCACCTTCAGGCGCGCAGACCAACACCGCTCACTCCAGACTAAAAACATAGCAGACCCACTCATGGTTTACCGGGCGCTGAGACCCGTTCAATATTAACGATGTAGCAGACTCGAGGCGGCTGCTGTCAAATTTTCAAGCGAAAAGGGGTGATACTCAAACCGCACCAAATGATGACCCGCCGCAACCTCAACGCCCCGGAACAGAATATTGGCCCGCAGCACCGGCACCGGCACATCGTCGATAGTGGCCTGCCAGCCGGGATAAAAAATATCATGCAGCACCAGAATGCCGGCCTGTTCAGTGTCCACCTCAATCAGAACAGAATTGGCGTGCATGGCGCGGATGACTGATTTTGCATTAATATTTCTGTCTTTTACCCCATTGAGCGAAACCGTGTTCAGGCTACTGATAACATCCTCATCCATCAGCACCTCCCGCGAAGGCTCGAAATCCGGCAAGGGCTCGCCATCCATAACCGCCTGACTATCGACAGGCTTGACCCCAAAAGCAAAATAACTGCGCGGCAAAGGCGGGCGCAGCTTGTAAATATACATGCCAGGCGCATTCGGACTGCCGCCATCCGTGGCTTTGCCGTCGCTCGCATAGAGCAGCGAGGCCGTGGGGCGCGGCATGTGGCGCGGTAATTTTAAGACAGGCTTGCCCAAAACCAGATATTCCAGACCCAGCATTCGCGCCAGTGTTGAATTATAGCCGCGAAAGCACTCCGGAAAATGCCGCAGGCTAATGTCGCCCGAATTATCCCCGGGGCCAACGGCGCGCTCATAATCCGCAATGCGGAGCGGATTATATCCCACAGTGTTCTCAAGGCGATACATCATGGATGCGTTCATCCATGCGCCGGAAAGACCCAGAATTTCAACGCGCGGAAACTGTCCCATATCATGTTCCGACGTGATGGCCTTGCGCAACAGGTCAAGCCCCGCCTGCTCGCCCGCAGAAAGCTGCGCATAGGGCGCATAAAAGCTGACAGGCTCGCCGTTCAGCGCGGAGGCTGTATTGCGCCAGAGCAATTCAGCGCCAGTACATGCAATCAGCGCCAGCACCGTCAGTGGAATATGATGTGTGCGATGCGCCAGATGCAACAGCCCCACCATAACGGCGATGGCCGCCGCACTCTCACCCAATACCCGCAGTGAGTCGGACAAATGGTGCTGATCCGCTGAAAAGGACAAAGCCAGTGAGGTCCCCACCACAATCAGCATCACGGCAGACAGCGACCAGAGTTTGGACCATCGCAACTGGCGCAATTTGACCAGCCCCTCCGCATAAATAATATTCGCGCAGACACCGGCAATCAGCGCCAGACAGGTGTTGAAGGCAAATGTCGCATCGGCTGGCCTGCGATACAGCGCCACGCCCGGCACATGGTCAAAAATCCACTCGAACACCGGCGTTGTGCGGCCCAGCGAAAACAAAACCGTCACCAGCGTGATCAGCGCGGTGAGTTTGAGCTCTTTGTCCAGCATATGCCGCCGGATCAGCCCGATCCACAGAATCAGCACCGTCGGCACAGTGCCGATAAACAGATAATTCACCGCCCTGTCTGTCCAGTCCCCGCGGGCAATGGTTTCATAGCCCGGCCCCCAATAATCATAATTGCCATCCAGCGAGCCAAAAAAATTGGGCACCGCCAGTGTGATCCAGTTGACCAGCGACAACGAGCCCTCCGCCGCAACACCATAGGCAAAGGCCGGACGATTGGACTGGGCCAGAAACTGCAGGGTCAGCAGCATCGGCCCCGCCAGAAGCAGCGCCCCCAGACCACCCATAAACACCAAAAGCACAATCCGCTGGCGCAGATAGTGATAGGGCTTGGAGGCATGAGTCACCTCCCACACCAGAGCGCCGATCAGCCAAAGGCAAAACAGAAAGGCCACCTGATCGCGCCCCTGTGCCATCAGCGCCGCAAAAAGGCTGAATAAAGCGCCATAGGCAAAAGAGCGCTTGGCCAGCGCCATCTCCAGCCAGAGCAAGGCCCAAGGGAAAAAACTATAGGACAGAATCATGCCGGTATGTTGCAACCGCGCCGAAGCCGACCCGCCCAACATAAAAATCATCGCGGCCAGCACGGCGCCCGGCGCGCCCCAGCCCCGTCCATAAAACAAGGCCAGAATGCCAAGCCCGCCAAAGGTCAGATGCGCCATGATCACCGCATCAAACAGATACATCGAGGCATGGGGCGCAAGCCACGCGAACAGCACCATGCTGGGTGAAAACACCAGCGATTGCGGATCAGCCGCTGAAGGGTGACCGGCAAAATGATACGGGTTCCAGAATGGCCATTCACCGCGCGACAATTCATCCGCCAGAAAGCGGAACATCGGATAAAAATGATTTTTTGCATCCCAGGGCACGGTTGCGCCATGCCAGAGCCAATTCAACTGGGCCAGAACACCGAGCAAAATCACACAAAGGGCCGAGATTGCCCCTGTTTTCAGGCTCCATTCCGGAAAATCGCGTCGAGGAGAGATCAAATCGTCTGGTCTGCGCTGCATGAGGTCGGATGGGCCCGTGACTGAAGATAAGAGATGAAAACCTGCTTTAATGCTGTGACTTGGCTCGGTCTTGAGGTAGAAGGCGGTCTTGAGATAAAAAAAGGTCAAGATCAAGGCATGAGAGTGACCCGTATACCACATCTTAAGGCGTGAGAGAGGAATATGTCGAATATACTTGCGCATATGGCCCAGCGCCGCTCCGTCAAACCTCTGGATATGCACGGGCCCGGACCAACCCAGGACCAAATTCTGAGCCTTGTGACCATCGCCGCCCGCGTGCCCGACCATGGCAAACTCACGCCATGGCGCTTTATCATCTTTGACGGCGAAGCCCGAATCCGTGCCGGCCACGCACTGGCTGAAATATTCGCGGCGCAGCATCCGGAAGCCGATGCCGAGCGTATAGCGCTGGAAAATAAACGTCTAACCCATGCGCCGCTGGTGATCGGCGTGATTTCCACCGCCTCCGAACATGTTAAAATTCCGCTCTGGGAACAAATTCTGAGCGCGGGCGCAGTATGTATGAACCTTACCCTTGCCGCCACCGCCATGGGATTTCGCACAGCCTGGCTTACCGACTGGTTTGCCTATGATCCGCAGGCTTTGGCCGCATTGGGTGTGCAACCCCACGAAAAAGTGGCGGGTTTTATCCATATCGGCAAGTCCGACCTTCAACCAACAGATCGTGTCCGTCCGGACATATCGCAGATCACGACCTATTTCTGACAGGAGTTCACATGTTTTATGCCCCTCACCAGCGCGACATGCAGCTTTTGCCGCATGACCCCTTCAAGGCGCTGATTGCCCCGCGCCCCATTGGCTGGATTTCGTCAAAATCGCGCAGCGGCGCTGTAAATCTCGCCCCCTACAGTTTTTTCAATGCCTTTTCCAGCGCGCCGCCGATCATAGGCTTTAGCAGCGAACAGAAGAAAGACTCGGTCGCCTTCATCGAGGAAACCGGCGAATTCACCTGGAGCATGGCCACTTATGAGCTGCGGCAAGAAATGAACCTGACCGGCGCCTCATTGGCGCGCGGGCTGAGCGAATTTGACCACGCTGGCCTTGAAACAGCCGCCTCGCAGCTTGTGGGGCCGCCCCGTGTGGCCAGAAGTCCGGCAGCTCTCGAATGTAAAGTCACCCAGATCCTGCGCCTAAAAAACCTTGAGGGCGACGAAACCAACAATTATCTCGTGCTGGGTCAGGTGGTGGGCGTCTATATAGATGAAGCGTTCATTCAGAATGGCCGGTTCAATACAGAGCAGGCCGCACCCATCGCGCGCTGCGGATATTCGGACTATGCTGTGGCCAATGCGATGTTTTCTATCATACGGCCCGAATAATCTGTGATTCCAGCAGATTTATACATAAATTTAAGTAAAATTTTACCATAGAGCCGCACAATTCATGGAGAGTACCTCCGAGTATATCCATGATTGTCCGTCAGTTTTTGAGTTGGTCGCAAACAGCCTCTGCCGAGGGGCGTGCTCAGGGCATAAGTGCAGTGGCGCGCGCCTATCTCTACACCGCAATGTCTGTGGCAGACCGCGCGGATGCTGAAATCGCCCTGACGGCCTTTCTCGATGACCCGTCCGCGCTTGTGCGTCAGGCGCTGGCCGAGGCGCTGGCGGGCTCAAAAGCCGCGCCGCGTCCTCTCGTGCTGGCTTTGGCTGGCGACGAAACACAGATCGCCGCCGCCCTTTTAAACCGCTCCCCGGTGCTCACCGAGCAGGATCTGCTTCATCTGCTGGCAGACGTGGGCCTGGAAGTTCAAATTGAAATCGCGCGGCGGCAAAACCTCAGCGCTCAGGTGTGCGCCCATATTGCCGAGACAGCCGACTATCCGGCGGTTCTCGCTCTGGTGCAAAACACCACGGCGCATCTGACAGATCACGCGGCACAGCAGATTCTGCATCGCTTTGATGAGGGCGAACTGCGCGAGGCCCTGCTCACGCGCCCGAACCTCTCCGCAAGTTTGCGTTATGACCTGATGCAGGCGACCTCCCGCGCGCTCAGCGGTTTCATAGCTCATTGCGGCTGGATAAGCCCGCCCAAACTTCAACGTCTCACCGCCGAAGCGGAACAGGATGCCGTGATCCGCATCCTGTGCGATGACAAAGGGCAGGATATTCAGGCCTTTGTTGCCCATTTATGCGCTGCGGGGGCGATAACACCCAACCTTTTATTGACCAGCCTGCTGACAGGCGCGCTCAAGCTGTGTGAGACGGCGCTCGCCCTGCTGGCCGGTGAAACTCCGGCGCGGGCCAGCGCCATTCTGCAGGCTCCCGAAAGCAGCGCGTTCAAGGCGCTTTATCATCGCGCCCAGCTGCCCGCTGCGCTTCTTGACATGTTTCAGGTTGCGCTGAAACTCAGATTGCGCCTGAAAACCGAACGGCCCACCCCCCGCCAGATACGCAGAATGGTGGCCTATCTGCTCAAATATTTTGATCATGATCAGAAAATGCCTCTGAACCTGCTCAATATTTTACAGCGCATCGACGCCGCTGCCGCAAAAATTCTTGCACAGACCATCGTGGAACATATGGCCGAAACGACTATAGAAGCGCCGGCCAGACACGAAGCGCGCCCTGACACCGCGCCTGAAATCCTGATCCCGCGCCTTGAGCCCGCACTGCGCGAGCCGCTCGCAGCCCCAGAAACATACGCTGCCCCGGAGGTCAGGCCTATTGCCCTGCCCGCCCTAGCGGCACAGCAACATGAACCAGAGCCCACAGCGGCCAGCCAGAGCCCTGAGGCCGACCGCCCCGTGCCGGTCATCGACGCAGATAAGCTGACAACCGGCAATATTTATGCGGATTACAATATTCCTCACATCATCAGGGAATATGAAATCTATTCCTGTGATCTGCCTATGCAGGACCTCTCAACCCAAAAACGGCTGCCCGCAGAAGGTTCCAACATATATAAATTGGACTTCAGCAAGCCTCGGGCCGCCTGAACCACAAAAATAGGGGCGTTTTCGACTAATACCCAAATTGCTCGGCCAGAATGCGCTCATCCAGCGAGTGGCCGGGGTCATGCAGCAAAACCAGATTGGTGGCGTGATCCATGGAAATTTCCACACGGGTCACGGCCTTCATCTCGAAATGATCGGCGACAGCGGCCACGGGCCTTTTGTCGGCTTCCAGCACATCAATGACCACGCGGGCGCGGTCGGGCAGCAATGCGCCGCGCCAGCGCCGCGGGCGAAAGGCCGAAATCGGCGTCAGTGCCAGCAAAGGCGCATTCAGCGGCAAAATCGGCCCATTGGCGCTCAGATTATAGGCTGTTGAACCGGCGGGCGTCGCCAGCAAAATACCGTCCGCTACCAGCTCCCCCAGCCGTTCCTTATCATCAATGATAATGCGCAACTTTGCCGCCTGATAGGATTGGCGCAGCAGCGACACCTCATTGATGGCGCGGGCCGAATGACAGGTGCCGTCAGATGTGATGGCGGCCATCAGCAGGGGATGAACGATTGAACTTTCCGCTTCATTCAGCCGGGTGAGAAGTCCATCAAGATGAAATTCATTCATCAGAAACCCGACAGAACCCCGGTTGAGCCCGTAAATCGGCTTGGATGTGCCCATAAAACGGTGCAAAACCTGTAACATCAGGCCATCACCACCCAGCGCCACAATCACATCCGCATCTGCGGGATCATGATTGCCATATCGGGCAACGCATTGCGCCAGCGCGGCTTCGGCCTCCGGCGTGCCCGAAGACAGAAATGCAATAGACTTAAACCGGTTTTGACGGCCCCCACCCGAACGCATGATTATACACCCTCGTTTTTCCCGATCATAAGAAGTGAGACGCATAATACCAGATAAATATCTCTGATATGCACATTCGGACTGGCGGTTTCGTCCATCGTCAGGTTAGTCTGTTGATGAATAGTGCATCTCAAATCACTGGAGACACCGATGGAAAAACTTGACACCGATGCCCTGAACCTTGTCTTTACCCAGGCCCGCACCCATTCCGCCTTTTTGCCCCGCCCGGTCACCGATGCAATAGTGCATGAATTATACGATCTTGTGAAATTTGCGCCAACCTCTGCCAACTGTTGCCCGATGCGGGTGGTGTTTGTGCGCTCGCCAGAGGCCAAGGCGCGGCTCAAGCCGTATCTGTCTGCCGGCAATGTCGAGAAAACCATGCAGGCCCCTGTCACAGCCATTATCGGCTATGATATGAATTTTGCTGAAAAATTGCCCAAACTCTTCCCGCATGTTGATGCAAGACCATGGTTTGCTGGCGCGGAGGACGTTGTGCGCACAGTGGCCTTGCGCAATTCGAGCATTCAGGCCGGCTTTTTTATTGCGGCCGCGCGCAGCCTTGGTCTGGATACGGGGCCGATGTCCGGATTTGATGAGGCGGGTGTCAATGCAGAATTTTTTGCCGGCACATCGGTCAAAGCCAATTTTCTGGTCAATCTGGGCTATGGCGACCCCAAGCATCTGTTCCCGCGCCTGCCGCGGCTCGACTTCGACGAGGCCTGCACACTCATTTAACCGCTAAATCGCAATGGCCTGCCCGCTGGCAATCGAGCGATTGACCAGAATATTGCGGATTGTGTTCATTTCAGCCTGAAACTGCTTCAGCAGCTCTGACGCAGTCTCCTGAAACTCCCTCTCGCGCATGGCCTGCCACTGCAACATAAGATCAGACAGGCGCATGGCCCCGATATTTCCGGCACAGCTTTGCAGGGCATGACAGTTCTGATGAAATTGAATCAGATCGCCGCTGACAAGCGCGGTCTGGATCGCCTGAGCCAGCACGCTGCTTTCTTCCAGAAACTCTGTGATTATGTCTGTGCAGAAATCGTCACCGCCAATTCGCGCCAGATTGGCCAGAGGCGCGGGGTCCAGATAAGGCTTCTGCGGCGCAGGCGGCTTCTGCTGTTTCTGCACCGCCAGGCCGGAGCGTGGTGCCGACTCGGTCTGTGGCACCGGATAGGTTCTCACAATCTGCTCAATCAGTGCCATCAGCCGCTCGGTTTCAATCGGCTTGGTGCAGAACGCCTTGATTCCGGCATCGAGACAATTTCGGCGTGTATGGTCGGACACATCGGCGGTCAGCGCGACAATGGGCGTGTGCACAGGCCCTGTTGCGGAGAAATGATAAAGCTGCGTCGCCTCAAGGCCGGTCATCACCGGCATGTTGATGTCCATCAGCGCTATGTCAAAATGTTCATTGAGCAGAGCTTCAAGGGCCAGTTCGCCATTGTCCACGGCTTTGACCTCATGCCCGGCGAGCGACAGAATTTTGCTGATGATTTTCTGATTGGTCAGATTGTCTTCCGCAACCAGAATTTTGAAAAATGCCGGCACGGTCGATTGCGGCACGGTGTCAGGATAGAGAATTTCGGTCGAAGGCTGCACATCCCCCCGCACACCCGGGCTCTGAACGGCCGCCGCATCCATTTCGAACCAGAAGTGACTGCCCTGATCCAGCGCGCTGTCCACACCGATCACACCATTATACAGCTCAACCAGTTGCCGCGCGATGGCCAGCCCCAGACCACTGCCGCCGAACTGGCTGAGAATTGAATCATTGGCCTGGGTGAAGCGTTCAAAAATCCGGCTCTGATGTTCCGGTGCAATGCCGATGCCCGTATCATATATGTCGCAGCGCAGCCGCAGCCTGCCCGTTTCAAGCTGCTTGGCATTCATCAGCACCCGCACGGAGCCGCGGGTTGTAAACTTCACCGCATTGCCGACCAGATTGAGCAGAATCTCCTCCAGATGGCGGAAATTGGCCTGAATATATTGCGGCATTGTCGGGTTGATTTCAACGACAAGGCGGGTTTCCTTAGCCGCGGCCTGCACGCTCAGCATCGCGCGTATATCCGACAGCAACTGATACACATCAATTTTCTCAGACAGAACCCCATTGTGCTTGTCTTCGGCCTTGGCAATATTGATCACTGAATTGATCATGCGCAGCAAGGAGCGCCCGGCAGAGCTGATGGTGCGCACCATATTGTCCTGATCACTGCTCAGATTGGTATTTTGCAGCAATTCGCCAAGACCAATGATTGAGGTGAGCGGGGTGCGCAGCTCATGGCTGACGCTGGCAATAAACAGGCTTTTCGCCCGATTTGCCTCCTCCGCCGCAGCCAGAGCGGCAGAAAGTTTCTTGACCAGATAAAAGGCATAAAGCGGCAGCATGATCAGCCCGCTCAGCAGGCCGCCAACAAGAAACAAATGTGTGTTCCAAAACGGATTGAAAATGACCACACAGGTGCCGCCGACAAGGCTCAGCATCATCGCCAAAATCAGATACGAATTGCCAAACCGCAACCCATTGCCAAAAATAACCCATAGATAGAGCACATAGCCGATGGTGAAATATTCGCCGCCAATCACCATGCAGCTGCTTATAGCGGCAACATCAACACAAATGCCCAAGAGTTTACGAATGGATGAAGCCTCTCTCCATGAGCATAAATGAATAAATATGAGCATAGCAACAAAGCAATAATAAGTATTTGTGCGGATAAGACCATCAATAATAACATAATATGAATTATAATTATAAATTTTAATAGCGTAAAATATAAAACCAAAAATAATGCAAAAGTAAATACGATTGAGAGCAATCTCAATTTCTCTGTTTCCGGAAAAATAATTCTTCGGATTTGCAGATATACGCAACAATTTTAAGATTTTTTCGGATTTTAAATCAAAACGCATCACAAACTCATATTGTTACTTGATAAGTTATCTCTATATGATAGCTTATGTATATAATTTTGAAGACCTTTAATTAACATATATATAAATATTTTTTAGAATCAAAAAAATTAATTATTTCTGATTTATTTTGCAATTATCTATTTAAAAAATTACAAAGATGACTTAAGAGAAACTCCGTATATCGGGCGTTCACAAGAATTTACAGGACTGAAACCAAATTACCGAGTGAACCTTGACTGTCATTTTTTCTGAAATCATTGGCAAGCCTTCAAAAATTCAATCTGAATTATTTCCAGATTTTGAATTTTATTATGAGCAGCCATTACGGACTGTATGGCTGACAGTGCGGCCGAATGGACCTGTGCGCGCTACAGAAAGTTTTGTAAACCAACTCTCAACCGCACAATCCTACTCTGCAGCTTCACATGAGCAAGGACTTCCTTTAGAATTTTGTGTAACCTCATCTGCTGTGCCAGGCATATATAATTTTGGCGGAGATTTACCCTTTTTCATCCAATGCATAAAGGAAAACAACGTTGCTGCTCTAAAAAAATATGCCCATGCCTGTACCCGTATGATTTTCAACAACAGTATCGGCTGGGGTACGAGCGCTTTAACGATAGTTCTGCTACAAGGCGACGCGCTGGGCGGCGGGTTTGAGTCCGCCATCAGCCATGATTTCATTGTGGCGGAACGCAGTGTGAAAATGGGCATGCCGGAAATCGTATTCAATACATTTCCCGGCATGGGTGCCTATAGCTATCTCTGCCGTAAGCTGGATGCAGCCCGCGCCGAACGCATGATCCTATCCGGCAAAATCTACACCGCTGCCGAGCTCTTTGACATGGGGCTTGTGGATGTTCTGGCCGAGGACGGCGAAGGGCATGATGCGGTCCGCCGTATGATCAGCAATACGCGGCGCTATGAGGTTTTACGCTCCCTCAAACGTGTGCGCCAGCGCGTATTGCCCCTTGATCTTCAGGAACTGCTCGATGTCACCGACATCTGGGTGGAGAATGTTATGAAAATCCAACCCTCGGATTTGCGCCGAATGGAACGGCTGGTGTCTGCGCAGGAAAAACGCGTGGGCGGCCTCACTATGCCTGCGGGATAGCATACTATTTTTATATGGATAGTCTTTGTGAGCGTCCCTTCTCCCCGTCATCCCGCCTCTCCCTCATCCTTCGAGACGGCCTACGGCCTCCTCAGGATGACGGGGAGAAGGAACGCTCACAGCATGTTTCCACCTAAAAACAACATGCTCTAGGATGAGGAGGCGAGGGCACCGTTTCCGTTTAAAAACAACAGGCTCTCGCGCTCCTCAAACACCAAGATGAACAACCACACGCATTCTCCGTCGCAAGGGTTGCAGACAGTTGCGCCTCTCTCCACACCTATAAAAAATAAAGCCCCGCACGTTTCGGTGCGGGGCATAAAGAATTGAGGCTTAAGTCCTTAGTCGCCGGCAAAAATATCCCGGTCTTTGGTTTCCGGAATGAAGATCAACCCCACAACAAAGGTCACTGTAGCGAACACAATCGGATACCACAGGCCATAATAAATATCGCCGGTTGAAGCCACCATCGCAAAGGCTGTGGCCGGCAACAGGCCACCCACCCAGCCATTGCCAATATGATAGGGCAGCGACATGGAGGTGTAGCGGATGCGGGTCGGGAACAATTCCACCAGCGCCGCGGCCATCGGTCCATAGACCATGGTCACGAAGATAATCAGCACAAACAGCAGACCGATAATTGCCGACACCTGCGGACGGAAAATATCAAACACACCCGACATTTTGATGATCGCCGGATCGCCAGCCTTCGGATAACCCGCAGCATTCAGCGCCGCGCCGACATCCTTGGCAAAGGCTGCCGGAACGGCCTTGACATCATCGCCGGTCAGTTTGGACTTGTCAAAGGACGGAATGGTCACTGAATCGCCGATTTTCACAACAGCAATCTGACCCGCAGGGCCAGCTTCCGAAGTGTAATGCACCGAGCTTTTCGCCAGCAGGTCACGCGCCACATCGCAGGAAGTGGTGTAAACGCGCGTTCCAACCGGATTGAACAGCGAACCGCATTCCGACTGATCCGCAACTACAGATACTTTCACGGTCTTGATGGCATTGTCCAGCGTTGGATTGGCAATTTCGGTGATCTGTTTGAAAATCGGAAACAGGGTGACGGCGGCAATGATGCAGCCGGACAAAATCACCGGCTTACGGCCAATTTCATCCGAAAGCCAACCAAAGAACACAAACAGCAGTGTGCCCAGCCCCAGCGACCATGCCACCAGCAGATTGGCGGTGTAACCATCCACTTTCAGAATGGATTGCAGGAAGAACAGCACATAAAACTGGCCGGTATACCAGACCACAGCCTGACCGGAGACAAGACCCACCAGCGCCAGAATGGCGATTTTGGCATTGGACCAGTTGCCAAAAGCCTCGGAGATCGGTGCCTTGGAGGTTGTGCCTTCGTCTTTCATTTTCTGGAAGGCGGGGGACTCGCTCAGTTGCAGACGAATCCACAATGAAACGGCCAGCAGGGCCACCGACACCCAGAACGGCACACGCCAGTAAAAGGCTTTGAACGCATCTTCACCCACAACAGAACGGGTGACGAGAATCACAATCAGTGACAGAAAAAGGCCAAGAGTCGCGGTGGTCTGAATCCATGATGTATAGAAACCACGGCGGCTGTGCGGCGCATGTTCGGCCACATAAGTGGCCGCACCACCATATTCACCGCCCAGGGCCAGACCCTGCAACAGGCGCAGGCTGATCAGAATGGCCGGCGCCCAGATGCCGATTGTGGCGGAACCGGGCAGCAGACCGACGATGAAGGTCGAAAGACCCATGATCAGAATGGTGACAAGGAATGTATATTTGCGCCCGACGATATCGCCAACGCGGCCAAACACCAGCGCACCAAAGGGGCGCACAAGAAACCCAGCAGCAAAGGCCAGCAATGCGAAAATGCCCTGCGTCGCCGCATCAAACTGGCTGAAGAAATTCGCACCGATAATCCCGGCCAGCGAGCCATAGAGATAAAAATCATACCACTCAAAAACGGTACCGAGCGACGAGGCGAAAATAACTTTTCGCTCCTCTGCGCTCATCGGGCGGGCCGCGGCCCCCTTTGCTGCGATTGTGCTCATATTCACTCCCTCATTCTGCAGTTTGAGAACCACATTCATTATCAACCGTCGCTGTGTGATCACAGCCAAACCCGGTTTGCACGCCGCCCGCGCAAATGTGCGGACACCATTCATGAACAAGATACTAACCGACTTTGAGGGTGTCCGTCGATGGACTCAGCTATGAAACCTTCGTCTAGCCTTTGGGCAGGCGCGGCCCCTGCCCTTGCGCATCTATATGGACAATTTCTGATGCACGATACTCAAGGCAACCGCACAAGCATTTGACACATTAAGGCTTTTTATGGCCCCCGGCATATCAAGGCGGGCAAGGACATCGCAGTTCTCGCGGCTGAGACGCCTGAGCCCCTTGCCTTCGGCACCCAGCACCAGCGCCACCGGACGGCTGAGCACGGTTTGCGCCAGATCTTGCGGCCCTTCCGAGTCGAGACCAACGCGCTGATAGCCCATATCGCCCAGCTCATTGAGCGCGCGGGCCAGATTGACCACACTGGCTATGGCCACATGTTCCAGCCCGCCCGAGGCGCTTTTGGCCAGAATACCGGTCATTTCCGGCGAGTGGCGTTCGGTCGTTACAATGGCCTCCACATTAAAGGCCGCAGCCGTGCGCACAATCGCCCCGACATTATGCGGATCGGTCACCTGATCCAGCACCAGCACAATGCCTTTGCCGGACAATTCGCTTAAATCCATGTCCTCAAGAGGCCGCGCTTCGAGCAACATGCCCTGATGCACAGCATCACGCGGAACGCGGGCGAGAATCTCCTCATTCGAAACGATTCGCACCTCGACCTTGCTCTGCGCAATTTCAGGGGCGAGACGCTCCGCCGCCGAGTCTGTCACAATCAGCCGGATATTTTTGCGCCGTCTGGAGCGCAGCGCCTCCCGAACGGAATGATATCCGAAAATCAGCACCATATCTTTTGATTTGGCGGCAAAAGAGCTTTCAGCCCGCTCTCTGGCGGGCCGACCCACCGGTTTGCTACCTTTTGGAGCGTTGGAGCGGGGTGAAAATGCTGGTTTTTGTGAATTAACGCCGCTTTTTGGGTCGCGCGGGCCGCTTTTCCGTGTCACGCAGTGTCATCCTTTTATTGTCTTTTCTCTACATGTCATGCCTTGCACACAGGCGCAATCATTGCAGCTGAGAGATTTGACGACAGAAACATGAAATTTTGGGTTGACTTATGACGCGTGTAACCAGATAAGGACGGCGCTTCAGTGATTGCCACATTTTCTGAAGCCCGCTTGCTCAAACATCCGGCAAATGGAGGAGTGTCCCGAGTGGCAAAGGGGGGGGACTGTAAATCCCCTGGCTAACGCCTTCGTAGGTTCGAGTCCTACCTCCTCCACCATTTTTAACCTAAACCTTCTCCACCTGATCGCAGCGCAAAGGCCCGCGCCACTGGCCATAGCGATAGGGCCTGTACCAGACCGCCCCTGCGGGTAATTGCTGTGGCACGGGGTCGAAACCCGCCGTTCCCCAGGGCTGGCAGCGGCAGATGCGGGCAAGGCCCATCCAGCCCCCCGCCCACAGCCCATGAGTTTGAATCGCCTCATCGGTAAATTCCGAACAGGACGGCAAATGCCGACACTGCCGCCCGATCAGGCCGGACAGGCTGAGCTGATAGGCGCGGATCAGGCCATGCGCGGCGCGGCGCGGCAGTTGAGACATGGGTCTCACACGTTCTGCGCCGATTTGGCCAAGGCTTTTTCCGCGGCCTCGACCACGGCATCAAAGGTCAGCAAGGTGGAGGCATGGCGGGCCTTAAAGTTCCGCACCGGCTCGAAGGCCTGTAAATCGGCCCATTTGCCGGTGGGGGGCGGGCCATTGTCCTTCAGCATGGCGCGCATTGTGTCGCGCAGGGCGCGCAGCTCCTCCAGCGAGGCGCCAATCACATGGCTGGCCATCAGCGAGGAGGTGGCCTGCCCCAGCGCGCAGGCCCGCACCTCATGGGCAAAATCCGCAACCACATCGCCCTGCATGTTCACATCCACCGTCACAGTGGAGCCGCACAGTTTGGAATGGGCTGTGGCTGTGCCCTGCGGCGCGGCAAGGCGGCCAAGGCGGGGAATATTGCCAGCCAGCTCCAGAATACGTCGGGAATAAATGTCGTCGAGCATAGGCTACCCCTGATAATAAGCGCGCATTGCATTATATAGTCTTTCGAACCGGTTCTGACGAGGGTCGCGCAAGGGCAAGTCTTGTGTTTAATCCAGATCTAACCTCGCCGCGTAGACAGTTTTTTCAAGACAGGGAGGCTCCACATGGATGCCGTGGTCAAGTCCTTCATTTCCGGCAGCACGCCTGCTGCCGTGCAGCGGCCAAGCCGCGAAGAGGCCGAGGCGGCCGTGCGCACGCTCATACGCTGGGCGGGCGACGATCCGGCGCGTGAGGGCCTGCAGGACACGCCCCGCCGTGTGACCAAAGCCTTTGGCGAATTTTTCTCCGGCTATGAGGAGGACGCCGCCCATGTGCTAAAAAAAGTGTTTCACGATGTCGGCGACTATAATGACATGGTGCTGGTGAAGGATATTCCCTTTTCCTCGCATTGCGAGCACCACATGGTGCCTTTTGTCGGCACGGCGCATATTGCCTATTTTCCGTCGAATGGGGTGGTTGGCCTGTCGAAACTGGCCCGCGTGGTGGATATTTTTGCCAAGCGCCTGCAAACACAGGAAACCATGACCAGCCAGATCGTCAATGCCATTGATGAGGCCCTGAAGCCGCGCGGCATTGCCGTGCTGGTGGAGGCCGAGCACATGTGCATGTCAATGCGCGGGGTGAACAAGCAGGGCTCGTCCACGCTCACCAGCGGCTTCACCGGCATTTTTCAGGAAAACCCCGCTGAACAGGTGCGCTTCATGACCATGGTGCGCATGGGCGGGCGGTGATGCGCTTATGAGAAGCCCCCCTCATCCTGAGGCTCTCGAAGGATGAGGCAAATAACTCTGCGCTATCCTCACTGAAAAAACGTGCAACAAACGATACGCCTTGAATATTGTTGCAATTAAAAATATTGTCTCAATTCAGATTGAGGCAAAAATGACAGATTATACCCGACAATTAGAGCAAGTTGCGCATAATAAAGCCCTTGTGCGTCAATTCTGGATATATCTGCATGAGAGCCTGCCTCAAAAAGCAGATTTTTGGTTGCAAAAAAATGGCTATCCACAGGGTTTGATTACGCCCGTTCTGTTTGTGTTGAAATGGGGTTTGCCGGTTTTAGCCCTCGGCGTAATGATTACCTTCGGTTATGTGAGCGGTAAAACACTTTATAAAATTGTCAGTGGTATCGACTCATTAGAGGCGGACAATCTCAATAAGCTGATGCTGGGCCTTGCGGGTCTGCTGGGTGTGCCCTTTTTCGTCTGGCGGGTGCTGATTGCCGCAGACCAGAACAGAATTTCGCAGGAGGGGCATTTTGCTGCGACTCTGACCAAAGCCGTTGAACAGCTTGGTACGATGCGTGAGGAAAAAATCACTGTAAATGGCGCAGTCGAGACAAAAACAGTACCCAATCTCGAAGTGCGACTTGGCGCCATGTATGCACTGGAAAAGCTGGCGCGGGACTGCTTATCGCTGCATTGGCAGATTATGGAAATTCTCTGCACCTATATCCGCATAAATTCGAGCTCATCGGGCATGTCGCCAGAAATAACCAAAATTATTAAAAATCTTCCTATTATGGATGAGGTTAAGAATAAGGCTAAACTTGAAAATCTCTATAACTTGTTATGGGAAAATTTCGAAAACTCCAGCAATAATCCAAGAAGTGACATTCAAACCGCAATCAACATCATTGGCCGCCGCTCGCAAAAACAAATTGATTATGAAAACACAAATGCAGACGCAAACCGTGCGTATCAGTTGGATTTAACCAACTGCAATCTGGACGGAATTACCTTTGATGGCTTGAATTTTGACCGGACAAAATTTAACGGCTCATCTTTAAATAAGTGCAAATTTATAAATACCAGCCTAAGCAAATGTTCGTTTGAGAGCATAATTTGTTCTAATTCTGCTTTTTTAGTTTGCAATCTGATTGATACGGATTGGCAGACATTTGCTATGAACAACTCTAGATTTAACTACTGCATTTTTTCAGGAGCAAAATTCGAACGGGGGTTAATTGATATAAAATATTTTAATTTCTGTGACTTAAATGCGTGCAGGTTTGTTTATGTGCATTTTAATGTTGAATTTGAAGATAGTAACTATATTATGAAACAGGATATTTTATTTTCAAAATTCACAAGATCGACAGATTACTTTCCTACTCAGCAACATCTTGATCTCGGTTGGGGTCAAAAGCAGGAAATGCCGGCGGGATTGGAACTTCCAAAAAATGAACGCTGGAACGGCGTGTTCATGCGCGAAGATTGGGAATCCCGCCGCGCCTCTCACATCGCCGAAGGTCAGCGTCAATGGGACGCGTTCAAAATTAAGCGCAAGGCCAGCCGCAAGCAATAGCCGCCGGGCTGCATCTTCATCGTCTTGCTGTCATGCGCGGGCTTGACCCGCGTATCCATGCTGCAAACGCCCGCTGGACGGCAATGGCAGGAGCAGTGCGGCCATGCCGATGAAATTGAGCGGCACTTTTCCTCTGCGCCTGGCATAGGCCGAACGATGAGGACTGGATTAGACGCAAATGTTTCCCTCTGCCCATCCTTCGAGACGGCCTGCGGCCTCCTCAAGGATGAAGGGGGAGAGCGTAAGTGACAAAAAAGAATCACGCTCCATTGTCATTGCGAGCGTAAGCGAAGCAATCCAGTTTAAACTAATGGATTGCTTCGTCGGCTTTGCCGCCTCGCAATGACGGTTTTTTCCTCATCTTGAGTCTTCTCCCCGTCCATCCTTCGACAGGATGAGGGGGAGAGGGAATGCTCACAGTGTGTGTCCGTCTCAAAACAGCGGGCTCTCAAATTTCAATTTGGCCTTGCCCCGAAAAACGTGCATAAACCTCGCATGTGGACAATTTCAACCCCCTATGCTCCGCCACTGCCTAAGCCCGCATTGGAAGAAGGCACCGATTTCACGCCCAAATTTGATGCGGACGGGCTGATCACCTGCGTCACGCTTGAGCACGCCAGCGGCGAGATTCTCATGCTCGCGCATATGAATGCCGAGGCACTGAGCCTGACCCTCTCGACCGGCATTGTGCATTATTGGTCGCGCTCGCGCCAAAGCCTGTGGCGCAAGGGCGACACCTCCGGCCAGATTCAAATCCTCATCGAGCTGCGCACGGATTGTGATCAGGACGCGCTGATTGCCCGCGTGCAGGTGGGCGGCGATGGCAAGGCCTGCCACACCGGTCGCAAAAGCTGCTTTTATCGCCGCATTGTACTGGGCGATGAGGGGCCGAAACTCGTTCTGTCCGAGTAAACCCCAGCCTTCACTTGTGAACCAAAACCTAACCAAGAATGTGAATATTCTGGCCGTTTGCGGCCGCAAAGACACGGGCTTCACATTTGCGAGATAAAGGCGCAGCATAATCGGATTCAAGATTGCGGGTGGGCGGATGTTCATACCTTTCATGCGAAAATCCGATATGGGCTTTGGTGGCGCTGCCCCGCGCACGCCAAAGCTGGGCATAGCACTGGGGGCCGGGGCTGCGCGCGGCTGGGCCCATATCGGCTTTCTGCAGGAGATGCAGGCGCAGAACCTCATTCCCGATATTGTCACCGGCACCTCCATCGGCGCGGTTTGCGGCGGGTGTTATGCCGCCGGAAAACTCGATGATCTGGAGCATTTTGCCCGCGCGCTCAACCGCAAGCGCATTTTCAGCCTGATGGATTTCTCCTGGTCCGGCGGCGGCCTGCTGGGGGGAAACCGCCTGCGCGCCCGTCTCGACACCGAACTGGGCGATATCCGCACACAGGACATCGCCATTAAATTTGGCGCCGTTGCCACCGAAATCGGCAATGGCCACGAAATCTGGCTGACCAGAGGTCGCATAGCTGAAATCATCCACGCCTCTTATGCCCTGCCCGGCCTGTTTGAGCCGGTGCGGCTCAATGGCCGCTGGCTGATGGACGGCGCATTGGTCAATCCGGTGCCCGTCACCATGTGCCGCGCCATGGGGGCGGATCTGGTGATTGCGGTCAATCTAAGCACGGACTCCTTCTCGCGCGGGTCTGTGCTCTCCGACCAGCCGGAGAGCGAACCAGAGCCCAATGCTCCGGCTCCGGCGGCTGAAATTCTGGCTGAATCAACCACAGAACCGAAAGGATTTCTGGCGGCGGTCAGCGATGGCTCATTCGCCCTGCCCTGGCCGTTCCGTGGGGCCACCCCCGGGATAAAATCCGGTAAAAAAATGATGCAGGCTGCCGCGCCGGGCATTGCGGCGGTGATGATGGATGCCTTCAATATCATGCAGGATCGGGTTGCGCGCTCGCGCCTTGCCGGAGACCCGCCGGATATTATGGTGAATGCGCGGGTGGGCAAAATCGGTCTGTTTGAATTTGACCGCGCCGACGAGCTGATCGCACTGGGGCGCGAGGCCGCGCGGCGCTCGGCCAGCGACATCCGCACCGCAATGCAGGATCTGGCCGAGCGTGGGTTTTAGGCGCAACAGCGCAGCCGGTCACGCCGAGGCAATATAATGGCGCAGAGCCTGCCGCTCGCTGTCAATATCCTCAAGACGGTATTTCACCACGTCGCCAATGGAGACGAGCCCGGCAAGGCGATTGTTTTCAACAATCGGCACATGGCGGAAGCGGCCTGCGGTCATATCCTCCATCAGACTGGTGACGCTGGCGTCCTCGGTCGCGGTGATCACCTTTTCGGTCATGTGGCGGGATACGGGGTCCTGCAATGCGGCAGCGCCCCCTGCCGCAATCGCTTTGACAATGTCGCGCTCTGAAACAATGCCTAAAACATCCCCGCCCTCGCCGGTGATCACAATCGCGCCAATGCGCTTTTCAGCCAGCACCGCGACCGTTTCAGCCAATGTCTTATGGGGTTGCAGCGTTGTAACGCTCCGGCCTTTGACTGCCAGAATTCGGGCAACAGTCATGTGAACCTCCTCATGTTTCCAGTCCCCCGGCAGCGCTTCTATCGGTCTTTTCCGGGCACAAGGAGAGAATGCGCCGATTTGGCGCAACCTGCAAGAGGCCAGTTCAGAGGCCGTGAGCCAAGCCTCAACGGGCTTTGCAAAGCCAATTTCTACGCGTCAAACAGCGGAAACAGCAGAAAACCGGCCAGAAAACCGCCAATATGCGCCTCCCATGCAATCGGGCTATCGCTCAGCCCGAACAGTGTCGAGCCCAGACCAAACACCAGATTGAGCACAAACCAGACAATAAAAAACGTCATGGCGCGGGAATTGGCCAGAACCTCCCGCACAGGCGGTGCGGGCAGATGATAGGCCGCATCACGCGACATAAACACCAGACCATTGCTCTCGCCCAGCGGCGCACCCGGCATAAAGGCAAAGCGCATGGCAGCGCCCATACAGCCCGAAACAACCGCCGAAGCGCCGATCACCGGCTCAAAATCTTTGGGATGAACACAAAAATGCAGCGCCACCCCGGCAACAGCCGTTACAGCGCAAAAAATCAGAAAGCGGATGGTGTTGAAGCGCCGCGCCACCGCAGCCCCGAAGGACATCAGCCACAGCGAATTCAGCAGCACATGCGTCCAGCTTCCGTGCAAAAAAGCATAGGTCAGCCATGTCCAGGGCATCAAGGCGCCATCGTCGAGAAAAAATCCGGCCAGAGACTGCGTATCGGCATCCAGAGACAGGGAGGAGAACCAGTTGGGATCCAGCCAGTTGCTGATGCGCGCCGGCACAAAGGCAAAGCGACGGACAAAATCCATCTGCGCCATCTCGTCCATCTGGCTTTGCAGGTAAAACACCAGAAGAAACACCGCCACCAGCACCACAATCACAGTGGGCACATTGAACATAGGCTGACGCGCACGCTGATCCAACACAGGCAACTCCGATCTCACAGGCCCGACACCGCCCTTGTCTTCATGCTAATGCGCAGGCCGCCACTTTACAATGCACCGGCGGGCGCGGGCCTTAGGATCATGGTGAAGATTCCGTTAAAAAGCCTTCAAAATTAACCTTAACTTTCGAAACGATTGGTTAACCATGCGACTCCCCGCTATTGAGCATGGAGACTGCCCCGCAATGTGATAAAACCTCGGCAGGATCAACAGTGTCCGTTTTCAAACAGATTTTAACAGCAGAGCCTGATAGACCCCGATGAGACATTCGATTAGCAAAGAGCTGTTTGCCTATTGGAACATGCTGCGCGGCCCCCGCGCCGCGCCGGAACGACTGGACCTTGACCCCAGCGTGATCCGCTCCTTACTGGCCGACACCTTCATTCTCGACCATGATTCAAACCACGGATACCCATTCCGCCTGTCGGGCACACGCAACAATCAACTGTTCGACCGTGAATTGCGCCTCAAGCCCTTTCTGGATCTCTGGTGCCCACAGGATAAGCCTCGGATCAGCCAGATGATTGAGACAGTCAGCGACGATCTTATGCCCATCTGCGCCAGTATTGAGGCTTCGAGTGGCAGCGAGCCGCTCGGTCTGGAAATGCTGCTGCTGCCCCTGCGCCATCACGGCCTCAGCCACAGCCGTTTGCTCGGCTGCCTGAGCCCGATGACCACGCCGGACTGGATCGGCCTGCGGCCCATTGGCCCGATGAGGCTGAACACCTTCCGCAGTCTGGAGGTTCGCCCCTTTGCACCGGCACTGGCTGCATCCTTGCCGCATCCCAGAGACCATCTTCCGGTGTTTGAACGGCGCAACAATGGCTTTCGTGGTCAGCGCCTCCAGCCCAGAACTTTGCGTCATCTGACTATTTATGAAGGTGGCCGGTAGTATAGCGCGGTTAAGATGATATTAACTCGATAAGTATAACTTTTCGATTATAGATATATTTGTGCACATTTGCGGCACCTATTCGAAAGACCGATGATATGCTTGCGACTAAATTGTCGGAATTTTATGACACGGAACAAAATCCGCGTCTCTCATTGCAGCTTTCCGGACGTTATATGCTGCCCAACAAGCAGGAATATACCTGCACAACGCAATATATATCCGTGCGGAGCCTCACCATCATCGGAGACGGACAGGGCAAGACCGGCGAACGCGTCATTGCCTATATTGATGTGATCGGGCGGCTGGAAGGCGTGATTCAAAAACTCATCGCCGGCGGCTTTATAATGTCCGTCACCTTGACACCGGCCAAAACCACGCGACTGGCCGAACAGCTGAACTGGCTTTTAAAAAAAGGGACGTCGGGTGCCGTTCCGGATCGGCGACAAGAACGCATAGAGCTGCGCCATTCATTGTCCACACTGAAACTGGAAAATGATCGGGCCATATCCTGCAATATTGTTGATATTTCCATTTCCGGTGCCAGCGTCAGTTTCCATTCATCCGATATGCCGGAGGTGGGTAGCCGCGTCATTCTGGGTCACACGCCGGGCCGCGTCAGTCGCGTGCTCGAATATGGTGTGGCCATAGAATTTCTGCGCCTCATCCCGATTGAACATTTCAACGAGAATATTGTTCTTTAAACGTGCTGATTTGCGGGTGACGCCGCATGTCGGCGCGCCCCACAACACTGGCGACAGAAGCGAAGTCATCCGACTGTTTCGCGCCTAGAGTCTGTTGCTTTTAAACGGAAGCGGCTCCCTCTCCCCGCGTGCGGGGAGAGGGTTGGGGTGAGGGGCATTTAATAATCCCAAGCCCCTCATCCTGTCCCTCTCACCGTCATCCCACCCTCTCCCCGTCATCCTGAGGCTCTCGAAGGATGGAGCGCAGAAGACGTTTCCGTTTTAAGGCAACAGGCTCCAATGGTGCGAACGCGCCGACCTCCCGCCATAGCCTTTTAAACTTTTTTTGCAGCCAAACCGCCGCATATTAACCATAAACCGCCCGGTTATGGTAAACAGGGTGATGACAAAAGGTTAAAACCCAGGCAGCCCCGCCAATAGAAAAAATATAAAAACCAATATATATCAATGAATTGAAACAAATTCTTTCAAATTTAAATCTTAATATTCAAAATTCAGAAGCTATAAAACCGACAATTTGAAAATAAACGCGATTGCATAAAATTCGAATTTTTTATTTGAAAGAGCCGAAAACCATCTCTGCCATTTTGATCCCCGGAACACAAAAAGGGGGATCTTCATGTATTCCAGAGTTATAACCACAGTGATCATGGCCTTCAGCTTCCTGTCCTATATGACGGATACAGAGGCCAAAAACCTGAAAGTCACCTATGCCGCCATTGGCGGCGTCACATCCGTGCCTTATGGCTGGATCGACTTCTGCAACCGCAGGCCGGAAGAATGCAATGTCTCGGCTTTACCGGCCATGGACATCAACCTCAATGCGCAGGCGATGAGCGAGCTCAACCGCATCAATGCGCAGGTCAATGCCTATATTCAGCCGGTCAGCAATCTGGAGCATTGGGGCACAATCCTCGACCATTGGGATTACCCGACCGACGGCAAAGGCGACTGCAAGATTTATGCGCTCTATAAGCGCAAGCTGCTGATTGACGAGGGCTTTCCGCGTCAGGCGCTGCTGATGACCGTCGTGCGCGACCTGCAAGGCAATGGCCATGCCGTGCTCACCGTCAAAACCAATAAGGGCGATTTCATCCTTGATAATCTGGTGGAAAATATCCGCGGATGGAACGAGACCGGCTATAAATTCGTCAAGCGCCAATCACAGGAAAACCCGAATGTCTGGTTGTCCTTGGGCGATGTGGTTGGCAATCAGATACAGGAAGCCAGCAACTAGACAGGGCTTGTCAGGGCGAGAGGATCCCCCTTTGAGCGCCCTGACCTCTCCGGCCTCTCAGACCCCTGAGAGGCCGGTTTTTTTAATCGATGCGGCGCAAGCCCTGTTTATGGCGCGCAGCATTTGCAACATAATGCGCCGCCGAGGCTTTGAGCCGCGCTGCCGCATCCGGCCCGAGCAGCTTTGCAACCTTGGCCGGCGCACCGACAATCAGCGCATGCGGCGGAAAACTCTTGCCCTCGGTGACCAGCGCATGGGCGCCCACAAGGCAGCCATCGGGAATATGTGCACCATTGAGCACCACCGCCCCCATGCCGATCAGTACGCCATTGCCCAGCGTGCAGCCATGCAGAATCACGCCGTGACCTATGGTGCAATCCTCGCCGATGGTGAGCGGATAGCCCATATCCGTGTGCAGAATGCAGCCTTCCTGAATATTGGAACGTGCCCCGACATCTATGCGCTCATTGTCGCCGCGCAGCGTCGCGCCAAACCAGATATTGGCCCCCGCACCCAGCCGCACATTGCCGATGACATTGGCGTCAGGCGCAACCCAGTGCGAGCCATCCTCAGGCAGTTCGGGCGCGCGGCCATCCAGTTCATACAAAGGCATGAGCGTCTCACAAATCTTCGAGATCGAGATCGAGAATGGCCATCTGGAAGGTGAAACTTTTCAGCTTGGCATCATCGGCTGAAATAATGCCCAGAAACTCGTCGCCATTGTTCAGCTCGACAGAATCCACCTTTTTGCCGCGAGCGACGAGCCGCAGAGCTTCATTTTCAAACAGCAGCCGCAGGTAGGGCTGAAGCGCCGCGCGCTCCACCGGCAGTTTGATATCCATGGAAAAGGAGCGGTCGCCGTCCTCGTCGTCCACCACAATGCTGCCCAGCCGCCGCTCACCCAAAGCCACAATGGCAGAGTCCGGATTTTTCGGATCAGCCGTCACCAGCAGTTCGGCATTGCCGAAGGCCTTGCGCAAAAATTTTTGCAGTTTGGGAATTTCATGTTTTTTCACGCCGTCGACTCCTGAAAATGCTGCCCGCGTTTTAGCCTGTGGCAAAGACTTTGGCGAGTATGATTTTCAGGCCATCCACATGACGGCAGGACTGCGCGGAGGACATGAACCCCTTAAATCTCCAGTTTTTCTGCCAGAAGCTGGTCCATGTTGCGGGCCGGTTCCGCGCAGCCCGCCGTGCCCACCACCCGCGCCGGAACCCCCGCCACCGTCGTATTGTTGGGCACAGGCGCCAGCACAACAGAACCGGAGGCAATGCGCGCGCAGCGGCCGATCTCAATATTGCCCAGCACCTTGGCGCCGGAGCCAATCAGCACACCGCGGCGGATTTTCGGGTGGCGGTCGCCCACCTCCTTGCCGGTGCCGCCCAGCGTCACACCCTGCAGAATCGACACATCATCCTCGATCACCACCGTCTCGCCGATAACAATGCCGGTGGCATGGTCAAAAAACAGCCCCTTGCCAAATTGCGCGGCGGGATTGATGTCCACCTGAAACACTTCCGAGGCGCGGCTTTGCAGATAAAGCGCGAAGTCCTTGCGCCCCGCCGCGCGCAGGGCATGGGCCAGCCGGTGCGTCTGAATGGCATGAAAGCCCTTGAAATAGAGAATAGGCTCAATCAGCCGGTTGCAGGCAGGGTCACGATCCACCACCGCCATAAGGTCAGCGCGGAATGCATCGCCAAAACTGCGGTCTGCGGCAATAAATTCGCCATACACCTGCCGGATCAGCTCGGCTGAGACCTCCTGATGCGCGAGGCGCTGCGACAGGCGCTGCACAATGATGCTCTCCAGCGAGTCATGATTCAAAACCGTGGAGAGAATGAAACCGGCCAGCTCCGGCTCATGGCGGATCATCTCCTCCGCCTCCTGCCGCACCCGCGCCAGAATCGGGTCATTCTTGCCAAGGCCAATGACGTTTTTGCCAAAACCGGCATGAGATTGCTGCTGCGCCATAAGTTTCTCCTCAGTTCAAGGTCTTATAGCATAATTGGGGTGCAGGGCCAAATTTACCAGTGGGACAGCCCCCGCTTCGTCTTTTGAATGTTTGTTTTATAGCCCGTTCACCCCTAATATGACGCAGGCATTCAACAGGGGGCGCAATGACCGACACATTAAATCTGACAATAACAGATTTCATCGGGTGTATTGAAATCAACAATCAGGCGCGCCGCAATGCCTTTGACCTCGCCATGTGGCAAAAATTGCCGCAACTGGTGCAGCAACTCGACCAAAACAGCGCCGTGCGTCTGATCATTCTGCGCGGCGTGGGCAAAAGCGCCTTTTGTTCGGGTGCCGATATTTCCGAATTTTCAACCGTGCGCGCCACAGCCGCAGGCGGCAAGGCCTATGAACAGGCCAATGAGGCCGCCTTTGCCGCGCTGGCCCATTGCAGCAAGCCAACCTTGGCCGCCATCCGCGGCTTTTGCATGGGCGGCGGTGTGGGTCTGGCCGCCAGTTGTGACCTGCGCATTGCCGAAAGCGGCACCGAATTCGGCATTCCTGCCGCCAGGTTAGGCGTCGGCTATCCGCCCCGCGCCATGGCACTGGTGGTGGCGGCGCTGGGGGTGCAAACCGCAATGGATCTATTTGCCACCGCCCGCCGCTTCAAAGCTGAGGAAGCCCAGCGCATCGGCTTTCTCGCCCGCATTTTCGCGCCGGAGACTTTCGAACAGCAGCTTGCCGAAATGGCACAGGCCATTGCCGCCAATGCCCCTCTGACCATCAAAGCCGCCAAGGCCGCCATTCACCACGCAGCCGGCCTGCCCGGCGCCGCCGATGCGCAGACCGCCGAAGCGCTGGCCGCCGCCTGTTATGACAGCGCCGACTATGTCGAGGGCCGCACAGCCTTTCTCGACAAACGCCCGCCCCGCTTTACCGGCCATTAACCTGTTCAGTATATTTTATGAGACACCTGATGATTCAAAACTTTAACAGCTTGAATCACACTGTGAGGCTTTGCCCGCAAGCGATTCACAAGACTCAGCAAAAGCCACCGCAGTTCAGGTAAAACATCATCAGGGGCGCTGCGCCAGAAACGCCAGAACGCCGGCTTTATAGACCTTGTCCCCCACGGCCAGATTATGATCCCGCCCCGGAATGGGCAGAAGTTGCGCATGGGGCAGAACATTCACCAGCTTCTGGCCATCACCGGCCACGGCGTCGGTTGTGCCCACCGCCACCAGCACCGGACAGGTCAGGCGGGCCGCCAGTTCCGGCGCCAGTTTCTGACGTGAGCCACGGATGCAGGCGGCCAGCGCCCGCAGGTCGCTTTTGGTGCTTTCGGCAAATTTACGAAACATCCGCTGCGTCGGCTCGGTGACATCATCCAAAGAGCGGGCTTCCATCGCCTCGGCAATGCGGGTGGATAGCCCGCCCCCCTCGATCAGATAATGGCCAAGCCCGCCGATAATCAGCCCGCGCACGCGGGGGGGTGCCGAAGCTGTAAGAAAGGCGCTGATGCGCGCGCCCATCGAATAGCCCATCACGTCAAAGCGCGCGAGGCCGAGATGGTCCATCAGGGCCAGAGCATCCGCCGCCATAATCTGGGTGGAATAATCTTCCGGCGCATAGAGCTTGTCGCTTTGGCCGTGGCCGCGATTGTCGATGGCAATCACCCGCCGCCCCGCCTCGGTGAGGGTTTTGACCCAGAGCGTTGACGCCCAGTTGATGACATGATTTGAGGCAAAGCCGTGAATGAGCAAAATCGGCTCATGCAGATCAACCCCGATGGCCGGTGCATCGAGATAAGCAAGGCGAACACCATTATGGGTGAAAAAGGGCATATTGATTCTCATGGACTTACAATTCAGCACCATAGCCAACGCCGCCATAAAGACAATTAGGCTCGCCAATTTCATATAAACCTGTCTATATTGACCGCACCCAAGGAGATCTGCCATGACCGAAGTGAAAAAATCCGAAGCCGAATGGAAAGCCGAACTCGATGATATGGCCTTTTGCGTGCTGCGCGAACATGCCACCGAGCGGCCGGGCACCAGCCCGCTGCTGCATGAGCACCGCAATGGCACATTTCTCTGCGCAGGGTGCGGCACGCCGCTTTACCCCTCCACCACCAAATTTGAGTCAGGCAGCGGCTGGCCCAGCTTCTGGGACCCGCTTCCCGGCGCTGTGGAAACCACCATCGACACCAGCCACGGCATGGTGCGCACAGAGGTGCATTGCGCCAGCTGCCACGGCCATCTCGGCCATGTGTTCAACGACGGCCCCGCCCCCACCCGCCTGCGCTATTGCATGAATGGTGCAGCCATGAGATTTGTGCCGGAAGAATAAAACCAATTCCCTCTCCCCGTCATCCTGAGCACAAAGGAGGGAGAGAGGCAGGGCGAGGAAAAATCCACAACTATGAACAGAATCGTCTGTATGAAATGGGGCACCAAATTCCCCGTCGATTATGTCAATGTGCTGTATGCGGCTGTGAAGCGCAACATGCGCCGCCCGTTTGAGTTTATCTGTTTCACCGACGACCCCACCGGCCTCGCCAAGGGCATCACAGCGCGGGAACTGCCCTCCCTTGGCCTGCCGGAGGCTAAAAAATCAAAAGGCGGCTGGCCCAAGCTTGCCATGTTCAAGCGCGGCCTGTTCGCGCCCGATGACCTTGTGATGGTGCTGGATGTCGACATTCTCATCATGGGTGATCTGGAGCCGTTTTTTGCCCGGGCGGAACAGATGGGCGGCTTGCATATTCTGCGCGAATGGAACATCTGGCCACTGGACTATCTGCCCTTCAGGCTGCGCCCGAAGCAGCATGGGCAAAGCTCGGTGTTCATGTTCCGGCCCAAAGACCAGCACCATCTGCTGGATGATTTTTTGGCCGATATTGAAGGCACCTATCAAAAAGCCAGCAATGACCAGAAATATATCAGCTGGTTTGCGCATCAGCCGCATTATTTCCCGGCGCAATGGACGGTGAGCTTCAAACGCCACTGCATCAAATTCTGGCCGCTGAACTGGCTTTTTCCAACGATCAAGCAGCCAAAAACCGCAAAAATCGTAGTGTTTCACGGCTATCCCCACCCTGACCATTTGATCGGCGATGCGGATTCGCGCTGGGGCAAGGGGCTGAAAGCCGGTCGCGGGCCGGTCAAATGGGTGAAGGCCTATTGGGAAAAAGGCCTGAAGGCCAGCGCCGGCCCACTTGAAACACCGCTTGCCGCAGGCGAAAAGACAGGCTAATCGAAGAGTGCGGTTTTGGATTCGGCAGGTCTGAATTCAGCGCGCGGACGTGGCGAAATTGGTAGACGCAAGAGACTTAAAATCTCTCGCCTTATGGTGTGCGGGTTCGATTCCCGCCGTCCGCACCATCTTCTCTCCATATAACAACAGTCATTTTCAATGTTTGACTGTGTTGCGGCTCTGTTGCAACGCTCTTTACGCCAGATTTATGAGTGTTCTCAGCTTGGCTAAACATAAACCGGCATATTATAACTCAAATGGCTGTTTCTGTGTAAACTCCACAGCAAGCCAAACTGTGAGCCATGAATGACCTCAACATCTGATCTGCGCATAGACATGGTGCTCAAGCCCATTCTCATGGCGCTGGCCGAACGTGACGAAGCCTGCAGCGCCGAATATATAAATTCCTGGGTTATCAGCGCATTGCAGGAGCACAAGACCCTGACGCCGGACCCGCGTGCGGCGACACATCTGGCGCAAAAGCTGGCGCTGGCCCGCACCAGCCTGACCGTCGCGGGCTTGATCGAGCCGCAGCCCCATGGCCACTGGCGATTGACAGACGCAGGCCGACAGGCGCAAAGCCTCCCGCCCGACTCCCTGCTGGCCATTCTGAAACAGAGCGCGCGCACCGCGCCCGCACCGGCCATCAGCGAACTGGAGGCGATAGACCGGGAACATCAGCACGCATCATGGCAATCCCGCCTGATCGAGGTGATTCTGGCGATGAAGCCGGATGCCTTTGAGCGGCTGTGCCAGCGCATTCTGCGGGCCAGCCATTTCATCCGTGTGGAGGTGACCGGGCGCAGCGGTGACGATGGCATCGACGGCATCGGCATTTTACGGGTCAACCTGCTGTCTTTTCATGTGATGTTTCAATGCAAACGCTGGCGCAATCCCGTGGGTGCGCCGCAGATCAGGGATTTTCGCGGTGCCTTGACGGGGCGCGCCGAAAAAGGCCTGATTTTCACCACCTCCAGCTTTACCACCGCAGCCTATACAGAGGCCGCGAGGCCCGGCGTTTTGCCGATCGACCTTGTGGATGGTGACGCCTTATGTGAATTGCTCAAAAGCCTGAAACTCGGCGTTCATACCAAAATTGTCGAGGAAATTGAAATTGATCCGGATTTCTTTCGGCTGATGTAGCTAAACCGCGCGGGAAAACTGCGCCGCAGACCCAGAATAAGCATCAAAAGCCTGCGCCGCCACCCGCACGAAAGGGCGGCCCGCCTCGGTCATCCTCACCTGTGACCCATGAATATGCACCAGCCCGTCCTGCGCCAGCGCATGAAGCCGCGCAACAGCGCCGGTCAAATCGGCCTCAGGGGCGATTTCAGCCATATCAACGCTGAAATTGCACATCAGCCGCTCGATCAGCGCGCCGCGGATCTTGTCATCGCGCGAGAAGGCATGGCCGCGACAGGTGGCCAGACGCCCCGCAGCAATAGCCTGACTGTAAGGGCCGATGGTCGGCTCGTTCTGGGCATAGCCCTGCGGCAAGGTGCTGATGGCGGAGGCACCAAAACCGATCAGCGCATCGGCGCAATCGGTGGTATAGCCCTGAAAATTCCGGTGCAATGCGCCCTGCTCTGCCGCTGCGCATAAGGCGTCATCGGCCTTGGCATAATGATCCATGCCAATGGCCACATAACCCGCCTCAATCAGCAGCCGGTTGACAGCATCGGCCTGTTCCATACGCGCCTCGGCATTGGGCAAGGCGGCCTCGTCAATCAGGCGCTGATGCTTTTTCATCCACGGCACATGGGCATAACCAAAAACCGAAACCCGATCCGGATTAAGCGCCGCAGTCTGGCGGATATTGTCCTGCAAATGGGCGAGAGTCTGGTGCGGCAGGCCATAAATCAGATCGACATTGATATTGTCGATACCGGCGTTGCGCACAAGGGCAAAAGCCTCTTGCACCTTATCCAACGGCTGCACGCGGCCAATCGCCTCCTGCACATCGGCATTAAAGTCCTGCAAGCCAAAGCTGACCCGATTGATGCCGATTTCGGCCATAACAGCCACAAATTCAGCGGTGAGCACCCGCGGGTCAAGCTCCATCGCATGATGCGACAGGTGAGAGAGGTCAAAGCGCGCGGCAAAGGCCGCCCAGAGTCGCCGCAGATTCGCCGCCCCCAAAGCCGAAGGCGTGCCGCCGCCCCAATGCACATCGGTCACGCCATGCGCGGCGCTGGCGGTGCTCACATGTTCCAGTTCCTGAATAAGATGGTCGGTATATAGATCCACCGGCGCCATTTTGCGCGCCAGCTTGGTGTTGCAGCCGCAATAAAAACACATAGACTGACAAAAAGGCACATGAAAATAGGCTGAAATCCGCGCATCGGGTGCCAGTTCGCCCAACCATCGCTCGACCGTGTCCCCCCTCACCGCAGCGCTGAAATGCGGCGCAGTCGGATAGGACGTGTAACGGGGCACATTGAGGCTGGCGAGGCGAAGGCGATCAATCATAAGGGGTTTTTAACGCGGCCCTGAACGGGCAGCATTGATCTGAATCATCCGCTCACAGCCCTGTCAGCCCTGATAAAGCCAGTCATACCGCGCCAGCAGCCGCTCCGTGCCCATGAGGCGCATGGCCATATCCCGCGCGAAAGCGGCCGGGCCGCTCAAGTGATAAATTCTGGCCTGACGGCGCGCCTCAAGTTGCACCCGCGCGGTGCGGGCAAAACGCGCCGCCTCATAATCGCGCATGGCCTGCGGCGCAGTGCCGCCTCCCGCAAGATGACGCGCCAGAACAGCCGCATCCTCAATCGCCTGACTGGCCCCCTGCGCCAGAAAAGGCAACATCGGATGCGCCGCGTCGCCCAGCAAAGTCACCGGCCCGTCGCCCCATTGCGGCGTGGGGTCGCGGTCAAACAGCTGCCAGCGCCGCCATTCGGGTGCGGCGTGCAACAGCGCCCGCGCCTGCCCATTCCAGCGGGCAAAAGCGCTGTGCAGGCGCGCGGGGTCAGCCGTCTCCGACCAGCTATTGCCGATCTGTTCTTGCCCCGCCTCGACAATCGCCACCACATTCATCACCCTGCCCCCCCGCAGCGGATAATGCACCAGATGGGTTTTGGGTCCGAGCCAGAGCGAGGTTTCATTCTTGTGCAGCGCCTTCGGCACATTCTCTATAGGAATCAGCGCCCGCCAGGCGTGCTGGCCGGTGTAGCGCGGCGCGGCGGGCACATTCAGCTTTTCACGCACCACAGACCGCAGCCCATCCGCACCGATCAGCAGATCACACTGAAAACTCAGCCGGATCAGACCCACACGCGCCGCCACAACAACCGTTTCGCCATCCAGCGCAAAGCCTGTCACCTCATGGCCGGGGCGAATGTCTATGGCGGGTTCGGCTTTGGCCGCCTCCAGCAAAATGGCCTGCAGATCAGCGCGGTGAAGGGTGAGGCTCGGCGCGCCCCAGCGGCTCACCGCCGTTTCGCCCAAGGGCAGACGGCTGAGAACTCGGCCATCACGTCCGCGCCGGATGGTGACGCATTCGGGCTGCGAAGCCACAGCAGACAAGGCATTCATAAGGCCAAGTTTGGCCAGAACGCGCAGAGCGTTGGGCGAAATCTGGAGACCGGCACCCACCTCCTCAATGCGGGGGGCGCGCTCCAGCACAAGAACGTGATAACCGGCTCTGGCCAGCGCCAATGCGGCGGTCAGCCCGCCTATGCCTGCCCCGACAATGAGGGCAAGACGGCTCACGCGTCCTGAAGCTCGCACTCAGCCGGCTCAGAATGGCCATGCAACGAGGCTTTATAAATATAATGGGTGGAGCAATAAGGGCAGATCGCCTCATTGTCATGACCAATATCAATGAAAATATGCGGATGGTCAAAGGGCGGCAATGCGCCCACGCACATGAACTCGCGCGCGCCGACATAAATCTGCGGCAAGCCAGCCTGATTGTGGAAATGCGGAATTGTGTGATCGGCCATCTGCGCCCCGTAAAGTTATTTGCCGCACCATACTCAAAGCGCATGGCTTTGGGTAGGGGGAAATTTATATCGCGGCGGGCTGCGCGCAGAACTTAACGCGTCATGGCCGGACGTGATCCGGCCATCCACGGTAATTAAAGAAAACGTGGATACGCGGGTCAAGCCCGCGCATGACGTGCTTAAGCAAGAAAATGCAGATAAAACATTATGTGCGAGCTTGGCTCGCCATCCACATCCCCCTCATGCCCAATTTCGTGCCGCATCCCTCTCAATTAGATAGGTTACCCCATTGAGCCCATGCGCCATTACGGCCTATCATAAAGCGGAATGAGGTGACTCTTGCGCTATAATCTTCTCAATGTGGTGAAACAGGCCTTCAAAGGCCAGAAGGACTGGACACCCGCCTGGCGGGAGCCAGAGCCAAAGGCTGAATATGACGCCATTATCGTCGGCGGCGGCGGTCATGGTCTGGCCACGGCCTATTATCTGGCCAAAAACCACAATATGACCAATATTGCCGTGGTGGAAAAAGGCTGGATCGGCTCGGGCAATGTCGGGCGCAACACCACCATCATCCGCTCCAATTACCGCGAGGCGGGCAATATTCCCTTTTATGAACATTCGCTCAAGCTGTGGGAAGGGCTGGAGCAGGACATCAATTTCAATGCCATGGTCAGCCAGCGCGGCGTTCTGAACATTGTCCATAATGATTCGCAGCGCGATGCGGCGATCCGGCGCGGCAATTCCATGCGCCTGCATGGCGTCGATGGCGAATATCTCGACCGCGACGCTTTGCGCAAAATGGTGCCCTATATGGACTATGACAATGCGCGTTTTCCCATTGTCGGCGCCTTACTGCAACGGCGCGGCGGCACTGTGCGCCATGATGCGGTGGCCTGGGGCTATGCGCGCGCGGCAGATGCGCGCGGCGTCGATATTTTACAAAATTGCGAAGTCACCGGCATCCGCACCGAAAATGGCGCGGTGGTGGGGGTGGAGACCTCTCGCGGCTTTATCAAATCCAAGAAAATCGGCCTCGCCTGTGCGGGCAACACCAGCCGTGTGGCGCACATGGCCGGGCTGAACCTGCCGATTGAAAGCCATGTGTTGCAGGCGTTTGTGACTGAGGGCATCAAGCCGCTGATTGACAATGTCATCACCTTTGGCGCGGGGCATTTTTACATCAGCCAGTCGGACAAGGGCGGTTTGGTGTTTGGCGGCTCGATCGACGGCTATAATTCTTACGCCCAGCGCGGCAATATACCCACCGTGGAAGAAGTGGCCGAGGAAGGCGTCGCGCTGTTTCCGCTGCTGGGGCGCTTGCGGGTGCTGCGCTCATGGGGCGGCATTATGGATATGTCGATGGATGGCTCGCCCATCATTGATAAAACCGATATTTCCGGCCTGTATCTGAATTGCGGCTGGTGTTATGGCGGCTTCAAGGCGACGCCCGCCTCCGGCTGGTGCTTTGCACACACAATAGCCCGCGACGAGGCGCATGAATTCAACGCCGCGCTGAAGCTGAAGCGTTTTGAAACCGGTTATCTGGTGGATGAACATGGCGTCGGCCCGCAACCCAACCTGCATTGAGGCAAAATGCGCATCACCTGCCCCCATTGCGGCCCCCGCACCTCTGAAGAATTCACCTATCTGGGCGACGCAAACCCGAAGCGTCCCGACGGCACCGGCATTGAAAATATGAAAGCCTGGCATGATTATGTGCATATACGGCGCAATCCGGCGGGGGAGCATCAAGAGCTTTGGTATCACGCCAGTGGCTGCCGCGCATGGCTGGTGGTGACGCGCAATGTCTCAACGCATGAAATTTTTGGCGTGGAACTGGCGGCGGGAGAATGCGCATGACACAGCCGTTCCGCACACGCACCGGCGGGCAGATTGACCGCAGCACCAGCCTCGATTTCACCTTTGACGGCAAGACCTATCAAGGCCATCCGGGGGATACGTTGGCCTCGGCGCTGCTTGCCCATGGCGTGCGGCTGATGGGCCGCTCGTTCAAATATCACCGCCCGCGCGGCGTGCTTTCGGCAGGTTTCGAGGAGCCGAATGCGCTGGTGGAACTGCGCAGCGGCGCACGGCGCGAGCCCAACACCCGCGCCACCACCGCAGAGCTTTATGCTGGCCTTGAAGCCACCAGCCAGAACCGCTTTCCTTCCCTTAAATTTGACCTGATGGCGGTGAACTCACTTGCCGCGCCCATTTTCGCCGCCGGTTTTTATTATAAAACCTTCATGTGGCCGGCCAGCTTCTGGGAAAAGCTCTATGAACCGCTGATCCGCCGCGCTGCTGGCTTAGGCCGCGCCTCCGGCCAGCCCGACCCTGATTTATATGACAAAGTGACCTTTCACTGTGATCTGCTGGTCATTGGCTCCGGCCCCTCCGGCCTGATGGCGGCGCTGACCGCCGCGCGCAGCGGCGCGCGCGTGGTGCTGGCGGAGGAGGATTTTGCCTTTGGCGGGCGCATTTTAAGCGAGACCTATGATTTCGGCGGTCCGTCCGGTCTGGACTGGCTGGCAAGCACCCTTGCCGAATTGCGGGGGCTGAAAAATGTCACCCTGCTCAGGCGCACCTGCGTATTTGGCGTGTATGACCACGGCACCTATGCCGCGCTGGAGCGGGTGAATGACCATGTGGCCACCCCGCCTGCCTTTGAGCCACGTCAGCGCCTGTGGCGCATCATCGCCCGCCAATCCATTCTGGCGGCAGGCGCGATTGAGCGACCGCTGATTTTTGGCGACAATGACCGCCCGAATGTGATGCTAGCCAATGCCGCGCGCGCTTATGCCACGCGCTATGGCGTCAAGGCGGGCACGCAGGCCGTGATTTTCGGCAATAATGATGATGCCATCTCGACGCTGCACAGCTTCAAGGCGGCGGGCATAGCGGTTGCCGCCTATATTGACCCGCGCGAGACCCTGCCGGACACACTCAAAACCGCGGCCAAAACTGCCGGAGCGGAGCTGATTTCCGGTGTGGTGACGCGGGCGCTGGGCAAGCTGAACGTCTCCGGTGCGGAAATCCGCGACAATCATGGCAAGGTCTTCACCCTGCCCTGCGACCTTCTGGCTATGTCGGGCGGGTGGAACCCTGCGGTGCATCTCACCTCGCATCTGGGCGGCAAGCCGGTATGGAACGCCGAAAAAGTGGCCTTTGTGCCCGGCACCCTGCCCCCCGCCATGCAGGTGGTGGGCGCGGCCAATGGCCAGATGGCGCTGGGCGAATGTCTGCGCTCTGGCGCAGAGGCGGCTTTGCAGGCGCTGATCGCCTGCGGCTTTAACGCTGCCGCGCCGGACCTGCCAAATGTGGCGGATGAATCGACCGCTGTCACCGCGCTCTGGCAGGTGAAAGACATCAAAGGCAAGGCCTTTGTCGATTTCCAGAATGATGTGGGTGCCGCTGACATCACATTGAGCCACCGCGAGGGCTATCGCGCCGTTGAGCATCTCAAGCGCTACACCACGCTGGGCATGGCGACAGATCAGGGCAAAACCGCCAATGTCAATGGCCTTGCGCTGATGGCGGAGGTGAGCGCCAAAACCATCGCGCAGACCGGCACAACGCGCTTTCGCCCACCCTATTCGCCGGTATCCTTCGGCGCTTTGGCGGGCATTCACACCGCCAAGGACTTCCGCCCTACCCGCAAAACTGCGGGGCATGACTGGGCGGCAAGCCAAGGTGCAGTGTTTATGGAAGCGGGCCTCTGGCTGCGCGCGCAATATTTCCCGCAGAAAGGCGATACAAGCTGGCTCGACGCCTGCAACCGCGAGGTTATCGCCACCCGCGCATCTGTGGGCGTGGCGGATGTCTCGACTTTGGGCAAAATCGACATTCAGGGCAAGGACGCGGCACTCTTTCTTGACCGCGTCTATTGCAACACCTTCTCCACCCTGCCCGTGGGGCGCGTACGCTATGGCCTGATGCTGCGCGAGGATGGCTTTGTTATGGATGACGGCACCACGGCGCGCCTTGGGCCAAACCATTATTTCATGACCACCACCACCGCCAATGCGGTGAAGGTGATGCAGCATCTCGACTTTTGCGCGCAGGTGCTCTGGCCTGAGCTGGATGTAACGCTGATTTCCGCCACTGAACATTGGGCACAATATTCTGTGGCCGGGCCCAATGCCCGCAAGGTCATTGCCGCGCTGGTTGCGGAAGATGTTTCCAACGAGGCCTTTCCCTATATGGCCTGCGGCGCGGTCACCATTGGCGCGGTGAAAGGACGGCTCTACCGCATCTCCTTCTCAGGTGAATTGGCTTATGAAATCGGGGTGCCCGCCCAATATGGCGACGCCCTGATCCGCGCGATCATGCAGGCGGGTGTGCCTTACCACATCCACCCCTATGGCATTGAGGCGCTGAATGTCATGCGCATCGAAAAGGGGCATGTGGGCGGCGGCGAACTCAACGGCCAGACCACAGCCGCCGACCTTGGCCTTGGCAAAATGATGGCGATGAAAAAGGACTTCATTGGCCGCGTCTTAAGCCAGCGCCCCGCGCTGATTGCACCCGACCGGCAGGTTGTTGTCGGCCTGAAGCCGGTCATGGCGGGCACGAGCTTTGCCGCAGGCGCGCATTTATTGGCGCAGCGCACCGCAAATGTGGCAGCCAATGACCTTGGCCATATCACCTCAGCGGGCTATTCGCCCATTTTGGGCCATCACATCGGCCTTGCGCTGCTGAAAGAGGGAACAAAACGCATGGGTGAGCAGATCCGCGCCTATGACCCGATCCGCGGCAAGGAAACCCTCGTCGAAGTCTGTTCGCCGCATTTTGTTGATCCGGAAGGGAGCCGCCTGCGTGTTTAACCTCACTCCCCGCCCCGCCTTTAACCTTGCAAAAGGCCATTTTGGCCGCGCGGATGCCACCGGCCTGACCATAAACGAGATTTCCGGCCTCTCGATTGTGGCGCTGATCGCGCATAAGGGTCAGCGCGCGGCTTTAAGCGCCGAGATTAAAACGCGCTTTAGCCTTGATCTGCCCACCAGCCCGCGCCGCGTTGGGCATGACAGTCTCAGCTTTATATGGGCCGGACCGGGACAATGGCTGGCCACAGGCACCGCTCCTGATCTTTATGACCAACTCGCCACGCCCCATGCCGCCACCATTGATCAGAGCGGCGGGCGCGCCCTTTTGCGTCTTTCAGGATCAAAACTGCACGAGGTGCTGCGCAAAGGTGTCACCATTGACCTGCACCCCGATGTTTTTAAAGCGGATGACGTGGCACTGACCAGCATTGCGCATATCAGCGCCGCCCTCTGGCGTCTTGATGAACACAGCTGCGAAATGGCCATCGCGCGCAGCTTTGCCGAGAGTTTCTGGCATTGGCTGAGTGTATCAGCAGCAGAATATGGCTATGAGGTGGGGTGAGGGCGAAAAAGCAAAATCCGCTCGCCCCTGCCTTTAAAATCCGCTATCAAGCCTCATGCGCATCAATGACCGGATTTTTATTGACGAAGCGGAGCTGAGTGAGCGGTTTATCCGCGCCTCCGGCCCCGGCGGGCAGAATGTCAATAAGCTGGAAACAGCTGTGCAACTCAGCTTTGATGCCGCCCGCTCGCCCAATCTGCCGGAGGGCGCACGCAACCGGCTGTTGCATCTGGCCGGACATCGCCTCTCCAAAGACGGGATTATCACCATCACGGCGCAGCGCTTTCGCACACAGGAGCGCAACCGACAGGACGCGCGCGACCGCCTGACCGAGCTGATTCTGAAAGCGCTGGAGCCACCCCCGCCGCCCCGCCGCCCGACAAAACCCACTTATGGCTCCAAATTGCGCCGTCTGGAAGGCAAAAAATTGCGCAGCGGCGTTAAAAGCCTGCGCGTAAGCAAACCGGATGAGGATTAATCCACCTCCACAGGGCCCGGCAATGCCGCTTCGGCCTCCTGCAACAGGCGTTCCTCATGATAGCGCAAAAACAGAATGAAACTGACAGCGCCCACCACCCCCACAACCAGCGCAACAATGGCAAAGGGGCCTTTGATCCGCTCAAAACTCTGCCCTAGCCCATAGGCACCAAAACCGAAAAGACTGGCCCAGCACACACCACCCAGCGTATTGAAGACCAGAAACCGCTCCCATGAGAAATGATTGGCACCGGCCAGCAGTGCGGCAAAGGTGCGCAACAGCGCCACAAACCGCCCGAAAAACACAATGGCACTGCCAAACCGCCGGAATAAATATTGCCCCAGCCGCAGGCGCCGTTCTGTGAGATTGATGCGCGGCCCATAACGCACCAATAGTGGCAAGCCCAGCTTACGCCCAAGCCAATAGCCGATATTGTCGCCGATAATCGCGCCGGATGAGGCCGCCAGCACAATCGTATAAATGCTGACATGGCCGGTGGCACCCGCATAAAGAGCGGCTGAAATCACCATTGTTTCGCCCGGCAGCGGCACACCGGCGCTTTCCAGCATCACAACCACCATCACCGCCCAGGGGCCATAGGCACTCAACACGTCATGCAGACCCAGATGATTGAACATGAACATCCTTCAATAACACTAGAGCATGCTGTTTTTAGGCGGAGACACATTGTGAGCGTTCCTTCTCCCCGTCATCCTGAGGAGGCCGCAGGCCGTCTCGAAGGATCAACGGGGAGAAGGACAGGATGAGGGGCTTGGAATCATAAAAATGCCCCTCA
>Ga0007834_1000020_pt1 | contig 97069 bp, 189 predicted proteins | sample CryBogCBE06Nov07_FD_71233 | JGI IMG/M metagenome (GOLD analysis project Ga0007834, IMG submission 71233) | Freshwater microbial communities from Crystal Bog, Wisconsin, USA - CBE06Nov07 | ecosystem: Environmental > Aquatic > Freshwater > Lake | place: Crystal Bog, Wisconsin, USA | collected...
TCGGGAACAAGTCGTTGTGCTTCAGCAACAACCAGTTTGGGACAACGCCGGGTTACGTTCAGTGGCATTGTAACTGCATTGGTTGCCTGCTTGAGTTGGTTCATGGAATCACTGTCCGCACCAGTAAATCCATAGATTGCTTGGCAAGGATCACCCACGAAAATCATTCGACCAGTACGCGGCTTCAACATTGCCATAGCAAGAGCACGGCGGGCTGGGTTAGTGTCTTGTGATTCATCCAGCAGGATCCAATCCTTGGGCCAGAAACGCGCCTTAAAATAAAGCGGAGCCAGGATCATATCATCAAAGTCAATCACTTCTCGACATTGGTTAAGGCTGATTCTGTAGACTGCTTGCGCTGCTCGAATTACAGCAGCAACGTCTACGTCTTCGGACACATCATCTTCAATTCCAAAATGATCCCAGATGTCCCACCAAAGAGCCGTGTCTTCAATTCGTCCCAAGTGACCAATTGCACGTTGCTTGGCCAAGCTGGCCAACTTGGCAATAGCAGTATCACATTCTGCGTAGATGGCGCCTTCGGGTTGAAAACTTTGTTCTTTGATGATGTTGGCTAGCTTCTTATCATCCACTCGAACATTGGGTGCAATCTTTCTCCAAGCTGAGAATCCAAAGCTATGAACTGTGCCAGCCTGTGCAACTCGCCAATCGAACTTGGCTTCTTCCAGCCAAACCTTAAGTTCGTCAGCAATCTTCTTGTTGTAGGCCATGAGTGCCACATCACCAAACCGACCATCGACGATGGCTTCAACCACTCGCTTAAGGGTAAATGTTTTGCCACAGCCAGCTCGTGCCAGCAGTTCCAGAGATCCTGTTCCTTCATATACCCAACGAACGACTGCCAGCTGTTGATCGGAAAGTCCTTGCCAGCGGGTGATGTTGAAAGCCATGACGTCTTTTCCTTGTCTAATCTCTTCTCCTATCATACAAGTTTTTGAAAAGTTGTCAAGAGTGATTTTTGAATAACATAAATAAATTAGATAGTTGTGGCGGAAATCGACCACAACTCAAAAAACCCTTCAGCAGAAAGTGATTGAAGTAAAACTCATATAAAATGCAAGAAGGAGCATAAATGGATTATTCTAACTATCAACATCCAAAATTTGGAAGACCATTAGAATCCAAATTTATAAATTTTAAAGAATTGAAATTATCGCATGCTAGAAATGTTGCTATCAACAAAAAACAATTGAATGAATATAAAATCGTTCCTGAATTGGAATTTCCAGTTCATGATATGACAAAAGGCACTCACGTAGGAAATGCAAACACGACATTAGGACCAATGCAAATTTATAGAATTTATGAAATCAATGAAGATCAACAACATATGATTTTGTATGCATTCATAAGAGAAGATTTAGGTCCTACAAGACCATTGTGTCAAATCCTGTTCAATTATATAGAAAATATTGGGTTATTGAGAAAAAGTATGTATTGCGTTGCTGGTTTCCGTGGCCGAGGTTTGATTTCAGAATTAACTTTGTGTGTCACCAAAATGGATGATGAAAGAATCATAAGTGACGTGCATATGACACCTTCTGGAGAAAAAGCTTGGGAAAAATTATTGCGAGATTATCCTGCACAAACTGGGATTTTTCATGGACCAACTCAAAAAGTTTATCCTTTACAAGCAGCCAATAAAATAATCAACAATGTATTCGTTTTGAGTCCCAAAGATGACAATGCAAGTGATCAATATTGGTTTGAAAACCCAGAACACGGACAATCTTGGTTCTATTTTATCAATTACCACATCAATACTATTCAAGAATCATCGGTCAATAATTCTAGGTACCTTGGGTTGATTCAACCCTACTATTCTTTTGGAGACGGGTATGAATAAATTTTCAAAAAAATACAATCATCTATTAGAAAATTCACTACCAATAAATGCTTATTGTCAAAATGATTTGACACTGAAAACGGCTATGAGAAACCCTATTCAATTGAATGAATATATTTTAATTGATGTATCAAATTTTACCTCAGTTGATTTTTCTAAGGCTACTTTGATTGGAAAAGTAAATAGTACTTTGGGTATGCTGGATGTTTATCGAGCAACATTCACTAATCAAACTATTTGGTATGCTTTAGTTGATCCAATTGTTGGTCCTTCAGCACCGTTGTGTCATATATCATTCTTGTTTAAAGAAGATTTACCATTATTGAGAAAAAATGCCTATTGTCTACCAGAATATAGAAACAAAGGATTAATTTCAGAATTGAATTTGTTCATTGCCAAAAAAGAAGGTATCACAACAATCAGTGATACTCTAATGAGTCAAGCGGGTGCAAAGACTTGGGAAAGAATGATTCGATTGTATCCATCACATTGTGGTATATTTTATGGTCCAACGCAAGATGTTTTTGCAATCGATAAAATTGGCACCAAACAAAATGGCTTAACTATAGTTGATCCAGCAAAAGATAGTCGCAGTGCACTTTATTGGTTTGAAGATCCAGATCAAGGACAAAAATGGTTTTATATTTTTCTGTCATTTGATGAACAGCCAATTACAGAAGATGAACATATATTCTACAATGCTGTAAACAGAAGTTTGGATTCTTTTCAACCCTATTGCTTATTTGGTGATGGTTATGAATGATACTCGATAATTCATGTTCTCCAGATTTGTATTGATGTTGAAAAGGATGATGTCACCATGACATGATTATCACTTATACCAAAATTCAAAAGGACCCATTTTTTGATTTGTTCTCTCTTTATATATTCATCACAATCTGATCTTGTCTCAAATTTTTCATTGGGTGGTATTATTCGTCAATCTTCAAAATTTTTATAAATTTCATCAGCTCGTTTATCAAGGTAGATATAAAAATTTTTCACGTTATGTAGCCTTGCTCTTTAAAAATTTTATTCAATATATCTACATTATCTTAAAAATTTTATTCAATATATCTACATTATCTTCTTTTATTTTCATATATGGCGTTTTATTTTTATTATTTTTGATATATTCATCACATTCTGCCATTGAGTCAAATAGTTTGTAGGGAACAAGTAGTTTTCCTGATAGATATGCATCTACGTTTTTTCCAATGTATAATCTAATTTTTGACATTCAATTTATCCTTCTTCAGTTTTCTAGTTTTTCAGAGTGATAATCTAGACATAAATTGTCATCACCAGCATCTAGTACCAAATATGAAATTGGTTTTATGATCATGGGTTGGATATATTTCAAACATTCTTCATATGAATCAAATCTTTTATGAGGTATACAATCGTTTTTTTCAAAATGAAAACGAAGAGCGCGATGCATGTTTTTTCCAATATATAATCTAATTTTTGACATTTGATACAATTAATCTTTCTTCAGTTTTTAGTTTTTTCAAACCGTGAATTATATAATTTCCCTGTGATTGCATCTATCACGATAAACGTTTTTATGTTTTCAAATTTGATGTGACGTAGACATTCTTCACGCGAATCAAATTTTTTGTGCGGTATTGTTCCAATTTTATTCATTGGTTGAAAAAGAGCATGATCAACATTTTTATCTACAAACAAAAGAACTCTTGCCATTTTATAAAAGTACTTTAGTACGCCACCAGTTCACAATGATTGCCAACCAGGAAAGTAACAATACAGAAATCCAAAGCCACATTTCAATAGTTTTTCCACTATAATAAGATTGGGTTGCTAGAAATGTGGATATTGCTATCCACACTATATTGGACACCAACAGTCTATAAATAATTTTCATCAATTGCATGTTTGTACCGATCCATCCTTGTTGTATTTTACAGTCGCACCAGATGGGAATTGCAGATACTTCACCCCATCAACGCATGTTTCACTGTGACCAGTGAAATTGGCCACACTTCTATCAAAGTGCCCACAAGCGGCAACACTTAGACACCCAATTGCCACCACAGCAATAGTCAATTTTTTTAGAATAGTTGAGTTCATTGGTAATTCCTTTTCTAAACGTCTTTAAACATACTATGGGCCATGGATTCAAACAACTGTCCAAGTCGATTATATACAAATTGAAACACTCGTTTGAAGGGATCGTTTAACAGTGTCCAGACAGCACTAGCTGGCCAGTAACTCATCCAAAAGATAATTCGTCCTTGATTATTTTGTGCAGTGGGAATTTTTGGTGCAAGTGGGGTCGTTTGCAAATCAAGTTGGAATCTCTCTTTTTGAGTTAGGGTTCCATATCCCGTCTTCACCAGTGTTAGATCATCAATGGCGCCATTTTCTCGAATCCATTTGTTTTTAAAAGCAACCACTTGATCTCGGGCATTGAGCAGATAGAAGTACCATTTGACAAATCCCCAAAAAATACCAATTGCCACATATCCGGCCACATATTCCAAAATCTCTACCGGATGATTTGCGACCCAATGTAGGATGCCAGGGTCTCCAAATCCCACAAACAACGCTGCGACTGAAATGATAGTTAGAAGTGCTGTGCCAGATTTTTCAGCTTCAACACAATAAAGTAGTAACCCAAATGGCAATAGCGTTGCCAACCAGAACCAAATGGTTCCAAATTCTAGAAATGCGTATATCAAAACCAACTCTCCTGAGTTTTTCAAATTATAGACTCAGTATGTGATATTATATTTTGGGTGTCAACTCTCCCGTGGCCAGCGTGTCATTTCACGCGCATCATCTGAATCACTCACAAATCCCAAACGACCATACCAATCAAACAATTGGTCGTCACTGGTATCTTCATATCCTTCGATCCAAAGAGTAAGCTTGACTTCAAATTGATCAGCTAATTCACAAATCAACTTCATCAATCGACCACCATGTCCTGGTTGATGGCTTTGGATATCACCTATGTGAATGGTATTTCGATTGGAAATAACCAATTCCACATGTGCCAAACCCAATTGTCGTTTTCTGGGATTTAAAAAATTTTCCTGTGTAGCTGCTTCAAATGCGGTCATAAATTTTTTTGCTGGACAATCTGGCGTTATACCAGTGCGACCCAATCGAATTTTTAAAATTTTTGGTTCATCATCTTCAAACAATTGTCTGGATTTCCAAAATTCCACACCGTCTGGTTTTAGGGAATCCGAGGGAACAACCTTATAGCCCAGGGATTGAAAATAATCATATACGGCAGTGGCAATGCCTCGCCGGCGATATTTTTCCGAGACCACTATTTCTTCTACACTGCCACAATGTTCTCCATTGCGTTCAAACCCTTGAAATTCTCCAAAAGCCAACTCCCGTGTTTTGCCCAAAACTTGAAAAGAAAACCTATCTCGTCCCATTGATCTGACTAACAACTTGACCACACCATTTTTAATTTTCAATGGTGTGGTTGTTGTATTGTTAATTTCAAATAAATCGACTAGTCTCATATCAAAAACGCCTAGAAATGCCAGTATATACAGCAATATCAGGAGCTGACCGATTCAAACCCCAATTAATACCTGCGTCTAACTGTAGATTGGATTTGATTGTTTTACTAACTGCGACATTAAACAAATATTGTCTGGTTGTGACTTTGTCTAAATTAACAACTGTGCCTAATCCAGATTGAAGTGACACACCATTACCAATTGATCGCTGTAGTGTAATACTGTGCTGTAATTGAATATGAGTGCCAGAGTTTTGATCATTTTTTAAAAAATCAATTTCAGAAGTTGCGGCAATTGACCAATTGGGATCAATAGTGAAATTCGTTGGTAATTGAATTCCGCCCTCCCAATGTCCATTGCCGATTGATCGATCAGCAGTGGGTACTTTAAGCATGGGAATCACAGATAGTCCAAATTGATCATTTAGTATCAAATTCTTTTTCAATTTGATCCAAGTGTCACCAAATCCTGTAATTTTTGCTCCACTGGTCTTGGTAGATACAATAGGGGCAATTTGTAATTCAATGTCTGTGGTAGCATCAAGTCCCAGTTTAATGGTTGGATCAAAATACACTGTGCTTTGATTTTTTATGCCAGCAGTGTTGCTCCAGGTTGTATTGACCACATCAGATTCAATCTGCCAATGGTGAGTTGGTACTGTGCATGGCGCACTTCCCAATCCTGGTCGATCACTGCATATGTCATCAGCTGCTGCCGGAACAGCAAAGAATATTGAGATCGTTGATATAAAAGTTAAAATTTTGTTTTTCATATGATTATTTATCTTATAAATAATTTTGATTTTTGATAGCTCAATCTTTAAAATCAAAATACATATAGAAAAGGAAAAATATATGAAAAAACTTAAGACTCTGGTGGCGGCTTCAGCTCTTGCTGTTGCTGCAATTTGCGTAAGTGTCACCCCTGCTTCAGCAACTGTGGTATTGGGAAATGACGGACTATACTACGGAAATATTTGTCAAACTACATATGGCTGGCAAGTTGTGCCATGGCGTTTAGTTGGAGCTACATGTTATTCTCCAGCTTGGGGCGCATATGGATATATTGCAAATTACTAAATGATTAAGGGAGCGAAAGCTCCCTTATTCTTTGGGACTCCAAGGAACAGCGTCGTCGCCCAAAAGATCTGTCAATTCATCAACCACTCGAGAAAAATAAGCTTCTGTAACATCGGAAGGCGTACCATCATATCGACGTGGCACACCATCTCGAGCACGAATTGTATTCAATTCATACCAAGCTTGCCAAATAATTGTTCGAGTTTTTAAATCTAATTTGGTTTTCATAGTATTCTCCTGTTATCAGAGATTGTATGAATTTATGACTGATAATCAACCGGTCAAAATGAAATTATCGTACAATAGTGGGCATTTCAGGACTGATAATCACCAGTCTCGCACCACATGATAAAATCCCTTTGGGGTTGTATATAATTTTGGATCCAGGAGCTAATTCAATTTCAGACGCATAAATTGCTTTCCCAGATTTTCCTTTTTTGATAGCAATAGGCGGGTCTGATTTTCCATGCTTTCTATTTGAATCAATAGTGCCTAGGTTCACATGAATATAGAAAGTAGTCGGTGTCATTTCAATGATCTCTTATGTAGATTGTATCAGCTTCAAATTGGTGACGTTGCACATACGCTGATTTCAATTCTCGAAACCCCTGTGATTCCAAATAGGCATCTATTTCTGGTTTCAGAGATTGCCCATCATAGTATGCAACTAGTCCCACTTCAGTTAGAATTGCTTTTACTGATTTTAAACAATGTTCAGCCCCGCGAAGGATATCCAGTTCTGATCCCTGAGCATCCATCCAAATTAAATCAGGTGGTGTTTTATTTTCAAAATAAGAATCCATGGTTACTGATTCAACTTGAATTGTTTTTTGCACATTGTTTTCGTGCCCAAAAACGTGAGAATCAAATAATTTGTACTTGCTGGCAATACCAGAATTATTACTGGCTGCATTTTCACGATCCAAAATGTGAAATTCAATCAGTTCATTTTTGTAATTCAAAGCTAGATTTTCAAATTGTATACGTGATCTAACATCAACTGGCATTCTAATCAAATGAGTTCTCAAATAATCCCAATGTTCAGGAGTGGGTTCAAATCCAGTAACCTGAACGTCTGGGAATAGTCTAGCCAGATTATAACTCTCATAGCCATGTGCAGCACCAACGTCTACAATTGATTTGATGTTGCTGAGATCTACATGATCTAATAGACATGATATTCGATCAAATACCACATAGGAAAATTCTTGGTCTGCAAGGGTTTGGATTCGGGTTCTGATATCTTCATTCATATATCAAGTATATGAAATAGTTTTTTGAAATCAATTATTTCTTTTCAGCCAATTCCAAAACTAATTGGCGCATTTCCTGATGCATATCACGCATTTCAGCAAATTCTTTCTTAATCATGTAGTGATCTTGTTGTGCACGCTTTTCGGATTTTTTACTAGCCAAGTTTTGTCCAACCATGATGATTGGCAACAGAATCAATTGCAAGAAACTACTGCTGATAAACATTATAGTTGTTTGTGTTGATGGAACAAAGAAAGGTACAAACACCATTGCAGCAAAAGCGTAAGCGGTCCACATTGAACCAACTATTGCAGTCAAGGAAGCTGCTAATAAATTATTGTATTTGTCTAAAAATGCTAAAATGTTTTTCATGCAATTATTTATTGCATACAACTGGAAGATTAACTTTGTGTTTTTTCCCAGACCACACAAGACAGATAGTCAATTGACCAAAACGGCAATTGAACCAAATTGTTGTAGGATTTGGTAATATTGATATCACCCGGGTTGCCAACTCGAAAACGAGCACGATCCAAGAATTCTTGAAAATCCACAATTTGTTTGACTTTGAAAAAGGTCACGATCGTGATTGGAACTGCGAGAATAATAAAAACTATTATAGCAATCATATCTATCTCCTGTGGTTTAAAGATAGCAGAAAAATAAATTAGATCAACTTAATTAATTTTAGAACTCTATTTTTTATGAAGTCACTGACGATTTTATAGGAAAATTTGACGATTAAAACAATTCTGAAAAACCAACCAAATACATAATATAGAAATGACATTAGGAAATTGCGGGGGCTGGATTCATAAAATTTGCGATCTAGAAAATACATTCCCGAAAGATAGACAACTATCATTGAAATATAACATAAAATCATCAAAATAGTATCCATGGGTCCTATCCAAATTCAACTGATTATATATGATCAAATATCACCAATCAATATCCTCGTTTATATTTATGCTGTGGGATTCTTCGTTGCCGAATTTCATAAAAACTGGACCAAGGTGAATTGTTGGATATTTTATGTTCTAATATGAAACCCCGTGCTAGTTCTCTTGTTGGAGATTCAAATAAAACCGTTTCTAAAGTTTTTAGAGTGACGAAATAAGCAGGCATAGGAAAGTTTGGATCAACAGGTTTAAAACTCACTGGACCAAATCCAGTACTGATTGTATGAGGAATTTCTTGCCAATAGACCACTTGCCATAAAATATCATATTTGGGCTCACGATAAGTCTTCATGTATTCCAACCTGTCTCAAACAAATTCACTCGCTTGATAGAAAAGGTCTTTTCCCAATGATTGGTAATTGTGAATTTATGTTCTAGAAGAAATTCTTCAGCTTCAGATCGGCTCTTGAAGTATCCAATTATTTCAGAATGTGTTGTTACACAGGGTTTGGAAATAGTTTTGGGTCCAGTTGTGGTAACAGTTATACCTACGATAACTTCTTGTGATTCTATGACTACCCAATCTTTTAGTAGTCTAGGAATAGACCAATCAATTTCTTTTGATTTTTCTGCCATAGAAAAAGGCGGGACCATGGATCCCGCCCGGCCTTCTTTAAATACGTGAACGTTGACTGGCCAGTTTGGCACTTTCCATGTCAAGTTCTACTGCTACTGGAACCCAAACTGTGGGAACAGGAAGTCCGTTCTTCCTGTAGTAATCCAGGTCTGCCTTGGGGTCATAGACCTCACTCCAAACCACATACTTACCATCAAAATCGCGACGACGAATTTCATGCTTCTTAGACATATATTACTTTTTCCATTTTAAAAGTTAACACCAACAACGCATCATTGCGTCATTTTCAATTATATAAATTCAAATCAGTTTTGCAAGATCCAAAATGCTTCCCAAGGAAAAATAATCCAACTGGGTGATTCAGCTTTGTTGATTTCCTGCCCCCAATAGGTTGGAGAAAAATCAGAAGACATGTTATTAACAATGACAGCGGTTTCAATAGATGCTGTATATGAATTTGAATGTTTGGCAATTTCAGTGGTAATATATGATAATGTTTCACCAGTATCATTAATGTCATCTACAATAAGAATACGCTCATACATTGGTAGGTTACTAATCAATTGCGTCAATGCCGAACCATTAATTACGGTGTTGTCCCTCAAACTCAAATTAACTGACAGCATGGGAATTTTAAACCAGTGACTCAACATGGTAGCAGGGATCAATCCACCACGACAAAGACCCACGATCAAGTCAGGTTTTTTGTCAATCTTCTGTATGATAGAAAGAATGGAACTTTTGATGTCTGAATCAGTTAATTGAATCTTAAGCATTGAAAAATTCCTGATGATCACGTTCAAAGTTTTCAATAGCTGACCACAGCCAAGCAGCTTGAAGTTCCAAATCATCCAAACCAGAATCTGTTTGATGCAATTTTACCAACCAATCTACGAACACAAATCCTAATTCACGGGGATTAGAAAAATTCAGACGTTCGTTTTGTGTTAAGATTAATATGGCTGGAATTAGCTGCTCATCAATTGCAGCCAGTCGATTGGCAATTTTAGTATCCAAATAAATATCCAACTTATCCAAATAATCCTGACATCCCTGGAATATTTGATTTAGTGCTGATGGATCAGTGCTTGACACTATTTGATTAATTCGTTGAATCAATGACATTTGAACTCCTTATACCAATAAATAATGCAGAATTTAGATCAAAAAGTCAATGGTCGCAAACGCAGGCTTGTGGTATTTTTAAAAATTACCAAGTCTTGATTTTTAGCTTCTAATACCAAATAGGAATCTCCTAAATTTAATTTGGGATTGGATAACATATCAATTGATTCAAACAATGTTTCACTTGTATGTCTAGAAAAATCAACAATTTCAAAATTCAAAGACTTTCCGAATAAACAACAATAAAGTTTGTTTTCAACAAGACTAATATTAGTTAAATTGCTGTCTTTTAAGAAATTGGCAAGCTCAGATAATTTCGTGGGGTTTTGTTTTTCATCAACATCCTTCTCAGCCGCCTTGTCAGTTTCTTCATCATCAGATAAATCAATTTCTTTGCTGGCTTTTTCATCAACATCTGGCTCAACATCATCCTGAGTTACCTTTACTTTATCAAGAACTTTCATATCAACATGTTGATCTGCCGCTTTGTTATGTGTTTTTTCAGTTGGTTTGGTATTTTTAACTCGCAGTTCAACATGGTTTTCTAAATTTGATTTTGTTAGTTTGTATATTTTAGAATTTTGATAAACTTTGAATTGCCAGTTTTTAATTGTCACCAAATTATCTATTTGCGACACCAAGTCGACTAATTCTTCTGGGAACTTTTTGCCTCTTTTTAATTCAACAAATACAATATAATAGCCTTCACTTGTAGTCGCAGGACTTACTTCAGTATCCATTGTTGCAATATTGGATTTTTCTATATAAGCACAAAGATCTTCTGCTGGTGCTTTGTCAAAAACAAAAAATGCTACTACAATAATTCTTTGATCATCAATCTTGCTTTCAAATTCATCAATTGAAATCAGAGGCAATACGAGATCAGTTAAATCACCTGGGAATAAATTTTCAGTTAAACGCATCACCAACCACCCATGTCTTCTGAACTATTACTAATTCCCTGTGCTGCTGCATCATCAACGATTTCAGTGTCAACATCTTCATCATACATATCGGAAATTTCTTGTGATATATTGGAAACAAATTTACGTGGTATTTGTAGTTCAACCAACCAAATTTTAACACGTTTCATTTTTGGTTTTCGAGTACCCGCTTTGTAATCACTTGGGGATTTTATTTCTACAGGAACTTTTTCATGAGCTTGTCGGAAATTTATTTTTGTTCCGTGCGGAATTAGTCTTGTGCCTCCTACTGGATCTGGCATTTTTTCCCAGGGAAATTTTAAGATGATTGTTACCCAATATTTTTTGACACGTGGGCCATCGACGATTTCACCATCTATCCAATTTTTATAAGTATAGAGATAATTGTTATCCAAATAGTTTTCAATATCAATTAAAATATCAACCAAGTCTTCAGAATCAGTGATCTTAGCAATATTTTTTTCAACATGATGTGAGTCATAATTTTTCATATGACTATTTATTCAATGACAGAATCTCAGCTTCTATTAATTTTTTGTTGTTTTGAATACGTTCATTAGTGGGATCAAGCTCAGTTGCTCTTTCCACATAATGTTTGGCATCCAAATACAATTTTAGATTCCAAGCAGCAATGCTAGCCAAATCCCAAGGCAATGCACCCCAGGCTTCTGCTGTGCAAGAATAATCCTGTGGATGAACAGTAATAGCCAATGCCAGTTTTGCTGATTCAAGGCATTTATCCCAAACCTGTGTTTGATACCAGTGATTTGCTAGTTCAACCAATGGTTCACGATGGCCAGGAACTTCTCGCTGAGCTAACCTTAACCAAAACACTCTATTGTCTGTATCCATACGCGAGAGGTTGACCAATGCGATCCCTCGCTCAACTGAATCAGACGACATGGTGAGAAATTCTTTATAGGTTGCAATAGAATTTACCCAATCTTCTCGATACATATATTCACGCGCCAGATAGGCTTGCATCCTAGCATCAGTTGGAGATTCTCTCACAGCTTCTTGTAACAGGGCTAAATCATTGGGTTTGGCTTTGGCATCTGGGTATTGGTGTATTTTTAAACGCGGTTCCCAGACAATATTTTCTGTTCCGGATCGAAATACCAGTCCTTCATGTGTTGCTCCTCGCCAAATAAAATTGTTTCTTGAATGAATTCTATCACCTAACCATGTAAGTCCAGGTCGGTCATTTATCCAATTCCAAACATAGGTATATCTGAGTCGGTTGGTGTCTGGTTTCCAAACGTCTTCGATAATTTCACGCCAGCCTGGCTGAAGTCGTTCATCAAAATCCAAACGGATACATACGTCACAATCAGCAGGCAATAGACTCATAGCAATATTAAACCCAGTATCAAATCGCCAGGGCTTAATACAAACATTGGTTACTGGTATTTTTAATTTTTTGAATGTCGAAAGGCTGGCGTCGGTGCTACCGGTATCAGCTACTACAATAACATCAGCGTCCTTACATGATTCATACCAAACGCTAATGTGTTTTGCTTCATTTAAGCAAGCAGCATAAATTCCAATTTTCATTTGAGCCTTTGAAGAATATATTCCTGGTTGTTGGATAAGCGTAGGTTGTCGGGTTCCATGGAAATCGCGTGTTGAATCCACTGAGCTGCTAATTGATCAAATCCCAGATTATAACAAGCGATCGCACCCAAATCATACAAATGATTAGACCACGCGTATTGTTGATCCAAATAGCTATTTGTTGGATATTTTATATTCAATCCATTGATGACAGCCCAATAGCAATTATTCCAATCCTGCTTTTCATAATAGACAGATGCCAAGTCACACCAAACTTCACGACGGCCATCATGCTCTATGAGAGCTCTTCGTAACCAGTGAATATTTTGGTTTGGGTTCAGTTGTGCCATTAGTCGACAAGCTTCAGATCGTTCAATTGACCAAGTTTGTTCAACAGTCAATCCCAAATAACTGTTTAAATGATCTATTGCCTGCTGAAACTGATTTTGATTCATATATTCTCGAGCTAGCCAAAACAATGTTTGTGCGTCAGCAGGATTTTCTATATGACTCAGTTCCAACAATGGCAAATACGTTTTTCGATCTTTTTCAATGTCTTGTCGTTGTTGAATTACGAGACCTGGTGCAAATGCAAATTGTTCAACACCAGTCGAAAACACTGTTTCATGAACTGGCCGCTGCCATCTATACCGATACCTAGCGTGAATTTTATCAGCTGGGTATTCAATACCTGGAGAAAATTCATAGGTATAGGATAACCTTGTTGTACCAGACAACCAAACTGATTCTAATTCAGTTCGCCAATTTTCGCTGAGTGCTTCATCCATATCCAAACTAATACAAACATCTGCATCAGCGGGGACCAAAGCTAGAATTGCATTGCGTGCGTCATCAAATCGCCATGGCGAGACATGAATCTTATGAACTTGTATATGTGGGAATTTGGCTAAATTTTCTAGAGTAGCATCTGTGCTACCCGTATCTCCCACAATGAGATAATCAGCTGCTGAAGCAGAATTGGCCCAGCGGCTGACATTGTTGGCTTCATTGAGTGCGATTGTGTAGACTGCAATTCTCAAGGTTGATCACGCAATTCCAAGCTTACTTGAACTCCAGTGGGAGTAGAAGTTCGTGTGAAATCTTCAGAGACTAGTTTTTTCAGCTGAACTCGAACATATTTCATTGTTAGTGTGTCGGGCAATTGTTTGATCTGTTGGATGAAAAAATCCACAATGCTGATTCCGTGTTCATGCCTAGCTTCATCAATAACTGCTTGATCAACAGTCAGCTTGTAATTTTTATATGAAATTTCTGTCATCTTTAATTCCCGAATTTAAATTTGATATCTTCATGTGCAATCTCAATTGTGTGGTTTTTTAGATGCGCTGTCAACAAAACTTCGCTACAAAAATCAATCCCACCAACATATAATTCGGCAATGTGGTAATACATATCAGAATACACCTTCATGTTATCAACTGATCCCCAAGCAAATTGATCATTGTGTGCACAAATTGTTTGGTTGTTATATGAAAATAAATGTCCTGAAAGTCCTGGATCCACAGGTACATGTATTGAATCGTCTATTACGAGATCAATTCTATCAAACTCCCAATCCCAACGAGCACGAATCATAATATCCCATGAAAAATTATTTTGGGCAGCATATTTAAATGCCAAATCAAATGATTTATTAATACTTGACCACATACTTAAAACAGAATTGGGATTAGATCTGTGTGGCCAAACGCGCGCTTTGTATAAACTAGTATCAAACGTTTGAAGTGGTTCTATAATTAGACCAGTTATCTGAATATATTGTTGTAAATCTAGTAATATTTGAGAATTGGTTTTCCAAGAATGAACAAATACATTGGTATCATATTTTTCAATTAAATTGGTTTTCCAGTTCTGTAGTCGAGTATGTGAAAATCTAGGTAACCCGGCAAAACAAACAGCTACTTTCACGTTCTATTAGCTCGAATTCTTTCTATCCAATCACTACAGAATCCCGCACAATTAGTAATTGAATTGATACTGATCCAATCCCACTCTACTTCTGGCATCACACAGATACTGAATTGACTGAGTGTTTCTGGGCGTCCCAAATAAGTCCAAGTCATGCCATTTGAACAACGCACAACTTGGTCTGTTTCATGCCAGAAAAAAACGGGTTTGACAATGCCCAGCCACTGTTTTTCGTTTAGTTCATGATATGCATCCAAGTTTTTACAATGTAGCCAAAATTTAGCATTGTTTAGAAATTCCCAGCTGGTTTCAATTGCTGGTCCATTGTGCCCCAAATACCAGTCACCATCTATAAACCAAACATCAACTTCACATTCAAAATTTTGATTTAGGGCAGCAATTAGTTGCCCTGGAGTATTCTCAGTTTCAGTATCCGGTCCTCTGAATAGACCTCGGTGTGCGATGTATCTCATGTTTCAAGTATATGGTTTGAAAATTAGTGAATCAATTAACCTACGATTTTAAAATAGGCTTTGGCAGCAACCAGAAATTCGGCTAATGGGTTTGTAGAATTACCATATTCTCTATCCCATTGTCTCACAAATTCTTTACTATAGCGTGAATCTAATATGAAATATTCAAACGTTTGCATCAATTGAAAAGCCTTGGTTTGACCGGGCTTCAATCGAGAACTAAACCATTTTGACAAGATTACACTTTCATTGGGATCAACGCCATAAATGTCAGCATCTGATCTTTCAGCCAGCAATTCTTTTGCAAGTTTTCGATAAATGCTTTCTTTTATATAATCCCCTTGTTTTCTAGCTAGTTCGGCTCTTTTCAAATGCTCTGAAATTGCATCAGGAGAGACCGTATCATCAACGTGTTCTGGTCGAGCAACGTGTTGTGATTGTAAAAATTCACCATATGTTAAATTTGTGCCTTTTGGACTAGTAGCGATTGCATGCAAAATTGCTCCGCGACGCTTAGCTTGGCCAGCGGGAGATCCAGAATCAGTATCTGGAAAATATGCTGGTCCAACATATTGGATACCATCTACTGCATCGTCATCATCATTGGGGCCGTATACTCTAGATTCTGCACTGCTTCTCATTCTAATAAACCCAGTCATTGTAGGAGATAATATATATACTTCTCCAACTGTAATTCTGTGAGTTCCAATTAGTTTAGTAATCATTTCAAATTCCGGAACGGGTTGACCTGCATGATATTTGGCAAGTTCAGCAGGTAAATTGATATGAATAGCAAATCCACTTAATTTTGCAGCAACATCCACCGCAGCAGCATCTTCTTTTGATTCTTTAGAACTATCTGCAATATGAATATATACTGGTTGTGTGTGACTCTTTTCTAGAATAGCGTTATAATCTAGAGATTCTTTGATAATTCTTTTCTTTGCTGGTTGTTTCAAAATAATCCTCGTTGTTGATATGACTATTTATGCTTGGGGTCATATTCATATTTTAAATCCAACTGTTGAACTTGTTTATGCATTGAATCACAGGCTGTCTTTTTCACCGCAGATCGATCACACTCCATAGCTAGAAAATGCAAATAGGTAGAATCTCGCCCGGTCGCATATGCAGTTTGAACTGATGTGGTGGATTGTGTTGGTATATTACAATCTATAGGTGAATAATTTGAAACTATTGCAGAACCTAAGAAAATGCCAATTGTTATTGCAATGCCAAATACAAGAAATATCAAAGAAATTGTCAGTAATTTCATAGCACTATTTTTCTAAATTCAGTATGGCGTCACATGCAGCACGCATCTTCTTTGAACCTTCTCGCGTACCCAATGGATCACTGTGAATATATCCTCCCACATTGGCCATCCAATCTATGCCAAACTTATCCACAATGGGTTGAACCAAACTGGGTTCCATGCCACAGCTTAAAGCGGGAACAACATTGTTGCCATGAAGAACTTCAAACACGTCTCGCAGATCTTCCTCACTATCACTCAAGTAACCACCCCACATGCCTGCATGTATGGTATCAACTCCGGCGAATGCTGCCAGTTGACACAACAGATGCCAACTAATGCCAAACGGATTAGCTGGGTGAGTAATCACTTTGTCACCACTCTTTTGATAATGTATATACAGTGGTAGGTCCAAATCTCGAACACTTTTAACTGCACCCAATCCACTCCAAATATTAATGTGCACACCATTACCACCATTAGCTGCAACAAAACGGGCACGGTCCAAAATATAAGCTGGATCACTATTGATGCAGAAACAATAGACCACAGGCTTGTCACGCATATATTCAGCAATTAATGGAACTCGAACTTCCAATGGACACACATCGGGGTTAGCCATAACTTCATCTTCTTTGATAAAGTTAACACCACCTTCAACCATTTCTCGAGTCATGTCCAATAACTGACTTGGACTGATGCCAGTTTTGGGTTTTACGATGCCACCAAAGAAGGGTTTACCGTGCGTATTGGTAAAGTCACGGAATCCAGATATTCCGAACTTGGGTTTATTAAATGTTCTAGCAACAAAGTCTGGCGAAAATTCTAATTTGAGTGCTCGACATTTGGTAATGGTCGCAATATCTGTTTGCCCACCTTGAACAATGCACAACAATTGACTTATACCATCTTGCTTCCAATCAATATTAGCAATGGGGTATCCAATTTCCACAATACCTCGAGTAGCTTCAAAATTATCCTTGCGTAAAATTTTAGCACAATACTTGGCAATCATTTCAGTAGTTTCCCAAACACTGCGCTTGGTTGGATTACCAATTGATTGTCCCACAGCAATATTCCAAGCTGCGTCATACACACTCACTGTGGACTCTACTTCGTATGTAGCATAAAAGTATTCTTCGAGATTTTTGGTTTCTTGAACAATGTTGATATTGATGGTCATTGGTTTTCCTAAATTTATGTCACTATTCTATTTGGATTGAAAATCATCTACAATATATTTGTCGCCTAAAACGCTAGGGACTTTAACAACAATTAACGCTACATCTGTAATGAAAGTAGGTCTAGCTATTTCGCCTGGTTCAATAACAAATACAATGGGTGCTTCAAACACGCGATCATTTATAGACATGGATCCTGAGATCAAATAATTGATCTCAGTTGCTATACTATGGTAATGAGTATCCCATTGTTCTCCTGCTGAATGCGTTTTATACGCGACTTCACAGTCTGTGGTTAGGTAAGCAGTTTCAGGAAATGCACCCACGAACCACCCGCCTCGAAATTGATCAACGTCAAATGATTTCATACTACCACGTATTCAAAACCAAGGCTAGCAACTGGAGTGAATGTGTTGGGGTCAATCACTACTCCAGGACATACTAAATTAATTAATTTGAATGTTTTGCCTGTTTCAGTAGAAGCAATTATTTTTTGTATTGACAGTGTCATTGTTTTTGCTACTTCATCCATGTAATTGGTTTCTATCAAATCAAGTACAGTTGACGTAGTTTGATCTTTCATGAGTTCAAAGTCGTATCGACTAGTAAGTTCAATGATTGGTTGAATTCCCAATGTTTTCAATTCTGATCGACTTAGTGTATTGTCAACAGATAAATTCAAATCATTTGGTAAACCAAGCAGTCTTTCTAAAATTTTATCTAATAAGGGGTGTATGGTTGCAATATTTTGATTTTGGTGTTCAAATTGAGATGATTGTGAATTAGATGCTTGCCAATTTTTTACTAATGCAGTAACTGGATCAGAACATGGTCCACGGGTTGAAACATTTTCTAAAATACCATATCGTGTCATTAATGAAATAGAAGGAATAAAATTATTTGGATTTAGAATAATGCCTGTATCGGCAATTAATTGATAAGGGGAGAATCTGCTTGTTTCAGGAAGGTCATCTAAAATGATTTTAAAATTTTGAACGATATCAGCCACAACCTCGTCAATATCACTGTCCATAACGATTGTAATTGGTATTTTTTGTGACATAGCTAAAACTTGTTGATTAATTTGTTCATTATAATTAACAATAAATTTCGAAACTGGTCTAAGCATGACAAAACTCAAATCATAGCCGAAATCAATTAATGATTGTGCAACTCGCTTGGTGATAGTTTCAATTGTTTGGGAACGATCAGCTATAAATTGCTGTTCTTCCGAATACCTAGTATTGTTGTTTTCAAATAATACTGCGAATTGTTCTCTTGTGTTGGTCATGTTTTTCCTTTGGGGGTTGCTTGTGATTGGATGTATGTTTCTAAATCTCGTGGTGTTCCAATAGGTATATGATATTTGGGTTGATACAGAGCAAATCTTCGGCCTTGTTGAATAGCATAATTGTAGGCAACCGAAACATAAAATTCGCCATTGGTTCGATCATTGGCTTTCATCATTAATCGAGTACTGTCAAAGAAGTCAGCTGCCTTGAACCAAATGTAAATGCCTGTGGTAGCATTAGTACTTATTACCTGCTTTTCTGCTGTGTGAGTCACCAATCCATTATCATCCACGGCTGCATAGCTATAGGATTGAGGATTATTGGGTGCAGTGAAAGCCAATATTAGGCCATCTAAATCAGTCCTTGAAGTTCTAATATATTCTATTTCACTGGGATTCCAATCAAATATTTGATCACAATTAGCTATAACCAGTGGCTGTGTGGAATCAATTAGAATTTCTGCTCTTAGACAACTGTCGGCTGGCCCCTGTGTCACACCTTCAATAACAGAAATCTGTATGCGACTGGATGTCAGTTTTTCAATTCGTTTGATAATGTGATTATAGTTGGCATAATGTTGTAGATTCATCACTAGTGTGAATTGATTATCATATCCAAAATTTTCTATCACATGTTCTATCATGGTCTTTCCCAAAAACTCAATAAATGGTTTGGGTTCTTTATATCCTGATTGAGAAAAACGACTTCCCAAACCAGCCATGGGTATCAATATTTGCATATTTAAATGATGCTGTAATGTATATTGTATAATCAATAAATAAGTGATGAAATTGATTGATTTGTTTGAAAATAATAGTGACGATCCCAATACCTGGTCAGATGAAGAATTGATTGATTTTTTTGAAAACTATGATGGACCAACAACTGCTTTTGTAGCTGGAAAAGCAAGTCAAATATATCGAAAATTGAAAAACCCAAGTGATAGAGTTATTTTCGCCTATGTAAATTTGACACCAACAAATATAATCGATGTTGCCAATCCTTCAGAAAGAGTAGCGTTGCTTGCAATTGAAAAAAGTCCACGTCTGATTCGTTTTATTAAAGAGCAAACTCCCAGACTACAAATTGCCGCTGTTTCTAAAACACCCGGAACAATTTGTGGTATCAGAAAGCCAGTCGCTCTGGCACAGTGGATTGCTGTTCGAGCAGACCCAAATAATATCAAACATATTCCCGAAGAATATTTGGATCCCGGTATCAAACAAACGTTTGGTGCCGGCCGCGTTTGAAATAGTCCTGGATGGAAACTGTATGCCAATTAGTTTTTAGATTAGATCGAGAATGGGGTGAAAACGATCCATCAACTGAGTTGATGTAGAAACTGTGTTCGCCTTGATGAAATTGATTCCATGATTCCCTGTGAAAGAAACGCTGAATATCTAGTCGTTCAATAGCTAGATTATCAAAGCTGACAATTTCAAAACATTCAAACAATCGGTGAATATTTCTTAGCCAATAAAAATGACTCGGGCTATCTGTTCTTTTTCCCAAATTGAATCCAAAATCTTTTTCACCCAAGACTAAGAGTTTTCTAACACCTAACTCAGACAATTTTAAGACAGATTCAAAATCATCAATGCCTTCAATCACATGAATCACAGTATTGGGATATTTGATTAGTTTGGGCAATCGAGAAAACGGTGCGTCATGACGTTTCTTAAAATCACTTCTGTAACTTATTCCCAGTCCATGAATTGCCGCATTGTCAATCAATTCTTCCAATTGTGGTCCGTCTCGATTCACGTGATCCTGATTGATTGTTAGATTGACAATCCACCCTCGGAAATCACATTGCCAGATGAATTCAAACAATTTGTAGGTCATTCGATTTGACCCAATTGCCAATTCAACACCTGAAGGCAGTGGTTTTAAAATTTCCAACAGTTCTTTATAGTTGGCATCAGCACCATCTGTGGTAGCTGATTCATGACAGAATACGCAACGTGCCTTTCCAGTTTTGGGATTCAACCCATTACTGCATCGATTACTGACTCTGATGTCGATATTCAGTGGCCAATCTAGTTCAAGTTCACCCGCATATGATATGGTTCTAGTGCCATCTGCTTCAAGACAGATTTGAGCATTACCATTTTGATAATCAATGATAGTGCTAGTGGTTGTCATTGTCAGTTTCTAAAACAGAATTTCGGCTGAACACAAAATTTTTGATTTGGTCCGCGCTGGAAAAAATCCAATTTAATTTTTCACCTTCAACTGATTCATGGTCAATGTAACCATCACCGTGTTCTTCACCATCTTCAAAAACTAGTTGGGTTGCATGACAATGCTCAAGAACCACTGATTCCAAAAGGCTGATCCACAGTTCTTTTTTAAAGTTGTCTTCAACCCAATCACGTAGATAAATCATCAAATAGCTGATTTTGGATTCTGGATCAGTATACGTTTCTTGTTCCCAGCCAAAATCGGATGCTGGAATTTGGATAACTCCACTGGAATCCGGAGCAATGCTGGTATAATCACCCTGTGAAATTGAAATTGAATGACAGGAGCTGGAATTGGTTTCAAACACTCCGGTTCTGATTTTGATCATGCAACATTCCTTAAAATAAAATTTTATTGGTTTTTCAATGCAGTGTCAATATGTTCAAGGATTGAATTCAGTGAAATTGGCACCGACCATGGGATGACTTCTTTTTCTAATACGATTGAATTCAATACGTTGTTCGTTTATGGTATGTCGAGAAGGATCATGAATTGCACATATGATGAAATTGTCGGAATCATTCCAAGGGTCTGGAACAATGGAATTGGTCGCTACATCAAATTTCATATCAGTTAATTTGTTTTCAGCCACGTCAAATAGATAGTATGAATTGCAATTTCTGTACTTGATTAGGGCTCGCCAAACAGCGGCAGCTTCCGGCGTTTGGTGATAATCACTATAGATTTTATGGAATTTTGTTGCGGCATATTCAATAGAATATCTTATGAGCCCTCGTGATCGATATTTGTGGTCAGTTGCAATTTTATCAACTTGCCAGCCAAACGGTTCTTGATGCAGACTGCAATAGGATACCAGGCCATCATCATGCCAGATGCCCATGTGAAACCCAGTTTCATCAATAGCTGAACGAAATTCAAATTTTGGTGTTAAGGGGATCGCATGTTGATCGATGACATTCTTAAAATGATATTCGTACGAATTTGGAAAATCATCTTGACTGGGATTTAGGATAATTTCATTAATTCGCATGTGATTATTTAGATGAACAGTTTCAATTTTTTCAAATCATCTTGGATAAGATCTTCTCGAATCGGACCAATACCCAAACAAGTGACTGTTGGTTCATCAAAAACCGTGAACCCAGCATCTTTAATTAAAGCTGTTCCACAGACGTCTTTGTATGCGGCTTCTAGCGCCTTAAGCTCATCAACGGTGTCCACTACTAATGTAATCTTGTAAGCATGATCACTGTCATAATAAGAACGAGCTTGATTGACTTTACGTGTTGCAATTATTACTTCTTCTGTAGTGAACGACAGTTGATCTAAAGAGCAACAGCTTCCAGTTGTCCGGCTTTCACAGACAGAGCTGACGTGGCTGATTCACAACAGCCATCACTACTAGGCGCTTTACTAGCAGGAGTGATCAGTGATCCCAATGCAATATTGAAAGCTGCATTTGAATCGGCATGATCTCGATGTCCACAATCCAGACATTCAAATTTTTTGTTTTGTCTATCACCTATCTCTCCACATCGACTACATGTCTTCGATGTATTGAATGGATTAATAGCTTCAACAACTACACCACATATCTTGGCTTTGTATTCCAACATGGATCTAAACATGCCGTAATTCCAGTTATTTGTGGTACGATTGCTTTTTGTTTTGTATTTCTTTGTTGTTCTTTTCCTAATTCCTTTTAAATTTTCTATTCGGATACCTTTGTCAGTTTTTTTGGCAAGATCAACTAGTTCGCGGGTTATTTTATGTAACTGATCTTTAACTCGACGACGTTCTTTGTTTTTGTTTCGTTTGATTTGTTTGTGATGTTTCTTTCTCTGCAATCTTGCTCGATGTGCAACGGCAGCTTCTTTGGTATGCCGAATCTTTTTGCCGCGTTTGATTATCTTATTGCCACTTGATATCACAGCAAAATGGTTGGTTGAATTCAAATCAACACCAATATATGAATCTGGATTATTTGGTATTTCTTCATCAATCTCACATGTGATATAATATCTTTCGTTATCAGCTTCTATTTGACATATCTTAATTACTTTGTATAAGTCAAACCAGGGTACGAATAGCTCATTTAGACAAGTGATTTTAATTTGATTATCTTTGGTTATTTGTATATTTCCATTAGCACCTGTAATGGTCAGTTTAACTGAAGTAACTGTATTGCAGTTTTTATTTCTGCCATATTTACGTAATATTTGATTTGCTATAGCTGATTTAAGTCCAATATGTTTTACGTGTTTGGTACTGATTTGAAATTTGTTTTGAATAGCCCACTCAGCAACCAACTTGGCTTTTGTTAGCTCGTCTGTGTAATCACGATTATGTTTTACTAGGTAGGTTACTTTCATATCCATTTATATTTAATTATCAAACGATTTGCAATTTATTTCTATTCAACTCGCATTTATCTGTTGATCTAAAGATACAACAGCATTATACTCGTAAGAGGTAAACATTTCTGCATTTTCAGCATAATTAGCATCCCACCACGAATGCAAAAACGCATGACCGGCTTGCGCAGCCATTTTGCCACGGTTACCTTTCATTTTATCAATGCTCTCTTTGGCAAAGATGCAATACATTTTAATTTTGGTCATCGACATATCCTACTTCATAAATCAATACTACCATAAAAGATATTCTGCCGCAACCGTTATTCGCATGTTTGGTTACTGACTCTAACTCAATAGAGCTGCTGCTGAAATCGGACTCGATTAACCCGGAATGCGAATTGGATTAATCTTTTGGTTCACAGCACACACGCAGAATTCCGTGGTCCTAATTCTAGGTACCGCCCCTAGGACTCTGGCTCCACAAACCAGCGTGATTCTATTTCACCAAATTAGGTAGCCTGTCTCAGAGATTCGTTGATCTGATGTAATGCATCAGTAGAAAACTCACTACTATTATGATCAACCTGTTCATATTTATCAATAACTAATTGCAGCAATCGTTCAATTTGTTGATTGATAGTGATATCATTTTCATGAGCGAGTCGCGCAATTTTTAGAAACTCGTCGTCAGTTAGATCCAGTATTAATTCAACCTTATTATCCATTGGCAGCCTCATTTGAAATTGTCTTCTTAAACTTCTTTAAAAGTCGTTGGAATTCTTTCAATTCTTGCTGTTCTTCTTCAGCCCTAAGTTTTTTCACGTATGCTTTGTATCTAGCTTTTTTTTCTATACGATCTTCATATTCCAGATCTGTTTCTAGTCGAGTACCAAACACTGCTAGAACGGTGTCTGTATAATTATCCCAATATTTATCAATATATAGATCTTCATATTCAGCTGAATATTTTTCTTTTGCAGTTTCAAGTTTCTTTATCAAATCGTCAACTGTGATGGGAAACTTATCGAGTTGAATACGTTGCTTTATCATAACTACGCCATCGATTAATTTGGCGTTACCCACTGCTTTGGTGACTGTTTTTCTTTTTTTATTTTTTGATGACATTTTATTTATGTTCCTTATTTTATACAATTATGTGAAAAATATCAACGAATGCAACTACAAGACAAAAATATAATTCATTCTTTGATTTTCAACTTCTTTTGAAGTCGCTTAAGTTCTGCAAGATCTCGAGCATGTTGTCTTTTTTCAGCTTCTTTTTCCTGTGCAATACGATAATCATATTCCAAATCTGTTTCCAAACGAAGACCGGTCAAATAGTAGGTTGGTGGACAACTGCAATCATGCTGGCATCCGCAATCATTCACACCTTCAAACCCAAGTTCCCGATATGTTTCTTCATACCGAGATTTCAACTCGGTCAACCGCAGCATGATATCATCAATTCGTTGGTCTGGATAAAAATATTCAGTGTCTGAAATATAAATATCGCCGCCCCAATGAGATGTATTCTTTTTAGGTGTACCAACCCTAACGCGAATATGTTTCTTTGTCATGTAAATGATCTTTCAATTGGTTTTTGATTTCTCAGCAGCACGAGCTGTATCACGACCAGCTGCCCAAGCAGCATATGCCATACTGTTTCGAACAAAACGGCCTGGTGAGTTGGGACGATCCAGTCCCAAATGATAAGCTATAGCAATTCCAGATCCGCGATGTGCGGGTGGTGTGCTTCGATACAAATTATAAACTGCTTCCATCTGACGATCTTTGAACTTGGTCATTTGAATCATCCTTTAAAACAGTTTGAATAGATTCTATCCACTGAGCACGATCTTCCCAAAAATGCGTACCTTCAATATAACTACTAGCATGCATTTGTGGATTTGTCAAACCAAGATGTAGAGTTTTTAGAACATGGCGTAGTTGTTTGATTTCACAATACAGGCAAGGGTGTTTGACCCAATTCGTAGCCCGCAGACTTCCATGTCCAAGTTCACATGCTTCGAACACTATTTTGCAGTGTTTCATGCTTTCGGGTAATTGTGATCGCAACTGGGCAATTTGATGATCTTTGTCCGTCATATTCGACATCGTCAATCTCCTTCTTGATGCAAACGATCATATGTTGTCAATATCCAGTTTATTGAATATCCAATGACTTTCCAAGTGACAAATGCTGTACCGATGATCAGTGTGAGAGGCCATATAATAGAAAAAGCAATCGATTGAAAAAATACTTCTAGGGAGTCATGGTAGAGAGATTCATAGTAACCGTTTCGTCGTTTATTGAAATATTTGCATACTGATTGATAGATCGAAATTACAATGAAGAAAATTACTGCAACACCAATCCAAACCAAATAAAATAACTCATCAAAATTACACATTTAACTGTCTTTCCGTGTTTTCAAAAGTATGCAGCATGCATCGAATAAAGTCAACGCACCTTGGCACGAATGCGATTTTCAACAGTTTCAGAAAGTCGCCAATAGGACATAAAAATCAAGAGAAACAATAGCAGTGGCCAAGTCACTGCGGCAACTGCTAATACCGTGAAATAGCCTGCTCGAAATAACCAAGTTACTTTATATGGACTGGGTTTTCGCCAATTGTGAATGGCGCTTGCAATCAACAATGTAAAGAATGTCACTGTGGCAATTAGAAGATAAACCATCATATTGTAAAGTCCAGATCCTGCACTGGTTCTAGGGACCAGTTGCCTTTCAATTTTCTTGTTTTGGTTTCCGAAAAGTATGTCACACTGCCATTTTTATTGTATGTGCCACCTCGTTTCTGCCAATAGCTTACAGGATCAGTATATTGTTCCAACTCATTGTCGGGATCGCCTACCAATTCGAACATTTCCCGAGCTGTTTCAAACGATGGTAAACAGGTTCCAGTAAAGCAGAGCTTTTGATAGAGCCATTCAACAGGAATTCTGGAATCCACCACCATGGCATATTTGATTTCAAACTGTTTGTCATTGCGTGTTTTCACTTCATTCCAGACCGCACATTCAATCAACCCATCGGTCAATACCCAGTCTCGGACAGTGATCAAATTTTCTGCCCACATGTTGATGCACCTAATATCAGATCCATACAGACGGCCAGTATCAAAATAAAAATAATTTCCCCAAGAGCAGGGGCGTTGTTTTCCAACTCCTATGAGACTCTGCATGCCAATTACAATTGGTAGTTTCATAATTTCCATGATGTTTTTCTTTTATGATTTATGGTTGTTTCTTCTTCTGTTTTTGCTCAACTTCATTATTAAGTTGTTCAATTTCAGTAATTTTCAAATTCTCAATATAATCATCCCAATTTAAATCGGGATCATTTTCACGACCTGCAATAGATTTTATTTTTGCATAAAATTCTTCTGCCGTTTCTAAATTACCTTTCCAAAAATCTTCTAAAACAGTGGCATTCAAAACAATCCATTTTCTAATTAATTTGATTTCTGAATTTGGAAGTCCCTTGCCCTTAACGACATTGGTTCTAGTCGCTACAGTGACACTATCATTTGGCTGTTTCTTATTGGGTATGACTTTAATTCGAATATCTGCTGAATGTTGTTTTGGGCTACACCAAATGGTATATTTCAAACCAGTTCTAGCTGGTGACAAATTTACCATCTCAGTTTCTGATTCGCTTAGCATTTGACGAACCAGTTTGTAAAAATCTCCACCGTCTATTTTTTCTTCAAGTAAATCCTGTATAATTTTTTTATGTGCAGTCATCCAATTATCTATTTCTGGATATTTGGATGGCCGCCAGTAATGAAATGCCTTACATCGTTTTGTGGGAAGCAATAGTTTACCAGGGGTTGGATCAACTATAAAGTATGGAAAATCAGAATCACATGAAACCCAAAATGTCATTTTGAGTCCTGTGATCGGAGGCTGAACATCGATCCAATACATACTGCCTTCATCAGTCTGAATTAATGAAGCAATATATTTCAAATGTGGATCATTGGGATCGTTGTCTTCGGTGATAAGGTCTGAATATCTCATATAACGATGATAATTGATCTTATGTCTGGTGTCAAGAAAATATTCATTCAATCCAGTTCTTCTATTTCCACTTCAAATCCTAGACTGGGAAGTAATTCCTTTACGACCATTTCCCAATCATATCCCCAATGATTGCCACTTAAGTGATTGTCGCCCCGGTGATCCAGCACTAATTCACCATCCTGAAAAACTTCAATATGTTCCCAATCATATCCACCACAACATTCACAGTGATCAGATCCAGACTTGACCACAAATTGAATTTTTTGTTTGAGTCTATTGGACTCAACGGCCGTTGATTGGCCTGCGTCTATATCAATATCCACGCATGTTTGGCAAATCAAATCACCCATAAAATCCCAGGCGCCTGGCTTGCCGCAAATATCACAAAGATCGTTTGGGTTGAATGGTACATCACGACTCATGAAGATTTTTCCAATCCTGCGGGAAGTGGTCTCCAAAATTTGGGCCAGCCACAATAATAACTATTGTCGCCTTCCCACCATCCATGGTCTACTCGTTCAGTTAACCAACTATCATCTGACATCCGGGTTTCTTCATAGCGAATATCTTCACGCCACTTGACCACATGCTGGCAGTTTTCTGAGTCAATTACCAGGATGGGTTGATCACGAGGTGTTAAATCAGTAATAGGCAACCAGGTATTTGAAACACTTTGTTGTTCACGAACAACAAATTCCAATAGCACTAGAAGTGCTTGAAAAGCTGGACTCCATTCTAGGTCAGGTTTTGTCAACTCTTCCATGGCTTGCTTGAGCTTCTCAATTGATTGAGTTTTGGTTTCTGTCATTCGAATTTTTTCCTATTGAATGCGGTCACTACGCCCATTGTACTTTCTAACTTCTCCATATTCACCAATGCTAACCACTGCATCAGAGTGTTGGCGCAGTGCAATCTTGACAGCAGTTTCTGCGTTGCGTTCATAGCGCTCAAACCTAGCCAGCAATTCATCATACTTGGCTTTCCATTCTCGTTCAATTTGGCTATAACGATCATTTGATGGAGGAGTGTAGAATGCCATTCCCACATTTTCAGCAGCCAATTCCAGTGATCGACCAATTGCGCGACGTTGATCAGTGCTCAGCATTTGTACAATATGATACATGTTCAGTTCATCAAGAGCTTCTTCAAAAGCTTCTTTGTAGTAGTCAGCTTTATCCATTTAAATTTATCCTTCTTATTGTTTATCGCCGGATTATAGACAAATTACCAAATTGATCAATATTGATATCATAATCTCGAGGTGTACCCTTTAATCTCAATGCACCAACAATTGCTTGATCAACGCGTGTTTGATAATTTTGATATTCTGACTTCAATGTGTCATATTTGATTTGCCAGTCACGGTCAATTGAACTTAAACGATCAGAAACCGGCGGAGAATAAAAAGCTATGCTTTCATTTTCAGCAGAGACAGCTAGAGATTCACCAATTTCTTGTCGCTGTTCCGGAGTTAGTTGATCAACAAATTGTTGAAACCCCATTGCTTCTAGAGTCAACTCAAATGATTCTTGCCAATAATCAGATCTATCCATTTATTGTGCCGCCTCTTCTGCTGATTTCAAAACCCGATCAAGTGTTTCTAGAACCACGCTGTTTTCTGGTGACAAAAGATCTCGCATCAATGCCGTATTAATAGTAAGTCTAGCTAATTTTAAAGCTGAAATCAAATCTGATATAACTTGTTGACTGTAAACAGCTTGATGTTTTCTTTGGTTCCAACGAGTTCCATAACCACTGACTTCACCAGTTTCCAGACGACATCCGCATTCTGTGCATCGATAGATAGTCGACTGTCGAGCATTTCCGAATCGCTCAATTTCGGCTAGGCCTTCACAAAATGGACAGGGGTCTAATTCAATTGTCATCAACTTTTCTTTCTACGTTGTCTGTCTCTAGATCACAATGCCAGGGAAACAGAATGTCTCGAATCGAGATTTTAAACTTGGTGGGGTTTGATTCAGTATATACTCGAACCTTGTCATTGATATAAGGATCGTCACCCCGATCTTGTTTATACATGTGGCCAGGCTGGATATCAATCCAGACCTTTTCGCCATTATACCAGCCCCACGTCTGATTTTCCAAAGCACCTGTATAATCGATACGATAGCCTTTCCCCAATTCCTCGTTTAATGTTTTTTCAGAGATCAGTGGGAACTGAGTTTCCCGGGATTCTCCGAGACTTAAAATAAAATCACGAACTTGAATAGCGGCTACCTTTGAAACGAAGGTGATGTCATTAGGATTCTTTCTAGAAGATTGATATCCAATTGCAACAAATTCTCCATCTAGAAAATAAACACGAGTGCCTACTGTGGTATCAGTGCAGCACCAATTGTTCAACCAATAGGTAGTCATCCTTGCTTCAAACGCGTCTTCATTGTTGCCATAATCCCAAAGATTCAATCCCAATACGTCACAAAAATCTTCAAGGTCGGGACGCGTAGTGTTTGATTGACTTCGATCAATTGAATTGATGGCTTCCAGGAGTTTCATGATGTTTCCTTAAATGATTAAATGAACAAGTTCATGATAGACTTCAATAAACTTTCCAAGTTTTGGTGAAAACCCTACTATGTTTCTAGTGGTATCAAATAATTGTTGTGCTCTAGGATTATATTGTAGATCATATGCATTTTCAATATCTTGTTGAAATAGAAGAGATAGCTGTTCAAGTTCAGCATTATAACTTCTTTCAGTGGTTTCTCGAACGGTTTGTAACACAGTCAATTCATCGATAACTGATTGAGTACCCGAATTGAATAACTCGATTAATTCTCGTTCACGTTCAGAAACTTTTGGCCATTTGTGCTTTGGCCGATATTTGTTTGATTGCCAGAGACATTGAATCATAAGTCTTGATGCTTCTAATTTGTCAAAATCTATCGTTTTCATTCGTCACCGTTTGATTGGTCGTTGTTGATTACCCCATGCCAGACAAACTCTATCTCCAGTAATGGGATCGGGTCCATCCAGTTGACGATATTTGATAGGTAGTCTACGGTATTGGACTAGTGCATGACGCAAATCTGGAGTAGAAACAAATGTACTGAATCCTCGATAACCACCAAACCAAATTGGTCCAAACCAAGGATGTCGTCCAGAACAATACATACCCCATCTACCACTGGTTGAATAAGACGGACGCTTTCTAATCACGATTTATTCTCCTGCAAACCACCCAATCCAAAATTGGTAGTCATTCGAATACCACTATAGGTATAACCATGTTGCACCATATCCTGGATTAGTGACTTGGCATCGGTCAACTTCTTTATGGTTGCATACCGACCATAGCGCAATACGCCAATTTCCCAGGTCTTGTCCGGATGTTGTAATGCATACACTATACCAGATTCATTAAGATCATCGGTCGCAATGAGCATGCACTTTTTTCCAAACTGAAACCGGTCACCATAATCTTCAGAAGTGCTGGGAAGAACATGCTCAAACAAAGCATCAATCAATCCAGCCATATGAGAAATATGACCCGCAGTTGCTTCGGGATTGACTTTGAGTTGTGGAACAAATTGCTGGGTATCAGTTCTATAGCTGTTGAACGACAACCAACCAAATTCCGGAAACAGCGCGCTTCGAATATCATAAGCGACCTTGCTGTCACCAGTATAAGCAATTAGGTCCTGGATTCCCCAGAAGCAGGTACGTTCATAATTCTCACGGGCCTTTTGATAAAGATCATATGCTCTATGGACTTGACGTCCAAGTTCAGCATAGTCATCTCGAAGCAGATTCAACTGGGATTCAGCTAGTTCCAGGTCTTCTTTGTAGAGATCACCTCGGAGTTTGTCGTTAGACATAACATTCTCTTTCGATTGGTTTCAACATCTGCATAATAGCAGGATGTAGTAGAATGTCAACTATCAAATTTGAACCAAGTCACTTGGTGACTTGCCAATTGCGCGATCCAACCAAACATACTTTTCATTCAACTGCCCAGTAGCATCAAAAATATCCAGGCCAGTTTGCTTCTTGAAGATCACATGTGCTGGAGTACCATATACCAGGCCGCCCGTACGGGCTGCTGAATACCGACTTGTGAATTGTTGAAAGGCGGGCTTATCCAAACTCTTACCAAATTCAATTTCAAACATCCGATCAATTCGTTCAACCACCTTGACATTATGCGGAGTCCGGCAAATTGTACAAACCGCAGTCTTCTTGATATCATAGACATGACTGCATCGATCACAGCAATAAAACACTCCGGTCTTCTTCAAAAGCGTTTCTCGCGTCATTGTGGAATCACTGTCGCGAACGAATGCATTATTGGGAATGGGTGCGGTCAAACTCCAAGCATAGTGCTCCACAAATCCGTGCTCGGCAATGTTCCGTTCAAAGTCCACAACATATGCATCTGACTTGGTTTCATGTGCTCGAAGTACTCGCCCCACCATCTGATGGTAGAGTGCATGATTACCTACCGTGCGCAACAGCAAGCAGAATCGAGCTCGAGGACAATCAAACCCTTCACACAGCGCATTGACGCTGATCAAAACTTTAATTTCTCCTGCCTCAAATGCATCATAAATTCGTTGCCGTTGAAGTGGAGTTTGTGTGGTAACATAAAAGTCTGGATCAGTGTCTGTACCAGCTGTAATCACTTCAGCCGCAATGCCTTGTGCTAGGAATGCGTCTTTAACTGCAAAACTGTGTCGAGTGTTTTTTGTGAAAACAATTGTGGAATTGTTTGATTGCTTTTCAGTCAACCTTTTCCATGTATCAACCATATGGGTGTCATTCGGAAACTCAAAATAACGGGGTTGAACCAGTCGACCAAGCTTGATCAACTCATCGACGCTAGTCGTAGTAACCAGGTTATTACCATACCATTCTGTGAGGCTTTCACCTTCCCCATTCTTTTCTCGATAGGGAGTAGCAGTCAATCCCAAAATCTTAGCGGTCGGGAAAAGGTCTCGAATAATTTGAAAATTGCTGCTGGTGCCTTTGTGGGCTTCATCAATCACAATCAAAGTGGGTCGCCAGTTTCGATTCCAATCAAGACCGTTGGTGTTGTTGATTGTATTCAAATAAGTCTCAGGCATGGTAAGCAGAACCCGCCTCTTGGGATCACATTTATAAAAATCACCAGCTGGAGAGCGTGTAATCAAATCGTGCAAAACACTGACTGGATTACCAAATGCTTCAACAGTCGTATAAAACTGTCCAATCAGTGCTTGTAAGTTGACCAAACACAGGACTCGATTTGAACCAGCTTCTTTCAAATGATCTCGAATAATGCTAGCCGCAATAACTGTTTTGCCACTGGCAGTAGCACTTTGCAGCAAAACACGCTGTTGTGTTGCAAACAGTTTTTTAATAGCGTTTGCTGCTTGTTCTTGGAATGGCAACAGTTTCATTGGTATCTCCTTGCTCATCATATCATAGCAGGAATTGATTCAATGTCAAATGATTATAGACCAAGAAATTTAGATAGTACTGTGAATGGCCACATCTTTTCCCAGATGAAATGTTCAATTGGGAATCCCATAGTCATACCAATCCAAAAACTCCAAGTACTGAAAAGAGTCTTGGTTTCATGGTAACATTTGACCAATACACCATTTTCAGTAACGTGGGTATGAAATCGTTTTTTCATTGTTGGAGATGCTTTTCTGTTTCTACAACAAATATAAATTTAACTTTCTATCAATCTAATTAATGGAAATATTTTGTATGATCGAAACTAAAGTCATCATACTTTTTTATTTTTTCAATAAAATTTTTGGGAAAAGTGTTCAACTCTCCAGTTTCTTTCCATCTTTTGAGATCAAATTCTTCTATACTCCCAATAAATGCATCGTATATTTCATTTAAATCAGAAGTATAATAATTGAGCTGGTGAGGTTTGAATTTTGTTCCTGAATCATTTCCAAAAATCCAATTCATCGTATTACTACTAGGCATACCATTTTCCCATATCCAATCCTGTATACAATCACACGCACTACCAATTTCGTAATATCCTTCACCATCTTCTTCAACATCATCGCGCATGAAACGATAAAATTCTCTTCTCAATTCTTTCTCAGCTTGTTTGGACGGGCGTCCCCTTTCAGGACGCCTATCATCCATAGTAGTTTCATCCTCTACACTTTCAAGTAGATTAATGATTTTTCTAATTTCTTCACTACACATTGAATAACTCCAGTTGTTTATTTTATTTATAGTTTTTTGATAATTTCAATCAAACGATTATATAATTCTTCATTTGAACAATTCAGTTGTTTTGAGCCGGCAAACAAACCATTACATTGGAAATGAACTCCCGCTTGCTTGCTTTCGGTAACTTGTCCTAATTCAGCAGTCAATCCTAGTTCTACAAATGCAGCAGAAATAATTTGGCTGGTTCGTGTTTTAAGATCTGTCATTATTCACAATTTCAGTTGAGGTCAAAACGTCTCGAAGCGCTAGGGTGCCCGTCAGATTATTTGATGTTCGAATAAAAATAGATGGTAAGTTGTCAATACGTTTGACGCCACTCAAAACTGTGAAAATATCACCCGGTACTAGTTCATGATATCCAACCAAATCAAGAAATACTTCATAGACTGGAGCATCTGCCATTAGCGGTTCTCGCTCCATTCGAGAATCAAAATCTAAAATCATCTCAAGGCGATTCTTCATAACTCTCAACTGAATTCCTGGAACAACATCATCTTTGGTCAACATCTCAATACCTATTCAATTCGAGTAGCACTGGCGCGCATTTCACACCAAAACACATGTCCTTCGACACCGGTACTATCTCGAACCACAACGGTGTTAGTACCATTCTGTCGTTTGGGTCCGGAAACAACTTCCACAATGTCGCCGGGTTTGATAACTCTATGCCCATTTAAGAAAGACCCCGCCGATAGTGTCATTTTCACATAGGGAATATTTTGATCATAGCCTGCATATAATGCAACACCAGTCTTGGGTTGGGCGTTGATTTGCAATCGAGTTCCTGGGAGCATGTCTTGTTTCTTCAGCATGTGTATCTACCCTATAATCAACAAGCCAATTCAATGTAATCTACTTCCGGAACTTCCACTTTATAGCCTAGAGCCACAAGCTCCGCGACCACTTGATTCATCCTGAGTTCTACATCTTCATCTGTATCGCTGCAAGGTCCATGATCGCTGTCGGTGAAGATGGGTTCATTAAATGCCAAACTACCTGATTCAACAATCAAATACTTGGAGTAATAGACATTACCGTCTTCTCTCGAATCACCGTCGGTAGTAATTACAACAATCTTTTTCATTCTCGTTAATCCTTTTTCATATTCACAGTATATCATTAACATCTAAGTTGTCAAGATCAAGTAGTTCACTAAATAAATTTATGAGCACAGAGCAAATCCGAAAAATAATTAACTTATTAGAATCAATCGATCAACCTCTAGAAGAAGTGGTTGATAAAATCGAAACCAAACATGAAGACCCCAATCAATCTTTTGATTCAGGAACTGCATTTGGGCAAAATGATCGATTCCTGTTACAAAATGCAGAACATTTATCTAGAATAGAAAAAGCACTATCTAAAACATCACATATGTTTGAAATTTATTTTATCAATCACAACCAATTTGATGCTGACCATAAAAAATTAAAGTTTGGTGAACCAGAAGAAGAACAAGAAGATTGGTTTGATCTTTGGCAAAAAGCAGCCGGAAGAATAGGTAGACATAAAGAATCATTAGGGACAGGAATTTGGAATGAAGAAATGTTGGGAGTAACACCAATACCAGGAAAAATTATTGTCTTGATAATGGGAAATATCAGTACCTATCACCAACCCATGACACCTTGGATAGTAGCTCACAAAGTTGCACATGCTTGGTGTGATGAAGAAAATACATTCATATCTGAGTCATTGAGTAATTTATATAAAAAGTTTAAATTTTTGGTTCATACAAAATCACAAGAATTATATCCAAAACGAATTAAGAAAACTATGTTCAAACCAGGAAAGTTCCGTTCCTATAATTTATTAAGTACCAAGTCTGGAAGATTAGGGCAAAACCACCATCATGAAGATGAAGCATTAGTTGAAATGGTTACGCAATATCTAATAACCGGAAAAGTAACATTCAATATACAAGATTTACCGGTTAACATGCATCCTCCGTTTTTGAAATTAGAATATCAAGTCAATCAATTGTTAGATCAAGTTTTCAAAGAGATGGAAGGCAGCATAGTAATCACAGCTTAGATGACAAATATGTCTAGTTATGAAATTGTTCAGCAATTTCATTCCAAATGCGCAGTGCAAATTTCCAAGTTGCACCATCGTGGATCCGAACAGCCTTAATGCCCCATTTATGGCAACTGCCATCGACCACAACCATCAAATATTTTTCATTTTGATATTCAAACACCTTGCCCAAATAGGGATACTCAAGACCACCGCGATACCGTTTGGCCCAATCTCGAGCAATTCGCAGTGCAATGGTCATGCGTTCAGATTCAGTGGCTGCGGCTGCGGCTTTGGCATGGATAACTCGTTCACCAAAATTTTCTTTGACCTTGCGCAACAGCAGCTCAGGATTCAAGTTGTATTCTTCAGCAATGAATGCCACTGCGTCTTCCAATGTTTCACCGGCAACAACTTCTTCACGCACTTGTTTCACAGCTTGAACAAGTTGAGCAGTCATTTGCATCTCCGACAAATTGCGTTAGTTCATGCAATATAACAGTATACAAAATTTTGTCAACTCTGGTATTTGAGCTTACGCTTTTTAGGTCCATGATGTGCAGTAGCAGCCTTACGTCGTCGTTCACGTGCTTCTGGTTTATTGGCAATATGCTCTCGAGTTGCAAGTTCATCTTTGTAACATTGCATCATAGTACTATGATCATACCCAGCTTCTCTAGCATACCAAGACGTCATGTAACCCAGTTCAATATAATAATTTTCATATTGGGATGCCCTTAGCAATTCAAATTCTGCAAGCAATTGTCGGGTCGGTTTTTGTTTGAGTTGATCGATTAAAATTTGAATATCTTTTGCCATTTGTTTCTCCTATTTTTGAACACCGAATCGAACGGTTTTTTGTATCCAGATTCTTATGGTCCACCACCTGATAGCTACTACAGGCTGTTCAAAAATCTTTAGAGGCGGTCAGAAATGTCAATGACCATATAATGATCAAATATTTGAAAATCACCGTCTTCATCTCTTATATCATCATTCCGTCTTCGTTCTCTGATCATATTGATACGAGCAATATATGATTCAGCATCTTCTTGATTATCGAAACTGGCTTCGAAATTGTCATAGCCAGGATAAAATAACTAACGAGTAAAAATAGTAACAAGACTACGTTCACTCATTAATCTAAAACCACCGCAGGTGTTTAATCCTGGTTTGTGGGAAACACGATATTTCAATTTCGCATTTTTGATAGATTTACACAACTCCAGCCAACTAGCACAACAATCTCCTAATTCCTTCCATAGGTAAAAAAATGTGTTGTGGGGATCTAGTTTTTCTTTGGGTAGATATCGTGTATGTCTATAACTGATCTCAATTGCTGCTGCAATCGCATCTGGATAGGTAGAATTTATTATATTGCCAATATAACTGGAGTAATTGCACTTAACTTCACGTATTTCAATTGAATATTTTCTAAGTCGTTTCTTTAATTGCGATTGAAATAATGTGCGATGCCATTGATTATTAACGGTTTTATTAAAACCACGTCCTTTTCTTTGGTCTTTGGCACCCATGGTTAGTTTTTCTAAGTTACAGCTTGCAACTTGATAATGAACTAATAATTCAATAATACGTTGAGTTATTTGGATTATTTCATGCCGCTTCTTGTTTTGATCTACTATCTCATGCAAGTCAAATATAGCTGAATGAATGATCTTTTGGCCATCTCGTATAGCGAGTCCAATTGAGTTTGGGTTTTGATCAATTCCTGCCGTTCTACTAATTATCTTTGTTGTGTTATATGTTCTGGTATCATCAAATTGAATAACTACGTATCCTTTTGATAAAATAATGGTAATTGGTTTTAATCCGATTTGTGTTTGTAACCAATCCAAATCCAATTGCCTATTAGTACCAATACCTTTTAATTTTATGTTGATTCGAATGCCAAACTTGGGTTTGAATACAATTGTTTGATTTGCTAAATCGAATTCAAACAAACGATTACTATTTTTGCTTGCTTCACCTTGAATTGTCATGGGAATCAATCTATTAGCTCGATATTCATCTCTTGCTATTCGGTTTCTTGTTCGATCAGTAAAGTTCTTTTTACCACCAAATACAATTTGTTGATCTGGAAATCGTTTTCGGATACCGCGCCCTTGTTGCACAGCGCATTGAAGTACCCAACTTCCCAAGTCAGAGAATTTAGTTCGTAAATCAGCTCGAACATCAATTTCTTTAGTTGATTTTGGGAATTGAAAAGCAGATCTCACGGCAGACGAATAAACACGTTGTATGTCCACCACCGGTTCATAATCATATTCGGCTTCGAGTTTGATTGATTTCATTTATTTTATTTATATGATAAATTGATTGATAAATCAATTAATTTATATTACTTTATATTACTATTTTGGATTTTTACATGTTAATAGATCAACTACGGAAATTGAATTTCCATTTGAATCAGTAACTTGAACTTGATATCCAAGATCTGTCAATATCTTTCCAAAAGCTATGGCTTCTATTTCGCCATTATTTGGTCGAATACAGCCAGATGGTATTGTACAGCAGGAATAGTTTTTAGTTGGATCAAATTTATCAATCATTTCCACAATGTAAATACATCCACCAGCATACTCAGATGCAATGCCTCGTATGATACCTCGATAATGATATGGAGCAGTTGCTCCAAGACTGTGCACAAATACTTGTGCACCTTCTGGCAAAAATTCTTGATCCATTTGATTTCCTTTTAAGAAGTATATGTGTTCAGTTCACGCAAAAATTCTATCATATGGTCAACTCGATCAAACCCTTTATAATCGAGTTGACCACTGTTAAATGGTTTCAATGCTTCTCTTGTATTCAATGGAAGTTGGTTCATTCGCATTGAAGGGTTAAAATTAGAAAGGTTATTAATCATTGTACTAATCATTTTTTTTACCTCAATTAATAATTGGTCGACAGAGCCGGAATTGAACCAGCGAAACCAATAATGTTAGTATTGGTCTCCTCACCTTGATTCTGCATGCATACAGAAATCTTCGAGTCATAGAGGCATTTGCGCAAATGACTCCCTACCTGTCGTGAAACTTTAAAAATTGGGCAGGTGAGGTATCTCCTAGTGTTCTGTTCCGAACATCAGTTCCCATTCTCCTTTTACAAGTTCGCGACTCTCGCTCTTAAGTTTATCACCCATGCTGCATGCTTCGGGCTTCTAGCTTAAGACTTTCCTTACCCAAAAATGGTGGATCATGTGGGATTCGAACCCACCGGGTGCCGTCGCCAATTCACCAGAGCCCACTGGTTGTTATCTTTCAATAACAAGATGGAATCGAACCATCATTCCCATGCCATAGTATGACCCATAAAATATCCAATGAGTAAAAATAGTAAGATACTAAGCTCACTCATCAGCCTAAAACTATAAAAGCAATTACTTGCTTTCTTGATATAGAACTCGCTATTTCAATCACGAATTTTTATTTTCAAGTTATAATTGTTTCTTAATAAAGGTTTTATTGACTGATCTCTTTCTTCCATTGATTCGATCAATCACTTCATTTAAAACAACTATAATTCATTTATAAGTTCTTTCTTTATTCGAGTCAAATAAAAAATTCAACTTTTTATTACTCGATATAACTATTTTTCATTCTTACATGTTAATATCAAATATTCGCTAAGCATTCGGGCCTAGCTCCTATCCATCTATTAGGATGGAAACCAGTGGCCTCTGCACTTTTAAAGTTTTGCTACCAATTGGGTGCCACACCAATCAAACTCGTATTCTAATTCAAGAACCTATTTCTAGGAGGTCCATGGGCAGACCTATCTAATGACCGCTGACAGCACTAGGGCGGATCAGGACTCAATTGCCAATTTTCCACCGTCGCATCTGTCATTAAACACTTGATGCCTTTTTGAGGTTTCATCTTGTGCGCGGTCAACTTGTTTGCCCATTCGGGCAAAATCCATGTAGAGTGCGATGACTGAACATCCGAACATCAAGGCTTTGAACCTCGTTAGTACTGGTGGGGATCGAACCCACACCTCTACATTTTTCGTTTGGTATCAGATGCATCATTCAACCAAACTACAATTATTACCCATTCAGGCAAATTGGTATCGGTCTTTCCCGATTGTCAAAGGATGTATGCCTACCTCGGGGGCGCGTGGGGTCCAACCTTGCGGCCCCCCTCGCCTTTTCTAATCCTTCCCCGTCCATGCTTCAGAACAGTGGGGATCCGTCTTGCTGGTGCAGACCGCCGATCATATGTCCCACTGTGTTAGCTGCGGACTTACGGTGTTCTTCACCCGCCGAGTTGTCTTATTTCTTCAAAGATGCTTGAGCTCATTATAGAGGAAATGATAAAGAAGCAATTGCATGGCGGCGCAACAGCATCACTCAAGCACCTGTGAAGAAATAATGCATGCTGTAGCAGGAGCGATCCTACAGCCTTTGTGCCTGTCCGCAGCTCTTAACTGCAAAGAATGCATCAATCGTTTAAACCCAACAATGTCAAAGATCAATTTTTGTAGTAACAAACGTTTATTGCGTTGCAGCTCAAAGCGTTTATCATGTGTGTATTATAGCAATCTAATTTTCTGTGTCAACCGTTTTCTGCAGGAATAATTTCTTGGTAGGTGAACTACTGTTGTTCTAAAGAGCAACAGCTTCCTTCCGACGAAGGAATTGATTCCTGCTTCTGCGCTACATAACTAGACCCAACTAATGCCAGATCCCCGTCAGAGATAGCTCCGCAGGCGTAAATTTCCGCAGTTCCTGCGGTATTTGTCTCCCTAATCCCAAATTGAAGTATATTTATAGCGGCATTTGCATCCCGATCCATTACTAACCCACAATGACTACATACATATGTGCGTTCACCTAATGTAACTGGTTTCTTAGATCCGCACATATGACAGGCTTTAGTAGATGGTGCCCATCGATCAATTTGATGCAACACATTACCAGCCCATTGCTGTTTGTATTTCAAGTAGTTGATGAACTGAGCCCATCCCTGATCGGCAATTGATTTGGCAAGTTTTCTGTTTTTGATCATGCCCTTGATATTCAAATTTTCAACAAATACAACCGGGTATCGTTTGGTTATCGCGCTACTCAATTGATGATGAAAATTACTTCTTTGGAATCTTATCTTTTGGTGTATTTTAGCTACTTGCTTTCGTTGTTTCTCCCTATTTCGACTTGCTTTTTCTTTTCGTGACAGTTTTTGTTGTGCACGTTTTAATTTCTTTTGTTTCTTTCTATAAAACTTGGAGGTTTCAATTACCTCGCCATCGCTTGTAATAGCAAAGTCTATCAAGCCCAAATCAATACCAACACAATCTGATTCAACAAAATTTGTTTGTTGCTCAACCCCTTCTTGTTCCGTCAACATACAAACGTACCACTGATCGCCATCTCGTTTAATTGTAGCAGATAGCAGACGACCTTTAATTTTCCTATGATATGTCCATTTGATTTTACCAATGATAGGGATTTGTATTTTATCAGACCACCACTTAATTTGTTTATTAGATTGCGGTAGTTCTATCCCGGGACTATCAAAGTGTCTTGATTTGAAATGTGGAAATCCTTTGCCCTGTTTAAAACAACCAACTAATGCATTATGTAAGTTTTTTACTGTGTTTTGATAGGTGTGTGCTGGTGCAGTCAACCACCGGTTTGCTTTTTTCAACGCAGGTAGTCGTTTTTGCATGTCAAAACGAAATTCAAATTTCTTTTCAGTATCGTATTTGTTGATATTGATTTCCAGCATCATATTCCAAACAAAACGAATTTGACCTTGCCATCCAATCAAAGTTTGTATTTGATCCAGTGTTGGTTTTAATCGAATTTTGTATGCGGATATTTTTTGCATAAATATATTTTGCAAAGAAATTCAAATATTATCAATAAAAGAAATGAATATTAGCTTATTTGACTGAATTATATTAATCAATAAGGAGCAACAACGCGCTTGTATCTGTTGATCTAAAGATACAACAGACTTACGCGCGGTATTAAAAAATCCCCCTGCCTAGACAAGGGGACTTTTTGTTGGTATTCTCACCAAATATTAGGCGGTGAATGGATGAAATACATTACTAGCAACTCGTGTAAACGGATGGAATACATTGCTTGCTACGTGAGTGAATGGATGAAATACATTGCTAGCAACTCGCGTAAACGGATGGAATACATTGCTTGCTACATGAGTGAATGGATGAAATACGTTGCTAGCAACTCGATCTTCAGTATTAGGACGAAGAGCGAATGCAGTGAAGGCTAGAGAAGCTGCTAGAGCGCATGCCATTAGTGTCTTTGTCATTTATAAATCCTTATGTTGTGTGAGTTTAATTACTCTACTTTATTTATTCTAAACTAGTTGGTCTAAAAAGTCAATGTCTTAAATTCAGCAAGCTTGTCCTTTGGGATGCATATGACCATCATCATCTGCTACTTGCATTTGTCCTTTGGGATGCATATGACCATCGTCAGCTACTTGAACGCGTGGGCGGTTATGTTCAGCAATAGCTACCTGCATTTGTCCTTTGGGATGCATATGACCATCATCAGCTGCTTGAACGCGTGGGCGGTTATGTTCAGCAATAGCTACTTGAGTATGTGGTACGGTGCTAGCAATTGATACAGCACTTGAACTTGCAATTACTGCAATAGATGCTGCGCTTGCTATACCAGTATAAAATGTTTTCATTGTAATTTTCCTTTCATGAAATTATTTCCATTTATTTATACAAAAAATTTTACTAAACCGCAATTATTTAAATGCTGGTCCAGTGGCCCAAACAACCAAAGATCTACGTATTCCAGAAGTGACTGGAGTTACTCGATGCAACATAAAGCTGGGAAATGCTACTATCAAACCTCTCTTTTTAACCAAGCTTCTAGCTTGATTACTGGTTAATATTTGCAATTCACCACCCTCATATTCATAGGGATCACTCAATTGCACAACTAATGACAGTTTGCGGGGTGGTGATCCCGTTTCGGTTGGACCTCGATCCAAGTGCCAATCATAAAATCCCTGTGTTTCACTCTGATACACCGTATATTGAAAATCTTCGTAAAATCCTGATAGATCAAATTGATAAAATTGCCCGTTTAACTGTCGAGTAATCCACGCTAATTTATCATACAACCAAGCAGTTTCTGGGGTGTTTCCTATCCAAGATATCTGACTGGCTCGATAGTCATTAACGCTGGCATCTTGTAAACCAATTGCATCACCCAATTCAATTATTTTTTGTATTTCTTCATGGCTGAATCCTTCATCCCAAGTGACAAAATCATGTTCACTTGTTCCCATAGTTGGACTGGGAGCAAATTGATAATGGCTCATTTTTATTCCTCTAGAGATTGAGTGTCTGAAATGTTTTCCATGAGTTTATCAAATGCTGAATGATCGAAACACTGGATCCATTCGCCAAGTACTTCTTTGACACAATATTGACAGAGATCAATTGAAACAAAACTCATGTCACCAAATGTCTTGTTGCCATATCCACATGTATCACTCCAACTTAAAAATTCCTGCATTTCCATACTATCATCATGCGTTGTTTTACAGCGATCACATGTGATGGAAGTGGTGGTCATTACAGTAGTAGGACTTTGGTGTTTCATCTTCTTCCTTTTTGTTTTGGCGACCCAGGTGGGACTTGAACCCACGACCTAAGAGTTTAGAAGTCTTCTCTCTACCAACTGAGCTACTGAGTCATGTTTGAATTATGCAGAAATGTTTTTAAAAAATCAAGTGCAATATTTTCTTATTTTTATTGACTGTCAAACAAAAATCTATCATAATCAACATATGAGATACTCAGACATAATTCAAGAAAACACACAACAAGAACCTCGGTTACGAGCAATTGCATTGCTTGCAACCAAAGAAGAAGGACAAATGATTTGGACGGAGGTACAACCTTCTATGTCTGGAATCATTTTCACATTCTGGGTATCCTATGAACCCGACTATCCATTTATCATAATTGATCCCGTCCCTGGCGGGAGAATTGTCCCAACTGATAAATGCCAAGCGTTTGATTATTGGAAAAAGACTCCCTATCCAGAAATAGATTCTTGGATGAAGAAGAATCGAAAAGCAGTAATGGATTTATTGCGTCAAAAAATCGATAGTGTGGATTTTTATAATAGAGTAAACAATACTTTGTTAGAATCCTTAATGGAAATGGCCAATTTGCAACCAGCTAGAACTGGGGTGGATCGAATTATCTATTGTAGTCAAAAACAACACAGTGCAGATGTTAGAATCAAAGTTGCATTGGGTAAATCAATAACTGGAGGAACAGTTACCATTGCAGTCAGAGAAGATCGCGTAATTGGTACTGGCATTCCCGAAAAAGAACTAGATCAGATTCGGAAATGGATAATTTTGAATTCTGATACTTTGATAAAATTCTGGAATGGTGAGATTCAAACTACAGCTGACCTGTTATCTAAAATTCAATCAATATCAGGAAATGAAGACAACATTAAATTATCCTGGGAAGATTATCTCGCTGGATTGAATTCTGAAAAAGATTCTGAAACTATATAAACTCTTTCAACTCCAAAATTTAGCAAAATAGGGTCTGATGTGAACCCATGCATCAGGCTGAATAATCTTGTGTTCAGTCAACCACCAACGAATTTCTGGCAACACCTGTGGTACCAAGTGACTCTGAGAACTTTGATGGTGATATTCTTTTTTATGCTGTTGGCCAGTTTCGGGATCCATCAATAGTTCAACATATGGATAGGGATTTTCCAAAAGTGGATATACCAGGTCATCACAGGGGTGTGATCTATATTTTCCGGTCTCATCAAATACCGCTTCATGATAATCCAAGGTATCGTCATATCTATAAAGTGACTGTGCCAGTCCGGCATTAGGCCAGAAAAGATAATGAGTGATTTCATCTGGTGTCATCACAGGTTCCATCAATTTGGAAGCATCAGCAACTCGGTTAACTGTATTTTCTTTATTCAAATGAAATTCAGTTTCTAAGAGATTCTGTTGAAACACAAAACCACGCCATTCTGGAAAAACATCTTGGACGAGTTTGGAAGGAAAAGTCAATTCTTTAATTGACGTCAAATGGTCATATAGTTCGTCATCAAGCTCATCTGGATTACAGCAACCCCAACCGTTGAACTTCAACATTTGTTCAGCGGTCAATCCCCAGCCAAGTGCTTTGTGAATTCTGATTCCCATTTAAACCTTCTAAAAATTTGGTGGTCTAGGACAGCCTCGAACTGTCAAAAATCCTTAGGATTTACAAGTTTTTTTGGTGTTGATTCGGGAATTGCACCCTAATAGGCTTGAAACCTTTTCAACTGAGACTTGCGCGTTTACCAATTTCGCCACTAGACCTTACTATCTATTCATAAAACATTTTGTTTGGTGTTGCAACCTTTTTTCGAATAATTTGCTTAAGCTTATTCAATCCGCCAACCAGATTGACCATGGATTGCCAATCCCAATTCTGGGTGTCAGCTTCAGCCCAGAACATCTGCAAGAATTCCCAATCGTCATCTAACAATGCTGCTTGAATTGATTGTGAACCAATATCATCCGGATCAGTAGAATCAATCAATCCCAAAATAAATTCATTCAAAATTTGAATCTGTTGATCAGTTATCTTTTCTGATTGACTGGGAGGTTGATATTTTTTCAATTTATCTGCACTGATTGTTTGTATATATCTAGCCAAATCTCTAGCAGCATTTCCTTCTATAGCAGTATGTTCATTTATGTCATACAGAAACAATTCATTATTTTTTAGTTGATAGATTACAATCACTTTGCCGTGAATTAGATGACAACGACTGATGCCGGCTAGGGGGCTATTACTGCTCAAAACACCATCTTTTTTACCAAATGGGATTCCCATGATTTTGGCAGAAATAAAATCTTTTAGAAGACCAATTAAATTGGGGTCAGATTTTAGATATTTTTCCAGGTGATCTTGAAATCTTTCAGCACGCCAAATAGTTAGATTGTTTTCAATTTCAAATATCCGCATTAGGGACGGATACCACGCTGCATGTGATCAATAAATGTTGCAACATCTTCATAACCAATCATTTGACTGGAATCCCTGGAATTGTCAATTTGAGATTCAGTAATATTACCAGCTTGGCGTTGAGCCATAAGATTCTTGACCTTCTTAGCAATCTGTGCATATCGATCAGCTGGCAAAACAGTGTTTGTCTTGGGGCTGGTGGGTTGCATTTGAAATCTCCTTAAAATGAATATAGCTGAAATTACATTCAGCGTCAACTATTTATCTGATAAATATATAAATGCGCTGGCGAGAAATTATCAGAGAAAATCAAAATCCAATTGATCAATTGGTACGATCAGTGGAAACTCAATTTCCTGATGATGCTCGAAGAATTAATTTGGCTCGAAGATTGGGACAAAAAGAACTGGCTTGGGCACAAACCAATTTAAAAAAACCAGATAGAATCGCTTGGTATATGGATTACTTCTCTAAATTCATTCTAAATCCCAAGATGGATCCCGAAGATATTGTGATGCTGTTGAATTACATTGAATCACAAACTAAAAATCAGTTGCTGTATTTTCTAGATTTAAAAATTCCTGCCATTCAAAATGCTCGTTGGCAACCGGGTGAAGATATCTTAGCCAGATTTGCTAAATTGGAAGCAGAATATTGGTCTGAAAAACGCGGTGACTTGAGACACATGTGGTCTGAAAAAGCAGAACCCATTCCTGTTGATGAATGGCCATTGACAATGCCAGAATTGCGCGAACTGGAAAAAATCATCTTTCAAACTCCCAGCTGGTTGGCTTATTGGGAAAGATTCGGTTGGACCAGTTGGCAATGGATGACCTGTAATTGGCATTATAATCGAAACAAACAAACGGCTTATTTTTCAGACGTCCCAGGTATTTGGTCAAATGATGGACAAACTGTTATACCAGAACGTATGATTTTGGAATTTGATTTGAAGATGGGAAACTGGAGTTCCGAACGAGGTCCTGTCAAAACATCAAATGGTCAATTAGTAGAAGTTGCCATGCCTGCCGCAGTTCAATTGATTCGCCGATGGATTAACCAAAACTTGTCCGGTAAAAATTTAGAATATTTAAATGGCAAATATTATGTGCGTTTTGGACGCTGGCAACCAAACGAGAGATCTAAAAATTGGTTAGCTAGTCAACATGCTGGACATGATGTCTGGGAACCTGGAGTCAGTGCCTATCATGCTGAATGGGATGTTACTGAACAACGTTGGGATATTGGAGACGGTATTGATGGAGATACCATCAATGGCACTGTCGCTAGTTTGATGACAGGTCGGCGAAAAATATTCTTGGTACAAGGCAGAGAATTGCAGCAAGATGGCGCAGACGGAGAACCCTTGTTAAAAGATGTCCAATTAATAACAGAATTGTCTATTACTGATATTTGTTTCCCGGGAGTTTTTGATCCTCGAGAAGATGATTTGAGACCCTAAGTTATTGAGTCGTCAAATCAAATCACGCTTCTTGACATCACCACATTTGGTACATTGCAAATAATATCTGGATCCAGTACTACCAGTACCCTGACTTAGTCCTGTCACTTCTAAAATTTTCCAATTATGAAAATGGAAGCTTCCGATAAAAATTCGATAAAGAAGTCCTAGCATATTTGTGATTCTTTCTTATAAAATTTTTGGTCCGCCCAGAAAGATTCGAACTTTCAACAAACTGATTTTTCGGCGAAGATTTGGGATTTGCACCCTATTGAGCGTCTACTCTTTCTTCGAAGTCAGCTGCCTCTACCAATTGGGCTATGGGCGGATACAATCAACTTATAAGTTATTTTAGGACTATTGTCAAATCAAACCGGAACTATCTTTTCGAAAAACTCAGCTGTTTGTTTGGGATTCATGTCTGTGCCATTGTACCAATAGTATAAGAGTGGTTGCCAATTGGCTCGAACAAATTCAATTACATATTTTGAATAGTAGTTCATATCAGATGTTGTCATGCTATTTGCCACTACACGAAGATTTTCTTCAATTGAAACGCTGAAAATTTTCTGTCCGTTCCCGGTTTGAACATAATATTTGACTCTGGGTCCGTGGTTTCCCATTTGAGTACTCACGAAAATAACACCCGGAAAACCAGTTGATTCTTCACGCAAGTTGGCCATCTCAAACAACAGATCTTGATCATAAAGTTCAAGAGTTTCTTGTTCGATTGGTTTATCACGTGGTAAGAATATTTCGAATAATTTCATTGATTATTTATAAAATAATTTCTTATGATAGTCAATCAATTGTCTTCGTCAGGCAACAAATCATCTTGACGTAATGTGTCTTCAATGTGACACAAATACCCACAATAGAATCCTACCTCAGCATCATGTCCATAGAACCGACCATCATCAACTAGTATGGCTGTTTCAGCCGGGATAGTAATCTTAACTGAAACAGATCCATTATAACCTCGATCATGTCGATCAAAATATTTCAATACTGGTATGCCCGAATTATCCCAAACATGATAGTGAGCATAGACATAAACATTGAGCCGTCGTCTAGTCACAACGACAAATGGCAGAGGATCATCATTATGTTTTGCAGTTTCAGTGAAATCTTTCAATAATGCCGGCATAATTTTTCGATTCCATTGCCTGTGATAGATGGCATTTCTTGATTTGGAACCTAAGATCACTCCTGTGTCATATGATTCAATCAGATTAATTATTCGTTTAATATCAGCAGTCATAACTATATTTATACGGTAATAGATCTCTTCAGCTTGATCCAATTTTCAAAATATTCAATGATAAGCAGAGCTTCATCCCGCAACTGACATTTTTCTTTTTTTGCAGTTACATATTCTTTAGCCTGTGCAATTGGTTTCATTAGGTCAGTGGAATAAACCACCCATTCAGGTTGATTAAAAATACAAGCAAACGATTTACCATCTGATCGAGTTACTTTTGCAAAATCTTCTGAAATAATCAACCTATCTTGGAATAGCATATCAGAAACATGTGCAGTACCATGTATATGCACTGAATCACGAATCGTGGAATTAGTAACCCTTGCATCTCCGAAAATTTTGGACATTCCGGAAATTCGGGAATTGAAAACTTTAGCATTATCATAAATTTCTGCGGCATCATCCGCGGTTGAATCGACAACCCTGGCATTGCCAAAAATTTTGGCTGATTGAAAAATTTTAGACCGCATAACTACTGCATTATCAAAAATTCTAGCGTCTCCACAAACTTGTGATGACTTCATTATCCAACAGTTATCTTCTTGGCTCAAATTGTCTTCTGATTCAATGCGGCCACCAATATCTCCTGCTTTAAAAATATACGGTTCAGTATAATTTTGCATATCCATTTGCAAATCTTTTAGGAGTCTAATTGCATATAGTCTTTTGACAACCTTGTCTATGTAATAAGAGCCAGTCATTGCACGTGAATAAATCGTATTCATTGGTATAGAAACATCAATGAAATCGTCTGCTAGAATTTCATACTTTGACATTTTCGTTCCTCTTTTGAAAATTTAGTATTGTCAATTCGTCTTTGTTCAATGATCAATCGATCTCGTTGAAGATAGAGTTCCAGTAATTGATTGGCAATCGAGCCATACTGATTTTCCAAATCTTGAATTGCTGCATCCAAGGCCTTGATGGAATCGTTTTCAAATTGTTGTTTATGAATGAAACTCATAAGTCATCATACAATTGTTTCAATTCCAAGTCAACAATTTTTCATAAACAGATAAATAAAGAAAAAGGATTTGCTATGACAGATGCAGTTTGGTTTAGAAAACAGATTAACATGTTGACCGAGAGTATGGAAGATGCATTCAATGATCCAACTCAACAACCTCCGAAACCCGTGCCTAAGACTCCGGCTGTGTCTCAGTCAGCTAAACCCTCATTAGTGACACTGGATCACAAAACCGGAGATCCTGCTTTTGATTCTGTGGTTGAAGAGATTATCAATCTATATGCTGCTGAACTAGGTGGTGAATTAGATTATTATGAGGATGAAGATTCAGACGACGGTTTCTATATCGATGATGATACTTTCAGTGATACCGTTTCTGGCTGGAGCAAATTGCCAGAAAACCGAGACAAATTAGATAATGCAGGCTTAGTTGATTCAGATGACTTTATTGCCATGCCAAAAGAACCAACTCCGCCCCGTGAACCCAATCGCATGGACATGAACTATGGAACCAAGTGGGCAAATGCTGCTTACCAACAAGAACTTCGTAATTATGAGCGACAAATGGAAGCTTATGAAGATGCACTTGAAGACTATGAAGAAAGTGTAGATCACGCATATTATCGAGCCTGCCGACGCGCGGTTGAAGAAGCCGGTTATGATTATGCAGGTTAATTGATTATTTTTCTAATTTAGCGAAACAAATTTGTGAACGTGGACTTGGTTGACCACATGTTCGGCATTGCATAGTGTGTAATTCACCATTGCTGGCTTTAATGTCGCGCGGACATTCCGAATCACCAGGTGCCCAATAGTCATGACGCGGAGGGTTTTTCAAGACTGTCAACAAGACTTGCCAAATTTCATCAGTCAAAACCTCTGCTTGTTGAGCAGCTTGATCACTTTTTTCCTGATCCCATGTAACTGTATGAGCTGCTGGATTACAAACAGTTTCTAAAATTATTTTTTGTATTTGTTCTTTGGGTGTCATTGGGGTTTCAATTCATTCATCAAAAGTAAAATCACTTCTGCTGCCATTTCACAGGCATCTTTATATCGTTCTAATTTTTCATTGTCAGTCAATGGATGATGTCGGAATCCAGACTCCAGTGAATTATACAGAGGTCGACTCAAAGAGTCGTGTAGATCTTGAAGATGGTACATCAATTGTTCATCGGTCATTGATCTTCCCAATCTCGTTCAACAACTTCCACGATGGTCTCGGTAATGGTTCTAGTTTGAATTGTTTCAACAATTTCCAGATTTTCATCTGCCCATTGCCAGACTCGTACCAATTCTTCTTCTACTGATTTTGCAAATTCATCTGACCCAGCCCATTTACGACCATCAATATCAAGCAACATTGTGACAAATTCTGTCCATTCATCGCTTTGCAGATCACAAATTTGTCTGAGAAATTCGGTTTGTTCGTGAGTTAATTTATCAGTCATATTTCACCTAATCCAAATCTGCAGAATCTTCAAACCAATGATACCAACTGTCAATGTTATCAGTTTGTAAAAATTTGCCGCGTTGCCAAAAAGCTGGGTCACCACTTGTTTCCAACAACAACCGCCATGGTCCTGGCGTTACATCATTCAAAAAGTTTTCAACTGTATCAATTGAATAGGGTTGCGATTCGCCAGTATTGGTATGGCGCCATGTCATTTTGAATCTCTGAGATTTAGAAAGCCTCTCTATAAATTTCAATCCCGAGCCCGTTAATCTCTGATCAATTAGTATTGGAATATCTTCATGGCTTTTGATAAAAAATAACAACCTGCTTAAAAGAGGCTGTTGTTCATAACCAGGATATTTTTGTGATACCAATGCTTCTAAACAATAGTTATTCTGAAATGTGGTTGGTTTAAAAATAGCAACTAATGCTTGTGAATCTTTATCATGTTCGAATAAAATGTAGTAGCACCTATCATCGTTTCCTTCTTTGGTATATACCCCAAAATTATCAATATCACCTACATGTGTCAAATCAGATTTATTGAATAGTGGAATATGTTTTCCAAAATTCATATTCGGTACACGAGTGGTTTGTTCTGTGATCTTTGAGTTCATATATCAATTATAAGTTATGTTTCTTTTCTAAGTCTATTCAATTCCAAATATTCTTCTGCAGGCAACAATGGATATTGCCAATAACCAGCCCAATCCAATTTGCCATATCCACAAGTTAAATCACCACAGATGCCTGTAGAAAGCATTGGTTCTAGGCCTTGTGCCCATAGACGCAGAGCATGTTGTTCATTTCGTTCACGTTCAGTGTCGGTGACATCTGCAATAGAACCATCTTGTTGCAGGGAATATCTCAGGGTCGTCATGTGATCTTATTCCTTGTTTTCTGGGTTAAGCCAAATTTTAACTTTTTCAACCGATCCCCAACATGCACTAGGTGCTTCATTGTAGAGATAAGCTGCATAGGCTGGGAGTATTCGAGCATTGTCAGAATCTGCTCGTCCGCATGCGGTGAACAGATCATTGGACAGTACTGCGGTTAGAAAATCACCTGGTTTGATACGTTTGTAGATATATCGTTCTAGAGCTTCTACCATGTGAACTGGGATCGTCATTCCTCGAAATTCATATGCCTTTGTTTCATTCACTTCACTTATAAGAGTTTCCATGATCGTTTTCCTTTTTCAATTCAACGAAGATCAGTTTGTGATTGGATTTCATAGTCTCGACCACGATCATACGCGATGTCTTCTCGGTTGTCAACCCAATCAGCAAATTGATTTTTGTTGACAATATTGAACGTCAATGCATCATACACGTCTTCAATAGTCAATTTATATAAACCAAATGGTTCATCGATTATTTTTTGTAATTCAGCGGTGCGTTCTTCTGCCAATTGAAAATCTGCGATATCATACGCATGTGTTATCATTCTCATAGCACTGATTGACAATTTGATCCAAGCTGGAATGGGATCTAAAAATTCACCATTGCTGTCACGTGGTATGAAATATTCTCGATAATCCGGATCACCGGGTACTGCAAAAGCCCAATTGGGGCAATTTGCTCGGGCTATTTGTTCTCGCTGATCCATTTGAACCTCAAAACTTTCTATGTTTGAACATAGCAGTTTATGATATTTTTGTCAATCAAATAATTGATTATTGTTGATATGCTATAAAACTAATTCAAGGATTCCATTTTTTCAAAACGCTCAGCTCTTGAATATCATCGGGCGGATAATCATAAAAATCTTCCCATTTGACCCAAGCTTCATCTCCATCGATAGCTCGGATGGCTCCTATAAAATGAAAATTATCTTCGCCAACCCAGGCTTGCACTAGATCACCTTTTTTAAGAAGAACAGTTTCATCTTGACCAAGATCTTGAAGATAGTTTTGAATTTGAAGTAACAGTGCTTGTGCATCTTTGCTAAGTTTAGGCATTTGAAAAAGCTCCTTTTCGTTACATCAAACTAGCATTGTCTATTTCAAATGTCAAGCTGCATGTTCATCACATAATGTTTTGATCCAAGATCGATTGGTTCTCAATGCACCAGGTTTTCCACAAAGTTCACAAGTTCTTTCGCTCAAATTACATGCCAGCGTCACCATACCTGCAACTTCTTCATCCCCGCCAGAATAATAGAATCTAAGTTCGCCAAATTTTTCTTTGATTTGATCGGCTACAACTTGCGAAATGGGGTCTGGTATATCTCGCGCAATATAATCGGAATTCAATTGATTTTTTTCATTGTATTGAATTGTTCTTTTGATAGATGCTTCTCGAGCATCAATGTGGTTTTGAATAGAACTGCAAAGAACATCAATTAGGTTGAACCAACCATCGTCACATCCTAGGTATGCTATTTTAGAAAATATTTTTGGATATCGTTCCGCTAACTGTTGCTCTAATTCAGGTCTCATCTATGGTTCTCCATGTTTTCTAATGCGAGAATAATCTCTTGTACATCTCCAGCATAAAAGCCAGCCGAGTTAATTGTATTGATTTCTACAACCTTAATTCCGTCAGGTGTTTCGCACACATCAATTACAAATGCATCATGAGGATGCCAAATGTCTTTATAGTTTGGGTATCTAAACAATAGATCTAAAACAAAATCATCAAATCTATTGTCTACGGTAGGTGAATAAATTACCCGATTGCCCCTCTTGTACAGGGATTTGGTAACAATTCTACTTTGAACAATCCAGTAGCGATATTCAGCATAGATAACCTTGGGCTTGCAGACTTGAACTAGTGTGTCTGCGGTCAAAGATGTTCCATAGTCTTCATTCAATATGCAGACTTTTTTCTGCCATTCTTCAAATTCTGCCTGTTCAAATATTGCACCAGCAAATACCTTACTGTCTTCAATTGGACGCAAGAACGCTTGATCTGTGAATTTCACATCTTTAAATGCCACAACTTGGCTGTCAGCATTGAGCATGTGATCACCCCAGTGTTTCAACTGCTCAACAAAGTTATGAGGTTCAAGATCATATACTCCAGGAGTCCAACCATGCTGTTTGGCTGGATGCCGCATAGAATATGAACCAAAACAGATGACTTTGGCATGTTGTGGATCGGGCGGGGGTGTTAACTCTCCGATAAATGGTATGACCTTGTGCACCGAGTATGGAATATTCCAACGCTTCAATGTCTGAATCATAGTATCCCATTCAATTTCATTAAACAGATTTTTTTGAAGTATCCAGTGCATTATTTTGCCAATTCATTTGGTGTAAATTATTGATAATCTCTTGTATTTTATAATATAATTTAAAAAAATTTTAAAGTCAATTGAGGAAAAATGTATTGTCATATATGTAATGAATTATTAATTAGTCGTGGTTTTAGTCATATTTACAAATGTGATAAAATATCATCAAACAGAACAGAAGTAAAATTTAAATTTATTCAACATAATTTTAAAGAAGCAATTTATAATAAAGATATTATTGAACAAAAATATATAACTGAACAACTCAGTATTAAAGATTTATCTAATTTTATTGGATTAATACCTAATCATACAAGATTTCTATTAGATTATTATAATATTACTCAACGCACTTTAAAAGAAGCTATCAACACTGAGAATATAAAGGACAAAAGAACGCAAACCATAATAGATAGGTATGGAGTAGAGAATGCATCAAAATCGGTTGATGTTAAAGAGAAGAAACGACAAACCTTTTTGAAAAATTATGGAGTTGGAAATATTTTTCAATCTGATGAATTTAAGGCTGCTGTACCAAACACCATGTTACAAAAATATGGAAAAAGAAGCTTACCTAATAGATACGGTAACATGCAGCGTTATTGGGATAGCAAATCAATTGAAGAAAAAAGAACGCACATGTTAGCAGCGAATAATGGATATAAAAGATATTTAGATAGTTTATCAGACGAAGAGAAAGAAATAATTGCCAAGCGGTATTATAAAAATACAGTAATAGGAAAATCAAGATTAGAAGATAGATTTGCAAATATTTTATTAGATAATAATATCGAATTTATTAGACAAAAATGGATTGGTCGAAAAAGTTTTGATTTTTATATACCAAATACAAATATTGTTATAGAAATTAATGGTAATTTTTGGCATGCTAATCCAATGTTGTATTCTGAGAATGATCTAATGTGTGTTTTTAACAATGGTGACCAATTATATGCAGTTGACTTATGGAACAAAGATGCTGAAAAAAATAAAATTGCAGTTAATCATGGTTATGTAGTGTACTATATTTGGGAAACTGAATTTAAAGAATCAGATGAACATTTGATGAAATTATTTACTGATATTATAAGAAATCATACGATACCGGATACCAATCAATCTCATAAATTGTAAAAATATCTCGGGCGAAGATGCCTTCACGAAATTGATCACGAGTGAGAAGTTTGGGTTCCATACTGTTTTATAACATTGAGTTGTTACAATGTCAATCAATAATATTCTTGATTTAAAATCAATAAGATAAAATCAGCCTTTTTAATTTTAACAATTCGTCACACAGTGTAAATAAATTTTTAATTTTTTGTGTCAAATCATCATCTGTAGGATCTGAATACTTCATCACTAATGATATCGAACGCTCAATATCTTGAATCAATGGGGTAATTTCTCTCGCACTCAAAATTCTTAATTCATAAATATTATCATTTGATTCATAAAAATCAAAAAGTTGGAAAATTTTTGAATATTCTTCAAAATAATCAAATCTAATGTTTTCTCCAACAAGTTTTATTTCAAATTCAGTTTCTGCATGTATTTCATTTAATATCATTTAATGTATTCCGGACAAATTGTTCTTTTAACAGCCGCATTTTTTCAATCTTTTTATCTAATTTTGCGTTTCTTTTTGCGCTTCGTTCTGAAAGCTTTTTCAATTCAATTATTGTTTCTTGTAATGTGAGATTCGAATCCATTGTTATACCATTCATAATGTTTAATATTTATTATACATGTTTGTGGATACATGTCAATATTATTTATAGAATCAAAAAGCAGTTATCAGAAATTATCAATTGCTGCCAGGTGTTTCTTTCAAGAATCTTATTTCTGCCACTTTTCTTTTGAGTCTTCGTCTTTGCTCTTCACTTTGAAGATAAAGCTCGTCTAATTTGGCCAATGCTTCTTCGATAGTCAAAACAGGCTTGTTTGCTGATTTATTTTCATTTGACATGGCAAATCAATCCCAAAGATTGTAGAAATACTTAGCAAACAATCTCATACCATTTTGCATTCTAGCAAAATGCTGTTCATATCCTGTTTTATCAAAATAGGATGTGTCATTTGGTCCCTTGACTAGAGTTGTTTTACCGGTTTCAATATTGGTTTTAAATTTACGGTCATATTGTCCAGTGTGAAATTGTTCTTCCCATTCTGAAACATTCTGTTCAAATGTCCAGATCATTTCATCTAGTACCCAATCCCATCTTAAAAAATGATTGGTATCAGTATCACTGTCATTTGCTTTTGGTTCTGCTGCTGTTGATTTCAAATGATCTGGAACATCAGAGTCTTCTACGTTGGGTGCGCCATGTTTAGTTTCACGCAATTGCTGCAACATGGGCAGAATAATCAAACTCAAAGTATGATCCATGTTCCAAGTATCCCAGGGGTCAATGTTAATTTGAATTTTCCTGGTTCGATGTCTTTCGATCCAATTGCACAAATTATTAACAGGTGTGAATTCTAACCATTCACCTATTTGATCACAAGCAGCTTGACTCAATCCAATGAATCTAAAACAATTGGCAATTGCGTAAGTGTTCAAATGATGTTTGTAGAGTCCAATTTTAATTTTCATGATCTCGACTTTCACCACAGTTGGGACATTTCCAGCAAGGTATGAGTGTTAGAGTTTTAGAATTGATTTTTTGTGACCGACCCATACCGCTACAGACATTTCGATTGTATTCGTCAGGACCCGTATCGATAGCTTGTCCTATGATCATTTCAATGTGGCAACGAGTGCATTTGGGAATATCCATAGAATAATTATGCAATTAAATTTGTTTGATTGCAATATTACCAACCATCTTCTAATTTGATGTGGCCATACCCATTGTCATGGAGAGTCTGTCGAACCAATTTGGCTGGAGTACGAACAGAAAATACAGTAGTATGAACGCCCCATTTGGTATGACGTCCAGAGACTCTACTGCCGTTGATATACACTGCCCCTCGATCGGTAACTTGAAGATCAACTAATTCATTTTTCATTGTTTTCACTTCCCTCTTATGATAAAGACTTTATAAGTGAACCGATCTTCATCATTGACATCATCGTCAAATGCAAAATCTCCTTCGAAGCAAGATCCCATACCAACTTCTGCAATAGCATAGCATTGAGTTTCTCTTCCTGTCACTACGATTTCTGTGTTGAGATTGATTTTGGTGAGATGTTCAATAAGTTCTGCTGCGGTCATGTTTCGACTATTTCAATGCTTGATTGTTTTCCAAAAATCTGTTGTTGAAATTCTGTGTCACCGTGCGTGAAATCCCAATCATTCAACAATTTCAGTTTTTGAACTTGAGCGTTTTGAATTGTGCGTTGTGAATTATTAATCTGTTCTAAAGTGTAGGAAAGAGTTACTTTGAAATCATGCAAACAGGAAACAGGCAGAGTGACCCTATTACCGCCTTCTTCATGAGTTCGAGTTTGAATACTGTCTTTGTCCTGTGTTGTGTTGAATGAATATTCAACACGGTCTTTTAATGATTTCAGCAGATTAGTAATATTTTCAACTTCCATATCAATCATATGATTCAAAATTTTGAATGCCTGTGAATTGATAATTTCTTCATTGGTTAATGACATAGTCTACCTCAATGGGTTTAGGGGTGATATCGATAATTTCCCAACTCCACCCGTCATGTTCACTGTAATAACGGCGCGGTTGAGCTGTTGCGGCTACTCGATAGGGAAGAACCAACTCAGACATGCGGTTGGCAAAAGTCTCTCGATCTTCATTTGGTTGAGAATGATACATGAATGTTTCAGTGGTTTCAACTCTGGGAGGAATTTCATTACCAGAATAACCATAAATGTATCGATTGACTCGGCATATAAAGTTGGGTAGATCACTCATGCTACCGTACCTCAATTTCTACAATTTCATAATAGGAAATATCGGTTGATCCTTTGTCAGGATCCAATTTTCGAACCAAAGCTTCAACCTGAGCATCATGTGCCTTGCGCTGCTCGACATATTCTTTCAGTTCTTCTACAGAACCAGTTCGAGAATACTGTGGTGCTTGTTTAGCAAGTTCTCGGGCTTGTTCAAGATTGTGGTTCAACGATTCCACAGTGGTTTGTGCCAATTCCCAATCAGTAGTAACAAAGAATGGTTCAATTGGACCAAATTGGCAATCACGTTCATAAAATCGCTGTACCAACCACATGTTACGTCTCCCGCACTGCATCATAAAATCATAATAGCAGGAATTTTGATTATGTCAATAGTTCTAGTTGGTCAGCATGTGGTGTACAATTGAACCAACCCCAAACCCCATGAAAAAACACAACCACATAAACACAAGACCCACAATAGTGAACAATGCTGTCACAATCCAAATTGTAATTTGAATTTTAATGGGCTTATGATCCTTTGCAGCTTCTCGAGCTCGATTCACACATCTTGAAACTTGCAAAAAATTCCAAGACACTGCATCATAGGATTTCCAAATAGCAAGGATAAAAATGATAAGACTAATCGAGTAAGCAATCGTGTTCATTGTGCAGTTCCTTGTTAGCTACTGCTTTCTTTTTAACATACAAGTGAGCCAGTGTCAATGCTGCAATTGCTATAGAAAAAAATAAAATAACCACTGCTAATTGGATGTCAAAGATAGCAGTCATAAGTGGGAATAAAATAGATAGCCCTATGATCTTAAAAATAGTTTTTGATTCATCGGAAACTATAAATTTAATCATTGGTCATACGTTTTCTTGATTTTAATTACCAGGGTATCCCAACAACCACGTCCTGGCAATAGATCAGGTTCTATCCCGGTTATTTCATAATCGACATTTTCCAGCTCTTCATTTTCACATTCAATTCTAACTCGACCTTGAATTTTATGCGAAGCAATATTTCCATCAGACCGCATGCCAATTTCATCAGTGATCATTTTCACTGCTTCTAAAAAAGGTTTGAGTTTGGGTTTTTCAGACCACTCCATTTTCTTTGTCTCTTTTCATATTTCCAAGGAGGGTTACTAATTCTTGAAATTTGTCTTCATCTTCTGGATTAACTATTTTCTCTGCTTCCCAACAATTGAGATAGGAATCCCAATGGCGACCATCTTCAAACGCAATATCAATTTCTTGTCCCAACAATCCCAATTCAAGTCTAACACCTGCATGATCCGTTTGATGAGTCCATGAAAAACCGATTTCAAACAACACAGCGGATCTCATATATTGTATTTCTAAAATTTTATTTTTACTGATGGAGTATGCCTTGACCCAAACATCACTGTCCCAAGATTCTTTGGCAAATGGGTTGGAAATTCTAAAACTCAAATACAGCATTTTTCAATTCCTGAAAATATCTTTTTCTAATTATTGGTTGATTGGGTTGTTGAATCAAATATCTAAAGTTTGGTTCCTGGCAATGTTGAGATTGCCAATCCCAAAAATAAATTGACCTATCATACCAAACTAAGTCATCTAAATTTCTCATTACGCCCACATTATATCCCCAGTCTTCTGCAACTGCAAACCGAGTTGCCCAGAATCGGTGATCAACGTCGTTTGGATCTAGATTGATTGGTGGACTGGAAATAGTTTGAAAACGTGGGATGACATGATCAGCAAAAAAGTCAGAAGTGAAATTTGTTAAGCATGCTCCATTTCCATCATAAACACCGCACTCAATTGTGTCTTTTGTCAATGGTTTATATTCTAGAACAAAATTAATTTTCTGCCATTTTAAATTTGCAAGTACAATTTTACCAGTCCGTTCTGATTCAGCCAAATGCCAGAATTCATGTTTATCAATGGATTCAATAATGTCATGCGTCATTGTCAACAATGAATTATAATCGATTTGTTTTATCCGATCTCCACGTTCTAACATCAGTATTCTTTCTTTGAAATCAGATATTTCAAATACAAACTATCAGAACTATAATTATAGGTATTTGATCGATCAATCCAAAGAAAAACGTCGCCGTCAGTGGGCTTATACCAGATCAATTGATTTCTAAGTTCATCTACGATCGCAACCGGAAAGTTCTTATCAACTGCTTCTTCTAAACGATACATCCAAAACATGTTACCTGCAACCGTCTGCATACCATCACTCAAAATGGCAGGATATTGATCAAATAAAATATCCCAAAAAACAAGTTTTGCAATTTGATCAATTTTAGAACTCTTAGAACGCCAGACTAGGGTTTGTGTCACAGCAGTGTCTAACCAAAAAGTAGAAGTGACGACAAATTCCAAAATATATTCTATTGTTTTGTTGATTTTATTTTCTAAAATGATTCGACCATTGTTTCGAGTACCAGTTTGAAATATTCTATAATCTGAATTTTCTAAAATAATAGTTTGGATATTTTGAGAATATTCCTGCAATTTGTTTCGATTATAGATGGGATCGTCAAAACTGAAGTTTGTTGAATTTAATTTCATGGGGGATTCGTTGAGCATATTCACCTCTCTAGAAATTATAGATGAATTGCGGTTTGTAAATCAAATTAATCTTGTTCGCTGACCCAAAGGTTGGCTGCCTTATTGATAAAAGCAATGGCTTCGGCCTGTTCCATCCAACCAGCAGCAAATGGTTCTGTACCATATGGTTCTTCGTATTGCCAGACCGGCTCAGCTGTTTTTAAATTAGAACTAACTTCAAAACTCCAACGGTTTCCTCGAGCACGAAAATACCACTGCATTTTCCTAGAGCCTCGTTTGCGTGAACGAACAGTGCCTTCTGCCTGTACCGGGCAATTCCCATAAATGGTTTTGATTTCGAGTATTGCAGTCATGAGTCATTCGCCATTCTTCGGTAATGTTCTAATGCATGATCTAGTTCACCAAACCAATCCCATCTGGGTGTGGCGTTTTGATAAGATACAATTGCTTCAGCCAATTGTTCAGCAATCGATTGCCAATTTGGCTGGAATTCCTGGCTAGCACCACTATCGCCTTTGTCAATCATTGACAACCACCAAACTGTCGAACGAGTGTGTTCAATGCATCCCCAATTGTTAAGATGACAAAGAAGGTAAGCCAAAATGTCATCCAGGGGTGTTCTTTCATCCAATCAATCATTTTTAGTTTCCTTAGACAATAAGCAGGGTTCTACTTGGATAGAAGTGGGTCTTAGATATTCTGCCCATGCAGCCTCGATTGCTCTGGCCGCGGTTTGGGCAGTCGGTGGATATCCAAGTGGATTATGCATCCGTTCCATGACCCCGTGGGCGGCGGCGATCATCGCGTAATATTTTTGTTCAGACATTTGATTCTGTTCAGATGGTTGTGTTTTGAGCTTGTCGTTTTCAACTTTAGTGGTTTGGTATAATTCAAACCATTTCTTGGCTTCTCGTTCACTTGCATGTTTGGCATCTAGCAATTTGATTCCTGCTCGGTACAAACGTTCGCCTTCAGCCTTCAAAGCCTTGTTTTTGTTTTCCAACTTTTCAATCTGTTTGGCTTCACTGATCTCGTCTGGTTTAATTGGTCCGGTCATGTTCAACCTCCAAAATTCAACTTATTTTCACTTGCAATCTTGTGCAATCAGGCTGGGATCAGGCTTGTTTTCAGGAAGGAACGTTTGCACATGCCCTTCAAAATAAGCTGGTGCAGCCACCCCTTTGGAATTTACCAAAACAATCCAAGTAGCGTCCATGGAACTGGGATAGAACAGTTGATCTGGTTCCGCTTGCGGAACTAGTGACACTCCAGCATTGACAGCGGTTGGAATTCTTTCCCACTTTTGTGGACTGGTAGTCTGTGTAGCGCCTGGCAGAGGGAAGCCAATTGTGTGTCCAATGCAACGAAGCTTGCCGTCTAGTCCTTGTGCATATGAAATAGTTGCCAGATTGGGACTATCCAACATTTGACCAATTCGATTTGCCAAACGTTTGCGAGTGAAATTGGTGGGTTGATAGATACCAACCTCATCTTGTGCGCGCTTGGCAACATCCTCTTGTTGCTGTGCTGCACGTTGATCAGCAGTAGTCGTTTCTTCGCAGGCGGTTAGTGCAAACGTGGCAGCAATAATCGCAGTAATTGATAAAATTTTCATGGTTTAAATTCCTATTGGTTGGAATTGTTGATGAGAGTACGAGCTGATTGCAGACATGCCAGTGAATCAGCAGACAGTCCACGATCACCTGAATATGCTGCTGCATCTGAAATCACAAAACGAGCAAATGCCAGCTGTTGTGGACCAGTATTGGATTGCATATTTGCACAATCCTGAGAAATACCATTGTTAGCGCCCTGTTGTCGAGCAACACTGTTTTGATATACTTGACGTTCAGTTTCCTTTTGGTATTGCTGCATGGGTCGACTGACTACCAGCCCAAACCAGCTGGTTGCAGTCCCAACAAGCAACACCGCTAGAATAATTGAAATCAAAAACATGGTAGTTATAAATGCGGATTTCATTGTTCATTTCCTTGTGAATATGTATTTCATATTTGATAATACAGGTTTGATTTCTGTTGTCAACCTAAATCTGTTTTTCAGAATGTATCCCGTCAGCATATCCCAACGCATACGCTGCATTCAATGCAGCAGCAATAGAATAAGCTTGTTCTCGATTCTCTGCTTGTTGGTGAACACCCGGACCAATTGTTGCCCAATATGAATGTAATGTACCAGAATTATAATCTGGTCTATATAATTTGGTTTTCTCACTGGGTTTTGTCAATTTTCATTTCCTTGCTGTTATCGAAAATTTGCAGGTATCTATTTCCATCAGTCTGTGTGTCCACACATACCATAGTATATTCTTCGCCTCGATAAACCCATTTGGGCAAAAATCTTTGAGTATAAATCTCATTGGCGTATGTCATTGGGAATTCGTCGTTTTCCCAACCTTCAGGAGGTTTTTCTTCCATAAACCAAACACTGTCGTCCCGCCCATCGCCTTCTAGGTACCAGTAGCAGTCAGTTGAATCATTCATTGGAATAGTGACCCAATCTTCTACATATCCAAAATATTCATAGATTTGTTTTTGAAGAGCAAAATATTCTTTGAGCATTTTCATAGAGAGTGGATCCTAATTGAAGTTCAATTTTTCTAGTCTATCATTTGACCATTGTAACAGCACGGTCGAACCATTTGCAATTTGATTTCTAAGATATCTTTCATTAGCAATCATGGTTCTCAAAGCATCACCCAATGAAACACCTCGTCGACTAGCTTCGTGTTCTATGAATTCAATTGCTTCTTGAGGAAGAGTTAAGATTACTTTCTTAGACATTGTCTGTTCCTGTTGTTGAATGGTTTTTGAATTTATTAGGAAGTATAGTTTTTGTATCTAATAGATCAAACATATAATCTGTTGCTTGTGTCGGTACTGCATATCTTATTGAAGGATCCACGTATTTCTGATGATCTTCTATGGTGGCTTCCGACAGTCTACGGCTTAATAGAGAAACATTACTAGAATCCTGGCCATAACTAATTGTGAAGCAACTGAATGTCCTTAGAAACTTTCCTTCCGAATCATATGCTTCAAATCTAACGGGTATGCTCATAACAATTCCTTTCGAATAAAAATCTATTACCTATCTTAAATTTGGGTCAAACACAGCAGCAAGAGTTGCTTTCCAACTTGATAAATTTTCTTCTACCCCAAAATGATCTCTGATCTTGACGCCTGCACATTCCTGAGTACGTTCGTTATAGAATTCACCCAAAAGTTCAGCAGCTTCATCAATCAACAAGTTGGTAAACAATTCTTCATCAAAGAATGAATAAAATTGTCCTTCGATTGGAACAGGTTCAAATGTTTCCGGATCCACTCTATAAGATTGTTTCTTCACTGTCGCTCGATCACGCAATCGTTTTATGTTATGATTCATTTTTCATCTCCAAAATATGATCTATAGTCAGATAGAGAAGATGTCTCTGGTTGATTCAGTGGATGTTCGTCAAACCATTCACCTAAATCAACACTGGCCACATCTTTGACTTGGACGCTGATGTGTTTGGTATTTTCCAAAAGTCGTACGATATCTTCCTGACTATTGCGTTCAGAGTCAATAACGTAGACTTCTAATTTATAAAGTTTGGTTGTCATCGACTTTGGCCCTTGATTTGAAATCATAATATTCCACTGCATCAGCACATCGATTGCAAAGTTTTTGAGCATTAATATTGAGTTCTCTTTTCCAACATCTAGAACATTTGGGATTTGGATTGATCGTCCACAATATGCCTACTATAGAATCTCCGTGTTGGATTGTGCTGCTGTATTTGGGAAACTCAGCGTCTTCTACCAAAATCACACTATCAATCCCACCACCACGAAATGACAGGTCACGCAATTGATTTTGAATAATAGGCATTTGCAATGCTTCAAACATAATTTCATCATTCATATAAATGATCCAGGCTAAATCTTCTGATTTGGTGATATTTCTTTCTCGACGATATTCCATATCAATCTTAGAACTTTGCTGGTCCGCCAATTCTCGCAATCTTATTTCAAGCATGGGTATCATTTGATTCAACTTTCAAAAAGGTATGTCATCATCGTCATCAATCTGATTATCAATATGCTGGTGCTGTTGGATTTTGGTTGCAATTATTTGATCAATAGGTGGCATACAATAATTTGGATCATCAACTTGATTTTGAATCCATTTCATTTTGTGGTCATAATCATTATGCCAGCCGCCAGACCCTGAATAATATTCAAGAGAGTTGGGTACATGCCCGGCCCAAATTATTGCAGCTGGTATGCGAGTACAATCGTCATTCTTTGATGGACTATTTTTGACTTCTACTTCATTATCGAAAAATATACCATGCCAGTGACCATTTATCACACAAAAGTGAATAGCACCGTCTTCGGTGATCTCCTCAACTTGTGCCCAAATTTCAACTTTGGATGACATATGATTTGCTATGGCTATTTGCATTCGAAATCCTCTTCCCACCAGATACATTCGGTATCATGTTGTTGCGTACCATCAAGCATAAGTGGTGTACCACAACAAATGCAATATCCTGAGATACCAGTTTTTTGTTTTTGTTGTTCCTTGTATTGATTGCAAAATTCTTCAATTATTGGGTTGGTCATTTGTTTTCCAAGCGGCCCGAGGCGGGTCTCCATATATGATCGTTACTACTGCCCAAACTGTCTGAGGATCTAGTCTGTCTAAATCAGAAATCCATTCTTTAGTTGCACCACAGTTTCGAGCATGCTGAATAGCCATACTAATCATACCTCGATCAACAATGCTTTTGATGGTTTGCGTTAAGTCATCCAGGGAATTCTATTCAAACCGAGGGTAGTTTGCATGCCAGGAGACTTCTCCAGAACCATGCGCATATCGATGTTGATCTTTCTTCCACCGTCGGAGGAAAGCACCTTGAACCCTCTTCAAACCATAACGGTTTTCCGAATATCTCGAAAGGGAAATAAATTCTGCATAGCAGGTATCATTCCATTCGGCAATTTCTTTATCAGTTATGCGATCAACTGAATTTACGATAGCAATCGTTTTTGCTCTCAATTCTGAAGCTTTGGGGGTGAAAATAACATAATCAAAAATGTCATTTGCCAAATCACCATATACACCGCTCATCGCCGTTCTCCGTTTCTTGGTAACTGTAATCATACAATGATTATAATGGTAGATCAAGCTATTTCTTCACTTATAAAATTCTATCCAAGGTGATTCTTTTCCTAACCTTCCAGCATGATGATGATTCTTAGAAATACGAAACCATGGCAGATCTTTTAAAATTTGAAAATGATATAACCCAATTCTCAAGTTTAAAATAGTATTACTCACCGGTTATTCCAGTTTGAAATCCATTAAATGCGGTATGGAAAAGTTTTAAGGCTTCTTCACGAGGAATATTATAACTAGCAATAGTACCACTGGGTTCTGATCTAACTGTGAAGCAAATTTGATCAGCATTAATTTCTCGAAAGTTCACAAACCCCACATAACCTTCGGGAGGAGTTGGTCCAGTATAGGCAAATTGTTTTTTCATCATGTGTTTCCTTTATTCAATTTTTCGTTCCCAGCGTTCTTCTCCGGATACCAGTTCCAATTGATCATCTAAACCAAAACAATAGTCGGCTGCCCTAAGAAATTTCATGAATTTATAAAGCATGTCATCCACGTTGAAATCAGTGCCTTCAAATTGGATGGTGACTGTTTCAGACAATGTGTCATCTGTCATTCGGAATTCAAAGGTTCTCATTATCTATTCTCCCAAAATAGTAGTGCGATTGCGGGGCCTTGTAAAAACCCAAACCATATGGACCAGTGCTTTGATAATAGTTCTTTCAAGATTCAACCGGCCTATATTTTGTGACGGTGATTTCATATGGTTCAACTCTGTAGGCAACTGGCTCATCATATTCAAATGGTTCTTGATCCTGTAATTCTGTCAACCCAACCGAATAGTGCGTTCTCCACAACTCCCCCTCATAACGAAATACCAGAGCATGATGATTGGACCAACGACTGGTTCCGGTTTGGTGTTCTTCAATTTTTTCATAACCAGGAGGATCATCACCCCAGACCAAAGCCAGCAGTTCTTCTTTGGGAAATTCTCGTTTATTTGTCATCATTCTTTTCCTGTCAATTTATTATAAACTCCAATTAGCCAAAGACACCCTGCCCAAGCAAATGGAAATCCGAAAAAAATTGCCAATGCAGTGATTACCAGAATCATCGGTTATTCCCTATATTATTCCTCAATTTCCAAATAAGGTGTCTAATGCTATATGTAATTGACACAATGTAATTCCAAATAAATGGAATTACATAGCAGATGATGAACATCCAGAATAGTAGGCTCATGATAATCATTTATATATATTCCTATAAAACCGAGGTTTCTTGTATTTCACCGCATTTTTGACATTTCCAAATATTGAACAGTTCACCTCCTGAACGGTGTTGCCAAATCCAAACATGTGTATTTGATTTACAACGTGGTCCTAGTGAAGAATTAGACGTGGGTGATATATCATCTTTTGGCTCATCAAATCTAGCTGCATGTTTTTGGGTGGCTCGGATTATTAGATATCCAATCGCGCCTCCGATTGTACCGAAAATCAAACTCAATACTATGATAAAACTCATGTCAATCATTTTTCAATTCCTCGGGCACAATGGGTAGATCTGACCAATGAGTGACTCCATAAAGTCGGCCTGGCCATTCCATATAATATTTTTCTGTTTCAATTCCATCCAACGCAAAGATTCCCGACCAATGTCCTGCTGCTGGATCCCATTCTGCAATATAACGATGACCATCTTGCAAGACCAGGACTGGTTTATTGTCTTCTACATTATCTGATTTGGGTGCGTCTTTGATCAAACGCCAATTGTGATGTGCTGCTAGCCACCCTGAATAAAACGCATATTGCAAGCGACTGATTTCTTTGAGATCACTTGGTTCCCAATTGGGCGGCGGGTCCCAATCTTGCCAAGCAGATAGCATTTGTTCAGTCACTCTAGCCATTACACATCCTCATTGTCAAACTATAGTTAATCAATGACCAATAGTCAATCAAACCATGGTGCCTTTATCATAAATCCAAATGCCACCCTTCTGCATTTCTTCATGCGATGGTAGACCATTAGCATCTAGCTTGGGTGTGGATTCCAAAAAAGGTGGATAAAAATATTCCACAGGTTTGGTGGATTTTGCACGAATAGCTCCAAGCATCTTTCTTTCCGTTTGTTCCTGCATTTCTTCAATAAAACGAGCAGCACCCGAAAGAGTTAGATATTCTACTCGATCACCAGTGGTTTCTTTATAAAAGGATCGCCACACAAAAAACTTCATATGTTGTGGGATATAGATACAGCGATGTTTAATGGTGATCTTTTTGATTCTATAGTTCTGCATCTTCATATCCAATCTTGGTTATATGCATTCGCCATTTGGCTGTATTCATGATATCATATACCAGTTGCTCAGCATCATAACTGGAAAGATGCTCTGCTACAATAGGACTACAGGTGTTCTTGATGAAATCTCGAATACATACCTTACGAGCTCGAGCAGTTTGAGCACTTTCTAAGTTAGCATAACCAGATCTAGCTGAATCAAAATCTGTGCCTTCTGCCCAGACTTGACCATCGTTGGCCACCAGTACTACCACAACACCTTTGATTTCTGACATTAGTACGCTCCGATCAATATTGAATTAACTGCAATGTTGGTCCATGAACTTGCTGAATTTTTCGTTGTGCAAAAATCCAACAGCTTCAAACGCGGTCTTGACATCTTCTAGGGTCTTGTCTTGAGGCAATGTGATAATGAATTGGTTTTCAGCTACTTCCGACAGACCCAGCCAATTTGGCAAAGGATAGACTGTGAGAATCAGGTTTTCTAAATGTCCATCCCAGAGGAATTGTTCCTGCATCCAGTATGATAACGGATTGAACGCAGCCCAGAGTTCATCATCCATATGCCACACGTGGTAGAGATATGTGTCGGCTCGATAAATTTCTTCGTCGTCTGCTTCACCAAAGACCCAAACAACTTCTTGGTTTTGTTGGTTTTGAAACAACCGTACCGTTTGGTCACCATATTTCTTTTTTGAAATACGCTTCCAATCTGAAACGGTGGTGTCTTCGTAGTGGTCTACCAGCATCTCTTTGATTTCATCGCTAGACATAATGATTGTCTCCAAATTTTCTAATTCATCGTACTACTTTTTGAATCAGTTGTCAAACATCAAAATAAGCAGTTCGATTGTTGGGGTTAGCTTCTTGCGTTTCTCGATCAATTTCCTGTCGTATAAATTCCTCGGCTTCTTCTCGACTAGCAAATGCCATTTTAAAAGAAGAATAATAACATTCATGAGTCCAAGAATTCCAAAACAATCCCCAACGAGTTTTCCATTGAGGAATCCATTGATAATTAGGATGATTATAAACTCGTTTGATTCTATATTTTTTCATTAATTTGATTCCTATTTAATTGCAGTTTTTATGCTAGGTGATTTTAAGAATTTCACACATAAATCCAAATTGTTCATTACCCAATCTCGGTCACTTTCTAAATAACCATTCGGTTCCTCATCATTGAGAGGACGTCTAGCTATTGGCAATTCATCTTTATTGAGTTTGACGGTAACGTGATAATAGCTCATTGGTAAACTCTCCAAGAGCTTTTACAATCTGGACATGCATAAAAGATCCAATAACTGTCAGCGCTTGGATCCCAGTTTCCGGTATCACTTCCATATTCTTTATTAATGTTTGGATGAGAACAACTTTCTTGTATTTTTCTTTCTTTGTCATGCAATAATTTGATCAAATGCTCTATTTCTTCGATCTGATTTCTAATCAATTCTTGTTCGACTATTTGCTTTTGATTCTTGGTTTGATGACTCATTCTTCCTCACCACTTTCTTCATCATCTTCTTCATATTCCGCAGGCAAATCGCCTTTGGAACCATGGAAGTCGCTTTTGGCTTCGCGTATGATCTGAACAGCTTGATGAAGACTTATTAAGGCATTATCCAATTTCATGGTAATGCCTCTGGCTGACTTGTGGCCATCAAACCAAAATTGCAAACGAATCAAATCCTGTGCAATGCGTTCTAGGTAAGCATCATTATGTTTCATGTTTTTGATCCTTGATTAATCGTGTTCATATTCTTCTGAATCAATTCCATCCCGAGTAACAGTGACTTTGGCATGATCACCAAACGTCAGCTTAAGTACGTCTTGAACAGACTCGGATTGCAGAAGCGTTGCTAGTTTACCGCGAGTAGTTTCAGCTTCACTGGCAGAACGATACTTTTTAGTATCATAGTCATAGACTTCACCATTGTTTCTGTAACTACTCGGAATAGCAAGATCGCCATCATAACCATTATAGTCATCGTCATTTTCACAATCATAATTGAAAGAATAGAACTGTGGTTCATTGACGGAGAAGATGCATTCTTCACCATCATTGAAATATGGTGTATATTGAGTCCAGACAATTGCCTTGCATTCAGGATCTGCATCAAAGTAAGACTTAAGAATGTCATTAAGCTTATCTTTGATAATAATCTGATACTTTGTTCGAAGAACAGACAATTGCTGCTCGAATTCATTTATATCAGAAGTAAGTGAATCAAAATTAATCTTAGTATCAGTCATGTTTAATCTCCATTATGAAAGCTGATATGTTTAACCTTGGTACGTTCATTGGTTTTAACCGAGCCAGACATCCAAGGCTGAATGGTCATGTTGTTGAGATATTTTTCTACAGTTGGTATAAATCCCAGGTCTTGAATAATGTGCTCTTCGGCAACGTCTCGACATGAAATCATTTTACCATCTGAATTGGTAATATAAACTCCAAAAACTTGTTCCACAAGATAACATCCAAAAGAGGAATGTAGAATTGCTCGGTGGCGAATGTCTGGCATACATGCTTTGGATGAATCAATGAAATTGTGGATCGGTAGATAATCGTCGACATTGCCGCCATATTTCTTAACTGAAATTTTTGCGTGCAGTAAAGGTTTCATATCAAATCTTCTCACTATCTGGTGTCAAGTTTCTAAATTGCATAAAAGTTGGAAAACGTAAACTATATTCGTCTACAGAATTTCTATTTAGGGTCAGTGCATCACCTTTGATTTCAGCAATTCTACCAATCACGCTGGATTGATTGTTCCAAATTTCGTCTCGCAAATCATCTGAAAATCCACTGCCCACACTGACTCTAATAAACTTGCCTTGGTCAACGCCCTCACATACGATGTTTCCTAAAGTGTGTTCGAATTTGCTGTCAGGTGTACCAGGTTCAATAGCCACAATAGTCAGATCAACTGTGATAAAAGGTTTGATCTTCAACCAATTGAATGATCGCCGACATTCATAAGTGGCATTTGGATTTTTAATCATGATACCTTCCAGACCTAACTCCAAAGCAGTTCTGTTGAACTCCTTGAATTCAGTTTGCCCTTGCAAAGTTGATAAGTCAATCAATTTTTTAGGAAGTACGTAGACTCGATCTTGGCAGTGAGTTTGAAAAGCAGCCGTCAATCCAACTAGTTCTTGATGACGATCGGTCTGATTCAATCGCGATTCACCAGTTTGAAATTCAGCCAATGGGACAATATCAAACAATGCCAGCTTGGCATCACTTGTATCCACGTTTTCTTTTCGATTGACTTGTGTCATCAGTGTTTGGAAATTTTTGCTGGTTACTTCACCATCCAAAACAACGCTGACATCAAAACAATCAATCATTGATTCTAGACTGGTTCTAATGTCTCGAAAGCGGTCATTTATCTTGCCATTTCTAGTGAATTGAGTTATTTCACGGGTTTCAACATTAATTAGGGTCAACAATCGAATCCCGTCTAACTTCCAATCAACCAGCTTTGGTCCCAACATGTGATTGGGATGGTCTTCTGCATTCTTTGCTAATTGGCAAGCGAATACTGGGATCAAATAGTCTTCAGCCGGTTTTCCAAATTCAGCCAGTACTTTGTTGATGGTCGTATCAGTTGTGCCACATTTCAAATCTTTCAAAAGAACCAGTCTGTAGAATTGATTCCAAGCAAGAGCATCACAACTATCAGCAGCTTGTTGAATAGCATCCCGTGCAGCATGGCCTGTAATTTTTCGATTTCTCAAATCTGTTGCCAGTTTTTCAAAAGCTGACCAATCGAAATTCGATTTTGAGCTGGATGAAGTGGGAACTGCTTTAACCCCAAATGTTACTAGTGGATCATAAGCGAGTTGGGCACCTGCAAAGAATTCTCTGTGGCCACTGGACCATGCTTCACGCAAGATCGATTCTTTGGCTAGTCGACTTGAAGTGGCTTGTAGTTCCCGTTGAATTTCAGCAGCATTTTTCATATCAATTTCCCTATTTAAAGTTATACAGGTTTTATGTCATTGATAAATTCAATCAATTCGTCAGTATCATAATCGTGTCCGTTTTCCCAAAAATCAAGCAGTGCTTCATAATTGTTCCTGACAAATTCAATTACATATTTCGAATAAAATGCCACGTCGTAATATTTCATGCTATTGGCAACAACTTGGGGTTCTTCAGCAATGCTGACGCTGAAACTAGCAGATTGTTTATCTGCTCGGAGGTAGTATTTGACTCTCGGTCCACGTGATGCCATTTTGCTGCTGACAAATACTACCCCGGGAAATCCCGTTTTCTTTTCTCTGAAATTTGCCATTTCAAAAAGCAGATTAGGATCTAATGAAATTTCTTCCAGCAATGTCATATCTCTGGGAAGATTTTTCCAAAAATCATCTTCAAATAACTCAATCAACTTCATATCAAAACTTTCGCCAGACGTATTCACTGTTGCCAGTTTGAAATTCCACTACTTCAACATCATCTTCCATATATTCTTTTAGTATTTCTGTAATTAAAGTTGTTTGCCACCAATCTTGTGAGGTATATGACCTAGCATAAACTGATCCAACTCGCAAGACAATACCAACACGGGGACGACAATTGTCTTCATATGTTTTATCAATTATTTTGGTGGGATCAGCAGTATCATAAACAGGTATGATTCCTAGACTCATCTGTCCAGAATCACCAGCATGATCTCGGGTTCGGTATAGTGAATAGGGCATCAAGTCCACCCCTCATATTGGCCAATGCTGGTGTTTTGATTGACTATGAAAGTTTCCCAGTCAGCCGCTGTAATTTCAATAAATTCATAGCTGTCAATTTCAGCCTGTACTTCTGCTGCAACTTCTCTCAATCGATTGGCCAATTTGAAGTCACATTGGAAAATAGTCATTGAAGCCAATTGTTCAAGTTGATCAATTGCTGCCTTTTTACGGCGATATTCTGAAAATTTAATCGTAGTCATTTGTTTCTTCTTTGATATATGAATTTGATTGTCTACTATTTGATAATCTAATGTATCACCGGTTTGGTATCCCAAGTTTTCCAAAACTTCTTCGGGAATTACAATCACTGTATCTCCAGTATCAGGATCTTCAATTACCTGTGTTGTCCAAGTTGTCATGTTAGTTAGGTTCAGTTGGAGGAAGTGGTAGATAGACGAATTTATTTTTTAAAAAGCTTTTGGTTTTTTTGTTGGCCAACGTGTCTGTTTGGTAGACCAAAATTTCCAATTTGTTTTTTGCAGTTGAATAATCAAAAGATCGTGACTGGTATAGATCAACCCAAAAGAATGGGAAAAGTCGCTGCTGGATATGCCAGCCCCAAACAATCCTTCTCAATCTGAAATTTTTATTTGGTTTGTTCATAAATTGATTTTATCCAAAAGTCATCAAATAGTCAAGATAACCTTCAGACGTATTAAACAAGATCCTACCATTATCTCGGCGACCACCATATTTTTTCAATTCTGGATCAATAGCAATAGCAATATTTTGCTGATCAGAACTAATATACCTGATATGTTCCAAAAATTTTTCATAATGGGTCGTGAATCCCCATTCATCTAAAATGTATAATTCATGTTTGTAGTTATTCATCTCTATTATCCAAACGTCATCATAAATTCCAAATAGCCTTCTTCAGTTTCAAACGAAATAGAACTGAAATCATATGTTGCATCAAATTTTTGCAATTCAAACCATATATCTGTATGCATACGCCGACAATAATTTAAGAAGGCTAGATATGGTGAACAAAATAAAATTGAATCTTCATAATCATATATTGACATTTTTTTGAAATATGTCATCCAAACACCATCTGAAATTCCAATTTGTTAGCCTCAGATCCAAAAACTATAAATGGATAATCGAACCAAGCATTATATTTTTCCAATTGTTTGTTTGTTAACTGTTTGTTTGTTAACAAATCGAAATTGATGTCGCTATCGAATTGTTCAATATATAACTCCTGGCAGTAGTTTGAAAAATTTCGATATAGATCAATATATCCATTATCATCATGTATACCTATCAAAAGTTTAACTTTGTTTCTCATGACCATTCCATGATAAATTCCAGATAGCCGTCTTCTGTGAAAAAATAAAGAACCGGAGGACTACATTGAGCATCATATTTTTTAAGTTCTCGGTCTCTGATACTAATGATTTCAGAAGCACCATATCCAAATGGAAATTCATTTCTCGTCAACATCATAGCGTTCACAAAAAATCGATTATATGGTTCTGATTTTAAATAATCATATATCACATGTTTTGTCATGCCCAAATTATCCTGAACTCCAGATAATCTTCAGTGGATTTGAAGATCAGATAATGCATACCATAATTATCAACTATATATTTACAATTGTATTTTTCAAGTTCTGATACCCAAAAATTTTTACTAACACAAGATTTTTGAAAATTCAGAAACCAAGAAGATTGCCACCATTGAGACTCAGGATAATCCAAAATATGGTTTTCAATTATATGGGTGTTGATGGCGTCTGTCATGACCAGGTCAATTTGAATAGTAGTGCATCTTCTTCAGACTCAAAGATATAAAATCCATCTGGAGATGAAACAGCATTGAATTCTGTTTTGATAAACTCAGCAATTTCCAAATAGAATCCAGCATCTAAATATGGGCTAGTTCTAGTTTCAAACATACCATTATACGCATATGGTCCTCGGCCATGTTCTTTTAGATATTCTTTATTCTGTTCCCAGACTTTTTGATAGTAATATTCAAAAATACGCTCGCTATAATCTTTCTTGAGTATTCTTATTTTTGTCATGACCAAATCATCCGAAATTCAAACCAATCTTCAGGACTATCAAATTCTAGACATATCGCACTACTATTTTCACTGGCTACGGTCAATAGCCTAGCATTATATTTTTTCAAATCTTCACTGAGCGTCTTGTTGAAATCCCATACAAATCTCCTTGTTACAAAATGTTGATAATAATTTTGCCAATATGTGGTTTCTCGAAGCTTCCACCCCGGAATACGATGGGTCATGACCAAATTACCTGAAATTCAAAAAATGCTTCGGAACTTTCAAATCTTAAATGGGGCTGATCACTTATATATAAAAAATCCACGTTGTATTCTTTTTTAAGAATTTCTTTGACATAGCCCCATGCAGCGATACCCGCGATACCCATAGTATCATCAAAGTTTTGCCAATAGTTTTGATATTTGATTGAATCCCAATGAATGTCGTAGTTCATGACCATTCCATCACAAATTCCAAATAACCTTCTTCAGTTTCAAATTGGATGAAACCACCTTCTTTATATAAGGCGTCATATGGTTTCAAATAGCTATTGACAAGATCCATAGGACGAGTTGTAAATAGATACCATTCTGGATCCAATCGTATAGTTGCTGTGAAAAAATTTTGCCAACATAGATCATGAATTGATATGACATGATAATTATTTGTCAATAAATTGTATATTTTTTTCAAAAGAAAAATCATGACCACTCCATCAAAAAGCGCATAAATCTTCAGAAGATTCAAAATGTAGAAATGAATCATTGAATTTTCCATCATCAATATATTTTGCATTATAAACTTTAAGATCTTCGTTATATGGAGATCTTGCCTGTGGTCTTAAAGATAGACAATACTTATTCCAGTCATGATGATAAATCCAATTGTAAGTATTGTTATCATACCACACAACTCGCAACTTGACTGTCATGACCATTCCAGTATAAATGCAAACTTGGATTCCTGATCTGGAAATTCCACATAATCATTCTGTTTATTCTTACCAAACTGAAATATTGCACCCCAATGATCTAGAAGCGCTTGATCAATCAAATCTTCTTCTACTCCAGTAGGATTATAATGCTGGACAAATTTTTGCCAATAAAGAGGACATCCATAAAAGTTTTTTTTCAATTCTAGTATGTTTGAATTCAATTTGTTTGTCATTATAACCATACCATCACGAATTCAAGATAGTCTTCTTCACTGTCAAATGTCAATAGAAATTTATCGGAATGGTCGTTTGGTCTAAAATAAACAGCGTTATATTTTTTCAACTCACCATTAATAATGATTAACCTATCTAAAAATAGATAGTGTTTTAGTTCAATGCTGTTATAAAAATTCTTCCACCAATCAGTTTGCGACCAATTGAATTCAATACCATTGTCCCAATCACCATTTGCGGTATAAAACAACTCTTTTTTCATGACCACATCATCCAAAAATCTAGCCAATCTTCCCGAGTGTCGAAATAAATTTTTTCTATACGATGTAGAGATGGTCGACTTTTATTGGAATATTTAACGTGGGCCTTGTATTTCTCTAGATCTTTATCGAAAGCCTTTGTTGCATACAACATAGTGGTAGATTCTGAATAATGTTGTCGCATCTTTGTTGATTTCAAATAATCCATATTTGAAGTGATAAAATGATCAGAGAAATTACCAAATGCAGTTGGATCTACAACGTGTTCTCCATTTTCAATAATGGAAAATGTCATGCCCATGCAACCTTGAATTCCAAACAAGCCGCCTCTGATTCAAAAACTAGCCAGTATGTTCCTTTTCTGCCACAAAAAAACTTGGCACCATATTTTTCTTTGAGTTCTTTCTCTACGTCAAGTTGATCCAAAGAAGAACTCAAATAATTTATCCAACAGGGTTCAAATATCACCTTTATTGAATTGGTATCCAATTTGTTGTAACCAATCTGCAACCTACTAGTCATGACCACTCTAAGATAAATTCAAATTTTGTTTGTTCATCTGGAAAAACAATATATAAATCTCCATCTTCAGATCGTGTGTCATATAATTTCATCGCTCCATAATCTCTTGAAATAATGAAATAAACCGAATCTTTTTCCCCATTTATAAAATTATTATTGACAAAATTCTGCCAGAATTTTGGACAATCTTTCCAAAGCCTTGGTAGTTTTAAAACATTTGGTATTGTCATGACCACTCCAAAATAAATTCAAAATGATCTTCTGCTGACGCAAAACAAATGTATTCTAGATCAGTTCCAACGCCAAAAACAAATTTAGCATTGTATTTTTCCAACTCATGATTGGCGATAACTAGATATTTTCTGAAATCCATGAACGCCCAATTATGAAATTCTCCATAAATTTTATCTAAATTTTCTCTGAATTTCAAATAACTTTGATTTTCTAGTAGATAAGAACATCTCATAAAACGATTGTCTCCAGTATATAATTTATAATCGTTCATGACCATTCCAATTGGAATTCAAATAAAGATTCTGCTGTTTCAAACAACAGATAAGATATCGGGTTATCAATATTTAATTTATGAAATATGACATTATATTTTTCTTTTAAATGACAGGTTGGATCAATGTCATCTGCTAATGAATCAAGATATTTGTTCCAACAGGGATTTATTTCCCACCACACAAATTCTACATTGCCAATCCAATTGGTCAATTGATGATATGTTGATAGTCTGTAAGTCATGACCATTCTATCAAAAATTCCAAATAGGACTGCTCGTCGGTAAATTCAATTTCCGCGCATATTGGGTCATTGTTTTTCCATTCACAAACAGCACCATATTTGTTATTCAATTCATATTCAAAATGGTCACTCTCGTATCCACACCAATCAAAAAACTTTTGCCAAGGAACAGGATTCAAACTTGCAACATGCTTCAACCTAATTTGTGGTTTCATCATCCGACTCATTTGAAGAAACCACAATACCAAATTCTCTGGTGAATGCAGTCAGTGTTTCAAAATCAGGAAACTCAAACGTTGGAACTCCGGTAATATCTTCATATTCACGAGATTCGCGTGCTTCCAGCCAATTGATTACTTCTGAGCTAAGCTCAATAGGTTCATCCCAGATTTCAGCAGTAGGGGCCGTCATTTTATTCTGCTCGAGGTGGATCGTACCCATGTTCAAAAAATGTCGACCTTCCCAAGAAAAATATTTTGCCGCCATTATTTTAGCCATGACCAATCTCCAAATTATTCAAAACTATAACTTATGTCTCAGAGAAAGTCTAAGTCAAAAATCAAAATGAGGCTGGCCTGGTTTACTTCTCCAAGATAAATGTATCCATCCTGCGGGAATGTAATGACATTCTTCGAACTTATCAAAAATACGGTGTCCGCCACTGTCACTGACATGTAATTTCAAAGGGCCATCAATTTTCACTTTGGCACCATCTGCAAATTCATATATGCGGTATTCTTCACTGTCTAGATTTTTAAATTCTAGACCAGACTTGTTAATAAAAGTTGTATCACTCATTTTCATTTGCTCCTTGATTTACAATTTTTCTTTCATATTTGGGTTTGGAAGGCAGTTCCATCCAAAATAGCGGGTTAGCAGCACATTCAAATTCACTACCTGTTACAAACCACCAGTCTGGCAACCACCCACCATCATATTCATATGTACGATCATCCCATGCTCCACCCCATTCCACAATTTGCCATCCAGTAGGAGCATGACTCAATCCTTCTGCATGTGCAGCATATAACGTAAGCCGCGTGTGGTCATCAGAAATAAAATAGGGATCTGCTTCATGATCACACCAAGCTAATATGGGTTGATCTTTGGGGGTGTTTTCGTCAATTGGTTTCAAATGATTTGCTATTGACAACGCATCATATGCTGCAATCAATGCTCTGAGCTCTGCCGTATCAACAAAAGAATGTCCTGAGTCAGTATCATAAGCCGCATCTTTACGAAGTTCAGAAAAAGTTTGATCCACCATTTTGAAATTTCCCAATTTCTTTGATTATAGAGTCTTTATCCACACCACGCAATTTTGAAAGCAAAACAATCTTCTTCAGATTCAAACCAAAATTGCCGAACCAATTCACCAATTCTCAATCCATTAGCCGGAATTTCCATAAGAACCAACTCAACTGAATAATGGTATTGCGCATTGTTATTCAACCAATTAGTTATTTCATTGTAATGCTCATTATGAAAATCTCGCAACAGTCGTGCAACGTGTCCAAATTCTATTGATACATGTCGCAGATCAGAACGCGGAACATATTTTGAATTTGGGATTGACTTCTTCATTACTACCCCCATACAATTTTGAAATCAAAGCAATCATCCGGATCAACAAACATGAAGCGCATACATGCTGGTGGGTCTGGCGGATCAGAAATCATAATGCGAGTATATTTTTCTTGGTTATTTATTTCCAGCCAATTGTCAATTTTTTCAAAATTTTGATAGTATAAATCATGTGGTATTTCTACATGATACGAAAAATGTTCTGTTGATCGAATTTCCGGAAAATCAATATGTTTTGAACCTGTCATATCAACTCCATTCAATCTGGAATTCAAAATAGCCGGCTGCGTCTTCAAACGTCAAATTTGAATATATTATTGTTCCTGTTACTTTCCCACCGTATTCAGATAAATGTTGGTTTATGAAATCAAACAAATCCTTTACAGGCATTGTTGCTTTCCAATCATTGCCCGTTTCTTGAAATTTTGATGTAACATGATCTAGGAAATTGGGCCAATAAGACTTATCCTCATAGTGTTCAATTATTATTTTCATGACCATTCCATAGCAACAGAAAATGAATTCAGTCATCTTCATGATCAAATCTTATTGTTCTCAACATAACTGTCAATTTGCATTGCAGCTTGATTTCTTAAATTGGAAATGTATTTCGGAGTAATACGTTTTGGTGCTTCCTGTATTTGATTTTCAATATCTTCAACTTTATATTGGATATTTTCTGTTGCTGCCTTCTTTAGATTATAATCTGGATACATTGCCATTGCCAGCAACTTGGGTCTTTTGATTTCCAAAATACTGTAGTATTTTTTGCCAAAATTTTGACAGCTTGGAATACTCGCCAATCGGATTGGTCCATAATTATTGTTTTCGGATGCAGTTTTCAATAAAATATTCTTCACTGTAGCAAATGCCGTCACTGCTTCGCTGTATTTTTTCAATTCCGCTATTGATAGAGTATCAATAATTAATCTAGATGTGGCCACATCATCTATCATCCAAGCTGTATCAACGTCGAGAACAAAATCAAAATTGTCTGTCAAATATTTCAAGATATCATCAGCCAATTTATATACCGTTGCATGTGGTTCTCTTTCTAAGAAAAATCGTGGGCTTTTCTTATACCAAGTTGTCCAGTGATCTTGATTGATAGCATCTTGAACTTGAAAAAAATGTTCGTAGAATTTGTTTTGAAGTCCTATGATTGCATCATACTTTTCAAAAATTAACTGTGTTTCTTTATCAAACGTCTGTTGATTATGTGAATCGATCATGAACATAACTTTTCTAAGTTTTTAAAATAAATGGTGCCGAAAGAGGGACTCGAACCCCCGTGTTTATATGCTGCATTACAAAAGCAGTGCTGTCGCCGCTGAGCCATTTCGGCATTATGTTTATTTATCACTATTGTTTATATACGTTTTCAAAGAATATTCAAAGAGTTCATTTAACGTGATATCCATTTTATGTGCCAGCTTGGCAAGTTCCAAAAACACATCTGCCGGACAATCAAATTCAACTACAACTCGTTCATCAAAATCAATTCCCTGCATGATCCCGGTTGCTTTTTCAATCAAGTCAGACCAGACCAGAAGTTCTACCAACTCATCCAACTCAACCGATTCCGAATGATCAATAATTCCGCGTTCTTTGAATTCAGCAAAATACGCATCACGATATTCAGGATTGTACCAAATGTATCTAGGATTCGAATAGTCACGCTTTTCCACATTGACTTCATAGACCACCCCTGTTTTGATGTCAACTACCACACTTAACCAACCCGTTTCAGTTTCACATTCTATGAATCGAGAATTTTCACCAAAACAATGCCAGAGGAATTCTGATCCAGAAACAATTTTATAGTCGGCTGTTGCCAAAATTTCCTGTAGTTGAGTCATCACACTATCCTTTTTTAAATTATAAGAAATTGCTGACGGTTAATCAAGAACGTTTGACCACAAACATCAGATCGTCCAAACGACCTTTGATTTTTCTCAGATCCACTACCTCAATATATTGCTGCAACTCAGCTGGCACATGTTGAGTCAATTCTGATATCCAAGCTTCATCAGGAATATCTTCAATCACAAAAATGCCGCCTGGTTTGAGTTTAGGCAGATATAAATCAATTGCTGCGATCTGGCTAGACAATGTATGTGGACCATCGTCGATAATAATGTCAAAGCTGCCAAATTTATTAGCAGTGGTTAGAGAATAAGCATCCGCCAATTGAATTGTTATGTTTGGATATTGACCACAATCAGCCTGACAATTCCCTCTGAATTCCAAATCCAGTCCCAAAATATTAGTCAAACTGTTTGTAAAATAATTGGCCCAAAGAATTAGACTGCCGCCTTGGTCAATACCAATCTCTAATATGTCAACAGGCTGTTCTCTAAAACTGGCAAATCGATCTTCATAAAAATAATCACAATAAGAATGCAAACTGTTCTTATCAGTTACTAAATTCAATTCTTGAATAATGTCAGACAACGTTTTCATTTTTTACTCCGGTTGGCAGTGTTTTCCCAATTGTTCCAAATTTGACTTTGTTGTCTACGACGAATGGGATCATAAATCCAATTGGCAACTTGATCTAGAGACTGTCCCCAAGGACCGGCTGTTATACCAACCAACCATTTGGTATCATAATATGCTTGGTTCATCAACTGAGTTTGATTGTTGTTTGTTCTATAATGATCATTGGAACGTATCGTCCAACTACCATCTGCTGAATAGGTTGCATGTGAATCAATCGTAACAGAAGGTATTCCTAGTCGAGCTAGTCTTTGATCATAGTCTGAATCTTCCCAGTAGATGGGCCAAATATTTTCATCAAACAGTCCAGCTCGTGCAACAACCTGTTCACCAATTATGAAAGCAGAATATTTTCCAATAGGCAATCCCACAACTGAGTTCGGGCAGGATTGCCACAATTGAAACATTTTTGTCATATCACCTGGTAAGAAACACGTATCATTATTGACTATCATCCAGGAACTGCATTCTGGAAATGATTTGATAATCAGATTCCAACTTGGAGCAACACCCATGTTTCTAAATGGCTGTGCAACATAGACTGCATTGACCAGAAGCGGCGGATTGTTTTTTATGGTTTGTACGACTTTACTGACTTCTGCGTCAGCTGAGTTTTGCACTATACAAAGTCGTTCAACAGGAACATCAATACTCGCTATCATTCTTTCTAATAGATCAGGTCGATTTAAAACCAGCACTCCCAAACATTCAATCATTGTATTTCCTAAAATAATTTTTCAGTCCAGGTGCGAGGCGTTTTTTCAGTCTGTATTTCCAGATTGACATGATATTCAAAAGGTCTCGTTCCCTGTGACCTAATCCAGTCTACCAATAATTTTAAGCCCTCGTCAATATATACCTGTGTTTGATAGCCCAATAATTCACGTGCTAGGTCAGCAGAACAAGTCGCCAGTTTGACTTCAGCTGGACGTCCCGTCATATAAATGGGAGGCAAATTGTTGCCCGTAATATTTGCCAGCTTCTCAGCTAGTTGATTTATAGTAATGAATTCTTCATCCGGACCAATATTGATGATTTTTCCAACCACTTGTTCATTTGTTGCCATTTGCGCCAAGCTATCCAAACAATCAGTAATATAACTAAAACATCTCATTTGCTGCCCATCTCCATAAATTATGGGTGCATGCCCTTGTAACATTCTGTTGGCCATAATGCTGGCCACATTTCTATAGGGATCATCATATTTTTGTCGAGGACCATAAATGCTGTGTGGTACTGCAATCACATAATCCACTCCATGTATTTCAGCTAGTGACTGAAGAACTCGCTCAGCTGCTTCTTTGGCAATTCCATAGGGATCTTGTGGTACTGGCGTTTGATTTTCTCTGAAAGGAACTGCATTTGTACCATATCGCGCCATGCTGGAACAATAGACGATTCTTTTGACACCAGCTTGTATTGCAGCCGTAAAAGTGGTAACGGATCCAGTTAAAATATTGTTGGTAATAAAACTGGGTGAAAAAACACTCACACCTTCATATGCACAGGCTGCGGCATGATAACATACGTCTGCACCAGCCATGAGATCTGAATAGCCTGTTAAATTGCAGATGTCATGCCTGTGAAATTCCACTAGTGGATTAACATTAGCAAGATCACCACCAAATAAATTATCACATCCTGCTACTTCATGGCCCTGTTCAATAAAGTAATCAGCCAAGTGGCTTCCCACGAAACCTGCAACACCAGTGATAAAAATTCGCATCTGATCCTCGATTAAAACTATATTTATCTTCAAATTGAATTGCCAAAATATTTTTTGATAAATAAATCATAGCAATTCAAGGCCACTAATGATCCGCAAGACACTGGGTAAATTTACAAATCAAGCACGCGAAACATATTTTGGATTCCAGGGTGAATTGGTATATGATTTATTAACAAACAATCTTTATATTATGGATGGTCAGCATGCTGGTGGCCATCTTCTAAGTGAAGTGATGTTGCCTGACAATGCCATGGGTTATTTGGCAAATGACGGTGAAGGCAATTTAGTTTGGCAAAACGTTAATATTTCAACAAGTCAAGTTGAATCAGTTGCTGGACGAACCGGCAATGTTGTTTTAACAGTTTCTGATATTAGTGGGTTATCCAATGTTGCCATATCAGGAAGTTATTTGGATCTAACAAACATACCACTTTTTGCTACAGTAGCCTCTTCAGGAAATTATTCAGACTTAAATAATATTCCAGTTTTTTCAAATGTTGCGATAACAGGCAGCTATACTGATTTAATAAACACACCCAATGTTTTTATTGATTTAAATTCAGTTAATCAAGACATCATCCCTTCTCAAGATGTAACATATAATTTGGGAAATTCTACCAACCAATGGCACAGTGTTTATGTTGGTCCAGGGTCAGTTTATATTGGAAATGTCAAATTAACCAACTCAAATGGAGCTCTAGTTACTACTCAAATTTCAATTGATCCCACAACCGGTAATGAAACCATCATAAACAATAATACGGTGATAGCTGACAAGCTTACATCCAACATATATGTTGCGTCATTGGATCCTGACATGGGCACATTCAGTCTTCCTGGTGGTATTACCGTAGCGCATGACAGTCAATATAATATAGGCAATAGCGCCACTGGATTTAATGCTATTCACGCAAATACAATTAAGAGTAGATCAGCATTCATTATCGATGCAGGAAGTACTTATAGTTTTTGGTATAACTTATTTGGTGATCTGTCTAATGAAATAAATTATGATTTTGGTATGTCAAGTCAATATGACAGTGGCGGGAACCTAGTTACATTTGGTGAACATTTTGCAGGAGGTTTTGGTAGTGGTGGCACAATTGACACCCTGGCATTGAAATACAATCCTGAAGGCGATTTGCTCTGGAGAAAAAGTTGGGTAACTCCAGCTGGCAATCCCTGTGGATCTTCAAACGTGGATTTTAAAATCGGAGCCAATGATGAAATATTTTGGATCAGTGCTGAAGAATATGGCAGTGGCTCTGCTCCAAATTTTTGTTATGCCGGAACCACTGATACCAATGGTGTGATTTCTAATTCTGCCGTACTGATAAACAACGTAGTAGTCTACAGCATGACCCTGTCTAATAATGTTCCAGTCATTGTGGGACAAGGTACGGCTAATGGCACTGCATTACCTTTTATTGCTCAAATCAATATTGGTTCATATTCACTGGATTGGTCAAATACTTTGCAGAGTGACGCAAATGGATATTTTGTAGATATTGCCGTAGATTCCAGTGGCAATCTGCAGGTATTGGGGGCTTATACAGATCCCGATACTAATATTGGATACACCACACTTTATAAAATAAATCCTGCTAATGGAAATGTGCTTGATTCATATACTCTATCAGGAAGTGCTGTTGTTTATCCAAACCCCAAATGTATCAATTGTGATGCTTCTGGCAATACATATACTGCAATAGATTGTAGCTCTGGTTATGTATTAACCAAATGGGATAGTGATTTGAATACACTTTGGTCTACTCAATATACAGATGGTTTTAACATATCTCAAATTCTATTTGATAGTAACCAAACTCCCTATATAACCGGACAAAACAGCAATACTATTTTAGTAGCCGAAATTGATCCCAGTAGTGGTGCATTGGTGTGGCAACTGAAAATACAACCACAAAGTGGTTATTTGGGTCCATTCGAATACAGTATTAGGTCAGCTGATATCTACAGTGATCGAATGGGAATAACGGCTCTTTTTACCATAAACCCGTTGGATGGAAATGAAACAATAACTGCATTCACATGTCAAATCCCACTCGACGGATCTATTACAGGAACACATGGACAATTTATAATTATACCCACAACATTTAGTGCGACTATAGATGTGGATGTTAATCGAGTTACATATGGTCCTACTTCAGACTTTACCAGTTATTATGACACCCAAAATAACCAATTTGTTCCGGATACTATTTTGCATGACACCGGTGAATGGCCCTATAGACAAGAATTAAAAGGCGGAAAATTAAATCAATCCAGCTGGCAATTCACGACAGCCGGACAATTAATTGCTCCCAATGGTGGTATATTTGGTCCACCTGAAGGTAATGATGCAAGTGGATTCGGTCTACAAATAACACCAAATTCTGCAATATATTATACCGAAATAAATTATAAAAATGACCAATATTTTTACATGTCCAGTAATGGAGTCGGTATCGTATCCAATGCTCAACAAAGTGGTCATGAATGGACGTTTGATAATTCCGGTACATTTCATATAGCCGGCAACATACAATTTACTGACAACACTGTGCAGAGCACTGCTTGGACCGGCATCACAAATCCAACTAGTAATTTGGTTAACAACAGTTGGACTGTAAGTTTGGATTCAACTGGCAATTTGTCTGTTCCCAAAAATATAACAATGACTCGAGGCTCGTATATAACCAGTCAACCTGGTTATGTTGGTGATCCCATTCCAATCGCAAATATTTCTGTGGAATCTGGCAACTTGGTGGTTGTTACAACTGAAAACGCACACAATTTATCAAACAATACCAAAATTGAATTTGAAAATATAGAAACCACCACTGATTTAAATGGCAATTCATATTATGTGGGAAATGTTACTTCAACAACACTGACATTATATACTGATACCAATTTAAATTCCACGTTGGATGGTGGTTCTTTAACACCTTATAACACATTAAGTAATCGAACCGTGACTGAGACTGGAGTTACTTATAGCACGAATGGTCCATTCAACACTGGTGCACTGGCATTTGATGGTACACAATGGTTAACAATTAACAATGCTGGATTAACAAGTGATGGTGATTTTACAGCAGAATGCTGGGTATATTCAACTACTGGCTTTGTTTATGATGGCATATTTGATTTAAATGGCACTATTACTATGGGAACCGACAATTCTGGAAACCTTTGGTTTCGAGATGGTGGTGGCAATTTTATCACTGGTCCCAGCATGGATCCCAACACTTGGTACCATATAGCAGTTGTTCGATCTGGATCAACGGTAAATTTTTATTTTAATGGAACATATTTTCATTCCAGCGGTAATTCTGATACTATTACTGGAGATTTTACATTTGGGCTTGGTGTTATTGGAAGTGGACAAAAACTCCGCGGTTATATGACTGGAATTCGATTCAGCGACATTGCTAGATACAGTGATAATTTCACTCCAGCTACATCTCATTTTACTAGTGACAGTGACACACTATTGTTACTAAACACTTTGGCATCAGACACTGCATTCACAAATGCTGGCACATTGGGAGGAACGGTTGGTAATCAACAAACTGTAAATGGAATGACAGCTAATCCACCCAGTAATTCTACTGGTATTGCAAACCCCACCAGCAAACTGGATTTAAATAATGCTGCTTATATTCCCAATGCATTTTCTATTCCAGTTGGAGCTAATGTCGCTGTATCGGGCACAGACAATTTTACTGATACAGTAACACTCGTAGAATCACCAACTGGTGAAACCAGATTTGATTTATTTTTTACACTTGCCAATCATTCAGGACCTTTCACAGCCGGAGATACTGTTACATTTACGTGGCAAGCACCTGCACCAACATTTATTTTACAAACACCATATTCCATTTTATCAGGCAGTATGGACATGCATGCTGGAACATTGGGATTTGCCAATGCTCAAGATTTTGCAACTGGCACACAACCATTTACTTTTGAAACCTGGTTTTATGCCAATAGCTGGAATAGTTTTGCTCCAATATTTCAAGCCAGCACACCATTTCAAATACAAATATCAAATACAGAAATATTTGACGGTTATGGATCAACCAATATTGGGTATACCTTAAATACGAATCAGTGGTATTATTTGACCATCGTTCGTTCAGGTAATTTTTTGAAAGCTTGGATCAATGGTCAAACCGTATTTGACGTATCCTATTCTCAAAATTTAACTTATGATTCTACTCTTCCTGCAGGAGTGGGTATCGTGGATGGATCATCAAGTTATTTTGATGGTCTAATAAGCAACCTAAGATTCGTAAATGGTACTGCTTTATATTCTGCAGATACAATTGATGTGCCAACCAGTCCACTTGGTGTGGTTGGAGGCACAAAACTATTACTGACATCTGCTACTAGTGGCGGGTATTACAGTGATGCAAGTAATAGTATGTTGAATCCCGGCGGGGGTGATCTGGTTGCAGAATATAAAAGTGGTGATTTAACACTTGAAGCTGGAGCAATCACCACAGAAGATGCAGGAAATATCAATATAATAAGTGGTTCAAATTCTTGGATATTCAATGGATCCACAGGCGGATTGATTTTCCCAGATAACACAGTTCAATATACTGCGACAGATTTATCTGCTCTACAAACAGATTTTGTAGGATTAAAACTAAATGATAGTTCAGCAAATGTCTACATTGGTTCACCTGGTGATCGACAAGGAACCATAAAGATTGATGGTCAACAGAGAAGCTATATTTCTACAAAAGATTATGTTGGTGATCAATCAACGACCACTGTTATAACAGTTACCACAATTGAAGATGTTACAACGGGACAAACTGGTGGTAAAGATACTGTTGTATTCGATTATGCAAATTATTCTAATATTCAAGCGATTGTTGGTAATTCACTGCAATACTTTGTTGCTAGTGAATGGACTGTGCAAGGACCAAGCTTGGCCGGAACATACGCCTTAGTAAATGCTGGAGTAGGCGTAGACGGACAAACTTGGTCATTTTATTGGACACATCATTCTGGAGATCCGGATCCGGTCACAACTGGAACAGTGTTTACATTAACTCATACTGGCACTCCTAGAAATCCAGAAATCTGGAAGCAAATAGTAACTGGAAGCACATGGGATAATAATTTTGAAAAGATTTCAGATATAGCCATCAATTCTTCACAGGGAATTTATTTAAACGCAGGCAATTATTATAATAATGACAATGTTGTTGCTGGCGGAAGTATTGGCATTTTTTCCGGCGGTGGTAATGCTACATCTGGAAGTGGTACAATTTGGGTAACTGCTGCAAATGGAAGTGCAACCGGTTCTGGAGGTGACGTAGCAATTTGGGCCGGATCAGGTGGATATTTTGCTGGTCATGGCGGAAACGTATATATTAGTTCTGGTAGTGCTTCTGGTTCAGACAACCCAGGTGCCGTGTATATTGGGTCAGGTCAAGGCAGTGGTAATACAACCACACATACTGCAACTGCTGGTGGCGGTATTAATATTGCTAGTGGAACTGGAGCACATATATTATATAATCAATCAATTGAAAACATCTTCCTTGAAAATCCAGTAAGAATACAAATCACCAACCACAACTTAACCACTGGCCAAAAAATATATGTTGTTGGTATTACTACCACTACTGAACTTAATGGATATTCATATTATATTTCTGTTCAAGATGCCAATAACATATTGTTATATCACGATTCAACACTAAGACGACAAGTTCTTGCATCTGGATTAACCCCCTATCAAACTTCACCACAATATACAATTGGTTTTCAAAATGTTTTGAGTGGTGCAACCAATAGTTTTGGAATATTCAGCAATGCAAGTGCTGATTTGGTGCATATAGATACCACATGGACGGTAAGTGGTGATACCATTGGTAACAATGTTCCTATTACAGGAATAACAACTTATCCCAATGGTGGCGGTGCTGGAATCACGTTGTATATAATTGATACCGGAGGAGGTAGCCATTATTTTGATCAGGGATACGGATTTGTATTAAATTCCGCAATAACATCTGGTGGCGGTACTGTATCGGCTGCAACCAATACAGGGGATATCATAATATCAACTAACGAATTGACGGATCCACTAGCAGGTGATAATGGGCGTATACTTTTAACTGGTAAAGTATATAAGAATTTTGTGCCACTGGAGACCGCCGACAGCAATTGGCAAGACCCGAATTCAAACACTTGGGGAATCAGAACTTATAACAGCGGAACAGCATTTTCGTTTGATCCAGAAGCTGGTCCACACGTTTGGTGGGATGCGCAAAATATACCAGCAAGTCCAGCAACTTGGGGCACGGGATTCCATGGTGCTATAATTGAATATCAAGCAAATATACAAGGATCTGTTTATGGTAACATAATTGGCACAATCCATATTTCCACCCAGGGAGTGGGATCACCAATGCCATTAACCCATACTGAAGCCATTGATGGTTATGATTGGCCAAATGATACTAGTTTTTGGATAGCAAATGGTTATGCAGATACTTGTCAATTGTTGTTTGCAACTGATCGATCATGCAATGTTAGAATAATGTGGACTGCTCGTGTATTTTATCAAGAAGAAAATTTCTGTTAATTGGTGGATGAATGTCAAAAAAATATGAAAAAATTGTTACTAGCCAATATTTCAACGGAGATAACACAGATTCTGTATTTCCTTCGAGTTCACTGACCATTAATCCCGATGGGAATTTGTATATACATGATGGTTCAACAGTTGGTGGTCTAAGAGTTTATCCTCAATTGGGAAATATTACGTTACCACAAGGAAGCACTATAAGAGAAACAAGCTTAAATTTGTTTGGGACCACTGTCACTAGCATGACTCTAACTCCCAATGGTGGTGCATCACAATCCCAACAAGTGTTAATATACCCAACTGTAGCACCCGATGGCAATCACATTCATATAACCAGTGGAGACCAAACACAAACAGATATCTATTTGGGAAATGACAATCAATATGTCAAAGTTGCAGCAAATAGCAATGTGGTAATTGGTACTAATACAGATAGTCAACACTGGGTATTCGATTCTGCTGGTAGATTAACTGTCCCACAATCAGGATCAAATGTTACTACCAGCATGGGACAGGGAATTGATTCAGACTGGCTTAATCCCAATAACAATGTTTGGAGTGTTAGGCAATATAATGGAGGAAGTGCTGTGGTATTTGATGGCACTAATCCAGTATTATGGTATGATTATGCAGCTACTCCATTAGGAGTAAATCAATTACGAGGGGCTATTATAGAATTTCATGCCTATGTGGGCAACTATATATGTATAGGAAGTATCACTATTTCAAGAAATTATTCATCAGATTTTCAAATTACACATTCAATGACCGGTGGTGATGTGCGATTCAGTTTTTGGGAAATATTCAGCGGCGATACTTATGGACTTGCATTTAGAGATTTTACAGGAACTGCGAACCCAGTAATGATTCATTGGACCAGCCGTGTGTTCTATGGAAGTGAATGGGATTGTTGATAAAGAGGGAATATGAAAAATTATACAATTAATGCCAGTGAAATTCATTCTAATTCAGAAAGTATAGCCTTATCTTCTGGAATCATCACAATAAATGATGATGGAACATTGCATTTACATGACGGATCAACTGCTGGTGGTATACAAATAGGTGGTGGTAGTGGTGGCATTCCAGAATCTGGAGGAACCTATAATCTAAACAGTGGCGCCAGCTTAGTTGTCAACGCGACTAGCGGTACTATCAATTTCTTAAACAATGCTGTGGCTGGTATTGAAATTGGTGATACTACTAGAATTTATTCCAATAATCAATATGCTGAAATGCAGACTAATGGAACGTTTGCTATTCCTGGGACTTTGGCAAGTGGGGCAACCACAGGTGCGGTTATAATCAAAAGCAATGATGGTACTACCACACGTACTTGGACATTTGGCACAGATGGTAGTTTGTCTATTCCACAAAGCAATAGTGGTGCTGGACTAATAACTTCTGGCAGCAACGGAATACAATTAACAGCTAATAGCGTCAATTGGCAATTAAACCCTGATGGCAGTACAACAATACCTGGCATCATAACCTTGCCCAACAGTCAAGGACAAATTGGTGTTAATAGTAATACAGGTTTAGATATCTACAATAATGTATTAAGCTATGGTTATGTAAAATTAAACTACAACGACCAATCTATAGTACAAGCCGACTCTAATGGTGTCACTATTACTACAGTTAACAGTCCATCAACTAGTTGGAATTTTAGTAATAGCAATGGCGGTAGCATAACATTCCCAGACGACACCACACAAAACACAGCATTTGAATTACAGGGTTTACCACCACTGACAGCCTGGGGCACTTATTATCCTGCCACAACTGGAACCGCAAACTTGGATTATATGTTCTTCTTTGATCCCACAACCGGGTATCCTACTATACAGAGTTATGCTACAGCTGGTGGCAATCCTATATATAACAGCATATATAATTACGAAGCTTGGCTTGCCGCAAGTAGTAGTGCAAACCCCACTGCCGGTTCAAATGGTTTAACGCCAATACAAATAAACAATACAGGTGGTGTTAATATATTGGGAACTGCACTACAGCCTGGAGATTATGTCACCCTTCGTATTCAATGTCTTGACACAGGAAGAATATTTAGAGCAACATTTATGGGGGCATACAATTCTGCAGATGGTACCAACCCAACACATTACGGATCCATTACAGTAGAGAGATTATTGTAAAATGTCAGTGCCATCATTGACAGTCAATCCTGGCATAACTATTAATCCAGGTGTTATATTATCAGGATATGCAAGTGCTCGTAATGGGTTAACTTCAGCAACAGCCAGTACCAGCGCTTATGCTATCAAACAAGCATACCCGAGTAGTACAGATGGAGTATATTGGATACAAAACTCCAATATAAACGGTGGCGCGCCCTTTCAAGTCTATTGTGATATGACTACATTGGGGGGTGGTTGGACACTTATTATGCAAAACAATTTCTATGATTGGAATTTTGATAATGCATTACTAAGAAATTCTACTACGCCACCAGGCAGTTTAGTTCCCACAGACCAATTTGGGCCAGATGGATCTACCAATTATAGCATAATTGGTTGGGCTGATTCTATCAAACGAAGTTCAAGTGGTTTTGACTACATGTTTGATGCATATGCACGTGGTCATAATGGCGGTGCTTGGACAGCAAATGCTCCCTACAGTTTTGTAGATCAAGTGGACGTTAGTGCATATGCTGGACAAGGAGCTGCTTATTTTGGTAGTGATGCAGTAAATGGTTCTGATGGGTTTCATCAAAACATAACTGAAATAACTCGTTTTCCCACAGGATATCCTGGTGCTGAAGGTACTTGGTCATATAATGATAATGGTGTAGAACACCGGATGCCATGGTATGCAAATAATCCAGCAGTACCAGACTCATCATTTGTTGGACAGGCCATATTCACGACGACTCATGATGATAGCGGAGCTTGGTGGGGAACTCTAATGACCACAGCACAAAGTTGGATGCCCAGTCCATGGCAAAATGATACTGGATTTGGTAATCCTTCTGTGATTTGGTATTGGGTGCGATAAATAAACATATGATAAAAATTAGAGCAGCAAACACTCGAGGCCATTTACAGCGAGATTGGACTGAAAGTTGGCGAACATTCAGTAATAATAGTTATTGGGATCCTCGATACATGAATTGGAATTCAATCAAAGTCATCAATGATGATACTCTGCAACCAGGCGCCAAGATTCCAGAACACGGACATGCCAATATTGAAGTATTAACTTATATAATCAGTGGAGAACTTCAACACTGGGATAGCAAAACACTGACCACTTCAAATGTTACTGTTGGTACAATGCAACATATGACATGCGGAAGTGGAATAAGTCATACAGAAGAAAATATTGGACAAATACCAGCACATTATGTTCAAATTTGGGTAACGCCTCGAGACCAAAACAGAACACCTGCTTATGAAACAATAAATATCAGTCCAACTTTTTCACAAATCACAGTAGACGTTAATCAAAATGTTGCCATATATGCAGGCACGATAACAACCAATGTAGTGATTTCTGAATCCAATAGCTATGTATATGTGGTAGACGGCAATTGTTCAGTTAATGGCAATCAATTGTCAGTTGGAGATGGTGCCGATTGTTCAGAAGCAGTCACAATTGTTCCTGAAACAACAGCAAATATATTGGTTTTTGCTATCTAAGACTATGAAATTTATTTTTTCAAAAGATAAATAATCTTGCTAGCTTATGCAGGAAGTTCATGCCACCACTTTACGTAATAACGGTTATATCAAACCCCGTAAGGTTTCGATCTCGCTATGATCTCTATAGAAATTTTGAAAAACATATGCAGCAAAGTGGAGTTATTTTATATACGGTAGAATTGGCATATGGTGAACGAGCATTTGAAATAACAGATACTGCTAATCCTTGTCACATACAAATTCGAGGTGAACAGGAATTTTGGCATAAAGAAAATTTGATGAATATTGGTCTTAGCAGACTTCCAGATGACGCAAAGTATGTTGCTTGGATAGATGCTGATGTTAGTTTTGTTCGTCCAGATTGGGCACAAGAAACCGTTCATCAATTACAACATTATGATATAGTTCAATTGTTTACTCACGCACAGGATTTGGGACCAAACTTTGAACCCATGCAGTTGCATACAGGATTTGTTTATAAATATTTGACCGAAGGTTGGCCTAAAACTCCTGCCAATATTTGTGTTGATGAAGCAATTGTCAATTTCACCGGACATCCTGGCTATGCTTGGGCAGCAAGACGTGAAACTTTGGAAAAACTTAATGGATTTTTAGACTATGCTATATTGGGATCAGGCGATAACCATATGGCTCGCAGCTTTATTGGCCGCGTTGAAACCAGTTTTTATACTAACATCAATCCCAACTATAAAAGAATGCTGTTTGAATGGCAAGCTGCTTGTAAAAAATATGTCAATGGCAATATCGGTTATGTCAAAACAACTATCAACCATTACTGGCATGGTAAAAAACGTGATCGAGGTTATGTGGATCGCTGGAAAATATTAGCAGACAACAATTTTGATCCAGTTACTGATCTAAGAAAAAATAACAAGGGACTTTACGTGTTAGCATTGGATGATAAGCCCAAATTCAGAGACCAATTGCGTGCTTATTTTAGAAGTCGAAATGAAGACAGCGTAGACATTTAGGAAGAACCATGAATCACAAACAAGCAATCAAAAAAATGATCCATTTATTGGAAAATTATGATTATGAAAAATTTAGACCACTTTCAAATGCCAATATTAAAATTGATTCTAAAGATCGACTCAAAGAAAAATATTGGATTGATTTTTATAAGGATCAATTGTTAGACTATCCAGTTGCTTATCAAGCAGGTCACAGAGATGGATTTTGCAAAATCACAACAATCTATCCTGAAATTTCTGATGAAATTGACCAGGTGCCCACAGATTCAAAAAATCATTTAGGAAACATACAAGCTCTGGAATATCAAACTGGTTTTAGAATGGGACAATCTGATTGGCTGGATTCTCGACAAAAGTTTCTTGATTGGGCAGATTCTTATTCGGCTAGTCTGGTTGCTTACGATTCAGTTTTGCGTCGCCGTTAAAACACTAATCACCCACATCTTCACCAAGTACAAGAGTGCCATCCAGTCGTTCCATTACGAGATGTGCAATGCTTCCATCAATCTCACCTTTGGGATCACGACATTCGAATCGTCGAACCCATGCAAAATTTTCTGCAAGCTCATCAACCCATTCTCCGTCCACATACACATGATATGTGTCGTCATGTGGTCGTGTTTTATATTCACGTTTCCAATTTTTGTCGGTAAGCATAGATTGCTGGATATAAGCAGCTCGCTCTGCTGTCCACCGTGGATGAGCAGGACTCATTGAGTCAGTAACAAGTCCTTGTTCAACACATTTAACAAGAAAAGTTCTGCAATCTTCTGTGGTTGGTTTGGTCATTTTAAAATCCCAATCTACGGTTTGCTGAAGCTGTGTGGAATTCAGTTGTATTGAAAATTTCTGCAACCGTCCATTCTTTTTTACCAGGTTCTCTGGTCAATTGAATATCAAACCGATCAGCAACCTTCTTAGCTTGTTCCCAATTCAACAGGTTGAATTCAACCACATCAAAACACCGTCCTGGACGAATTAGAGCAGGATCAATATCTCTAATAGAAGGTAGGTTAGTACTGAAGATCAGTTTCTTATCTTTACTGCTGATAAGTCCATCACCCACATTCAGGAATTTAAACATCATGGTATTACCATCTGTTCGGCTTTGAAGAAACTGATCAGAATCTTCAATCACCATGAATTCTTCTGCCCCTTCAATGAATCGACAAAAAATATTGTCATTATTCAAAATATCCGGATCATAAGTAATCATTGCAGATTTATTGGCATGCTTTAATAGACTACGAATAAAAGTGGTTTTTCCAGTTCCGGGCGGCCCGATAAGCAGCAAGATGTTGGCTTTGGAATCCATAAATCGATCCCAATAGTCAGCCAGTGATTCTTCACCCAGCCAGGGATACATTTCATCTACCGCAACGTTGTCTAATTCCAGAGGCACATTAATTGACTGTCCACTTTTATCATAGACCCAATTAATATAAATGTCACTCATTTCGAAATTTTCCTTTAGGAGCTTTTCTACATGATCAACATATGGAATATCCCCATAAACATTCACATGAATGGATCTATCATTTGAACGATATCTAAAATACCCTGAGATATCTCTCTTTGAATTAATTGAAATACCCGAATAATTTCCAAATTGAATATGAGTATGATCAACAACAGCTTCTGCCCATTTCAAAAAATTAATGCGGTTGGTTGCTAGCTTGAATTCACGCTGAAATACACTCTTCTTTGCAACCAAGTTTTGTGAAATAATCTGATACTTGATAATATCTTCTATATCACTGTCCATGTAAGTGAAGTTAGCAGGCATTTCTTTAAAATCGGTCATATCTACTCCTGAGTAGGAAAAATTGTCAATCATTTTATTGAAGCTAGTCATAGCGTGTTTTGTTGTTTTCATTCTATATGAAATCTATCTAAATGTCAATCCCGGATTTCACTCTCAAGTTCTTGATGTGCATCAATCACTAGTGATTGATATAATTCAAATTGTTCAGTTGTTAAATCATAACTACCAATATTGTTTTCAATTTCCGAGGGTTGATATTTAATTAATTCTACAATGTCGGCTCTATCTTTATATCTGTTTGCACAAAGTTTCAACGCAACCAAACCACTGGGGCTTGCAATTTTGATTCCTGAAATGTCATTGGCGGTTGCAATAACCTGTTCTACCACCGTTTTTGACATTTTCAAAAATTCAGGAGTCAATAATTCAACTTCTACTTGGGTGGATTTGTGAATCCAAGCATGTGCACGTATTTTTTTGAATTTGCTGGTTGCTACAGGAATATCTGCTTCACTGGCAAACAAAAAATCCAAGTCTTCTGTAGTTCTTGGACGACAATAATAACTTAAAGCAACGCCCCCAATCAAAACACCTGCTCCCGGAGGATAATTCTTCAAATCAGCCAGCGCTTTCTTCAATTCAGGTACCA